>Ga0315338_1004106_pt1 | contig 11877 bp, 18 predicted proteins | sample ASW8metaG_FD_204518 | JGI IMG/M metagenome (GOLD analysis project Ga0315338, IMG submission 204518) | Ammonia-oxidizing marine archaeal communities from Monterey Bay, California, United States - ASW #8 | ecosystem: Environmental > Aquatic > Marine > Coastal | place: USA: California | collected...
TGTTTCACCCAAACTGGGTGTTCTTCACCACTATAAGGTCAAGTATGGTGACCAGGTTTCATTATCTAATATATTTTTTAAGTGATTTCATAAAATCGTTTCTAGCACCACCACCAAATTCTGTTTTGATTAAGAATGCAACACCTCGTGCAACTTCATCTAAACTAACACTGCCCCCTCCTTTTTTCTCGGCCTTTTTAAATCCACCCAATATACCTTTGTATACCCAAGTCCAAAGAGATTCGTTTTCCTCGTTTAGTTTTTCATCAAGGCGAAAGGTTCTCCACTTTCTATTCATATTAAATACTTGTTTCTTTTTCATTTTATAGTCCTTTTTTGACTTTTCGTACATACCTCATTAGATCGTTTGGTTCTATGTTCATAGCACCCACAACACGACCAAGTATGGCAGTTACACGTCTACGATTTAACCTTGCACCTTGAACTGCATTAATAAATTTTTTCATATACCGTTCTATCTGTGCTGGAATTGGTTGATCAAAAGCAGAATCATCTTCTTCAATTATATTTTTAATTTCTTCTCTAATGACTTTCCTAAGAATATCTTCTGTCATTTTATCTCTCCTATTTTCAACAATTCCACCATAAGCAGTTTTGTTTTTTCGTTTTAATTCTTTATCTATTTTTTTAAGTTTATTAGAATCTATTGCAAATCTTATTTCTAAAAAATCTCCAGCCACATTATGTACTTTAACATTTTTTACACCATGTTTTCTCAATATTGTAAGTGCTGTTTTCGTCATAAATCTTTTGTTTCCAGTAATAGTATGAAAATCTACTCTTTCATCCAATTCTTTTCCAGTTCTTGCTGCATATTGTTTTTTATAAAAATCTGCATCTGACTGTGATTGTTTTTTAGGTTCATCTTCTTTCTTTTTAGAAAACTTATCCTTTAACTGTTGGAAAATACCAACTGCCTTTTGATGAGAAGGATGATCTTTATCCTTTAAAGCTGTCGTAGCTTGAACTTTTCTCTTACCCTTACCTTGAAGTTTTACTGCAGTCATTTTCTGAACTGCTGCTATCGCTGCTGGATTTTCTTTTAATAATGTTTCTAATTGTACTTTATCCATATTTATTCTCCCCGAATAATATCATTTATGATACTTTCGACCTTACAATATTTTCCACAAGTTCTACCTTCTGATTGTTTCTCAACACCTTCTTTTAGTGGATGCATAAATGCTCCGTGTGTAGATGGATTAGAAACAAAGTCAAATGCTATCAATTCAAAATCACTCTGAACTGTTTGTCCATCACCCTCTTGCATAGGTTCTACTGAACCTAACCCACGAGAACTAATACCTAACTTAATACCCGCTTTGAATAATTCACCGAGTATATTTCCACTTGGAGTTCCAAGAACTTCAACTGAACCAATTAAATTCTTACCTTCCCAATGCATTTCTGTTACATTATGAGATACGTTCTGTAAATTTACTACGGAACTTTCAGGGTGGTCTAATTCACCCATTGCCCGTTTTTGTACTACAAAATTTTCTGCATATTTCTTTGATTCCCTTGTCAATATACCATGCGGATATACTCTACCGTTTTGGTTTTTGGCATCTGACCGTTGTAATACTCCATGAACGATTAAACGACCATTATTTTCTTTAAGAGACTCATTTATTTGTTCTCTTGTTATTTCAAACGGTAAATAATCTACTATTAATTGTTTTGCCATCTTTTTACTCCTAAATCCTTTTATATTGTTTACCGTCAATCATAAGAGTTTCTTTGGTTAACTCATCACCAGTTCTGCTCATCATTGATTTGAAATATTCTTCATCATCGGGTTCTCCAGAATAGGCTTGATCCTGTCCTCTCACATTACCACGATCACCATACCCACCAGGTCCTTTTGTAATCTTCTCTGGTTCATCTCCACCAGCTTGTTGTGCTTGTTTTGAACCTGGATGGTCTTTTATATATTGTGCCTGTGATGCTGCATCCATATCATCCCACCAATCTTCTTTTAGTTTATTAATTTTATGTTTTTTCATTACACCATTAAATGTAGGAAGTGGTTCACCAAACTCTCGTTTGAGATACTTACTTTCGTATATTAAATCTTTTAGTTTTGCCATTATAATCTCCTATCTCATAAAATCAAATTCTTGATTCTTAAATGTATCTTCAAATTCTTCAACATAATCTTTTGCTAAATCTTTTCTTTGTCTTTTTGGGAAAACATCTAAGTGATTTCCACCATATGACTTCGTATATCGTTTAGCACCATCATCAATCAAATACATAAAAGCTTTTGAAGCGAGTCCTTTACGATACTGTCCTTTTTTCTTCTTTTTCGACAAATTCTTCAATATCGGCATGTATCTTTGACGATATAGACTAGCGTCATTATCAATATAAAGTTTCAATTCTCTCATTTCGTCTGAGAGACTTCTTTCAAGTAATAAATCTTTAAGTTTAATCACTAACTTTTCCTCATCATTATTTCATGCCTTAAATCTTCGAGTTTCTTAATCCACTCGGTTAATTTATTAATCATATAATTCTTACTAACGTCTTTGCGGTGTATTTCTGTGTGCCATCTTTTTAATAATGTCGAAATACTATACAAAGAGTCCATATAGGACTTTCTGTTTTCTTCGAAAGGCATGACTTAATGTAATTGACCAACCTTATTCGCTAATCTAACTAGCCTCTCGCTAATTTTACTTAGAGCCTTATGGGTATTCTTCCAATAATCTCTGGAGTCCACCTTCAACTCGTTCTTTAATTTAACATTATACCTTACAACTCGTTCTAACTCTGTTAGGTTATCACGAGTTTCTCTCATAGCCATTCCAATTTTTTGCTTGGGTGTTAAACTCTCATCATTTCTCCAAGCGTGATATCTTCCCTCATTAACCACCGATTCAGTTTTTCTTAACTTCGGGTCATCTGCAATAAAATGACCAGTTCCATCAGTTGGTTCATCATGACCTCCCGTGTAACCGGCCTTGCCCTTACCTTTACCCTTTTTGTTACTACCACCAAATGCATGTGGTGTATTGTAACTACCACCTACACTTGAAGTAGAATTTGCTTCGTCTAATTCTTGTTTGATTAATTCTCTAACAAGTTTACGAATTAAATCTTCGCTAACCCGTGACATTATGTAGTTCCTTGATGAGTTCATAGTATCTCATTAAAGCCACAACCTGTTTGTCTTTGACAATCTTACCTTTTGATAAAGAATCTGTTTGTTTAATTGCTTCTGTCAATTTAATTTTTGTTATATCATCTGTAACTCGTGGTAGAATCTTATTAAGAATTTGTTTTATTTTTTCTACCTCATTATTTATAAATTCACGTAAAGAATTAGTATTAGAAATATTATTAACATATTCTTTCAACAGATTTCGTTGCATAGAATTAAGATTCTTATATTTACCATTAAAATTATCCACCATTAATTGATAAGAAAGTAATCTTAAATCTTTATCTTCTTCTTTAAATTCAGAAATTATTTGACTATCTGTATTCCTCGGTTTAACTTTATTACGGGTAATATGTTCTATAATAGAAAAGTTACTATCTACTTCATCTACTGGGTCAAATACAGGAGTTGTTTCTGCCAAGAAAGTTTTATAAATTGAAGCATATACTTTATAGTTAGGAATTCGTGCCCTAAAAAAATCTTCTACAACGTAATTCCTTTTAATCTCCTTAATAAGATTGTATTTCTCTGTACGAAGTTTTTTGTTTTGTAATTTTTCTCTTGCCTTTATAACGGCATCAACTAATTTTTCTGCCTTCCGAGACGAATTATAATTCTCTTTCAGTAAGACTTGGTATAATTGATTCTCTTTACCGAGTTCTGTGCTCTCGTTAAAGAATTTTTTTAACATCTCTACTGATTTACTTTTGTCATCACCATTCATCACATCTACGGTGATCTGACGGGATATTAATTCAAAAAGAATTCCCGTATTCTTTATCTTCGAGTGTTTTACACGCTGGGCCATAATTTATGCTCCTAAATAAGTATAGTTCTTCATCTATAAATATAAAAACTTCTAATAATTCATCGTTTAAGTATCACTTAAAGATGATGATACCTCGTTTTTATATTCTTCTTCTACATCTGTCGATTCTACCAGTATTTTTTGGTCTGCTCGACTTACTTTTCCTAAACTTTTCTTCAATTTGTCGTAATGTGCGAGTGCAATTCCATATTTTGGACTTCCACTACTCATTTTTCGTCTATCATGACTACCAAGTGGATCTCTACCTCTCACACTTGAATCTTTTTTATGTTTAGGACCTTCCTTTGGACGACCACTCCCTGGCCACCCATCTTCTGGTATCTTTATGTCTAACTCTTTACCAGTTCTTCCTTGTTGTCTTGCTCCAGGTGGTTGTGCTCCAGGTACTCCTGGCATTCCACCCTCAGCTCCACCTGCATCCATCATTGCTCCTTGTGTTCCGACTGCTTCTTCACTCTGAACTGGGTCGTTTCCTTCCATTTCAATCTGAGACCACCTAAACTTCCGTTTTTGGTCTTTGATGAGTCCAAGTCTAACTTCTTTTTTCTCTTCTTCTGTAAATTTAAATACATTATCATAAATCCACTCAGTATCTGCTATTTTAGAGTCCATAAGACTTGAAGCAAGACTTTGTTTATTATTCCACAACTCAATCTTTTCTTCATCATATATTGTAGATGGATTTTTTAAATTTAATTCAAAATTTACAAGTTCTGCATCAGTATATCCTTGTGCGTATAGATGAACTATTGCAATCTTCGTTAATTCACTGGTTACAATTCTTTGAAGTCTTTCAATCGTTCTTGCAAACCTTACATCTTCTGCTGCTAATGTTGCTTTACTGCCTACTGCTTCGTCATATCCAAGAAACGCCTTTGGAACTTTTAAAGCTGCCATTAACTTGTTTCTTAGATATTCAATATCTTCTACTGCTTCATAAGTTAATCCTGCAAGACTATCAATTTGAGTTCCACTATCTCCACCACGAACTGGTAAGAAAAAGTCCTCTGTAAGATTTTGAATATTATATTTTAAATTATAATCACCAGTTGTTTGGTCAATAACTGGAGCTTTCTTCATCTTATTGATTATCTTCTGCATAAAATTTTCAACTTCTGCTGGTGGAATATTTCCAATATCAATTTTGAAAACTCTTTTTTCTGGTGCTCTCATAATTCTATGAATTAACATCGCATCTTCCATAAGACTTAATTGTTTCCAAATCTTACGGGCTCCTTCAATCATACCTTTACCATACGGAATAAAATTTGCATCTGAAAGTAATCTGAAATGTGCTATTTCAAAATTTTCCATTTCTTTATTTCCAGTCATTGCTGAACTATGTCGTGAATCACCATCTTCAACTATAAACTGAACATAATATGGGTTCTCTGGATCTTCTCCTTCAACACGAGTAACATCATATGCTGAAAGTGGAACTACATTTGTAATACCATACTTTTCTTTGATGTCTAAATAGAGATAAAAATCTCCATATTTACATAGGTTACGAACCCATGGCCATAAATTGAATTCTATATTTAATATATCATAAAAAAGATTATGTAAAATATCGTGAATATTTTCATTCTCTGAACGAATCTCTAATACCTCACCATATTCTGATTTCATCGTGGATTCATCTGCATAAATATCAAGTGCAGATGCAATTATTGCATCATTATCCATTTCCTCATAATCTCTAAATAGAGCCAATCGTTGTGCTTGAAAACTGATTGCCTGTGAATGTCCATATCCACCAGTTGATAAGTTCGTATGTAATCTTGACCATCTATCTACAAGACTATTTCTCTGTGCACTTTGTACTCTTTCTGTATCAGCAATCTTTAACTTTCTACCACCTGCATGTCTTACGATTACGTTTGTAGAAAAAAGTCGTTGTAGTCTTGCTCTTAAACTTGTTTGTGCCATTTTATCCTCTTATTATTTTATTAACCAAGTTAGATCTTCTTTTGTATTTCCAGTTTCCATTACCCACTCGTCATTTTCATTATCAGTAGGTGTATAAACTGGTTCATAATCTAACATTTTATTTAAGACTGTTTTTTGTAGGGCAATTCCCTCTGCGTTCAACCTAAGTGCAGTATCTCTTACCCACAATCCAATTGCCAAACTCATTGGAAGGTCATCGTTGTATCCTTCCATTGCTTCAGCTTTATTGTTGTGCCATATAAACACAAATAATTCATCAATCAATCTGTCCGAATGAACGATTACAGATTTCTCTCTGAAATATTCTTCTAATTTTGCTATTACTAATGGTCTTGTTTTAGCTGTCATACTAAATCCAGGAACCATTTGTCTATCTTTATGTCTGTATCTATTTGTTACTTGTCTCGCAACATCTACAAACTGTAAATCTTTACTCGTATAAAATAAGTTATCATACTCTCTATCAATAACTTGTTGGATAGTAGCCCAACCAATACTTGAATTCTCAATCACAAGTAATGCGTTGTTATATTCCATAGCAGTGTTCATACATAAATTACCAAAATCCTTAGTAGGTATTTTCCCCTTATATTCTGCTACTTGTTCCATAGTTTCTATTTCTATTACATGAAATGCAGAAAAGTCTGATGCATCACCACGAGCAACGTCAGCAGCAACCACATAATTCTTTGTATAATCAGGTTGTCTCCAAACCCATAAATTACTATCCATTCCCCTCTTTTCAACTGGTTCTTCAATTTGTGTATTTCTATATTCTTCTAAAATAACACCATCAATTACAGTTTGACCTGAAGTGATGAAGTCACAATCACATTCTTGTGCTGCCATTGAAGGTCCTAATAATTTATCTTGTTCATCTCTCCATTCTTGTTCTCTATCTGGATGTAATGTCCAATGTAATCTAATAAAATTCCAATCATTATCACCTTCTTCGGCTCCTACCCAGGTTTTGTGAAACCAATTACCAACACCATTCGGTGTAGATAATGCTATACATTGACCACCCGTAGATAGTGTACTTTGTGCAGCAGTCCATATTGTATCAATCTTGTCAATAAATGCTGCCTCGTCAAGTATCAATAATGACAATGCTTCTGAACGACCTGCGTCCTCGGTAGATGATATCGCTTTTACTTGTGAACCATTTGAGTATCGTAATGATAATTTGTTGTCCTCAACACACTTTGACTTAACCCAACTCGGTAAGTTTGCGTGCATTACTCGGATTTTCGTAACCAAGTTTTTAGCGGTATCTTGTTTTGTGGCGATAACCAATATATTCTTATCACTCTGAAATGTCATCATCCATAACGCGTATCCTGCTGTAAGTGTTGATATACCTAACTGACGAGCTTTCAGAATAACATTGTAATTGTGTTTTTCAAAATCATATATTGTACTTTCTTGAAATTTATATAATGCAAATGGAATTTTACCCTCTATCGGATGTTGGATTACAGCATACTTTTTTAGAAAGTACACGGGATCTTGTGCACATTTTAAATATTCCTTTTTAATGACTTCTTTTATGTTCTTATCACTCATTAATTTGCTATGTCCACTATTTTAATACCAAAATAAGTTGGAATAGTTACTGCGGCTACTCCATATCCAAAATATAGCCACTTATTCTCATACCAACTTGGTTTTGCTAACCCTGCCATTTTTTCATTGGCCTTATTTTGTGCCTTCAACGATTCTATTTGTTTACCTTTTGCCACTATTATTAAAGAATCAAGATTGGCTTGGTCTTCTAACTCTTTGACCAAATCTTCATATTGACTAATCTGAACTGTCTTTGCACTGTCAATTGATTCTATTTTTGACAATTTACCTTCCCATTCGGCATCACGTTGTTTAATCATGTCCAACGCTTCTTCTTGTGTAAATGTTTGCTGTCCAAATAAGGGGATGGATAGTAATAATATCCAAAGATATTTCATATTCACTCCTTATCTATGTAATACGTGAACTATACCACTTGAACCATTCACGACTTTTTTCACACCAATCGGATAAAGTACTTTAACGGTACATTGGTCACCATTTAAACTACCACCACTTGCACAATGTATCAGTACATTTGTTACATTCTCAATAATAAATCCTGCACCGGCTCTTGAACCTGTAGCATGAAAGGTAGTACTTGGACCCACTCTTGATACTCCATTGTAATCACCAAGAGTCTGCGTCGTTGGTAATGACCTAAACATTGTTCCTGCATCTTGTCTTGCCATTTTAATTTCTCCTTATATACATATATACTATAATTATTTACTCTTGGAAAACTTCCTCAAAAAATCTGCTGCATCTGATACATCGTCATTTTCGGAAGCTATTTCCATTTTTTTAATCTCGTTTTGTGTACGAGTAAGTTTTCTTTTTGCGTTTGTTATTTGTTTTTTATTTTTATTTTTATGTACTTGTAATTTTTTTACTTCTTTTGCTACTTCTTTTTCTTTTTTCTTATGTTCTTTTATAACTCCTTCTAATTCCTTTACTTCTTGTGACTTCTTGGCACTTAAAATAGTACTTAAACCAAAAAGTCCTAAAATACCAGCTATGAGTTTCTTTAACCAATCCATATTTACATCTCCATTATTTTTTTATAAGTAGACTTACTTTCTAATTGTTTAGTCTTTGAAGGTTCATCAAAATCACTATCATCAGGGTCATCATATTTTCCGTATCCTTCCGCGTCCCTATCAATTTTTTCATCAAAACCCTTATCAAAAATATTTACTGTTTTGTGTATTCTAAATGTAGTAGCTTTTCTTCCATTTATAGTCGGCATCCCATGTTTATCTACACCTATATCTTTTATTACCATTTTCTTGTTTTTAAATTTTCCTACAAGAATAGTATCACCTTTTTTAACGTCTATTGTAATAGCCATTATGCTCTCCAGCTTATCATAAGATTTTGTCCGTCAAGTTTTTCCGTTACATTATCTTCACGATTTAATTGACCACCTAAACCTCGTTCTATGATATTTTTTAAATCTTTAAATGTCAAATCTTTATCATCAAAAGGATGTGCCATGTGTCCATATGCTCCACCCTCTGTTATTAATTCTCTAAGTTCATCTCTCCACCAATCCTTTGTAAGTGGATTATATTTCTCTACATGAAGTCTTGGGCGACCACTACTAAATTTTGGATTTGGTTTGTTTTTACCGTCAACCGTTAAACCCTTTGCTTGCATTGTAGTATTTCGTGTTTCATCTTCTAATCTACCATCAGCGTCAATACCCGCGGGAACTGGTTTTCCACCCATTTGTTGGTCTTTATCAACACCCATCCACTTAATTACTCTCCAACCTAAATTATCCATTACAGTTCGTAAGTGTTCTTTATATGGATCTACTTCTCCATAAGATACAGGTGCCATTGCTCTATAAGACATAGTATAATCCTCTTCTGGATCCATTGCTCCATCACTTAATATATACTGAACTACTTTCCAACCTAAATCATTTTGTAAAGATTGTACCCAACTCTTAGATTCTTTTTTATAATCTGTTAAATTTTTATAAAATGTAGGTGGTCCGTCATCAGTTGGTGCATTTGCTCCAGAAGTAGCTTCTTTTAAAATTCCAACAATATCATTATCAGCTAAAAAATCACCAATGACTTCACTATTAAATTCTTTTAAATAATCTCTCATTATCGAGTCTCTATTTTATTATCTTTCAACCAACCATCTACTTTATTTACTACTTGGTCAAAAACATTATTATCTCTATTAGAACCAAAAGCATTATAATAAGATTTTGCTAAATAATAAGCTGGTTCTACTTCATCACCTTTTCTTATATCACTAACAATTTGTACCGCCTGTAAATCAGAAGATACGTGGGATTTTAAGTAACTATAATCAAAATACCTATTATATCCATTTTCATATATCCACCCAAGTATCTTATCAAACTTTGAGCCTTTCAAAAACCAATCTGATGGCCCTTTAAATTTTCCATGTCCCCAACCTTGTACATAAGCGTAATACTGATACATCAACCCATTAACATCTCTCTTTTTACTTTTATTACCTTTATAATCATATACATTAACTTTATACTTACCAACTTCTTTACACATTTGTTTTGTCTTGGAAGGTATTTTGTGATTTTGACCAGTTTCTTTCTTAGCTTGTTTAACCACACTATCAAACTCACTTGTAGTAATTATTACTTCAGTTAATAATGATTTTAATTTAATCATCTCTTACTTTTTTCCAAGTTAAATGCCCTCGTTAACATTGCACCGGCATGTTGAAGTTTTAGACGAGCTTTATCATATTCTTTAAAATATTTAATCAAAGTTCTATTTTTACTTTTCTTAATATCATCTTCAACTTCATACCAAAGTCGTCCATCTCGTGCCTTATGAATATAATCACTACCTACTTTTAATAATTTTTGGTGATTCCATGAAATATCTGAAATATCTACTTTTTCTTCTAATATTTCTTTTAATTTAATCACTTCTTTTCTCCAATATACACTGACACAGTTATAAATATTAAACTTCTAAACTATTTAGTTTTTCTTCGACCTCTGATTTCATCTTATTCAATTCTTCGAGAGCTTCATTAGACATTTCTTCAACCTTTTCTGTATTTTGACTCCACTTTTCCTTTTGAAGTTCTACATCTTTAATTCCTACTTGATCAAGACTCTCAAATGGTTTAGATGATTGTTCTTTCCAATCGTCTATACTCTCAATTTGTTCTTTAATATAAGAAAGTTGATTATTTAACATCTTTTTTTCTTCCCATTCTTTATATTTATCCTCAGTACGAAGTTTATTCTCAAATTCTACTTGACAGTCAAAACAATGTCTATACAATCTATACATTTTATTATCTAATCTTTTCTTCATGACCTTTTTACACTCTGGACAGAACCAGGGAGTCTTTGCTTCCTTTAAAGCATCCATTCGGTCATTTACTCGTTTTCGTTCCGCCTTTATTTCATCTTCTCGTTTCTTCTTTTCTTCCAAATCTTCCATATGGACAATAATTCGTTTTTCTGGTGTTCTACCATCCAAAATATCTTGTCTTGCCTTAACGTGTCTTTGATGTTCGTTCATAACTACTCCTAAAAGGTCATTAAACCTGTTATTTGGTTAATTGGAGCAAATGCTCCTGTAAATTTGTATGTTTTACCATTATATTTAAAAACTATTCCTTCACTTGGAACAACAGCATCTAATCCACCTATTTTATTCAATTTATCCAACTGTAATTTTAAAGTATTGAGTTTTTTCAAATCTCCACCACTTCTAACATTCTTAATTGCTGCATCTAATTGTTTCTTTACTCGTTGAACCGTAGAATCTGGACTTGCTGCTAACCAACCACTTACATTTTTCATTATTTCTGCACCTACCTCAAAAAATAATTCTTCAAATGGTTTCATATTAGCCTTTACCATTCTTGAATGGTCCATTTTATCTGTAGATAAAACCCATTCTAAAAATTTTGGAAACTTTTGCAAATCTTTTCTAATCATTGGAACTTTATATGACTTATCAAAAAATGCCCATCTTTTAACAAGTAATTTATATGATTTATTTGGTATTTTTACTCCAAATTGTTTTTCTGCGTTATGAATAAACTCTTCCCAAAATCTTTGATGATAAAGTGCCAATGTATCATTATCTTTTAATCCATAAGTCCTCTGTAATTTACTTAACTTACCAAGAAATTTCTTTTCCATTTTTTCAAAATTTTGATGTTTAGGAACTGTTAAAAAATTAGGTTTTCCAATCTTATAATGTTTCTGTATATTCTTATTTACTTGTTTAATCATACCCGCAAGTATTCTACCACTACCTGGAACTTCGCCAATTGCATTGCCACTATCATCATATTCAAGTGCTCCATG
>Ga0315338_1004107_pt1 | contig 11874 bp, 10 predicted proteins | sample ASW8metaG_FD_204518 | JGI IMG/M metagenome (GOLD analysis project Ga0315338, IMG submission 204518) | Ammonia-oxidizing marine archaeal communities from Monterey Bay, California, United States - ASW #8 | ecosystem: Environmental > Aquatic > Marine > Coastal | place: USA: California | collected...
AGGCACAGGCACAGGCACAGGCACAGGCACAGGCACAGGCACAGGCACAGGCACAGGCACAGGCACAGGCACAGGCACAGGCACAGGCACAGGCACAGGCACAGGCACAGGCACAGGCACAGGCACAGGCACAACAGCATCACAATCATCCAGTTCAGGTGCAGGAGCAGACATAGGTTACATCGACCCCAATGCTGGTTTAGACAAATCAATAAGAATTTTAAGCACAACACCAATTGCGATGATGCCAACTACTAGTTTTGTTGACCCAGGTGAAAATCTTGACATGTTAACAACAACGACTGGAACCACCGCTTCATCGACCACCGCGTCATCAACGACTACCAGCGGAAGCGGAAGTGGAAGCACAGGCACAAGCGGAAGTGGAAGCACAGGCACAAGCGGAAGTGGAAGCACAGGCACAAGCGGAAGTGGAAGCACAGGCACAAGCGGAAGTGGAAGCACAGGCACAAGCGGAAGTGGAAGCACAGGCACAAGCGGAAATGCTAATTTACCAAACTATAATACATCTGGAAATGATAGTAGCATATATAATGTGAGTAATTCCATAGATGATAAATTGGATACAATGTCAATTACAGATAAAAGAGTATTTGCGGCGATATTATATTTGGTGAGCGATGAACATAATTCCAATGACCAACTTAATTATATTCTCAAAGCGTTAATTACACTTTATAATGAAGGAATACCTGAGGAAAATAGAAATAATAGAGGAATTGAATTAAATGATTTTGAAAAGGTAAATCCGTATTTTGATAGAATTAAATCTGCAACAGAGGGTATTGTAAATAGAAGAGTGATTGTTGATGATTTCGTTGTTATTTTAGATAATATTATTACTATGAAAGATAAGAAAATGCAATATATTTTGGTGAAACATATCATTGATAAGATTGAAACGGATAAAACATATAATAATGTTATTAAGAAGATGGAAAATAAATTGGGTAATTTTAAATCTCAATTGGAAAGTGCAGTGTTTAAACAGGCACGTCCTAATGTAAGAGATGAATATAGTATTTCAAGAAATCTTCCTAGATATAGTTCCAATAATTTGAATAATAGGTCCATGAAAAGACCCTCAAAAATGATGAGCATTCAAAGAGATAGAGAAGAAAAACCACCTCCTTGTATTCCACAAGAAAAAGGGTTAATTGGCCCAGTTCCTTTGGTAGAACCAGCCATGGCTTATGAATTTAAAGGTGTTGGAACAATGCTTCCTGAATTTGTTTATGAGGAGCGATATGACCCAAAATATTATAAACATCTTTATCGTTAATTCGTATTAAATTAAAAGTATATTTCCTCATCCAAAAATAATGTTGAATAAATGCGTTGTGCCATTTTTTTTCCTAATTTCCGTTTTTTTCCTGTTTTTGTTTTTAATTCATGATTAGATAATTCTGTAATTGATTGTTCTCCAGTTGATAAAAAATGAATTAATTCTTGAATATTTTTATATTTGTCCAGGATAGATACAGAATTTCCAATTGACATTCCTGGTATTTGTGCCAAAAAATATTGTTGGCATATAATTGGAGTGATATTATCTTTTTTTTTCAATTTAACTAAATGAACATAATCTGTCGTTTCCTTCAAACCACCATACCAATCAGGATTATCCGTTATTTTTTTATAATAAGATAATATTAAATCTATGCTTTCTGATGGTGATGAAGAATAAATAATTTGACATTTATCGCGAAGCATAGTATTTAAAATGGCTCCGTTTATAATATTTCTTTGTTTTTCATCAAAATCTTCGACATGTATTGAGCCCTCAATTAGAAAAAATACATTAGAATAATGCACATGTTCTAGAATTCGTTTTTTTTGTTCCCGATGTCTTCCGTCTTTTATTGAACCGTATAAATCTCTATATGTTTTTCTTTCAATTAAAAGTTTAATTTCCTTTGTTTCCTTATCACGTATGTGGATATCCCCTATTAATATAGGTTCATTACAATAATTAATATCTGGATTTATTTTTTCTATTACTGCTCTTAATTTTTTTTCTCCACCAACAATAACCAGTTCCATTTATTAATAATTAAAATAAATTGTTTAAATCCTTTTTTTTTAAAGGATTTATTTAAAAGGATTTTTTTAAAAAGTTTTTTTTAAAGGTTTAATATAATATGAAACAAACTAAATCAAAAAAACTCAAACTAAGTCAATTATTTTCTTACTGGACAACATTCTATTTTATAGTATATTTAATTTTACGACAATACCTTCCAAAATGGATGAATCCTTATCCAATGATAATATTTGTTACCATTGGTCAATTTATAATTAGTTATCTTGGGCGAACATTTATGCCATATATCATACAAATATTTGTACTTTCCTGGAAGATTATTCAATTATTATTATGTATGCTTTTAGTTAAACCCGATTTTTCAAAAAATACTTTATTATTTAACATTGTATTTTTTGGACTTTATATTGGTTTCCTCAAAATATATAATTTATCTATCTTTGATAGTTATTTTAAAAAAATATTAAATCCAAAGGCGTATAAAAATATAACGTTCAAAGAATTTATCAAAGAACGGTTAAATAATATTGTTTAAACGCAGTGTATTATTTTATATTATACATAAATAAATATAAACAAATATAAACAAAATTGAGGTAAATTTAAAGATAAATTGTAGTATTATTGTAAGATAATGTCAAATATAGAAACACACGCGAATACGGAAATAACCAGAGATGGTAAAATAACCAGAGATGGTAAAATAACCAGAGATGGTAAAATAACCAGAGATGGTAAAATAACCGAAAATGGTAAAATAACCGGAGATGATGGTGAAACAAAAATAGTGGTCAATCCATATAATTTTAATAATCAGTTTATTACTGAAAGAGAAGTATCCATTTTATTTAAAAGATTTAATATTCATTTTGAACCTATGAATATTAATTTGTATCGGCAAGCATTCACACATAAATCATTTACAAAAAAAAAATTCGAAGAAATTGAGGAAGGTATTATTATTCATGAGAGACCAGAAGGAGCAATGCCATTACAAGATGCCGATTATGAAAGAATGGAATATCTTGGTGATTCGATATTATCACCTATTGTAGCAAAATATCTGTATGAGAGATTTCCAGATAAAGCAGAAGGTTTTTTAACAACAATGAGGTCTAAATTAGTATGTGGCCAACAATTAGGTTATCTTGCTGGAAAACTAAAATTTGGAAAATGGATAATTATTTCCAGGCATATTGAAGATTTGCATGAAGGACGTACATCAATACCTTTGTTAGAAGATTGTTTAGAAGCATTTATTGGTGCAATTTTTTTAGATTTCAATGAACCAAGTGGACCTCATAAAGACCAATTGAAAAAATATAAACTTGTTCAGGATAATTATTACACCGGAATGGGATTTCATATATGTGAATTATTCTTTATAAATTTAATTGAAGAGATGATTGATTTTGTGGCACTCGCTGAGGAAGACACAAATTATAAAAAGCAATTATCTAAATTATGTCAGGCAAAATGGAAAACATTTCCAATATACAAAACAATTTCCATAGAAGAATTACCAAGAGGAAATCAATTTACGATGGGAGTTTTTGACCCAGATGATAATTTATTAGCGTCTTCTGTTCATACCATTAAAAAAAAAGGAGAGCAAATGGCGGCACAGATTGCAATTGATAATTGGGAATTATCGTAAAAATATCATAAAAAAATATAAGCAACACCCACAACAAGAATATCTGTTTTAATACTATAATATTAAATATGGAAGCGTTTGCTCGTCGTTTTGAACTTTATTTACGTGACCTGGGAGCTCCTTCTGCTGGAACATCGAGTCCAGCATCAACTTCAAATTCAAAATCAAAATCAAAATCAAATTCCCCGCGTGCACTTGGGAAAAAACGTACCAAAAGAACTAAAAGGAGAAGAAAAACTAAAAAGAGAAGAAAAACTAAAAGAAAACATACTTAAAAATATAAATATTTTTCTATAAATAAAACAAAATAAAAATGAATATGATTATTTGTGCTATTGATACTAAAAGTGTTAATGAGGCGGTAAAAATATCAACATTATTAAAGGGTCATATCAATATGGTTAAATGTGGATTAGAATATTTCACAAGTAACGGATACACAGGTATAAAAAAAATAGCATCAACAGGAGTAGATATTTTTCTTGATTTAAAATTCCATGATATTCCAAATACAGTCGCCGAGGCTGTGAAATCTGCCGTTCATTTTAATGTAAGTATGATAACAATACATATATTGGGTGGGAAAACAATGATGGAAAAGGCAGTTGAAGCAGCAAAAGAGGAATCCGATAAATTAGGTGTAAAAAAACCACTTATAATTGGCGTGTCTATTTTAACAAGTATAGATAATGATGAATTAAATGAAATTGGTATTTTCAATGATATCCAGGAACAAGTTATTATTTTGGCAAAATTGGCGAAAGAGGCTGGATTAGATGGAATAGTATGTTCCAGTCATGAAATAAAAAAAATTAAACAAGTTTGTGGTTGTGATTTTATAACTGTGGTTCCGGGGATTCGTCCTCAATCAATGGATAAGAATGACCAAAAAAGAGTGGCGACTCCCGGAGAAGCGGTAAATAATGGTGCTGATTATATAGTGATAGGTCGTCCAATAACACAATCAAATAATCCTCTTGGAACAGTTAAATTAATTCAGGATTCGATGAGAATATAATTTCCTTTACAAAAGAACATCGTTCTTTAATCATTTTTTCTATTTGACATGTCATTGTTTCAATATTTTCACAAGTTACAAGAGTTTTATTATAAAAGTATTTAAAAATACTAACTAATTTAAGAATATCAATTTTTGAAATAATTAAATGTGTTGTTCCAGAAATATTTATAGCATCTATTAATTTATCTAAATTTAGATAATTTACTTTTCTCATTCTTCCTGTGGTTGTGCCATATTCTTGCCCCTTTTCGCCTATTTTTTGAAGTTCCAGGTCTTCGAGTAAAATTTCCGGAAAATCCGTGTCAATTCCCGAACGTGTATCATATATTTTCGCCGCTCCGTATATTTTATCAATAAATTGAGGTGGAAAACCAAGACTGCATGCAGCATATGGTAATGTGTGACTGCTTGTTGTAAATGGATAATTACCATAATCTATATCTAACCAAAACCCTTGTGCTCCTTCACATAATATATTTCCATATAGTTGTTCATCCCATACATAATTTTTTAATTCATCAAATTCTTCAAGTATTAATATATCATTAAATTGCGTTCCTATTCGAGCATATTTATCTTTATAACAAGGAGCAATGCCTTTTGATGTACTACCCTGTGTGTTTTTGTATTTTTCTATATCTTCCCTTATATGTTCACCCAGTACAATATGGGCTTTAGGTGAAATTTTGATTAAATTCGCATCAAATCCATTATCTTTAAGATATTGAACTTCAGTATTAAATGATTCAATATCAACAACACAACCTGGACCGATAATTGATTTGACGCCAAAGAATATTCCAGAGGGAATAAGATGGGTTTTATATTTTTTTCCATCAACATACACAGTATGACCAGCATTATTACCGCCACCCCAACGACACACAAAATCATAATTTCCATTTTTACTCAATTGTGATACTATTTTGCCTTTTCCTTCATCACCCCATGATAATCCACAGCAAATATCCACTGATTCAATATCCATTTTCTTATTTATATAGTTTCTTTCTTAATTTGTTACGACTTGATTCACTTATACTTAAAATAAAAAAATCAATTTTGTTTGAGAATTTTAACATAAATGATTTTATACTTAAAGCATTTAATTAATTAATAATATAATAAATAATAATGACAACACAAGAATAAACACTCTATTGTTTGAATGATTTGTTTTCTTTCTATAGATATAATAAAAGATATGTTAAAAATACAAACAACATTACAATCCAAAAGGGGGTCAAAATATAATTTAAAAGAGGGAGAAAATAGGGCTTCCCTAGGAAATGGATATTGCGAATTGCCCTTTGATTACAAAGGACAAACATATAACAAATGTTATGAAGGACAACATGAAACATGGTGTGCTACTGAAATTAATCCAGACAATAAAAAAATGAAGACATTTGCATATTGTGATGAAACAAAAGTTAAAAAAACAAAGAAAGCGAAAAAAACAAAGAAAGTAAAAAAAACAAGGAAAAAGGAGGATGAAGTTAATAATTTAAAAGAAGAAGAAAAAGAAGAGAAAAAAGAAAAGAAAGAGAAGAAAAAAAAGAAACAGAAAAAAGAAAATAAAGAGGAAATTGAGGAGATTGATGAAGATGATATTATAGAGATACAAAAACCAGAAAAGAAGATTAAAAAGAAAAAAGCGGGAAAATTTATGGAGGAAAAAATGAAAGATGTTCCAGATACATTAAAAAAATATAAAATACCAAATGAGGAAGGAATAATACCAGATGAATTTGTTTTACCAAACCGAAAGGATTTTATAAATTGGTTTGATGATATGTTCCAGGATTATCGGGCAACAGATAAAACTAATTTAAAGAAAACACAAAAGTTTCAATTTTTCAACCATCAAAAATTAATTCGTGATTATATGGGCCGTGATTCTCCTTATCGTGGTGTGTTGCTTTATCATGGATTGGGTGTGGGAAAAACATGTGGAAGTATAAGTATTGCGGAATCCTTTCGTTCGAATCGTAAAATAATAATTTTATTGAATAAATCATTGAAGCAAAATTATATAGAAAATTTAATGAAATGTGGAGCACAGATGTTTCGTTTAAATCAATATTGGGAATTTGTACCTATTGTTGATAAAAAAAAAAATAAAGATGAGGCGTCACTTGCCAAATTGCTTGGAATTCCGTCTAAAATTGTTAAAGAAAATAAAGGTGCTTGGTTAATTAATTTTGAAAAAGATGAACCAAATTATAGTAATTTGAATAATACAAAACAACAAGAAATAACAAAACAGATAACGGAAATGATAAAAAAACGATATGTATTTTACCATATGGATGGGTTAAGGAAAACTAAAATAGAATCTATGATTGAAAATAAAGAATTTGATAATAGTGTTTTGGTTATTGATGAGGTTCATAACTTAACTAATTCAATATCAAAAGATAATATGGGTGTACGTGCAAAGGGATTGTTAAATTTAATTATGAATGCTGAAAATTTAAAATTAGTATTTTTATCAGGAACACCTATTATTAATACTGCTTTTGAATTGGGTATTCTTTTTAATTTGCTTCGTGGGAAAATAATTCAATATAATATTCTTTGTAAATCAAATGGACATAGTAAATCAAATGGTCGTAGTAAATTAAATTTAGATAAACTCGCAGAGAAAATAAGAAAACATCCATTTGTATCAACAGTTGAAATACATAAAAAGAATAAAACAATTATGGTTACAAAAAATCCATATGGTTTTGTTAATACGGATAAAGGAATTACCCGAAGTCCACTTAACAACATTGACAAACAAGAAATGACAACACTTCTAAGAGAAATGGTAGTCAATGAAAATGTCGTTCCTTCTATAAAAATCGAGGAATTCACAGCCTTTCCGGATAATAGAGAAGAATTTAATAAATTTTTCATTGGGGAGAATCAAAAAGGAATGTATGTCAAAAATATTGAATTATTTAAATCAAGGATAATTGGTTTAGTGTCCCATTATAAAACAACAAACAAAGATTTAATTCCGGAAAAACGTGATGTTAAAGTATTGAAAATACCAATGAGTGATTACCAATTCGAGAAATATGCAAGGGTAAGACTTGATGAAATAGAAAATGATAAAAATCGAAATAAAAATAAAAAAAAGAAAAAAGATAAAGAAGAAGAAACTATAAAATCATCTTATCGTGCATATTCAAGAATACATTGTTCTTTTGTTTTTCCCGAATCTATTGAACGTCCATTTCCGTCTGAAATAGCATTAAATATCATTGAGGGAGAGGAAAGTATGTTTGATGATACTGCTGATGAGGAAATATCGGAAACAGATAAAAAAGAACTTAATAAACAACGTAAAAAGAAAGCGGAAAAGGAATATGTGAGAGCACGAAATCATGCACTTAAAGAATTGGAAAAACAAGGAAATGATTTTTTAATACGTGATGATGAGGATAAATTAATGAAATTTTCACCTAAATATAATGAATTATTAAATAATGTTGAATTAACAGATGGAACCTGTTTTATATACACAGAATATAAAAGTCTGGAGGGAATAGCAGTATTATCGGTTGTATTAAAAGCAAATGGATATGGGCAATTAAAGATAATAAAAGACGACAAAAATAACATTAGATTAAAAGTTGAACCGGAAAATGCCCAAGGACCTAATTTCGCTGTGTGGGAAGGAAGTGATGAAAATAGTGATATTTTAAGGAAGATATATAATAATGATATTGATGATTTGCCGGAATTAATTAAAAGGGATTTTGATAAACTGGGTGGAACGAATTTACACGGAGAGGTTGTTAAATTATTAATGACCACCAAAACTGGAGCAGAAGGTATAGATTTGAAAAATGTCCGTCAAGTTCATATAATAGAACCTTATTGGAATCCGGTTCGTTTGGAACAGGTTATTGGGAGAGCTATACGTGTTGGTTCTCATTTACAATTACCACAAGAAGAGAGAAATGTCGATATATTTACATATATTACAACAACAACTAAAAAACAGAAAAAAACTAATATTGTAATAGAACATGATAGTGGTGGGTTATGTTCTGATGAGGTATTATATAAAATGTCGAATAATAAATTATTTGTAATGAACAAGATGTTAAGAGGGGTTAAAGAGAGTTCTGTTGATTGTTCATTACATATATCAGAAACACAAGATATGGAGGATCCATTTCGTTGTATTAATGTCCAGTCCAGTTCCCAATTAAAATTAGATGAATTAAATTATGTTCCAGATATAAATAAAGATGTATTAGATGCACAAAAAGAACGAAGAGTTTCTGTCACAACCTGGAAACCTGTATTTGTTAAAATCAAAAAGAAGGAATATGCTATGAGAAAAAATAACGATGGACCGGATATATTATATGATGCTATTAAGACACGACAAGGACGTCCGGGCGAACCAATGGGTGAAATAAAAATAGTAGATAATAAAAAAAAGGTTATCTTTTTTGCTAAAAAAAATTGAGTTTATATAAATACCCGTTTTATTTTTTATAGTTTCGTTTAATTTTTGAATATAAAGACATTAATTAAAATATATATTAAAATAAATGTCAAAAACAAAAATAAAATCCAGGCTCATTACGCCACAAATCCGCATCTACTCTATGGATGGTAATATAGGAAGTGGAAAATCAACATTATCTGAATATCTTAAGAAAAATTTAAAAGATATAGAGGGAACTAAAATAGTATATGTTGAGGAGCCTGTGAATGAATGGAATGAAATAAAAGATGTGGATGGAACTACAATTCTTGAAAAATTTTATGCTGACCAGGACAGATATTCATTTTCATTTCAAATGTTGGCGTATATTACACGATTAATGCGTATTAAAAAAACAATAGAAGAAAATGATGATGATTGTATTATTATTACAGAACGTTCGGTTTTTACTGATAAAAATGTGTTTGCTAAAATGTTATATGATTCTGGGAAAATTGAGAATATAGAATATCAAATATATATAAAATGGTTTGATTATTTTTGCAAAGATTTTCCACTTTCGGGTGTTATTTATGTGAATACACCGCCAGATGTATGTCATAAACGCATTGCTGAGAGGCAACGAGAAGGTGAAGATGTGATTGCGGTTGAATATTTACGGACTTGTGGAACATATCATCTTGCCTGGTTATTTGAATTTGAAAAAAAAGATATACTATTTCTTGATGGAACAATAGGAAAAACGGATGAAAAATATAAAAACCATATTGATAATATACGTTCATTTATATTTGATGAATCGATTTGTCTTTAATTATTGTTGATTCTTATGTTCAATTATAATGTCAATATTTTTCATAATGTTTTTAGCATTCGTATTATAATTTTTATAATCATATAGTGCCAATGACCTGGCGAATATGTCCAATCATCCTGAGGTAAATAAGGATAAGGATGAGGTCGAGTGGTTGTTGCATCAATCCTATCGCAATCATGTTTTATTACCCATTGTTCTGTCTTTGCGCCGCAATCAGTTTTAAAAAATTACTTTAAAAAAGTAAAGCAAAATATAGGAAATTACTATTATAGAAAATAATAGAAAATAATAGAAAAAAGAATAATATATAATATATAATAATAATAAGAGAATGACAAGTTATAAAACTGATTCGTTAGATTGGGTATATTCCCAAGATTTTCTATGGAATAAAGATGTACCTGAATGTTTGGGTGTAGAACAATCACCCATTAATATAGATACAACAACAGATAATATTAAAGACTGTTCTGTATTATGTGAACTAAAGACACATTTTAACCCGGGCTTATGTTCCGTTAATTTTAATAAACATAATGAAATTATAATTGATTATAAAGTTCCAAAAGATGGTAAGATATCATCTGTTACATTTAATTCGCAAAACCATGAATTATCTGCCGTGCGTATTTTTTCCCCAAGTTTGCATCATATTGATGGACAGATATTTGATATGGAAATAATGATGCAATTTGATTCAGGTGTTGCTGGAAATATTGAGAATTTAGCAAGTGGAGCAAGTGGAGTTTTATTATGTAGGATGTTAAATAAGAGTAATCATGAATTTGGGATGGAGGAGGATTTTTTAAATCAATTTATCCATAAAATACCCAGTTTTCAAACAAATGATTTTGTAAATGTTCCTGTTAGTTCATCATGGAATATAAATCAATTACTTCCAGAAAAGAATTCATTTTTCTATTATGATGGTTCGCTTCCTAGACCTCCATGTCAGGAAAATTACACAGTTATTGTGTATGAGGATATTGGAAATGTAGGATTAACTAATTTTGAATTAATAAAAAAGTATGTAATGAATAATGCACGAACAGTTCAACCCATTGGAAGTAGAAAGGTATTTTACAATAGTGGAACAACAACTAAAAAAACAGATATTAATAGAGCAGATAAACTTTCATTGAAACGATTTCTACAATGTTCGCCATCAGGAGAACCAAGGGAAATAACAACAGAAATTATAGAAGAAGATAAAAAAGATGTGGATGAAAATGCATTTAGTGTTGAATTAGCAAGAAAAATAAAAAATTATTTTCTGTTTTTCTTTATAACATTGCTATTTATTTTCGCATATTTCACAATATTATTTCTTCATAAAACAGGAATTTACCAACAAATTGTATTATCATTAACACTTGGAAACAAAGATTCAATTATAAAACGTTGGAAATCTAATTGCGGGAGAAATTCCTTTTAGAAAAAGGAAAGCAAAAGAAAATCAAAAAGCAATTAACATAAATTATCAATGCCTTCCCAGGGTGCTTCACATTTATTTGCCCAATCGCATTTTGCTAAAGGCCCATTTTCACCTTTAAATATTTCATTTTTTTCAAAATCCATTATATTTGCTCCATCTCTTGTTTTGCAGATACCAATTTTTTTTGTATTTTTACAACGTCCATTTGGAAGTGTGGTCCAATAATCGGGACATTTCGAGGGAAAGGGTGGAAATTTCGCAGAAGTCACTGATATATCTCCAGTTGCTTTATCATCTTTAGGCATTTTCATTCGTCGATATTGAATGAAAAAACGAACAGAAACAACAAGAAATATAACAAGAGTTATTATACTTAAAATTAAAAAGAATTTTTGAGAATTCATATTATTAATATATAATTAT
>Ga0315338_1004108_pt1 | contig 11870 bp, 9 predicted proteins | sample ASW8metaG_FD_204518 | JGI IMG/M metagenome (GOLD analysis project Ga0315338, IMG submission 204518) | Ammonia-oxidizing marine archaeal communities from Monterey Bay, California, United States - ASW #8 | ecosystem: Environmental > Aquatic > Marine > Coastal | place: USA: California | collected...
AAGTTCGTCCCACCAACACTAAAAATAGGTTTTTTAAATGTTCGATGGACGCGTGGTGATTTTCAGTATAAAACCGGTGGTAACTCCCTCTATCAATATAGTGTAAGAGAACCCGTTAGTAGACATGCAATAGAAGATGAAAATATGCTGGGACGCACTAATATGCTGGAAGTCAGGCTGGATTTTAATAAAGTACCTGATTACAGAATTGAATTGAAGACAGATCTGCCCGAAGTGCCCCGTAACATTATGGTGATATCCTGGCCTAAAAAGGAAGACATAAAAGCTGATCGAGGTCCAATTGTCCCCTTTAAGCGGATTGAACCAGCTCTTGTAAGCATAAATTTCAAAAATGCAGACTTGGTAGATATAATACGATTATTATCCGAGCAGCATGGACTAAACCTGATTTTAGGGGAAGAGGTGGCAGGAAGTATAACGCTTAAATTAGTGGAAGTACCATTGGAAAAAGCCCTAGATTTAATTCTTAAGGCGAATGGCTATACCTGGTTTATAGATGATAATATCCTGCTGGTCAAACCAGCAGAGGGAGAGATTACACACAGCGCCGAACTGGATACACGTATTTTCCAACTATATTTCCTTGATGCCGATATGGTTATCACTGCCCTTACCGAAGTATTCACTAGTCAGGGCAAGGCTGTCCCCCTGTCTTCAGCCAGCGCTATTGGCGGTGAAGCCGCTGGCAATGACCTGTTAATGGTAACAGATGTGCCGACCAATTTTGAACTGATTGAACGTATTATTCGAACCCTGGATCAGGAAAATGCCCAGATCAATATATCGATAAAGTTTATTGAAACAACGCTTAAGCAGGATGAAGCAATGGGGATCAATTGGTCTTTGCGTGCTGATACGAGCCTATCCTTTGGTATCGGAGAATTAACTAGTCATAGTGGCGCTAAAGTAAACCTGGCAACACTAACACCAATGACCTTTGCTGCAATGCTGCAGATATTGTCCGAGGATGCCGGCACGACATTGCTGCAGGAACCCCAGATCACCACTTTTAATAATTCTCCCGCAACCATCACGGTGGGTACTACTATACCGGTTTTGGTTCCACAGGCAGAAGGAAGCATGTTTGGTGCCGTACCCTACACCTATCAGGACCAGAATGTGAATGTTGCTCTCAGTGTATTACCCAGGATCAATGAAAATGAATTAATATCTATGAATATTAATGCCTCAGTACAGGCCATCACCGGTTACGTTGGGGCGGAACAACGCCCCATTGTGTCCAACCGTACGACTAACACCAATGTTATGGTAAGAAACGGTGAAACACTGTTGATCGGCGGCTTAATATTTGACCAAGATGACTTAACGGTTGGGAAATTTCCAGTATTAGGTGATCTGCCTTTTATACGCAAATTTTTCAGAACGAATTCGAAAAAGAAGTCTCAGAATGAGTTACTGATTTTTATTACCCCCACCATCATATCATCGTAATTTTATGATACTATTATGAACAGCAACCGCATATTGATTATTGATCAGGATGCTACCTTTATCCAAACCGTGAGCGGCTACTTTAGTAGCATAGGAATTGAAGTAGTTTCATCAGGCGATGGAATAGAGGGCTACCGGATGGCCAAAGAGGTAATGCCGGGGATCGTGATCCTGGATACAGAACTGCCGAACCTGGACGGTTTCCAGGTTTGTCGCTTATTGAAGGGCGATGACCGCTACCAGCATATCCCTATTGTATTCGTTTCTTCAAATGACAGTCAGGATTTCGTGGTCAAATCTGAAAGGGCACTCTGTGATCTGTTCCTGCGCAAGCCCATTGTAGCAGATCAATTGACCCAGGAAATCATTACTTTATTGGCTCCACAGGCAGGGCAAGAATCGGCGATTGCGTAAATACAGTGTGAATATTTTTGAGGGGCTTATATGAATCGTAGTTTGGGACAAATAATGGTCAATGAGAATTTGCTCACTAATGAGCAGGTTGACGAAGCGGTCAATTTCAAGAACGAGAACCGCTGCCATTTCGGTGCTGCCTGTATTGAGCTGGGGTTTTTAACCGAGCGGCAGGTGATGGAAGTACTGGGTATCCAACTCTATATGCCCGTGATCCGCATATCCAACTTTAACATTGATTCTGATGCCTTGGAATTTATCCCCAAGGATCGAGCCCGGCGGTTGAAAGTGATACCTTTGTTCGTTATTGAGGATACGTTGACAGTAGCTACTGCCGAACCATTGAACATTACGGCCGTGGATGAAATTCGTAAAATGAGTAATAAGCGTATCCAGATGGTGTTGGCTAAGGAAAAGAACATTGAGCTGGCCATTGACAGGAGCTATGTCTCTACATCCGGCTATAGTGATGAAGATGGATATGGAGATGAAATGCAGATGGAGGAAGCTATTTCGGATGAGGAAAATATTCAGGTTGCGGATAATATATTGCTGGAGGCTGTCCGGGGTGGTGCTAGTGATATTCATATTGAACCCGGCGAAAGGAATTTGCGGGTACGTCTTCGGGTTGATGGCGTACTGTCCGAATTTTCAACAATGCCGCCTTCGCGTACACCGGGCTTGGTATCTCGCTTCAAGGTTATGGCTGGCATTGATATCGCCGAATCCCGGAAACCCCAAGACGGCCGTTTTAAGACTGAAGTAGAGCCAGGCAAACCAGTGGATGTTCGTGTATCCACTTACCCGACACCCCACGGAGAAAAGGTTGTTATGCGTGTCCTGGATCAATCCAAGGGGCTTGTCAGTCTTGATAAAATGGGTTTTGATTCGGACACCATTAGGCTGTGGAAGAAGGCCTACAGTAGCGGCAATGGTATTGTCCTGGTTACGGGTCCAACGGGAAGCGGGAAATCCACCACACTATATGCTACATTGACACGCATTAATACAGTAGAAGAACATATTATTACTATCGAAGACCCTGTAGAACGACAGTTGGAAGGCATTATTCAAGGCCACGTGAATGAGCGCGCAGGGATGACTTTTGCTGCAGCACTGCGGTCAATGCTGCGGCAAGACCCCGATGTGATCATGGTCGGGGAAATGCGCGACCGGGAAACAGCGGACCTGGCTATACGAGCTGCACTTACTGGTCACTTGGTGTTTAGTACCTTGCATACTAACAGTGCGGCAGCTTCCTATACCCGCTTAGCGGATATGGGCTGTGACCCCTTCCTACTTACTACCACAATCCGCGCCATTTTGGCCCAACGACTGATACGGAAATTATGTAGCCGTTGTAAAGTGAAATACAGACCTACTGAGAAAGATCTGAAATCGATAGGGTTGAAACAACTAAATGGTTTTATATATCATGCAAATACAAAGGGCTGTAAATCATGCGGTAATGATGGCTACAGTGGCCGGGCCGGCTTATATGAACTGCTGATCCCTAATGAAGCGATCAACGAAGCGGTGAAAAATGAAGCATCTGCAGAAGAAGTGTCCCGCATAGCAAAGGGGAACAAAATGCGTATGTTGGAAGATGCTGGGCGAACCTACGTTACTCAAGGATTAACATCTGTTGAGGAAATCAACCGAGTCCTCTAATGCCGAATTACGCCTGTAAATTAGTTGACAGCGGCGGTGCTATGACGGAACGCAGTATCGCTGCCAAGTCTATGCAAGAGCTCTACCAGATTATGGATAGAAGCGGTGAACGGCTCATTTCAGCAAAAAAACCAGCCTTCAACCTGAGTCTCGACATGGATATCAATCAACTATTGGGGCGAGAGGTAAAGGCCAAAAAGCTACCGCCTAAAGATTTGTCTATGTTCACCCGCCAGCTGGAAATGCTGCTTAAAACCGGTATTCCAATGCTGGATGCCTTGGATGCTCTGGAAGTGGCGGCAGTAACAGACAACCTAAAAAAGGTAGTTGAAACACTGAAAAGCCGCGTAACCGGGGGGTCGCAATTGTCAGCAGCCATGGAGGAACAGAGTGCTGTTTTCAGCAATTTTTATGTGAAGATGGTCCAAGCTGGAGAGGCCAGTGGTACTTTACCCATGATTTTAGCCCAGATACGAGACTTTACAGAACGGGATATGGAAGCCAGGGCCAAGGTCAAAAAAGCGTTGCGTTATCCCATGTTCGTGATTGGTGCCTTATTTTTAGCTGGTTATGCCCAGGTTGCGTTTATTTTACCGAAAATGGCCAAAACGCTGTTCAGCAATATGGATGTCCTACCCCTACCAACAAGAATTATGCTGGGTATCAGCGATTTTGCTGCTCAATATGGACTGATATTCTTTGTTTGTATGGTAGCAGTTATAGCTTTTTTGAAGTATTATATTGGCACTCCGGACGGTGCCTATAATTTTGATCTGATGAAACTTAATTTGCCAAAGTTTGGGGCTATGGTACGATCCAGCGTGACGGCCCGTTTTTCTCAGATGCTGAATGTACTGACATCCAGTGGTGTCCAGGTGGTGGATGCCCTGTCTATTGCCGCGGAAACAGTAGATAACGAGGTCTTTGAAAAAGCCTTGAAAAAGGCCAAGAAGGATGTGTTGGGCGGGATACCAATGAGCGTGGCCCTGGAGAGCAAGTATATGCCGGCCATGGCAATTGGCCTCATTAGTATTGGGGAACGCAGCGGTGCCTTGAGTGAGATGCTGGAAGGGGTGGCTGAATATTTTACATCGGATATGGAAGAGAAGATGGAAGGGGTAATGGGCGCTATGGAACCGATCCTGACGCTGATTATAACTGGATTTGTCACTATATTTGTCTTGGCGGTGTTCATGCCTATGATCGAGAATATGACCAACATGATGTAAGCATGCTTATTATAGTTAAAAAATAATTTACTTGCGGTATAATGTTACAATGCAATATATTGAGTTGATTTAGAAAGAATTTTGATATTATTGATAAAAACAAGGGAGTAATACCATGAAAAATAAAACGTCACAATCTGGTTTTACATTAATTGAGTTGATTGCCGTTATGGTAATCCTGGGTATCCTGGCAGCAGTGATTATCCCAAGGATAACCACCATAACCTCTGGTGCCTATGAGTCCAATGTTCGCAATATGTATGGTTTGATAAAAAATGAAATTACCGCACAAGCGGTTAAAGCAGCAATGTCAGGCGATTTTTTAGAAACATATCCAAATCCAGACGATGCAAATGAAAACTTTTATCTTAAGAAATGGGTGTCGGATTATGATCCTGCAGCATGGTCCCAATTTCAAGCTGCAAGTGCATACGATAATTCTACTTCTGGTGGAAATAATACTAACCTTCTTCTTTTTATGTATCATCCCCATGGTAGGCCAAGCGGGGTTATTACATGGGATACTGGAACACAAGTAACACCCGAAGGTGGAACTGCTTCTGATAGTAAAGAAGATGTCTATTGGATTCAGTACGCTCCAAGGACATCAGCTAGGGGCGCTCTAGTTGGACGTTCGCTAGATGGATTTGTCATGGCAGCTTGGAAAAATGGTGCGGGAGTAGACTGGGAATTTGGTGGAAGTATAAGTAAAGCCGGCGCATGTGTTCCCGGTGGAGAAGAATGCTTAGATGATTTAACCTATATTCTTAATCCACTAACAGATTAATAAATAGTTTAATTCAAATTTTATGGAAAAAACGCCGAAGAATTTCGGCGTTTTTTTATGTATAAACATTCAAAAGGGTTTACATTAATCGAACTGATTGCCACTATGGTGATCGCATCCATCTTAGCCTCATCACTTGTCACTGGCTATAGAGCTTATAATGAGTGGCTAAAGGTAAATGAGGAAATCTTAAATATGGTTAATACCCTCCGTCAGGCTCGCGATTACTGTATAGAGGCAAATGAAAACTTTTATCTCACCGTAGATACGGGTGCTGATACCTACACATTAAAATATAAAGATTCTAAAGCCGCCCTTAATCTTCCAGGGAAAAATGATAACGTATTTACCATGCCCAGTTTTGTGGATTTTACTGCATCCACAGGGATCACAGATCTGAAATTCAATATTTTAGGTGAGCCCAGTGCTACAGAAACTATTACCATTAATACGGATGAACGGACTATCGAAATCGTGTCTCCTACAGGATATATTTATGCGCATAATTAAACCACACAACCAAACAGGATTCGCTATTGTAGAAGTGTTGATAGCGACGGTCGTATTGGCTATCGGCTTCATTGAGCTTACCCGAGCGTTCAGCAATATCAGTAGCGTCGCGGTTAGGGCCGTAGCCATGACCAGAGCCAGTAATCTGACCCACGCTACCATGGAACGGGTCATGGCCCAGAATTTCGATGCCCGGGGTAATGATCTGGAATTTGGGGATTACGCTTTGAATTTCGATGGAACTAATGATGCTGCACTTGGTGATTATGTGGATGTTGGGGATGTACATAGCAATATACAAACGATATCTTTTTGGATTCAGACAGATGACGTGGATGGTACGCGTAACGTGATTGATCTAGACGGTGCGGCTTATATATTAATAGAAGCTGGTGAAGTAACGACTGTTGGTATTACCACTCCAACATACTATATAAATGCGGTAGCTGGAGAACAAGAAATTACAACTGGTACATGGTATCATGTTGCCGTTACCACTGCTAACCCTATAGATGCAGATGATGTAGATATTGGTAGGGTTGTAACTGTGTCCGGGAGTGATGACGATTATTTTGATGGAAAGATCGATGAGGTTCGGTTATGGGATGATGTTCGCACAGCCGATGAAATTAAAGCTAGCTATAATCGTAGCCTCTCTGATCCATATGAAGAAGCGAATCTTAAACTTTATTTACGTATGAATAATGGAACAGGTACCGTGGCTTTTGACCACAGTTCAAGTATGGATCATGGTACAATTACTAACAGTACCATCGATCCCTCTATTTGGGCAAGCGGATCCATCAGTTGGACATCAAACTCAAACCTGGGCGGTGAAGGAGAAGCCAACTGGAGTGGATATAATGATGTGGATGATTTTCATACTATTAGTTTTGTAGATAATGATTATACTGGCTTGGATGCAAGCACTAATAACTTTACCGGTATTGGTGGAACAGTTTACGTAAAATATGTGTCCTTAGCTGGTGGAGACCCCTATACATTTAGCGATTCTGGAATACCGACAGGCTATAAACAGATCACTGTAAAAGTAGGTATTCCTGGCACTACAGATTCCACCCAACTGGACGCTATCAAGTCCGCTAAGGTGACTCAGGGCTATTCCTTAACTTTTTCTCCTTATGGAAATTAGGCGCATTATACAAAAAAGAAGTAAAGGCTTTAGCATGATCGAGATGATTGCAGCCTGTGTAATGGTATCAATCCTGGTACCTGGCATTTCTCTTATAGTACGTGGTACCATGATGAATATTGCCTTTACGAATATGGCTGTTTTAGCAAATATGGAAGCTGATTATGCCCAGCGAAATTTCATTAAGCATATTAATGGAGTAAAATCCTTTTCCGCTACTCCAAACGATCTTGAAGCAGATAGTATGAAATTTACCTGCTATTTGGGTAATGCAGTGTATGCATATAAAATTGATACTGATGGATCAAGAACGATCAAGTACAGTAAAGATGGTGGCACAGCGGGGATCTTACTGCAAAAGGTTGTTAAAGATACCACAATTGATGCAGTGAATTATGTCAGCAAGTTTACATATAAGGATAGGAATAATAATAATTTGTCCGTTCCGGTAGCATCTTATACTGGAACAAATGTTGCGTTTAATAGTGGAGCGAAATCAATAGCTGTCCCAAGTGGTAATTCTTTTGCGGATTTCGTTGCTGGCAATATAATAACAATATCGGGGAGCACGTCTAACAATGGTACTTTCACAATCGCATCATTAACAAATGACAACACTATTGTTGTTAGGGAAAGTATTACGACAGAAATCGCTGGCAATGAAATAACGGTATTAATAAAGGTTCATGGAGTAGAATTAACGTTTTATCTGCTGCGCGGCGAGAGTTTTTATAAATATACAACCTATGCAACAATTGATGAGGACCAGTTGGATATTTAATGGGTAATCATAAAAAAACACAGGAAGGTGTATTCATCGCTTTATTTGCCCTGTCCACACTGGTGGTGATTAGTCTGGCAATCGGCTTCATGAGCAACACGGTTAATAATCTTTTAGCTGGACAGGGACAGGTGATGGCTGGAAAACAGTCTTACTGGTTGGCCTATTCCGGCATGGAAATAACCTCAACCAATCGTTTTGCGGGGATTACTGCCGACACCAATACCTATACGTTAGAGGGTGGCACAATTACAACCATAGGTGCAAACGTCGGTGCTGGTAAATTTAATGGGTCGGACATAACGGATGAAATCACCAGCACTGGTACAATTGCGGATGGATCCCGGCAGCTGAAATGGACGCTAGGTAACCCGAGTCCTGCAGAGTATGCCCTATTTTTAAAAAATTCTAACTCCAATAAAAATACTGATTGGGTGGAAATCGATGGTATTCAATCAGAAATGGAAATGAATGGAGTATGTGATCAGAGTAAGGCAGAACATACCACATACACTCTCTGTAATGCTGGAGCCGCTGATCATGAACCTCCGGGCGCTGGTCATTTTAATATAACATATACTGTTGGTAGTGAAGCAGCAGATTATACCGTTTCTTTTTGGGTAAGGCCTGATTTTACAACTATGCAAGCAACTTCTGGTGCTGGAAATTCAGCAACACGTTGTTGGCTTTTTGGTGTAACGGAAGCAGATGGCGTAGATAAAACACAGGGAATTCAAATTGGTATACGTACGGAAAATGGCAGCGCAGACGAAGGATATCTAGAGTTTCGCTATGATAATGAAAAAAATGTTAATGCTCATTTTTCTGAAAATGGTTCTGCAACACAAATGACTTCTAATAATTGGTATCATGTGGCTTATTATAGAACAGTTTCAGATTATTATGGTTATGCTTATCTAAATGGCGTTTATCAAGGGAAATATGTAGATCCTAGTTCTTTTGAAGCAGATGACATTTGGCGTTTAGGGACAGATATGGATGAACCTGGACCTACACAATCAGAAAATTTTGGAGGGTTATTAGATGAAGTAGCCGTTTGGAAGACTGCTCTAAGCGAGGCGCAGATTCAATCACTCTACATACAGGGAAAGTCTTTTGATATTGTTGGAAATATGGGAACAAATTTGGTAGCGTACTGGAATTTCGACAATAATAGCAACGACCAATCGGGTAATAATAATCATGCAACTATTGCTGGTGCTGCATATACTGGATTCTAATTTTTATTTAAGGTGCGGAATTGCGGATTTGTGCTCTATGCAGAGGAATAATATTATACCAATAGCAATTCATTAGTAATAATTAATCAATGAATTTAATTAAACAGTGGCCAGTGTTTTTCCTGTTATTGGCCTTTGCTATCGCACCCTTGTTTCAGGGGCCTCAAACTGGTGTTCTCGTAGCCATTCATATCCTTGTTTTAGCAGTGTTTATTAAAGTTTTTTTAGCTTCCTATCAAAAATTAAGAATTCCATTTAATAGCTTGGCGCTCTTTATATGCTTGTTCTATATCTGGATGGCTTTATCAATTAGCTGGAGCCCAGCACCAGCAATCAGCCTTTATATGTTTGTCTGGCTGAGTATTTTCCCACTTTGTTTTTTTATCTACAGTCTAAAGCAACCTGATGGCTGGTCCTATCTGCCGGTAGGGGTATTGTGTGTTACATTGATTATTGCGTTAATTGGTATTGTGCAAAGTTTGTTTTTAGATGAACCGCCCCGATCTTTGTTCCTAACAATAAATACCCATGCTGCAATGTTAAATCTTATTGTTTTACCTGCAGTGGCTTATTTTATTAGCCCTAAACAATCAAGCTACAGATTATCGATCCTACTGAGAATGATTTTATTTGTTCTTTTTTTTGCTGTTTTTCAAACTGGTGTTAGGGGAGCAATGATATCATTGTGTTTGGGATTGATTTTTATCATTGTAATAAGCTGGAAATACACTGATAAGTCTTCATTTATTAAAGTTGGAATTATCGTGATCACCGCATTTTTGTTTGCCAATATTCAGACTGAGGGTTATACGGTCAGTAGATTAGAAGAATTGACTGCAGGTTCATCAACTTGGTCAATTTATCAAAGGCTGTTATTATGGCAATCTGCTTGGGGAATTATTAAAACTGCACCTGTGATAGGTATAGGTATAGGTACGTACTATATTGTTGAGCCAGCAGTGAGACACATAGATAATGGCGTAGCTGGCTTTTTTGTACATAATGATTATTTGCAGCTTTGGCTGGAAACAGGATTTATTGGGCTAAGTCTTATGCTGTTTATAATGGTAGCGATAAGCATGTTATTCATGCGTTTATTGAGGGAAAATAATTTAATGTTACAGGATAGGCTAGAAATAACAGGTTTAATGGCCGGTTTGTTTGCTGTTGCAATACACACCTTTGTTGATTTCAATTTTTATATTATTGCTATATTGATGATTATGGGCTTTATGTGTGCTCGCATTCAGGAAATTTCTAGGCATTATTTTTCAAGATTAACACGAGATTTTGTACCCGCCTATAAGCTATCAAGAAAGATTTTTATATTGGTCGCAGTGGTTGTTCCATTTGTTATATTGAGTTATAGCATGCCAGTGGCCATAGCAGATTTTTATATGCACAAAGCAAATAAGCAGCTTTTAAGTGGCCAGATTGAAAAAGCAAGGCTTACTTTAAATAGAGCAACTTCATGGAATCCAAGAAGTTATAATATTTATGTTCAGCAATTTTCACTTTATAGAAATATTTTAAGGGTGATTAAAAGCGATGCGCTAATGAGTGTTCGCAAGACTTATTTAGCTAGCGCGCTGTCGGTATTAAATAAAATTGAGGACATAAACCCTCTTGCTGGAATTGTGCCTGAAGGCAGGGGCCACCTGTTAGTTGAGAACTCCGATATTGTAGTAGATAACTGGCGCGAAAAAGCGGTCCATGAATTTGAAAAGGCATTGCAACTTCAGCCTAGGCGATATGGAGCTCGTATGGCTTTGGCAAGACTTTTAGCAAAGGATAAATATTTGAATGAAGCAGTTGCGTTAATGAATGATGGGGTAAATTATTATTATCAACTTGATCTTCCGCGACTTGGTGAATTTTATCAATATGCCATTGAGTTAAATCTAATGAAGGGTGATACAATTAAAGCAAGAGAGATTCTTAATAAATCAAACTATAAGAATTTATTGATTAGGGAGAAAGCATTATTCTTGAAGTGACATCCGGTACACTTGTTCTGATTTTTTGTTGCAGATAAATTTGAGAAAATTGATATCGTATTATGGTGCTGAGTTCTGTATCTGATTCACCATAATAATATCACCCGTAGCGCCATCAATATCACACACGTACCAGTATAATCCATCAGTATCTGTGGGTACTTCAATAATAGTGGCGGCGCAGGATTCCCCGCTATAGACCTGGGCTACGGCACCTGAATTTTTTAGACCTTCACTGCCACCAGTGAAATTTTTTATATAATAAGTATAGGTTCCAGTGAATAATTGGCTGATGGTGATTGTTTCCGGACCATAGCCATTGATATCGTCCGTATCCAGTTTGGCGTAAGGCACCGCTGTATAGCTACCGATATTGCCATAGTATATATGGTGGGTACTACCTTCGATATCCGGTGTTAGCAGGTGGGAATCCAGGTCGGGTGGCGTTGCGCCCCAGTTGAGCACAATGCGTGTTTGTCCTGCTTCCAGTACAGGGCTCATGGAGAAGTTATAGGTAAACGATTCTCCATCATAGTCATCGGGTATGGTAAAGGGCGCACTGAATGGACAAAACCCATCGCTAGACCCGGCGGCATCATGATTGCCGGTACCCA
>Ga0315338_1004110_pt1 | contig 11861 bp, 12 predicted proteins | sample ASW8metaG_FD_204518 | JGI IMG/M metagenome (GOLD analysis project Ga0315338, IMG submission 204518) | Ammonia-oxidizing marine archaeal communities from Monterey Bay, California, United States - ASW #8 | ecosystem: Environmental > Aquatic > Marine > Coastal | place: USA: California | collected...
ATCAATATTTTCCCCACCCAAAAAGGCCGTAATCTGAAAAATGGGCTATTGCGCACGGCAATTCAGATCAATGAAATCGCCACGGACGGGTTTAGTCCCCAGGATATGGAGAATATCAAGCGTCTGATGACCGCCATGAAGGCCAATCTGGACAGGGACGAAGAATCCTCGCCGACTTGACGAAAATCGGCGGAAATACTAAGAATTCGAAATAAATTTGGAAGGTTTTTGGCCAGGACGCACTTTGATGGAGGATTACCATGTCGGAACAAAAGGGAATTTTCGTTGATCGCTCGGGTCAAACGGAACCACCGCCTGAGTTGTGGGAGCCCGCCATAATCAAACGCGCGGATTTCGAAAGCGAAATCAAGCGGCTGTCAGAAATCCCGATGCCCAATAACGGACGGCGTCAATCCTGGATCGTCCATCCGGACGCCCATAAGCTAGGAGTGGGCCTCGGTCTCGCGCCGGGAATAAGGCCGATTATCGAGGTGCTCAATCCCGGTGAACAGACGCGGCCGATCCGGCACAACTCAACCCAGGTAAATTTTTGCATACAGGGTGCCGGCCATTCGGTCGTCGGCGGCAGACGGATTGATTTCGAACAATATGATCTGTGGAATTTTCCTTCCATGCAGACCTACATCCACGTCAACGATACCGACAAAGTTCAGGCGCGGCTGACCTACACCAACGCGCCCCTGTTGGAGAAGATGAACGTCCATATCGTCGAAGATGATCCCGAACCTAATTTGAAGGAAGTCGCCACGGAGGCCAAGGAGGACGAGGTTGCCCATGACGATCCTCGCCGCAAGAGCCCCTATGGCACCTTTGAGCTGACCGACGACGGCGCCTGGCTGATGCCCTATGAAATTCTGATCGCGCCGGACTCGGTTGAATCGAAAGCCCTGCACTGGCCGTGGAAAATGGTCAAAAAGGAACTCGACAAGCTGACGGCCCTCGGCCCCGACTATGTGGGCCGCCGGCTCTATCTACTGTGGAACCCAATGACGGGCCGAACCAACGGCACGACGCCCAACTTTTTCGCGACCATCACCATTCGCCCGCCGGGCATCGTCGACAAACCGCACCGGCACGTGTCCGCCGCGATGAACTACATTTTTGGCGGCCAGGGCAACTCGACGGTCGAGGGCAAAGTCTATGAATGGGAAGCCGGCGATCTTCTGCTGACCGCGCCGGGCTGGGGCATTCACAACCACGCTTCGACGGGCGATGAGCCAGTATATGAGCTGACAATCCAAGATCAGCCGCTCAACATAATCATGGAATCCCTGCTGTGGCAGGAGGATCTCAAGAAACCCTGGAGCGTATTGGGCGCCGAAACCGGCTTCGACACTAACCGCACCAAAGCCGCGGGCTGACCGCCATGATGCGTTTACCCAAGGATTTTCTAAAAGGCTCCATTCCGCCGCTGATCACGCCATTCAGGAATGGCAAGGTTGATTACGATGCCTATGCGGGATTGGTCGAGTTTCAGGTCAAAAGCGGCTCACACGGTATCCTAGTTACCGGCACGACGTCCGAGCCATCAACCCTGACCATCGAGGAGCGGAACCGCTGCGTCGATGTCGCGGTTGAGGCAGCGCGTGGAAAAGTACCCATCGTGGCCGCCACTGGATCGCAAAGCCACGCGGACTCCACGGTGTTGAGCCAGCATGCGGACGCGGCGGGCGCCGATGCGCTGTTGATCGTCACTCCCTATTACATCCGTCCGCCGCAGCGAGGGCTGGTTGCCTATTACAGCGATCTGGGCAAACGCACCAAGCTGCCATGGATGATCTATCATATCCCGGGACGCGCTGCGGTTTCCGTCACTCTCGATACGCTTGATCAGATCAGCCGCAATTGCCCCAACTTCGTCGGCATTAAACATGCGGTGGACGATCTCGGGTTCGTATCCACCTGCCTGGATAAATTCGGTATGGATTTCCGCATCTTCGTCGGCTTGGAGGATCTGTCCTACCCGATGATGGCGGTCGGCGCCTGCGGCCTGATGAACGCCGTCGGCAACCTGATGCCAAAACAGCTCGCCAGGATGTGCGAACTGCTCTGGCAGGACAAGATGAAGGAAGCCCGGAAAATCCATTACGAGCTTTTTGAGATCAATCAGGCAGTGTTTTATGACACCAACCCGATCCCCATGAAGTACATGATGAAGTGCCTCGGGATCATGCCAAAGAACGAACACCGCCTGCCCATGATGCCGGCCACCAAGGAATTGGAGAAACGGCTGGACGGCGTCCTCGACAGGGCCGGGTTGCTTAAGAAAAAAACCCGTAAAAAAGCGGCGTAGCGCATGATCCACTTGCGTGGAATTGGGGAGTACCAGAATGGCGGAAGACCAGAACGGCGGGAAAATTGATACCTCTGCGGCGGAAGCGTTTGAGAAATATCTCGTACCGCCCGTATTCGGTCCCTGGTCGCGGTCGCTGGTTGATCTAGCGGATCCAAAACCGGGCGAGCGCCTGCTTGATGTTGGTTGCGGCACAGGAGCAGCGGCACGCTACGCCGCCGACCAAATACCCGAGCCAAATGCGGTTGCCGCCATAGATTTAAACACCGGCATGATCGCCCATGCACGCACCCTCGACCCGAAGGGGGCCATCGATTGGCGAGAGGGCGATATCATGGAACTGCCCTTTGACGGCGGGGTTTTTCAAACCATCATTGGTAACCAGGTGCTGCAGTTTCTGCCCGATCGCGCGGGGGCGCTGTTGGAGATGCAACGGGTCATGACCAAAGACGGGCGCGCCATATTCGGCGTCTATTGCCAGCTCGATCTTTGCCCGGCCCATTGCGCGGTCGCCAAGGCGCTGGAGAAGCACGATGTCGATCCGGCGGGAATACAACATCCCTATTCCTTCGGCGATCCGATGATCCTCGGCGATGTCCTGGCCGATGCCGGCTTTCGCGATGTCTCGGTCGTGCGACGCACCCTGGAGGCCCAGTTTGAGTCGCCGAAGGCCTTTGTGGAGGCCCTCGCCGCCGGCGGCCCGTCTGCTCGCCACGCGCTTGAACAGCTCGACGATGACGGGCTCTCCCAGGTGATAAGCGAAGTCACCGAGGCGCTGGACCATTACGTCGATGCCAAGGGTCTGCGGGTGATCACCGCGTCCAACGTCGCGGTGGGACGCAGGTAGAGAAAATCGCTCAGAGAATTTGCCGTTTAATTCTACGCAGCAGGCCCCTCACCCGCAGGCGGGAGAGGGAAGCTTTGAAGAAGAATCAACCAGCTATTACCTCAGCTCTTGTGACCATTCCGCATCGGTCGTTTCCGCCAGGGATCTGAATATGCGTGACAATTCGGCCGACAGGCTTTCCTCATTGCGGGCACAGTGCGGGCATTGGTTCCAGCTTCCATAGGGAGCGGGATGCAGCTCAAACGCAGCTTCCATATGGGCAATTTCCCATTTGGTCTTAGGCGCCAACGCCGCGCCGCCGCGCAACAGAGCCTGCATCTCGGCTTCATCACCACCCGCAAGCCGCTTCAATATGGAGAAGATCGCATGATGGTAGCGAACCGCACGGTCATAATGCGCCTCCACGCAGCATACCGGATAACCAAGCAGGCGCGCCTCTACCATCATGGAAAGGCGGCCGCCGGATTCCTTGATGGATCCAATCTCTTGCGCGGTTTCACGGGAAGAACAGATATAGGTTGCCCGAAAAGGTACGAGCTGCGTTAAGGTATAATCTCTGTACCAGTCAGGAAATTTACCGAACGGTGTTGCGTCCCAGAACGGTCCTTGCATCACATAAAAGCCGAAATTTCCCGCCACGGCTCTCGCACCAGCGATCCACTCAAGCAACTCCACCCCACGGCCAAGCAAAAATACCGGCTTCAAACCAGCGGCCATTGCCAGAAAATCGAGGATTTCCTGCGCCAGATAGCTGGCCTCAATGGGCTCGGAAAGCGCGGCTTCCATGTCCTTCATATTCTGATATAGAAGCCCGATTTCAGGGGTTTTGGTCTCTATCATCGGTTATCTGGAAAGCCGCTGCGCTCCGGTGTATACTGCAGCTTAACAGGCCTTTGCAAAGTGAAGAAATTACCACCATGGCAAGTACGCTGAAAAACAAGCTTGTAATCGAACCGACATCGTCGGCGCTCGGCGCGCGCGTAACCGGCGTTTCGCTTAGCCATAAGCTGGATGCGGAAACCGCGGCCGCGCTAATTCAGGCGTGGCAGGATCACATCGTCCTGATATTTCCCGACCAGGATCTGACCCAGGACCAGCAGCTGGCCTTCGCCGCTAATTTCGGTGAACTGGGCAAACGATCACGGCGCCCCGAGCAACGCCCCGAAGGCAGCGACTATCATGACGGTGTCATGCTGGTGTCCAACATCAAGGACAAGGATGGCAACTATATTGGCTCCCTGCCCGACGGCGAAATGTTTTTCCACCACGACATGTGCTACATGCCCGAACCGCACAAGGGCACGTTGCTGTATGCGTTGGAACTGCCGTCGCGGGGCGGCAATACGCGGTTCACCAACATGTATCGCTCCTACGACTTGATCCCAGCGGAATTGAAAAAATTGCTCGCCGGCCGGACCGCGTTACAGGTATACGACTTCCATATGACGGAAACGGTTGATATCGACGGCAACCTGGCCGGTATTCATCATTTGTCCCAACCCATATTCGTCACCCATCCCGCAACCGGGCGCACCGCGCTTTACGTCAACCGGCTGATGACAGCCCGTATAGACGGGCTGCCACGTGATGAAAGCGACGCTATACTGGGGACGCTATTTGATATTGCCGAAGCCCCGGAAAATGTTTTTGAACATGTATGGCGGGTAGGCGATCTCGCCATGTGGGATAATTTCTGCTCGTGCCACGCTCGGACCGATTTTCCCACCACGGAGCGCCGCCTGTTGCGCCGTTGCACGATTTTAGGCGAAACCATGATCGCCGCAGCCTAAAGAGATGGAGGAGAGCCATGTCCCTGAAGGTCACACCATTCGCGGCCCCGCTTGGCGCCGAAATTACCGGCATCGATCTCCGCCATGATTTGAATGACGAAACTTTCGCGCTAATCGAGGCAGCCTGGCATGACCATGGCGTCATCATTATTCGTGATCAAAAATTGGCTAAGGAAGACCAACTAACGTTCGCCAACCGGCTGGGTCCCGTAGGCGCGCGTGGTCTGCCCGCCGAGAAACGCAACGAAATCGACGATTATAACGGCGCCATCATGCTTATCACCAACAAACGTGGCCCGGATGGAGAATTTATCGGCTCTGTACCAGAGGGAGAATTGTGGTTTCACAGCGATCTGAGTTATCAGCCCCAACCCCATAAGGCGACGCTGCTGCACGCGATCGCGCTGCCGGACCGTGGCGGCAACACCATGTTCGCGAATATGTACAAGGCGTTTCAGAACGTACCGGAGGCACTCAAACAAAAATTAGCCGGCCGCAAGGTACTCCATGCCTATGATTTTGCGACGACCGAGGAAGTCAACATCGATGACGGGCTCGACAAGATCCAGCATTGCTGGCAACCGATTTTTATCCGCCACCCGGTAACCGGCCGCACCGCGCTTTACGTAAACCGGCTGATGAGTGCACGAATCGAGGGGCTCGACCGGTCCGAGAGCGATGCCATTCTGCAGGAACTGTTCACGATTGCTGAGGATCCGGGGATTATCTATGAGCATGTCTGGAGCATGGGCGATCTGGTTATCTGCGACAATCGTTGCTGCATTCACGCACGCCATGAATTTCCCCATGACCAGCTTCGCATGCTGCAGCGCTGCACGGTTCGCGGTGAATCCATGATTGCCTCCGCGGCATAATCTATTTAGAGCCCAGGAAAATCACCATTGTCCCTGTCCATCACGCCCTTCGTAGCCCCTCTGGGAGCGGAAGTTACCGGTATCGATCTTCGCGAGGCCTTGGATAAGGAAACCGCTGACCGGATTTACGCCGCCTGGCTTGACCATATCGTCCTGGTTTTCCGGGATCAGAAACTGTCTAAGGATGAACAACTTGCCTTCGCCCGTCACTTCGGCAGCGTCGGCGACCGCGCCACGCCCAAGGACCTGCAGAACGAGGTCGCCAATGGCTATGACGGGCGGATCATGCTGGTGACCAACCAGCGCGATAAAAAAGGCAAGTATATCGGTTCGCTGCAAGACGGTGAAATGTGGTTTCATCACGACATGAGCTACACGCCGGCACCGCACAAGGCCACGCTGCTGCATGCACTTGAATTACCTTCAGAGGGCGGCAACACCAAATTCGCCAATATGTATATGGCTTATGAAAATGTTCCCAACGCGCTGAGAGAAATCCTGCGCGGCCGCCGCGTGTTACAGGCCTATAATCGTTCGATGCTGGAGCGGGTCGACCCGGAACAGGGTCTCGACGATATCGCGCATCAATGGCAGCCCATCTTCGTCAAACACCCCGAAACCGGACGGATTTCTCTCTATGTCAGCCATCTGATTTCTGCCTGGATCGAGGGGTTGCCGCGCGATGAAAGCGAAGCCATCCTCGAACAACTGGTCGCCGTCGCCGAAGACCCCGGTTTGGTCCATGAACATATTTGGAACGATGGCGATTTGGTGATGTGGGACAACAGGTGTTCGACCCACGCCCGAACCGATTTTCCACCGGAGCAATCCCGTTTGCTGCGGCGTTGCACCATCGAAGGCGGCCCCATGATTGCCGCCGCCTGACGCGCCTTTGCAGCATTCCTCCGTGATGATAGGCTTGCGCCGAAACTAACGTTTGCCACTTGGTTATATGTAGTAAGGCCCCTTAATGAGCTTTGCTCCTCAAGCCAACCCACGATGCAAGAGCATTGCGGGAGCCCACCGCTCCCGCGAGTGGGAAAGGGTACGAAGGCTTACCGAGGCGTTACCCGAGGTTAGCCGAAGTGGGTGAGGGGTACTACTTGAGTAAAACCGACCAGATTGTTCTCCAGAAAGTCACCGGAAAGGAATACCATGCCAACCATCGAAGCCAATGGAGAACAGATATTTTTTATCGATGAGGGCGCGGGCCCGCCGGTCCTGTTCATCCATTCGCTCGGCACCAACAACTATCTGTACCGCGATCAAATAGCCGCTCTGAAAAGCCGCTATCGCTGTATCGCCCCGGATAGCCGCGCCCATGGCGCAACCTCCTATAACGGCACCTTCACGGTGGAAGACGTCGCCGCCGATCACAAGGCAATACTCGATCATCTCAGCATTCAAACATGCCATGTGGTCGGACTGTCGATGGGCGGGCCGATCGCGCTCTGCCTGAATGCCCGGTGGCCCGATGTGGCGCAATCGATGGTCCTGGCCGATGCCTTTGCCCGCATTCGTCCCGGTGGGGAAGATCGCATATACGCAACGCAGGAAGCGGTCGCCTATCTGTCGATGCGGGAATTTGGCAGCCAGTATGCCGGCGACCGGCTGATGCCGTCGACCGACATCGATAAACTCGACGAGCTCGCGGATGAAGTGGCCAAATGCCCTCCCAAGGGGTACGTCGATACGGTGCGGGCCGTTTTCACCTATGATGCCAGCGGTGATCTTGCCAAGGTAACCGCCCCGACACTGATCCTGATTGGCGATAGTGACGACGCTACACCTATGGCCGAATCGGAATTCATCCGTGACGGTATCGCCGGGTCCGAGATCAAAATAATACCCGACGCGGGCCATCTATCCACCATCGACAGCCCCGCCGAATTTACGGCAGAATTAGGTAAGTTCCTCGACGCGCAGTGATCATTACCGGAGGGTGACAAACATGCCAAAGGCGCTAAGTACAGAACAGATCGAGCAGTACCACCGCGATGGGTACATCTCCCCCGTGCGGGTTGTCTCCGAAGGCGATGCAACGCTATTCCGCCGGCAGATGGAAGAAGCGGAGGCCGTCGGAGACCTACGGGGTATTGGGCAGACCAAGTTCTATTTGCGCTTCCCCTGGGTCCACGAAATGGCAACCCACCCTGCTTTACTGGATGCGGTAGAGGATCTTATCGGGCCCAATATTATGCTCTATCACAATACCGTATGGTTCAAGGAAGGCGGCGACGGGGCCTATGTCAGCTTCCATCAGGACAATACCTATTTCGGTCATGATCCCTGCGAGGTACTGACCGCCTGGATGGCGATCACGCCCGCGACCATCGAGAGCGGTTGCATGCAGTTTTTGCCGGGAACGCAGAAACTCGGACAGCTGGACCTCAAGGAGCCCGACATTCACGGCTCCAACATGCTGTCGAGTGGCCAGAACGTGGATCTGGACACTGCCACGATTGAGCCCTTCCCAGTCGAGCTGCAGCCCGGCGAATGCTCCATTCATCACGCCTTCCTAGTCCACGGCTCGTTGCCCAATAACGCGCCGGACCGACGCATGGGGATCACCTTCATTTACCATCCACCGCAGCTGGGCCAGCTCGGCAATTGCCGTACCAGCGCGCTGCTGGTGCGCGGCGAAGATCCCTATGGCAATTTCGATCATGAGCAGGCACCAAACGCGCATGATATGATCGGGAACATTGCCCGGCACGAAACGGCCGTATTGGCCTACCGCGAAAAAGTGCGCGAGATGGGCAATATTACGGTCGCGCGGCTGGATTAAGAATTTCGCCATGCCCAAAGCGCTTTCGCAAGACCAGATCGACCAGTATCAGCGCGAAGGCTATCTATATCCGATACAAATCGTAACACCCGACGAAGCGGCCACCTGCCGGCAACGCCTCGAAGCGATTGAAGAAGCAATGGGTGGGCAATTCAACGGCATTCAGAGAACTAAATTTTATCTGCGCTACCACTGGGCCTATGAGCTGGCGACGACGCCCACGATGCTCGACGCCGTCGAAGATCTGATCGGCCCGGACATTTTGCTTTATCACAACACAAGCTGGCTGAAGAGAGCCGGCGATCAGGCCTATGTAAGCTGGCACCAAGACAACAACTATATAGGTGTAGAACCTTGCGAGATGCTGTCCTTCTGGATCGCCCTCACCCCATCGACACTGGAGAATGGCTGTATGCAGGTCCTGCCGGGGACGCACCGCGGCGGCCAGCTACCAACCGGGGTTCCGGATTTGAACAATAAAAACATGCTGCCAAGCGGGCTCGTGGCGGAACATGATTTGTCGAAGACCAGGCCGATTGCCATGGAGCTAGCGCCGGGCGAGGCCTCGATCCATCACGCCTATACCGTCCACGGCTCGCAAGCCAACCTGTCGAACCAGAGGCGGATGGGGGTCACCTTCATGTATTTTCCAACCCATGTGGTGCAAAAAGGCAAACGGAGGACAAGTGCCATGCTGGTTCGCGGAGAGGACCGGTACGGCCACTTCGATGCTGAATTTCCACCGGCCGGTGACGACGATCCGGACACCATCGCGCGTCAGGAGTGCAGCGCCACGCTACACCGCGCCAAGGAAGAAGAACTTGGTAAGAAAACTGTCGCCCGGTTCGATACGAATTGATTAAACGATAAAATACAACACCGGCAAGGCTAGCGCTCGTCAAATTTTCTCCTTACTCTGCCACACAATAAAACCGATTGGGTGGTTTAGTAGGGTCCGACTATGATTGAAGCGTTAAACGAGACTGTTGTAGCGCTCGGCACAGCATCGTTGCATTTCCTGAGCATACAATCCCTCCTCTATCTCATTACAGGCACCTGTATAGGCTTGCTGTTCGGCGCCATCCCGGGCCTAGGAGGCGCGACCGCCTTAGCGCTGATTATCCCGCTCACCTTCGGGATGGAACAGTCGGACGCGATCATGCTTATGGGCGGTTCGATGGCCGCCACGTCGACCGGTGGATCGGTGTCGGCGATTCTCCTTAACACGCCAGGCATGGCGCCCAACGCTGCGACGACATTCGACGGTTTTCCATTGGCGCAGCAAGGCCGTGCTGGCGAGGCCATCGGTGCGGGGGCGGCCTCCTCGGCGTTGGGCGGATTGATCGGTGTCTTCACGCTTATTTTGGTGATCCCAATCGCTAAGGCCATTGTCCTATTGTTTGGACCACCTGAATTATTCCTACTTGCGGTCTTCGGACTATGCGCCATCGCGGTTTCTACCGGCGACCGGCTGATTCAGGCGCTGATCACTGCGGTCATCGGATTTATCTGCGCTTTCGTCGGGTTCGACTATATATCTGGAATTATTCGTTATACGTACGGGATCGATATGCTCTATGACGGCATAAAACTCGTCCCAGCGCTGATCGGCTTGTTCGCCATATCACAAATGATCGATCTGGTGGTGAAGGGCGGCAGCATCGCCAATAGCGACGCGCTTAATGTGAAAATTCAGGGCGTTACCGGGGGGGTAAAGGCGGTCTTCCGGAATTGGACCACTATGTTCACCGGCTCGGCAATTGGCACGTTTATCGGTGCGGTACCTGGCGTGGGGGGTACGGTGGCTGCTTTCCTCAGCTATTCGACCCAGGTACAGCGGGACGGCAATCCTGACGTGCCCTATGGCAAAGGCAATATCAAAGGCGTGATTGCTCCCGAATCGGCCAATAACGCCAAGGACGGCGGTTCGCTTATCCCAACACTGGCTTTCGGCATCCCGGGCAGCGCGGAAACCGCTGTCTTCCTAGGCGCTATGATTTTACACGGGCTTGAACCCGGCCCAACCCTGCTTCAGGAGCATACCGACGAAATATATACGCTGATCCTTTCGCTGACGATTGCCTGTGTGGTTGCCACGCTGATCGTCTTGGTGCTGGCCAGGCCGATGGCCTATCTCACCCTGGTGGATGCCCATGTACTCGCGCCCATGGTGACCATTGTCGCCTTGGTCGGTGCTTATGCGCTCCACGGTGAATTCGGCGATGTGATAGTGGCGCTGATGTTCGCCATCATCGGATATCTCATGATCCGGTTTCAGTACCCACGGATCACCTTCACTATTGCGCTTGTCCTAGGCGAAATTACCGAACGCAGTTTCTTCCAAACCATGGGTGTCTCCGATGGTAGCTGGGCGGTATTCGTTACCGGCGCCCCGGCAATTTCGCTGCTCTTCCTGATCGCGCTGACACTAATGGTACCTTCTTTCCGTACCTGGCTGTTGAATCGCAAACAGCGCAAAGGAGGTGTTGCGTGAACCAGAAAGCACCATCCGAACCTAAGCTGACGAACGCGACGATCATCTGTAGCCTCGCCTTCCTCGCTAGCTGCTTCATGTTTGCCTATCTGTCCTATGTTGGCGTATCACGGACCGGTCTGATGACCCCTGTCATTTTCGGCTGTGTAGTTGCGCTGATAGCGATGCGCCCACTGGTAGACAGCGACAAACAAACCGCGCTGTATTTTGCATTTGGTGTCTTAACCGTGATGATAATTTTTGTGTACGAGACCTACGGCTATACCGGCAAGGTCCGCAACTTTCCCCTTATCATTGGCTATACGGGAATCGTAATCTGCGTTCTTGATATCCTCAGCCTTTCGAACCGTGTCGTCGGAACCACGATCACCCGCACCTTCGGGAGCCAGCTGGATGAAAGTGAAATGGGTGGCCGAAAGGTAAAGCGCGAACTCATCACCTTCGCTGCCATGGGTGGCTGTGTTCTCGGCCTCTGGCTATTCGGATTTCTGGTCTTTTCGCCGATATTCGTGGGGGTATGGATGCTGGCCGGGGGCAAGACCGTCAAAAATGCACTCTTTGGCTGCATTTTCACCCTATTTTTCAACTATTTTCTCTTCGAAGTCGCTTTCCAATACGAACTTTACCGGGGAAAATTGTTCATCTGGTTGTTGGATCTATAAAGTCAGGGATCGATGCCGTTGACAGGTCAAGTGATTGCGATATCGTGGTGATTACTGGGTTGACTAAGCAGTCAGCCTGCTAATCGGAATT
>Ga0315338_1004111_pt1 | contig 11859 bp, 14 predicted proteins | sample ASW8metaG_FD_204518 | JGI IMG/M metagenome (GOLD analysis project Ga0315338, IMG submission 204518) | Ammonia-oxidizing marine archaeal communities from Monterey Bay, California, United States - ASW #8 | ecosystem: Environmental > Aquatic > Marine > Coastal | place: USA: California | collected...
TTGAGATTTTTGGTGGAGCTAGACGGGATCGAACCGACGACCTCTTCACTGCCAGCGAAGCGCTCTCCCAACTGAGCTATAGCCCCTTTTTAAACCAGTTATCATTTAAATTTATAATATTTATAACAAATATAAATTAGATTAATGGTCATTTTTTATTAAATATTAATTGTAACTATTATTAATTTTTAACAAATAAAAAAAATGAAATTAATTTATTTTATTACAATATCTGCGTTTTTAGTAACATCTGCTATATTTTTAGCTAAATTTGAGAAAAACTATAATTATGGTAGGGGATCGATACAATCTTACAGAGAATTTGCTTTTACAAAGAAAAGTTAAACATCTTTTTATTTTAAAAAAATATAATAAAAAAATATCCATAACAAAAATTATTTGTATTATATAAATTATAATTCATAGTTTATGCAACATATAATAGATAACATTTCTTATTTACAGGATAAATATTTATTAAAAGGATTTACTTTCGGGGTAGTTCATATTGTAATTATGTTATTAGGATTTTATACCGGGTGGAGTATAAATAGATTCTTAAAATTAATCTCTAATGGTTTTATTGCAGGTATTGTTGGAGTAGTAATAGCACATTCATGCGCTGATTTAATTGCTTCACTTATAGATCCTGATTTAAGAGATTCTGCTTTAGGTATTTTTCTAGGAGGACTAATAGTTCTTCCTTTTATACCTTTCCTAGAGAAATATATAATAAAAAGCAAACATCATATTGCAATTGGTGATCATGAAGACTTAAAAAAAGATTTAAAAAAGAAACATAAATAAAAAAAATTATTCCTTTTCTTTATCTTTTATTTTATCACTAATTATTTCCTTTACATCAGCATCTGGATTATCATCTGTATCTATTTCTACGGCTAGTTTTTTTGATTTTTTTGTTTTAACAACAGTCTTTTCTTCTACAATTTGTGCCTGTGGTTTTTTTCTTAAATTATTTTCAATATTTGATATTGATAAGTGTTTAATATTTATACTTTCTCCACAACTAGGGCATTCAATTTCTTTTTTATTTAGATCATAAAATCTAACCCCATTACCACAAGGACATGTTCTTTTAACTCCCCAAGATGATTTTGCCATAATTCAATATATAAATAAAATAAATTATAAATAAATAAAAAAATTTAATTATTTTTAATTTAAATTTATTATTTAGTAAAGATAATAATATACTAATTATAAATTAAAAAAATTGAATCAATTTAGTTCAAAACAAAATACTTCGTTAAATGGAGTTATTGAAGTTCCAGGAGATAAATCTATTTCTCAAAGAATTTTAATTTTAGGATCAATAGCCATTGGAACAACAAGAATCAAAGGAATATCTTATTCTGATGATGTAAATAATCTTATAAAAAATTTAAAATTGCTAGGTGTAAAAATTATTAAAAAAAAAACTTCAACCATTATATCTGGGGTAGGAATAGGGGGATTAAGTTCAACAAAAAAAAACCTTTATATGGGAAATTCTGGCACAGCTACAAGATTAATGTTGGGAGTTTTGTGTAATCAAAATTTTGAAGCTAAATTTGTTGGAGATAAAAGTTTAAGTAATAGAAATATGCATGAATTGATAAAACCATTAAGAAAAATGGGTGCAAAAATTAATTCCAGAAATAACAAACTGCCAATTATCATTAAAGGTTTTAACGAAACTATGCCAATTATTTATAATCAAAAAATTCCATCTGCTCAAATTAAATCAGCAATATTAATAGCATCCCTTAATTCACCAGGTTTAACAACTGTAATTGAAAATATTCCAACCAGAAACCATACTGAAATTTTATTAAAAAAAATAGGTGCAAAAATTCAAATTAAAAAATTTAAGAAAAAAAAAATAATTAAAATAACTGGTCAAAAAGAATTAAAAGCAAAAGATATTTTAATTGCTGGAGACCCTTCGTCTGCTTCAATAGTTGGTTCTGCTGCTTTAATTACACCTAAATCGGAAATTAAAATAATGAAAGTAAATATAAATAAAACAAGAATAACTTTTTTTAATATTTTAAAAAAAATGAATGCTAAGATAAAAATTTCCAACAAAAAAAAAATTTCAAATGAAGAGGTAGCAGATATTACTTTTAAATCAAGTAATTTAAAAGGGATTCATTTAGGAAAAGAAACAGTTGCAAACATGATTGATGAAATTCCAATATTTTCTGTTTTAGCTGCTTTTGCTAAAGGAAATTCGTCTTTTACTGGTGGCAATGAACTTAAAAATAAAGAAAGTGATCGAATAAAATCTTTATATAACGGTTTAACTGCATGTAAAATAAAAGTTAAAAAAAAAAATGATGGCCTACAAATAACTGGGGATGAAAAAGTTAATATTACTAAAGATGTTAAAATTAAAACTTACTGTGATCACAGAATAGCAATGGCATTTTTAGTAATGGGCCTGGCTTCTAAAAAAAAAATTATTATTGATAACATAAATTGTATAAAAACAAGTTTTCCTAATTTTGTAAGAATAATGAAGAATATAGGAGCAAATTTTTCGAAAAAAAATTAAAAAAAAGCTTTTAAAATTGCAAAAAACTGCATAAAGTCTATAAAATTGATTTTATGACTGAAAATACTGAAAATTTTGAAGCTTTACTAAGTCAATCTCTAAAAAAAATCAAAAATTTTGAAGGTAAAGTGGTAAATGGAAAAGTTATATCAATAGATCACAATCATGCGTTAGTAGATGTTGGTTTGAAAAGTGAGGGAAGAATATCTATGGACGAGCTTAGATTTTGTGATAAAGAGAAAGAAATTAAAGTAGGAGATAAAATTGATGTTTTTGTTGAAAGACTAGAAGATAAAAATGGTGAAGCAGTTTTAAGCAGAGAGAAAGCAAAAAAAGAGGTAGCTTTTGATTTATTTAGTGAAAGCTTAAAAAAAGATAAATCTGTGGATGGAAAAATTTATGGTAAAGTTAAAGGCGGATATACAGTTGATATCGACGGTGTTATTACTTTTTTACCAGGTAGTCAAGTAGATATTAAACCAATAAAAGATATTAACCATCTTGTAGAACAAAAATTATCATTTAAAGTACTGAAAATTGATAAAGACAGAGGAAACATTGTAATTTCAAGAAAAGCTTTTTTAGAAGAAAATTTCAAAAAAGATATAAAAGATTCTAAAAAAAGTTTAAAAGAAGGAAATTCAGTGGAAGGAATTATAAAAAATATTACAGATTATGGGGCTTTTGTAGATCTTGGCAGAACAGATGGTCTTATTCATTTAACTGACATTTCTTGGAAAAGAATTAACCATCCTACTGATTTTTTAAAAATTGGACAAAAAATAAAAGTAAAAATTTTAAAATTTAATTCTGAATCAAATAAAATATCATTAGGTATTAAACAATTAAGTAAAGACCCATGGGAAAAAATTGAAAAGAAGTATAAAGAAGGAAAAATTTATTCTGGAAAAGTTAGTAAAATTACAGATTATGGAGCTTTCATAGAACTTGAGGAAGGTATAGAGGGTCTTATCCATGTATCTGAAATGACATGGGACAAAAAAAAAACTAACCCAGATGAGATTGTTTCAATAGGGGATTTAGTTGATGTAACAATACTTGAACTTGATTTAGAAAAAAGAAAACTAAGTTTTAGGATGAAAAAAGAAAGCGCTAACCCATGGAAAGAATATTGTAAAAAATATAAAAAAGGAAAAATTGTAGAATGTAAAGTAGGAAATATAACAGAGTATGGAATTTTTGTAAATTTAGAAGAGAATTTAGACGGGATGGTTCATATTTCTGATGTAGATTGGGAGTGGGATAATAAATCAACGGAAAAATTTAAAACTGGAGATGATGTTAAAACAATAATTTTAGATGTTAATGAAGAAAAACAAAGAATTTCTTTAGGTATAAAACAGCTTGATGATAAACCATTTAAAGAAAAAATTAAGGATATTAAAATAAAAGATATAATAACTTGTTCTGTTATTCATATAAAAGATAATGGGGTCAAAGTGAAATTAGATAACAACCTTGATGGTTTTATTGATAAAGAAAACTTATCTATGGATGAATCTGAACAAAATCCAAGACGCTATGCAGCAAATGAAAAACTTGATGCAATGATAAAAAAAATTGATAATGAAGGTAAAATTATTGTATTATCAATAAAAGAGATCGAATCTAAAGAACAAAAAAAGATTAAAAAAGAGTTTGGTTCATTAGATAGCGGCGCTACTCTAGGAAAGATTTTAGGCGAAAAAAAGAAAAAAAAGAAAAAAAAATAATTTAGAATTTATAAAATGAATAAATCAGATCTAGTTAAAACTTTACTTGGTAAAAATAATAAATATAAAGTATCAGAGATTGAAAATATAGTAGACCTCTTTTTTAGCGAAATAATCAAAGCTTTAGCTGAAGGAAGAAGAATTGAAATTAGAGGGTTTGGTTCCTTTTTTACAAAAATAAGAAATAAAAGAACGGGTATAAACCCACAAAATGGGAAAAATATAGAAATTGAAAAAAAAGTTCACCCAAAATTTAAAATGGGGAAAATTTTATTTAAAAAATTAAATCCTAAGTAACCTGATATTTTGCCGAAAAAAAAATTTAAAAGAGTATTTTTAGCTTTAGATACAAACAACATAAAAACTGCTGAAAGTTTTATTAAACTATTAAAGAATGACCTTGGGGGTTTAAAAATAGGGAAAGAATTATTTTCTAATTATGGGCCAGACATAATTAAAAAATTTAAAAAATATAAATTACCAATTTTTTTAGATTTAAAATTTCATGATATTCCTACTACTGTATACAAAGCAGTGAAAGTTATAGACTCTCTAAAAGTAAATTATTTAAGCATACATAGTCTAGGTGGAAGTGATATGATAAAGGCTGCTATAAAAGCATCTAATTTTACAAAAATATTAACTGTCTCGCTTTTATCGCACCATGATCAAAAAAGTATTAATGAAATAGGAATAAAACAATCAATACAAAATGAAATAAAAAAATTAGTATTTAATGCATTAAAAAATAATACTTTTGGATTAATTCTTGCACCAAAAGATCTTGAAATAGTAAAAGAAATTAAGAAAAATATTACAATTTTTGTTCCAGGTATTAGAACAAAAAAAACTAAAAAAAATGAACATAAAAGAGCAATGGATCCTTTAAGCGCTATAAAAAAAGGTGCAACTTATATTATTGTTGGGAGACCAATAACAGAATCAAAAAATCCAAAAAAAACTCTTGAGTTAATTAATAAAGAAATAAAAAATTATTTAGAAAAAAATTAATGGTGCTCAAAGTAAAGATATGTGGTGTTAAATCCATTAATCATGCAAAAGCGTGTATTAAAGGAAATGCAAAAATGATAGGATTGATGTTTTATAACAAATCACCTAGATTCATAAATCTAAAAACAGCAGAGAAAATTGCTAATTTTGCTAAAAAAAAAATAAAAAGAGTAGGTGTTATAGCAAATACAAATATTAAAGAAATTAAAAAAATTACTGAAACTGTAGATCTCGATTATTTACAATTTCACGGGAATGAAACGCCCGGTTTTATAAAAAATGTAAAAAAAATATCAAAAATTAAAATCATTAAAGCATTAAAAATATCAAATAAAAATGATATAAAAAAAATTTCTAATTTCAAAAAAGTTTCAGATTATATTTTAATAGATACGAAAATAATAACAAAAAAAAATTCAAATTTTAAAAAAAAAAGTAGGGAATTAGATTGGAATTTATTCAAAAAAATTAAAGATAAACAAACGTTAATCTTATCTGGTGCCCTTAATATCAACAACTTAGAACAAGCAATAAAAGATTCAAATATAAGATTTGTAGATGTTTCTTCTAGTCTCGAAATAATACCTGGTAAAAAAAATATTAAAAAAATAAATAAATTTTTAAAATTAGCAACTAAATTATAACTATGAAAAGAAATACCTATAAATCAGTACCTGATTCATCAGGTCATTTTGGAAAATACGGGGGAAGATTTGTTGCTGAAACACTTGTTCCTTTAATTCTAGAGGTAGAAAAAGCATATAAAAATATTAAAAAGAAAAAAAAGTTTATTAATGAATTTAAAGAATACTTAAAAAATTATGTGGGAAGACCCTCACCTTTATATTTTGCAGAAAATCTATCAAAAAAACTTAATGGACCGAAAATTTATTTTAAGAGAGATGAATTAAATCATACAGGTGCTCATAAAATTAATAATACACTTGGACAAATACTTCTTGCAAAAAGTATGGGGAAAAAAAGAATAATAGCGGAAACTGGTGCCGGTCAGCACGGGGTTGCGACTGCTACTGTTTGTGCATTATTTAATTTTCCATGCACTATATATATGGGCGAAGTTGATTATGAAAGACAAATGCCAAATGTTTTTAGAATGAGACTTCTAGGAGCAAAAGTAGAAAAAGTTAAATGTGGATCCAAAACTTTAAAAGATGCTATGAATGAAGCGTTAAGAGATTGGGTAACAAATGTAAATAATACTTTTTATATAATTGGTAGTGTTGCTGGGCCTCATCCTTATCCTGAAATGGTTAGAGATTTTCAATCAGTAATTGGTTATGAAGCAAAAGACCAAATAAAAAAAGCCGAGGGTAAGATGCCGGATTTTTTAATAGCCTGTGTAGGAGGTGGTTCTAATGCAATGGGTCTTTTTTATCCATTTCTAAATGATAAAAAAGTAAAAATGATTGCTGTTGAAGCTGCAGGCGAAGGACTTAATAAAAAGCATGCTGCATCAATTGCAAAAGGTCAATTAGGAGTTCTCCATGGAAGTAAAACTTATATTTTACAAGACAAAGATGGTCAAATCACAGAACCACATTCAATATCCGCAGGTCTAGACTATCCCGGGGTGGGCCCTGAACATGCATGGTTGAAAGATAATAAAAGGGTTAAATATGTCAGCGTCACAGATAATGAAGCGTTGGATGCATTTAAAATTTGTTCAAAAATCGAAGGTATTATTCCTGCATTAGAGCCATGCCATGCCCTTGCTTATTTAATTAAAAAAGCACCTAGAATGAAAAAAAATAATATTATTATAATGAATATGTGTGGAAGAGGCGATAAAGATATTTTTACTGTTGCAAAAAAATTAAAAATTAATATTTAAATTCAATGTTCCAACAAGATTTATTAAAAAAAAAATTTGATGAATTAAAAAGAAAAAAAAAATGTGGATTTATATCTTTTATAACAGCTGGCGATCCTGATTTTAATACATCATACAAAATTTTAGAAAAACTTCCCAATTCTGGAGTAGATATAATTGAATTAGGTATGCCATTCTCTGATCCAATGGCTGATGGACCTGTTATACAAAGAGCCAACGATAGAGCAATAAAAAACAAAATGAATTTAAAAAAAACCTTTAATTTAATAAAAAAGTTTAGAAAAAAAGATACGATTACGCCTGTTATTTTAATGGGTTATTACAATCCAATTCATAAATTTGGTATCAATAATTTTATAAAAGAGATAAAAAAAAATAGAATAAATGGAGTAATTGTTGTTGATTTACCGCCTGAAGAAGATAATGAATTATGTATACCTATTATAAAAAATAAAATACATTTTATAAAATTAGCAACTCCAACAACGGATAAAAATAGATTTAAAAAAATTACCAAAAACTCATCTGGTTTTATATATTACATTTCTATAACAGGAATTACTGGAGCAAATTATAAATCTAATACAAAACTTCAAACAGAAATAAAAAACTTAAAAAAACTTACCAAATTACCAATTGCCGTTGGCTTTGGAATAAAAAATAGAAAAGATGTCAAAAAATTATCTAAAAATGCCGACGCAGTAGTTGTTGGTTCCTCTATCATTAAAAGAGTGGAAGAAGCGCTTAAAAAAAAATATAATAAAATAAAATTAATTAATTATGTATTAAATTATATTAAAAATTTATCTTCGGCACTGTAAATAATATGAATTGGCTAACTAACTATATCAAACCTAAATTAGAATCTTTAGTTAAAAAAAGGGATATACCTAAGAATCTATGGATAAAATGCCAATGTGAAAAACAAATAATGATTTATTACAAAGATTTTGAAAAAACACTTGGAGTGTGTAATGAGTGTGGTACACATATGCGATTACCTTCAGATACAAGAATTAAATTTCTCTTAGATGATGGAAAATATGAAAAAATTAAAGTTCCACCTACTAAAATTGATCCATTATCTTTTAAAGATAAAAAAAAATACAAAGATAGACTTAAACAAGCTAAAAAAAAAACAAAAGAAGATGATGCAGTAATTTTAGCTGAAGGAAAAATTGAAGGTATTGAAGTAATGTTAGTTGTTTTTGATTTTAATTTTATGGGAGGATCAATGGGAACGAACGTTGGAAATTCTATCGTAAAAGCTAGTGAAATTTCAGTAAAAAAAAATCTACCTTTAATTATAATTCCATCATCTGGTGGTGCAAGAATGCAAGAGGGTATTTTATCTTTGATGCAAATGCCTAGAACTATAGCTGCAATTCAAAAAATAAAAGAAAATAGAATTCCATATATTGTTGTTTTATCAGACCCAACAACTGGAGGTGTATGTGCATCTTTTGCTATGCTTGGAGATATACTGATAGCTGAAAAAGGTGCGACAATTGGTTTTGCAGGAAGAAGAGTAATTGAGCAAACTATAAAAGAAAGTATACCTGATAACTTTCAAACAGCTGATTATCTTTTAAAACACGGAATGATAGATATGGTCGTGCATAGAAAAGATCTAAAAAATAAAATATATAAAATTTTAAAATTTATAGAAAATAAGAATTAGACAAAGTCTTTTTAAATGCTTTATCAAACAAAATCCACTTATACTGGGAAAAAAAATTCAAAAGTTGAAAATTTAAAAATTAGCCTTGAAAAAAAATTAGAACAATTACATCCAAAAAAAATTGATTTATCACTTGAGCGCATAAATAATCTTTTATATAAATTAGGAAATCCTCAAAAAAAAATTAAAAATATAATACATATAGCTGGAACAAATGGTAAGGGTTCTGTTCTAGCTTTTTTAAAATCATTTATTCAAACCTCTGGTTTTACTGTGAATACATATACATCGCCACATTTAATTAATTTTAATGAAAGAATTAATTTAAATGGTCAAAATATATCTAATGAATTTCTAGAAGTTCTACTTGATATATGTAATAAAAAAAATGACGGAAAACCAATAACTTTTTTCGAAATGACTACAGCTGCTGCATTTTTAGCATTCAAGATGGAGCCTGCTGACTTTACAATACTTGAAACTGGCCTTGGAGGAAGGTTGGATGCAACTAATGTTATAAAAAAACCAATTATTACAATTATTAATGAAATATCAATTGATCACAAAAATTTTTTAGGTTCAAATATAAAACAAATAGCAAAAGAAAAATCTGGTATTATCAAAAAAAATTCACCTGTTGTTATTGGAAAACAAACAAAAAAAGCTATTGAAATTATAAAAAAGGTAGCAAGCAAATTTAAAGTAAAAACATTTTTTTATAAAAAAGATTGGTTTATAAAAAAAAATGAAAAAAAAAATCATATTATTTTTTTTAATAATTTAAAAAATAATAAAAAAGAAGAATACCCCCAACCAAACTTAGTAGGTGAACATCAAATTATTAATGCTGGCATAGCTTTAAAATCTTTTAATTTAATAATGAAAAAAAAATTTAATAAGAATTTTGTAAGAAAAGGTTTAAAAACTGTTAAATGGACGGGAAGATTACAAAAAATACATTTAAACAAAGAATTATTTTCAAAAAAAATAAATGATAAAAGATGGGGGGTTTGGTTTGATGGAGGACATAACAAAAGTGCAAGTAAAGCTCTAGCAAAAACATTTAAAAAATGGGATGAAAAAAAATTATATTTAATTTTTGGTATGCTAAATTCAAAAAATCCAAAAGATTTCTTAAATTCTTTTAAAAATATTGCTACTAAACTAATAACAGTAACTATAAAAAGCGACTCACCTTATTATCCAAATAAAAAACTTTATGAAATAGCTAAATTAAATGAATTTAATGTAGAAACTGCTCGAAATATAAGTCATGCAATAAACAAAATATTATTAAATGAATTACCAGGACAAATACTTATATGCGGATCTTTTTATATGTATAAGGAAGTATCTAAATTATTAAAAAAATAGTTTTATATTGATTGTTCAATCCAATCTAGTAATTCAGACTTTATTCCACCGCCAACTTTTGTCGCTACTGGCTTACCTTTTTTAAAAATTATTAATGTAGGTATGCTTTGAATTCCATATTGATTTGGTATATTTGGATTTTCATCAATATTTATTTTTACAATTTTTATCTTACTTTCCATTTCACTAGCAATTTCCTCCAAAATAGGGGAAATTTCTTTACAAGGGCCGCACCATTCTGCCCAAAAATCTATTAAAACTGGTGTGGTTGAATTAATTACTTCATTTTCAAATGAATCTTCTTTTATTGATTGTATGCTCATAGTAAAAAAAAAATTATTTTAACATTTTTTCATATTCATTCAAACTTTCTAATGTGCCAATATGAAACCATTTTCCATCATAAACTAAACCAAAAAGTCTTTTCTTTTCAATTAATTGCTCATAAATTGAGAATAAAGGAAAAATTTTTTCTTTTTTTTTTAAAAAAACTTTAGATTTAAGAATCTGTATACCTGTAAAAACATATTGAGGGTTATATTTATTAGCAATAATCCTATTTGATTTATTTATATTATAGTCACCTATATTTTTTTTTTTTGGATATAACAGTAGAAGAGCATCCATTTTATCTTTATTCCAAAATTTGTTTAATTGATCAAAAGGGCTGCTTGTCTTTTCTTCCCAAATAATATCACTATTAATGACAAAAAATTCTTTTTCCTTCAAAATTTTTATAGCATTTTTAATTCCACCGCCTGTATTTAACAAAATTTTTTCCTCAGAATAATGAATTTTTATTTTAAACTTATTACTTAATTCTTTTTTTATTTTATTTTTTAAATAAAAAATATTTATAACTATTTTTTTAAAACCTTTAATTTCTAATTTTTTTATAATTTTTTCAATTAAAGTCTCGCTCCCAATTTTTATTAATGGTTTTGGAACTTTCTTTGTATATAGTTTCATTCTCTTACCAAGTCCCGCTGCAAGAATCATAATTGTTGATATACCCATATTAAACCCTTGGTTTTATTCTAAATTTTTTTGGAAAAAAATTATTAATCCATTTATTTAATTCACCTAATGAATTAAAACTTAAATTCTGTTCTGTCAATCTCCATAATCTTGGAATATGTTTTAAATAAGATTTTTTTTTATCTCGCATATATAACCTAGAAAAAATACCAATAACCTTTAAATGACGATTAACTGCTAAAATTTCATATTCTTTAGTAAAATTTTCTTCTTCTTTTTTTGATAATTTTTTTATAAATTTTCTATACATTTTAGAAATAATATTTTGATTTACATCTCTTCGGGCATCTTCTAAAAGTGACACTAAATCGTATGATGCTGGACCTATAACTGCATCTTGAAAATCAATTAAACCACAAGCTTTGAGTTTTTGTCTATTCTTAAGAAAAAAAAGATTATCGATATGAAAGTCTCTATGTACTAATACTTTTTTTGTTTTTAAATTCTTATTTAATAAATTTTCCCAAATTTTAATAAATTCATTAATATTTTTTTTTTTAGCTGGTTTTTTATAAATTATTGGCCAATACCATTTTAAAAACAATAAAACTTCATCTATTAATTTTTTATTAGTATATTTTGGTAATTTTTTTTCTAGATTTATCGAATGCTT
>Ga0315338_1004112_pt1 | contig 11855 bp, 11 predicted proteins | sample ASW8metaG_FD_204518 | JGI IMG/M metagenome (GOLD analysis project Ga0315338, IMG submission 204518) | Ammonia-oxidizing marine archaeal communities from Monterey Bay, California, United States - ASW #8 | ecosystem: Environmental > Aquatic > Marine > Coastal | place: USA: California | collected...
GAATCGTCATGGCAGTTGGAAAGTCCCAGGCACAGGTTGACCAGCAACTTCTGAGTGTCTCGATGGGTGGCGTGCTGATCGCTCACCGGGGACAGCGTGTTGCCGGCTATACCGAGTCAATCGTGGATCAGCACCTGAAGGGAAGTGAAATTGAGATCACTGTAAATCTGGGATTGGGGGCTGGTCGTGCACGAGTCTGGACCTGCGATTTGACCCACGAATACATTCGGATAAACGCAGAATACCGGACCTGATGCCCTGGGCGTTTTGCTGTACTGGTTCAGTTCGGGTTTGCTGCGGGCTAACCCCTTGGCTGTTTTTGCGCCGTGGAGAGTGCCAGGTAAGTGTGGTGTAGGCGGTCGATACGGGCATGAAGATCATCGATCCCGCCGTCATTAATCAGCAGATCATCTGCTGCACGTCGCCGTTGTTCGTCTGAAACCTGCGCTGACACTATAGCGGTGATTTCGCTTTGTGTTAGGTCGCTTCGTGCCTGTATCCAGGATCTGCGCCGGTCCTCGGATGCTTCGACCACCAGTATCCGGTCGTAACTCGTGTGTTGACTGGTTTCAATAAGAAGCGGAATCGAAAACAAGCAGTAGGGTGATTGGGTGCGACTTGCCGCTTCATTCATTCGTCGCCGGATCTCGGGGTGGAGGATCAATTCCAGTTGCTTTCGGGATTCGGGATCACCAAACACAATGTTTCTCAAGGCGGTCCGGTCGAGATTGCCATCGCCATCAAACACTGAGTCACCGAAAACGTCCGCGATCTTCTGAACAGCCGGTTCTCCTGCCTGTGTGACCTCATGTGAAGCTTCGTCAGCATCAATCACCGGTACACCCAGTTCTCGAAAGTAATCACTCACTGTTGTCTTACCCGAACCGATGCCACCTGTTAATGCAATTTTCAGCATCGGGAATTCATCCCAGACCAGTAAACTGAAGATAACCATTGACCAGTTGTCGGCCAAAGAGCATCACTATTAAGCCAGCCCCTGCAAGGTAAGGTCCAAAAGGTAGCGGCTGGCGGCTGTCCAGCCGACCGGCTGTGATCATGCAGATGCCGACTGCAGCACCGACCACCGATGCCAGCAGGATGATTAGAGGCAGCATCTGCCAACCGAGCCAGGCCCCAAGAGCCGCCAGCAGCTTGAAGTCACCATGACCGAAACCGGTACGCCCCGTGATGACCCGGTATAGGTGATAGACAATCCACAGGGACAGATAACCCGCGACAGCACCGATGACCGCTGCATGAATGTCGCAGAATCCGCCTGCAAGATTGACCAGGAGTCCGAGCCAGAGCAGCGGCAGGGTGATGACATCTGGTAACAGAAAATTGTCGAGATCGATAAACGTCAGTGCGATCAGCGTCCAGCTGAATAGGAGTGCCGGAACAAGCACTGAACTGACACCCAAGCGCCATAGGATGACCAGTGTCACAGCTGCAGTGAATGACTCGATTGCTGGATAGCGGATCGAAATTTGGCTCTGACAGCTTGAGCATCGTCCGTGTAGGATCAAGAAACCCAGTAACGGGATGTTTTCCCACCAGCGAATGACATGATTACACTTCGGACACTGAGATCGACCCAGCACAATGCCCGGTGGCGGTTTCGTGCTGACCTGGGACAATTCTGAGGTGGTTTGATTAACATGCCACTGATAGGCAAGGCGCGGTGGCAGGCGAATGATCACCACGTTGAGAAAACTGCCGACAACAAGGCCGAGTACCAGCCCCAGTAAGCCGGTGGCCGTGGGCATTACGGTCAGAAGATCTAGGTAGTCCACAGGCCAGGCGCCAGCTGTGCTTTAAAACCAGAAGTCTAGACCACGGAGGCCATCTTAAAGATGGGCAGGTACATCCCGATAACAAGTGTACCAACGATACCCCCCAGGACCACCATAAGCAGTGGTTCAATCAGTTTGCTCATGTTGTCTACTGCTTCGCGGACTTCGCGTTCGTAAAAATCAGCGACCTTGTTGAGCATGTCTTCTATGGCGCCGGACTCTTCACCGGTGGTGGTCATCTGGATGACCATCGCCGGAAACAGGCCTGTATCCGCCATTGACGCTGATAACGATCGGCCGGTGCTGACGGATTCGCGTATGTTGCTGCAGGCGTCGCTGTACAGGCTGTTTCCCGTTGCGCCAGCTACGGAATTGAGAGATTCAACCAGGGGTACGCCAGAACCGAACATGGTGGCGAGGGTACGGGCATATCTGGAGACGGCCGCTTTGCGAAGGATCTCACCGAAGATCGGCATACGCAGACTCAGACGGTCAACACCGCGCTGCATCTTGTCTGAACGACGGTAGGTGAATACTATGAAGACGATACTGCCGATGATCGCACCAAATATCGACAGAAAATGATCTCTGAACCCACGTGATATTGAAATAAGGGCAGTAGTCAAAGCGGGCAGGCTTGCCCCGAAGCTGCTGAAAAGATCCTCGAACTGTGGTATCACGAATAACAGCAACTGTGTAGTGACGATAAAAGCGACTGCGATCACTGCCGCCGGATAGAACATTGCACCTTTGATCTTGGCCTTGATTTCTTCATGATTCTCCATGTAATCGGCGATTTTCTCCATCAGGTTGTCCAGATTACCGGACCGCTCACCGACCGCGACAAGGTTGGTGTAAAGGTCATCGAACAGTCGTGGATACCGATTTAAGGCCAGGCTGAGGTTGGTACCCGCTTCGACTTCGGTTTGAATTGCTTTGAAAACTTCCTGAATTTTTTCGTGGTCCGACCCCTTTGCAATTGCCGCATATGAACTTGCAATGGGGATACCGGCACCCAGCATGGTCGCCAGCTGGCGGGTCGCGATGGAGATATCTTTCGGCTTGATGCGCTTGGCAATCAGCGATTTGGGTTTCTTGCGCAGTCGCTTAGCGCGTACGCCCTGTTGGCGCAGTGCAGCCCGAGCCCGTTGCGCATTGGTCGCTTCCAATTCACCCTTAGCCGGTTGGCCCTGGGCGTTGACGCCAACCCACAGGAATACGCTTGTTTTATTTTTTTGTCGTTTTGCCACAGCTGGAAGGGGTCAACATTCCGCAGGTTTCCAATCGGTAAACGATTCGGGGTTCAAAGATCTACAAATCTGGAGCAAGTATAGCGCTATCTGTTAGTGTCGGTGTTCGCTCCCAAGCAGGACATGCTGGGGAATTCGATAACTATTCGATTTATTATCATATATTTAACTGATACAGTTTAGCCCGGGGCTGTTATTTGTTGAGCCATGAGGCATAAGGCATAATACAGGGATAGCCCCTCTGTGGTGGTCACAGTGATTTGGTGAAGCAACTCTCTACGATAAATCGACCCTGGAGCAAATCTTAATGAAAAGAATTCAAAGTGGTTTTACATTAATCGAACTGATGATCGTCGTCGCGATTATCGGCATACTCGCGGCGATTGCGATCCCGCAGTATCAAAACTATACAGCACGTGCTCAGGTTAGTGAGGCACTGTCTCTTGCATCGGGAGCTAAGGTGGCCGCAGTAGAGTACCTCAACACAAAGGGTAACTGGCCAGCGACCGAGGCCGCCACAACCGGCTGCAGCGCTACCGACTGCAACGAAGCACTTGGGCTGGCAGTCGCGGCAGACATTACGGGTCAGTTTGTTGATAACGTGATCGTTAAAACAACGCCTGCAGTGATCGCAACTGATGGCACTGTTTCCACCAAAGGAACAGCAGTTATAAGAGCTACATTTAAAGGCACCGCACATTCATATCTTGCTGGCGGGTCAATGGACCTGACAGGAACAGACAATACGAGCAGCACTTCCTCTGGTAGCGGTTCAGTCAGTTGGGTCTGCACCAGTGGGGGTACGAAAGATATTACTAACTATCTTCCCAACAGCTGCGCTCCCTAGTGCTTTCAATGCCCTAATAAACCGATCGGAGACGTCAAAAAGCCCGGGGTTACATCCCCGGGCTTTTTTGTTGGTTAATACCTAAGCCGACGTCCGAGCAGGGGTTATGGCTTTATGATTAGAGTGCATGGAATCATCTGCATCGGTCAGGCTTTACGCTGGCCAGCAGCATTTGACGATATGAGCCATCAGCTGTGCCGTGACAGACGTCACAAGCTAAGTTGGAGTGAACTGGTCAGAACAGGGAAGGGTCTATGTCAGCGATCGAGTTGTCTACCGTGCGCCGTCACTTCGATCGTGCAGCTGCCGGTTTTCATGCCGCCTCCATACTGCACAAGCGGGTCGGAACGGAACTAGTCGAACGGCTGTCTCTGGTAGACCTGTCTCCCCGCCATATTCTCGATCTGGGCTGTGGGACTGGTTGGTGCACGGCGTTCCTGAGTCACCGGTTCGGTCAGTCAGCTGTCGTGGGTCTAGATCTGTCTGAAGCGATGCTCCGGGCTGGCGAGAAAACAACCGGCAGTGGATTCATCAATGGCGATGCCCACCGTTTACCACTGGCGGATCAGTGTGTTGATCTGATCTTCTCGAACCTGTTGCTGCCCTGGTGCGATACGCAGATTGTTTTTTCTGAAGCGTGTCGTGTGTTGCGTCCTGGCGGGCTGTTTACTTTTTCAAGTTGCGGGCCAGATTCACTGAGAGAACTTGCGGCCGCATGGGCGATGGTCGATGAGAGTCCGCATGTGCATGCGTTTTCCGACATGCACGATCTCGGTGATTCTCTGGTGCAGTCGGGATTCTGTGAACCGGTTATGGATGTAGAAATGCTGACCTTCACCTACCGGACGTTGGAGGCCCTGGTCACGGATCTGCGCACCACGGGTGCTCGAAATGCGTTGTCAACCCGACAGCGCGGTTTACGGGGCAGAGATCAGGGGCAGAGATTCAAGAAGGCCTACGAATCGTTGCGTGGTGAAGACGGGACCTTGCCGTTGTCTTGGGAAGTGGTCTATGGTGTTGCCTGGCGCCCGGATCAGCCGGTGCCTGATCGCCTCTCCCCTGACGGTATTCAGGTACGAGTTAGTCGCTAATTCCAGCAGGTGACGCGGTATCGCATCTACAACAAGGGTAGAAAAAACAGCCGGTCAGCGAGTAGGGCAACGAACAGGGCAAACAGATACTGGATGGAAAAAAAGAACAGTCCACGAGCTGGATTCGATTTGGAAACACTTGCGATGGTGCTGTCCGCCGCATGCCACAGGCGGTGGCTGTGGAAGGCGAACCCAAGCGCGCAGATCAGCGCGACTACGGCGTAAACCATGCCGGATATCCCGATCGCAACGGGAATAAGTGTCGCCGGCAGAAGCAGTACAGTGTAGTACGTCATCCGCTTTTTTGTGGCCTGTACCCCAGCTGCGACCGGCAGCATTGGCACGCCGGCTGCTTCGTAATCTCCGCGTCGATAGAGCGCAAGCGCCCAGGAATGGGGCGGTGTCCAGAGAAAGATGATGAGAAACAGTGAAAGCGCTCCAGAGTCGATACCACCCGTAACGGATGCCCAACCGACAACCGGCGGCAGTGCACCGGAAACCCCGCCGATGACGACGTTCTGGGGTGTCAGGCGTTTCAGCCAGACGGTGTAAACAAAAACATAGTAAAGAATCGTAACCAGCAAAAGCGCGGCAGATACCAGGTTCACGTAGTAGGCCATGGATGAAACCGCTGCCAGACCCATGATAATACCGAAGGCCAGAGCTGGACCCGGCTGCATGCGCCCAGCAGGTAATGGACGGTTCATTGTCCGGCTCATCTGCAGATCAATATCTCGGTCGTACCACATATTGATCGCGCCAGCAGCACCGGCGCCAAGTGCGATAAATACGATTGCGGCTGTTGCCGACCATGGGTCAATGCTGCCGGGTGCCAGCAACAATCCGACCAGTGCCGTAAATACCACCAGTGACATCACACGCGGTTTCATCAGGACCGCATAGTCGGCCAGGTTAAAGCGGGGTTCCGTGCGTTCGCCGGACTCCAGCTCTGCTGTAAATCGGGTGCTTGGGGAGTTTTTAGTCAGCATCAGTGCGGCGAGTTGATAGTTTGAGGTCTGTGGTTAGCATAGGATGAAGTCTGTCAGATGGAGTAATAGTTTATTCAGCACAGGATTCTAACGTTTTCGGCAGATTATCTGAACCTGGATAGCCAAAACAATACTGATCGGTCTCCTCGCGTATGGCATGAGGGCAGGCCAGCAGTTTTAGGAGCTCTGGTGTTATCGGCCGAGCAGTTCGGTCAGCGAACCTGCCTGGGCGGTAGACATCCGTTGATCGAGGTCGGCCAGGATGTCACCCAGCAGCCTGGGTCCGCGATAGATAAGTCCGGTATACAGTTGAATCAGGGTCGCGCCGGCGGTGAACTTCTCCCAGGCGTCGGTGGCATTCATGATTCCGCCGACACCAATGATCGGCAGAGCGCCGCCCAGTGTGCTGGCCAATCTTGCGATCACGCGGCTGGACATTTCGTTCAGCGGCTCACCACTTAACCCCCCTTGTTCTATTGATTGGGGCAGCTGGGCAGATACTCCGGGCCGGCTGACTGTTGTATTCGTGGCGATGACCGCGTCTAACTCGTGGCGAGCGAGTGATTCGGCGATCCGGTCGATATTCATCTGATCAATGTCTGGTGAGATTTTGACGGCCAAAGGCGTGTAGTACCCGTGGTTGTCTGACAGTCTGGATTGCTCATCCTTTAGTTTGCCCAGAAGATTCTCGAGTGCGTCTTCGCCCTGTAGGTCACGCAGACCCGGAGTATTGGGTGATGAGATGTTCACTGCGATGTAGTCGGCGACGCCATACACTGCTCGCAGTGCGGTCAAATAGTCGTGTTCAGCATGTTCCAGCGGTGTGGCGGCATTTTTGCCAATATTAATCCCGAGTCGAACGGTGTGACGACTGCGGGCCAGGTTTGATAGGAACTGGTTAAGCCCGACACTGTTGAAGCCATTGCGGTTGATTACTCCATTGATCGTACTCAGACGAAACAGCCGGGGTCTGGGGTTGCCCGGTTGAGCGAGCGGCGTCACAGTGCCCAACTCGACAAAACCGAAACCCAGGGCGGTCAGTCCATCTACAGCGCTGGCATGTTTGTCTAGCCCAGCGGCGACACCCACCGGGTTAGGAAACGGGATACCCATCACCGTGATCGGGTGCTGGGGTAATCGCCCACGGACTGCATCAGCCAGGAACTGGTCAAGCGGATGCATGCGCCCAGCCAAACTCAGGGCGCGTAGTGTGAACTGGTGACTGGTCTCCGGCGAAAACCGGAACAGTAGGGGGCGTAGTAAGCGATAGCTGTCCACGGCTCAGAACACCTCGCTGGAATCAAGGTAACGCCATCTGCCACGGGATAAATCTCCAAGACCTATCCGACCTATGCGCACACGAACCAAAGAATGAACCCGAAGTCCGACGAGATCGCACATTCGCCGTATCTGTCTTTTGCGTCCTTCCTGAAGTACTAATCGCAGGGTCCGATCGTCTGTCTGTGTGATCTGGACTGGTTTCAGAAACTGCCCGTCCAGTGTCAGATCTCCCTGCATCTGGTCGACCGCGGCAGTGGGCACTCGCTCGGTTAAGCGGACCACATATTCTTTCTCAACTTGTGAATTTGGACTGATGAGTTGCCGTGCAATTTGGCCATCCTGAGTTAGGATGAGCAGACCGCTGGAGTCGATATCAAGTCGTCCAGCAACATGCAGAGTTTTTGCGGGAGGCAGTTCTCGGAGCGCCTGACCCGTAAGGCACTGAAAATTTCTCCGTGTAATTAGCGAAGCGGCTTCCTGGTAGCCTTTTTCCGGCTGGTTCGAAACCACGCCTGGCGGTTTGTTGAGTAGTACGGTCACAAGACGCAGACGTTCTCTCTGAATTTCTGGCGTTAAAGCAATGCAGACGGTTGGATCAAATCGAGAGCCCAGGCGGTTGACGACTTGGCCATTAACAAGAACCTTGCCCTGTTCTATCAGGCGGTCTGCCTCCCGGCGTGAACACAGTCCACGTTCGGCCATCAGTTTCGACAATCGGATACCGCTCATGTTCAGTGCGGTGTATCAGATGCGGTCATCAATTGCCGATGACGTTACTTAAGAACTGTTCGGCAGTCTGCTGTGCATTACCGGTATAACGGGCAGGTGTCAGTTGATTTAGCTCATCTCTGACGGCCGGAGGTAGCGACAGGCCGTCAATGAACCGTCTGAGTGACTCAGCAGTGATCTCTTTATTGCCCCGGGTCAGCGCTTTGAGTTGCTCATAGGGTTGGGCGATGCCGTGTCGACGCATGACTGTCTGTACAGCTTCGGCGAGTACCTCCCAGGCTTTGTCCAGATCATCCAGCAGTCGATCGGGATTCACCTGGAGTTTCTTGAGGCCGCGTTCTGAGGAATCGAGTGCGAGCACTGAGTAACCCAGAGCACTGCCAAGATTTCGGAGCACGGTTGAATCACTTAAGTCTCTCTGCCAGCGGCTGATAGGTAGCTTTTCGGCAAGATGTCCCAGTATTGCATTTGCAACACCAATGTTGCCTTCGGAGTTCTCGAAATCTATCGGGTTAACTTTATGTGGCATGGTGCTGGAGCCGACTTCACCATCCTTCAGGCGTTGACTGAAATAGCCGAGTGAGATGTAGCCCCATAGATCACGATCTAGGTCCAACACGATCAGGTTTAGGCGCATCAGTGCATGGCACAGTTCTGCGATACAGTCATGGGGTTCAATCTGCGTAGTCAAAGGCTGATTCTGGATTCCGAACGATTCCACTACATTGCGTGATAATGCTGGCCAGTCGACATCAGGGTACGCTGCAAGGTGCGCATTGTAGTTACCGACAGCACCATTCATTTTCCCATACAGCGGCACATCCGCTATTTTCTGTCGTGCTGTCAGCAAACGAGCCGTTACGTTAGCTAATTCCTTACCGAGCGTCGTCGGGCTTGCCGGCTGGCCGTGGGTTCTGGAAAGCATGGGTTGACCTACAGTTGATCTAGCCAGGTCAGACAGGTCCTGGATCATTTGGTCGATCAGCGGTAGCAAGATATTGTTTCTGCCTTTATCCAGCATAACAGCATAAGCCAGGTTATTGATGTCCTCCGATGTGCAGGCAAAATGGATGAACTCAGAGATTTGTTGAAGCTCCGGCTTGCTGCTAATCGCTTCCTTGAGAAAATACTCCACGGCCTTTACATCATGATTGGTTCTGGATTCGATCGCCTTGACCTGTTCTGCGTCGGTTACGGAGAAGTCAGCAACAATATGATCGAGGAATGCGCAGGCATCATCAGTAAGTGGGGATACTTCCTGGATTTGCGGTGTACGGGCAAGTTGTTCAAGCCAGCGCACTTCAATTTCAACACGGTGTTTGATCAATCCGAATTCGCTGAACAGATCTTTGAGGGGAGCCAGACGGCTGGCATAGCGGCCATCAAGGGGCGATAGGGCCTTCAGGGCCGTGATCGTCTGTGATGAAGATTCTGAGACAGTCATTGAGCCGATCGGATCAGCATCAGGCGCGGGAATACTAACACAATAGCGGGCTTTATTAGTTTGACAAACCTCCGCAGACGACAGATTGCTGACTCGTTCACTGCCTTGGCAGGGTTCCGCTACTCAGCAGAATTGCGATCCAGCGGCTCCTGGGATCGTTCTCCAGTGCGATTTTTACCAGCATGGTCAAAGGTGCTGATAAGAACATGCCGACCGGACCGAAGACCCACCCCCAGAAAATCAGTGACACGAACACAACCAGTGTCGAGAGGTCCAGGCCCCGCCCCATGAAGCGGGGTTCTATCAGGTTACCAACCACAAGGTTTATCGCAAGGAAACCGACGGCCACCAGTAGTGCGTCTTGCACACCTGCATCGAGAAAGGCCAGGAATACCACCGGGACTGCAGCGATGATTGAGCCAACATAAGGTACGAAATTCATGAAAAAGGCGATCGAGCCCCAGAGCACAGCAAAATCAACACCCAGGAAAAAAAGCCAAGCCGTGACGATCACCCCTGTAATCAGGCTGGTGAGGGATTTGATCACCAAGTATTGCTTCACAGCACTCAGGAACTCAGACAGCTTTTCCAGAGTGGTATCGGGGTCGGAGAGGATCGCGCGGATCTTGGTGGGTATCGTGGATGCTTCGACCAAAAGAAACATGACGATGAAAAAAATCAGCAAGCTGTCACCTACGATCCTACCGAGGCTGCCGACCAATCCACCGATAATCTGGGCAGCTGCCTTGGGATCAACGACCGCGAACTCGCTACCGGTGAATCCAGTTAGCCCATGGCGGGCGGCCCAGTCACTCAGCAGCGTTATGGTAGTACGCAGCTTGTTTTCATAGGCTGGGAGTAGGGCACTGAACTGGTCTACGGACGAACTGATTAGTGAACCGACAGTCAGGATGAAACCTGCGAGCACAAGTAGAATGACACCCAGCGCAGCCCATTTGGGTACGCCTTTGCCAGTCAGCCACAGCATGAACGGTGTTGTAATTACGGCAATGAACAGGGCCATTAGCAGCGGAACAATAATGGTGCTGGCGGCTTTAAGACCCGCAATCACGATGACAAGCGAAGCCAGAACGAGTAGTACACGAGTGCCTGTGCTGGACATGATTAGTAATTTGGCTGTGATTGTTTTAGCCACACTGGCCTGTCGGCTGCAACGAATCAGGAATTCTGATCAGGTTGGAGCCTACAGACCGTAACACTGGCAGGTTCGTTGTTACGGTTAGTCCAGGTGAGTCATGGACTTTAGACATTGTTTTTCTATGCCGTCCAGTTCCTTAAGCGTAACTTCGATATCGTCGCGCTGCTGCTTAAGCGTCTTTCGTCGTACACTGATTTTTTCGATGAAATACTGTAACTGCCCCACTTCACCAGGTTCTGAGTCGTACATATCGATGATGTCGCCGATCTCACTAAGCGAGAAGCCCAATCGCTTCCCGCGCAGAATCAGTTTGAGGCGTACACGGTCCCTGCTGGAGTAGACACGCTGCCGCCCTTGACGGCGTGGCTCGAGTAATCCTTCGTCTTCATAAAATCGGATGGCACGTGTGGTGACATCGAATTCCTGGGAAAGTTCGGATATTGAGAATTGCTCGAGAGCAGGATCGCCCTGTCGCGCTTTTTCGCTCACTAAAAGCATATTTAGAGTATAGCTTTAATTGACGTTTACGTAAACGGAAATTAAAATAATCAACCTATTCACCCTCGTCCGTCCCAATGCTCATGAGCCAGGCTGCTGTTACTTCGGAACGACCACTGGCGCCGTTGCCTGAACCGGATTACCGCGTCCGATTCATCACCGCGGCAAGCCTGTTTGATGGCCATGACGCGTCGATCAACGTCATGCGGCGGATTCTTCAGTCCTCCGGCGTGGAAGTCATTCACCTTGGGCACAACCGGTCGGTGCAGGAAATTGTTGATGCCGCTGTAGAAGAAGATGCGCAGGGCATCGCTGTCAGTTCCTACCAGGGTGGCCACACCGAGTTTTTTAAGTACATGATTGACATGCTGATACAGCGAGGGCGTGCAGACATTCGGGTATTCGGCGGTGGCGGTGGGGTGATTGTTCCTGTTGAGATTCAGGAACTTCAGGATTACGGCGTGTGTCGGATTTATTCGCCTCAGGACGGACACGCATTGGGCCTACAGGGCATGATCGATGACATGATCGAACGAGCCCATTTCTACCCCGCAACACAGACAATTCAAGACGTCGATCAGCTGGACGGCGTATCGGTTGAAGATCTTGCAAGAGTGATTACGGCACTTGAAAACGAGACTGCACCTGCATCGTTTATTGACGGATTGCGTACTGCAGCCAGTGAGAAAAAAATTGCTGTCCCGGTACTTGGAATTACCGGAACTGGTGGGTCTGGTAAGTCGTCACTGACAGATGAGCTTATCCTGAGATTAC
>Ga0315338_1004113_pt1 | contig 11851 bp, 6 predicted proteins | sample ASW8metaG_FD_204518 | JGI IMG/M metagenome (GOLD analysis project Ga0315338, IMG submission 204518) | Ammonia-oxidizing marine archaeal communities from Monterey Bay, California, United States - ASW #8 | ecosystem: Environmental > Aquatic > Marine > Coastal | place: USA: California | collected...
CTCTACGGGCAGTATCAGGAACGGCTGAAGGCCCTGAACGCGACCGATTTCGGCGACTTGCTACTGCACTGCCTAACCCTGTTCACCGAAAATGCGGACGTGTTGGCCGATTTTCAACGGCTGTTCCGCTATATTCTGGTCGATGAGTATCAGGACGCCAACGTCGCGCAGTATCTCTGGCTGCGCCTGCTCGCCCAGCACCATAAGAATATTTGTTGCGTCGGCGACGACGACCAGTCGATCTATGGCTGGCGCGGTGCGGAAGTCGGCAACATCCTGCGCTTCGAAGAAGATTTTCCCGGCGCCAAGGTCATCCGGCTGGAGCGTAATTACCGTTCGACGCCCCATATCCTCGCCGCGGCCTCCGGATTGATCGCGCATAATGAGGGCCGATTCGGCAAGACCCTGTGGACTGACACCAACGGCGGCGACAAGGTCGCTGTGCGTGGCGTGTGGGACGGCGAGGAGGAAGCGCGTTTCATCGGCGAGGAGGTCGAGGCGCTGCACCGCAAGCAACATAGTCTGGATGAAATCGCCATCCTGGTGCGCGCCGGATTTCAGACGCGCGAGTTCGAGGAACGCTTTATCACCCTGGGCGTACCCTACCGGGTGATCGGCGGTCCACGCTTCTACGAGCGGGAGGAAATCCGCGACGCGCTGGCTTATTTTCGCCTGATCCACCAGCCGGAAGACGATCTCGCCTTCGAGCGGATCATCAACAAGCCGGCGCGCGGGGTCGGCAAGACCACGTTGCAGGCGCTGCATGGCTACGCGCGGATCGAGGGCTGCTCTCTGTTCGCCGCCGGGTTGCGCTTGGTCGAGACCGATGAGTTGCGGCCGCAGGCGCGGCGCAAGTTGGGCGAAATTCTGGCCGATTTCCAGCGCTGGCAGCAGGTCTCGGTCGGCTTGCCGCATACTGAGCTGGCTGAAACCGTGCTCGACGAATCCGGTTACACGGAAATGTGGATGCTCAGCAAGAAGCCGGAGGCGCCGGGCAAGCTGGAAAACTTAAAGGAGCTGCTGCCGGCGATGGCCGAGTTCGAGAGCCTTGCGGGATTCCTAGAACATGTCAGCTTGGTCATGGAAAATACCGAGGCCGCCGGACAGGAGATGGTCAATCTGATGACCCTGCACAGCGCCAAGGGCTTGGAATTCGATACCGTCTTCCTGCCAGGCTGGGAGGAGGATTTGTTCCCCCACCAACGCGCGATCGACCAGAGCGGCGCTGCTGGACTGGAGGAAGAGCGCCGCCTCGCCTATGTCGGCATCACGAGGGCGCGTCGCCGCGTCACGATATCGCACGCGGCCAGCCGCCGTATCTACAATCAATGGGTCAGCGCGATTCCGTCGCGCTTCGTCGGCGAGTTGCCGGACGATTCAATCGAAATCATGACCGATCCAGGCCTCTATGGCGGCGGGCTCAGCGAGCAGCGTTCCGCCTTCAGTTTCGATAACAATTCGCGCACCACGCAGGGCGGCCCCGGTTGGCGCCGGTTCCAGGAACGCGGGCCGGGCGTAAAGTTCATCGAGGCGACGGCTGAACCGTTATCCGACGCCAAAGCGGGCTTTGCGCCGGGCGATCGCTGCTTCCATCAGAAATTCGGCATGGGTAATATCCGCGCGGTCGATGGCGACAAACTGACCATAAAATTCGACAAGGCCGGCGAGAAACGCGTGGTCGCCGCCTTCGTGTCGAAACCCTGATAATCATGGTCGGCTGGAAGTTCGTGACCGTTGTCCCAGCCGCCGCCGTGGAAAATTTCACGGCAGCCGTCGAAGCGCTTTGTCCGACCGTGGCGTATTTCGAGGTTCCGGGCAGCACGTTGTGGCGGATCGAAGGCTATGCCGGAGAGATGCCGCCCCATGCCGACGCGGCGGCGGCGATTGCGATCGCGGCGGCGCAGTCCGGAATTGCCGAACCCGAATTCACCTGCGTGCCATTGCCCGACGTCGATTGGGTCGTGGAAAATCAGGAATCGTTTAAGCCGCTGACCGCAGGGCGGTACTTCATCCGTCCTTCGCACTTTGACGGTAAGTCGCCGCACGGCTCCATATCGTTGACCGTCGACGCCGGCGCGGCGTTTGGCACCGGAGAGCACGCAACCACGAAAAGCTGCCTCGTGGCGATCGATTGGTTGGCGAAACGGCGCCAATACCGCCGGCTGCTCGATCTCGGTTGCGGGACCGGTATTCTGGCCATGGCCATGGCGGCGACATGGCGCCACCATGTGACAGCGGCGGACATCGATCCGCAATCGGTCGCCGTAGCGCGCGAAAACGCCGTAGTAAACGGTCTTGCCGGTTTGACCCGGTTCGGCCGCAGCGACGGATTCGCGGGCCATGCAGTCCGCCACGGCAGCCCCTATGACTTGATTGCGGCGAACATTCTCGCCAAGCCTTTAGTGTCTTTGGCGCGACCATTGAGCAATCGATTGGCGCCGGGCGGCGCGGTGATCCTGTCGGGACTGCTCGCGCACCAGGAAAACGCCGTACGCAATGCCTATCGCGAGCAGGGTCTATTTCTTTGGCGTCGAGTTGCCCTAGACGGTTGGCACACGTTGATAATGCGTCGGCGTCCCGGCGGCCCGGGCTCCTGAAACGTTATGTCAGCCGAGATTATGACGCGGTACGAAAACTTCGTTCCGGGCCGTGAACTCGAACTCGGTCGACGCGGTCGATAGCGTCCCACGATCGATACCGATATCCGCCAGCAGGCGTTCGTTGAGGGGGGCGGTTTCCAGTTGAAAACGCTGCCAGCGATGCCGTGCGAACATCTCCGCGATTGCCTCTCCGATTGCACCGATAATTCCAGGGCGTCCGGTGCCGGTCGATAGTGTGATATCAGCCATGATATCGCTCCTTTTGTATTGTTGTTTGTAAAGCGATGCAGGGGCGTTTCCTGCGCTTACGGCAAGATATATGTTGCTCTGCAGAAATATCAGCCGCATATATTGCAGTGCAGCAATACGATTTGCGCATGGCGGCCGAGCTTTATCCGTGCCTAGCGTGAATCAGGGCACTAGCCAATCTGATGGCGCGATACGAACGGCGTGTCGCGGTTGCTATCGCATCCAGTGGAGGCTGGGACGTTCAACGCAGCGCGGTCGATTCCGATATCCTGTAGAATGTGATTGTCCAATGCGGACAGTTTGTGTGCCGTCTGGCGGCGGCGATAGGCGTTTCCTATGGCACGGAGCGTTCGCCCAATCGCCCGAAAAATGCCGGACTGGCAGCCGTTCGATCCAACGGTGGATTCTGACATAGATTCATCCAATTTTTGGTTTATTTTCAATTATTTGCAGGAATTTTCCTGCGCCTGTCCGGTATATAGGGAGCCCGCGTGTCGTCGTCATTTGCGATTATCGCAGGACAGCAATGAGCTCCGCGCATGGTGCCCGGATGCGGCAATCTGAAAAACCGCTGCCGCTTCGGTTATGCTGTGTTAAGAGCATGCGCGGGACGGAACTTGAGAGGCATTCATGGCGGTCGATATTTCTGTTTATGAGGGTGACGCGGCGTTTTCGGACCGTTTGGCGGCGGCCGGCATTGGTTTGGGGCTTGATGCGGTACGGTCATTTGTCGCGGGGGTTGTCGGTGCGCCCGAGGGATCGCAGCCGGACGCCTGGATGGAATTGATTGCGCCGCGTGCGGATGGGGTTTTGCGCCGACAGTTGCAGGCGCTCAAGGACGCGATAAAGGCTGAAGCGCCGAAAAGCCCGTCCCGTGCCGAACGGCTGGCCTTGTTGCGCGCCGAACTCGAGCGGCGCGGTTTGGACGGTTTCGTCGTGCCGCGCACGGACGAGCATCAGGGCGAATATGTGCCGCCGCGCGCCGACCGGCTGCGGTGGCTCACGGGATTTTCAGGTTCGGCCGGCGTCGCTGTGGTCCTGAACGACAGCGCCGCAATCTTCGTCGATGGCCGTTACACGCTTCAGGTTCGCACGCAGGTCGATACGGACGCGCTCGAAACGCATCATCTAATCGATATGCCGCCGGCGAAATGGATCGCCGAAAAACTGCAGGCTGGCGGCACGCTCGGCTACGATCCATGGCTGCATTCGGAAAATTCAGTGGCGTCGTTGCGGAAGGCGGTGGAAAAAGCGGGCGGGGATTTGGTTGCTCAAAACGAAAATCCGATCGATCCGGTTTGGGCGGGTCAACCGGCCGCGCCGATTTCGCCGATCGTCTCGCATCCCCTCGAGTTCGCCGGAAAACCGGCGTCGGAGAAACGGGAAACGGTTGGCGCCGCGATTGCGTCCGACGGCTGCGACGCCGCGGTACTGACGGCCCCGGATTCGATTGCCTGGCTTCTCAATGTGCGCGGTGGCGACGTGCCGCGTGCACCGATGCCGTTATCCTTCGCGATCCTACACAGTTCGGGGGCGGTCGATTGGTTCGTCGATCCGCGCAAATTGTCGCCGGGCCTGGGCGAGCATATTGGCAATGGGGTTGCGGTCGAACCGGTTGAGAATTTTCCCTCAGCTCTCGAAGCCCTTGGCGGGAAGACGGTTCGTGTCGATCCTGCGTCGGCGGCAGCGCTCGTGTTCGACGGGTTGCGTGCCGGCGGGGCGACCGTCGCCGCCGGCGAGGATCCCTGCGCGTTACCCAAAGCCTGCAAGAACGACGTCGAAATTGCCGGCGCGCGCGCCGCGCACAAACGGGACGGCGTCGCTCTAACAAAGTTTCTGTCCTGGTTCGCGGAAGCGGCAAACACGGGTGACCTGACAGAAATTGCCGCCGCGGACAAGTTGGCCGCTTTCCGTCAGACGGGTGAAAACATCCGGGACCTCAGTTTCGATACGATCTCGGGATCCGGTCCTAACGGGGCCATCGTCCATTACAAGGTCGGCCCGGAAACCGACCGCCGAATGGGGTCGGGGGAACTCTACCTCGTCGATTCCGGCGCGCAGTATCTTGACGGTACGACGGATGTTACGCGAACGATTGCCATCGGGACCCCGTCCGAGGAGATGCGCGACCGGTTCACGCGCGTGCTGAAGGGCCATATCGCGATCGCGACCGCGCGCTTTCCCGAAGGAACCTCGGGCGGGCAGCTCGATGTGTTGGCGCGCCGCGCGCTGTGGGATGCGGGCCTCGATTTCGACCATGGCACCGGGCACGGTGTCGGAAGCTATCTCAGCGTGCATGAAGGCCCGCACCGTATCTCCAAAGCGCCGAACGCCGTGGGGCTGCGGGAAGGAATGATCGTCTCGAACGAACCCGGCTACTACAAAACCGACGGTTACGGTATCCGGATCGAAAATCTGGTGACGGTGATGCCCTGCGCCGCATTGTCGGGGGCGGAGCGCAAGATGTTCGAATTTGAAACGCTGACTTTCGCGCCCATCGATCGCGCGCTGGTCGACCTCTCGCTGCTCGACAATACGGAGATTGCCTGGTTTGACCGTTACCATGCTGAGGTTTTCGCCAAAATATCGGGCGGGCTGGATGATACTGGCAGGCGCTGGCTTGAAGCCGTGACACGGCCGATTTCAGAGGGACCGTAAGTATCGCTAATCGTGTGCCGGCTGAACTGATTTCCACCGTCTTAACGTCATTTTAAGGCTCCTTGCGCGATATTCGCGGGTGACCCGCGTAACCTGGAGTAGCCGATGACCGGCAGCGCCTGGATCATAGCCGGCCTTGCCGCTGTAGGCGTGTTGGCGAGTTTTGCCTGGCGGTTCCATTCCGTCGCCCGGTTGAACCGCCGGCTAACCGAACAGACCGCCGTTTTGCGCACGGTTCTCGACAACGCCGATCAGGGCATCAGCCTTTTCGACGCTGACTTGAGGTCGGTTGCATTCAATGACCGATACGTCGAGTTATTAGGCCTGACACCGGAATTGGCACGCGTTGGGGTACCATTCGAAAAGCTGGTTCGGTTCGTCGCGGAACGGGGCGACTATGGACCGGGCGAAATCAAAGCCCAAATTCGCCAACGCATCGCGAACGCACAAAGACCGGCGCCGCGCAATTTCGTTCGACAGGCGCCAGGCGGTATCATAATCGATGTGCGGAAAAATTCGATAAAGGGTGGTGGGTTTGTAACTACGTATACCGATGTTACTGATCGGGTACGCGCCGAGGATGCGCTTAGTATTAGCGAGCAGCAGTTGTCGGAGGCGCAGCGCATCGGGAAAATTGGGCATTGGCGTTATCTGATCGATACGCATTGTTTTGAATGCTCCGACGCCTTTTACCGTATTTATGGATGGGATCCCGCGCATTATTCGGCAAGCTTCGCTGCGATCTCTGAAGCCGTTCATCCCGACGATCGTGAGCGCATCGACGCCATTCGGAAAGATGCCGGAAGACGGAAGGCGCCCTATCGGTGTGAATTCAGAATCGTGCGACCGGACGGCGAGATCCGGTTTGTCCGCGGAGAAGGCCGGCCGGAATTCGATGATTCAGGGAAAATAATTTCGTTTTTTGGCGTCAATCAGGACGAAACAGAACAGAAGGAGACCGAGGAAAAATTACTTCTGGAACGGACGCGGGCCGAGTTGGCGAACCGGGCGAAGTCCGAATTTTTGGCGAATATGAGCCATGAGATCAGAACGCCTCTGAATGCGATCATCGGTTTCGCAGATATTATCGAGAAAGAATTATTCGGTCCGGTCGGCAATGAAAAATATGCCGAATACGTTGGTGATATTCATGCCAGCGCCGCACATTTGCTCGACCTGGTGAACGATATACTCGATATTTCGACAATTGAAGCGGGTGAAATGTCACTGTCACCGGTCGAACTTGACCTTGCCGAGTTGTTTGAAGAATGCGCGCGCGTCGTTCGGGAACAGGCCCGCGAGGCGAAAATTCGGCTCATGGTCCGCCACCCTGAAGAATCAATTTCTGTCTGTGCGGATCGCCGCGCGATCCGGCAGATTCTGCTCAATCTGCTGTCCAACGCGATTAAGTTCACGCCGCCGGGCGGAGACGTCACCGTTGCCGCGGAAATATCGGCGGAGGTTTTCACGATTTCAGTTTCCGACACGGGGATCGGGATCCCCGCGCAGCATATTTCGACGATTACCCAGCCCTTCGAGACCGGCAGCGACGATCCGCACACCAGCACGAAGGGGAACCCTTACGTTCGGTCGAAAGGCACCGGCCTTGGCCTCGCGATCGTCCGTTCGCTCGCCAATCTGCATGGCGGCGATATCGCGATCGAAAGCGAAGAAGACCGCGGCACGACCGCGCGGATCTGGATCCCGCGCCTCAAGCGCGAAGCTGCGTGAAAATCTCGGGTGATTCGGTATAGCGGCTCGTCTATTTTCGCGGCTTTGAATTAGTTTGGACGAATGTTTGTCGTTCGTTCCGACTTCGTATATTTTGTGTGCATACGGACCCTCAACTACCAAACCTGTGAATTTCACGCCGTGTTCGCGGTTGGTTAGGCCGTCAAACTTGAGGATACGGGGCACTTAAGGGCCGATGGCAAGCAGCAATCGAGTGGGCAACGACAAAGCGAACGAGGCAGGCTCGTCCGACAGTTTTGCCGTTTATCAGGGACGTCTGGCGGCTTCGGATCAGCGCCATAGCGCCGATACGGCAATATTGCTTCGGATTATCCGCCTCGCTTTCCGTTACAAGATCAGGGTCGCCGTCGCCATCGCGGCGACCGTTACCGCCGCGATATTCCAGTTGATGATCCCGCCGCTGCTGGGCAATGCGGTCGATAGTGCGCTGGGTTTGCTGGAAGGCGGCGAGACCGGCGCCGAGGTGGCGCGCGCCGCGCTGATGCAAGCGGCATTGCTTCTGCTGGGCGCGTCCATTCTGCGCGGCGCGTTCACCCTGATCCACAACTACAATGGCGAGGCGATTGGCCATCTGCTCGCCTACGACCTCCGCCTCGCGTTTTACAACAAGCTGCAGAATCTGAGTTTTTCGTTTCACGACGAGGTTCATACCGGGGAGCTGATCACCCGCGGCATGCTCGATCTCGAAGGCGTGCGCATGTTCGTCAATACGGGATTGCTGCGGCTCATCCTGTTGGCAATTCTGATCGGCATCGGCGCTTATCTACTGCTGTCCACGGATCTTTTGCTCGGGCTGCTCAGCCTCAGCTTCGTTCCCTTCGTCGCCTGGCAGTCGTCGACCGCCCGGTTGAAGCTGCGCACCCTGTGGCTGTCCCTGCAGGAGCGGATGGCGATCCTGGGTCAGATTATGGACGAAAACCTGACCGGCATCCGCGTCGTCCGCGCCTTCGGGGCGGAACCCTACGAGATCGAAAAATACGATGTCGCCTCGGAAGACGCGATGGTGACGGCCCGTGAGAGGATCAAGACCCGGGTCGCGTCAACGACGGTGATGACATTCGCCTATTTCATAACCATGGGCCTCGTCCTTTGGGTCGGTGGCTTACAGGTGCTCGACGGCGCCATGACGGTGGGCACGCTGACCGTCTTTCTGACCTTCATCACGATCCTGCAATTGCCGGTCCGCCAACTTGGCATGCTTGTGAATTCGATCGCCCGCGCATCGACCTGCGGTTCGCGATTGTTCGCGGTGCTCGATCTCGACCCGGCGATCGGCGACAGGACGGACGCAAAACCGCTCGCGTTGGAACAGGGCGTCGTCCGGTTCGAGGACGTCTCGTTCGCCTATACCGGCGAAGGGGCGCCGCCGGTTCTGCGCGGCGTGTCGTTTGAAGTCGGCCGGGGGCAGACGCTCGGAATCGTCGGACCGCCGGGTAGTGGCAAGTCGACCATCGCGAATCTGTTGCCGCGCTACTACGACCCGTCGGGCGGCCGAATAACGTTCGATGGACAGGATATTCGCGATGTCACGATCGCGTCCCTGCGCACTGCCGTCAGTGTCGTGCAGCAGGATCCGTTCCTGTTTACCGCATCGTTGGAAAACAACATCGCTTATGGCGACCCCTGGGCCGATGACGGCATGATCCAGGATGCCGCATCGGTGGCGCAGATCGACGGTTTCGTCGGATTGCTGCCCGACGGGTACGGCACGCTGGTCGGTGAGCGCGGCGTGTCCCTGTCCGGTGGGCAGAAGCAGCGCGTCGCGATTGCGCGCGCCGCGATGCTGCGCTCCGCCGTGTTGATCTTCGACGATTCGACCGCGGCAATCGACGCCGAGACCGAGCAGCGGATTCGCGAGGCGCTGAAGCCGCATATGGCGAATTGCGTGACGATCGTCATCTCGCACCGGCTCGGCGCGTTGCGCCATGCCGACGAAATAATCTTCCTTGAGTCGGGCCATATCGTCGAGCGCGGCACGCATGATTCGCTGATCGCCGAGGGCGGCCGCTACGCCGCCCTGCACGCGTTGCAGGGCCGGGATGGCGACGAGGCTTCGACGCTTCCGGGGGCGGCGGAATGACAGTTCTGTCGGATGCCCAGGAACCCGATCAGGACGGCCGCCGGCCGCCGCGCGCGGTGGTTGGATCGCAGATCAGCGTCGACGAAGAGATGTTCGGCGCGGCGTTCGACGGCCGGGTAATCAGCCGTTTCATGTCCTATGTCTATCCCTATCGGTCGCGTATCTATCTGGCCCTTGCCGCCGTCCTGACTTTTACCGGCGCGCAGCTCGCCATTCCACTGATCATCCGCTACGCCATCGATGAAGCGCTCATATCCGAGGCAGCGGGCACGGGACTCCTGACGCTAGCGATCGCCGTGTTCGCCGCGGTGATCATGGTCAATTACGGCGCGAACTACCTGCAGGACCGGATCGTCGGATTGACCGGTGAGCGGGTGATTTTCGACCTGCGGCGCGCGATGTTCGCGCATCTGCAGCATGTCGCGCTGTCCTTCATGGACAAGACAGAGATCGGCCGATTGATGTCCCGGCTGCAGGGCGATGTGAACGCCTTGCAGGAGTTCCTTGAAAATTCGATCACCGCCGTCGGCGATCTCGTTTTGCTGTTCGGTATCGTCGTCATCATGCTGATGCTGGATTTTCAGCTTGGCCTGATGACGCTCGCCGTCGTGCCGACCCTGCTAATCGTGCGGATAATATGGTTGCCCCGCGCGCGCGTCGCGTTCCGGCGCGCGCGCGAAACCAATTCGAGCACCAATGGCGCCCTGGCGGAAGGCATACACGCGGTCCGCACCGTGCAGGGCATGGGCCGCGAGAGTGTCAATTTCGGGCTCTACGACGACAAGGCGCGGGAGAACCTTGCATCGCATCTGCGCTCGGCGAAGTTCGCCCAGGCCATGGTGCCGGTCGTCGATACCCTGACCGGTGCGGCGATGGGCGTGGTCATCGTGGTCGGCGGCAATCAGGTCCTCGACAACACGCTCGATATCGGCGTGATGGTGGCGTTTCTGTTCTATGTGCAACGCTTCTTCGACCCGATCCGGTCGTTGACGATCCAGTACAGCGTCATGCAGCGCGCCATGGCGTCCGGGCAGCGCATCTTCGAGGTGCTGGAAGTGCCGCTGGCGATCTCGGACAAGCCGGATGCGGTCGATCCGCCGGCGGTCGACGGCGATATCGCCTTCCAGGATGTGACGTTCGGCTACACCAAGAACCAGCCGATCCTGAAAGGCGTCAGTTTTTCGGTGAAGAGCGGTGAGACCGTCGCCCTGGTCGGGCCCACGGGGTCCGGCAAGACAAGTATCACGGCGTTACTGCATCGGTTCTACGACGTTTGGGACGGGGAGGTCTCAATTGACGGGCGCGATGTCCGCGACTACGCGAAGGCCTCGCTGGGACGGCATATCGCGATGGTGCTGCAGGACCCGTTCCTGTTCAGCGGCTCGATCTTCGACAATATCTGCTACCGCACCGCCGGTGCGACGCGGGAAAATGTCGAGCGCGCGGCCAAGGCCGTGGGCGCGCATGATTTTATAACTCAGTTGGCCGAGGGCTATGACACGGTGCTCGAACAGCAGGGACGCAACCTGTCGCTCGGCCAGCGGCAGCTGTTGAGTTTCGCCCGTGCGCTGGTGGCGGACGCCAAAATCCTCGTTCTCGACGAGGCGACGGCGAACATCGACAGTTACACCGAACAGCAGATCCAAACGGCCTTGAAGCGGCTGTTGAAGGGCCGGACCGGCATCGTCATCGCGCACCGGCTGGCGACGATCCGCGGCGCCGACCGTATCATCGTGCTGCAGCAGGGGCAGATCGTCGAAACCGGCACGCATGACGAGTTGATCGCCCGCAAACGCCTCTACGCCCGGCTCTACGCGCTTAATTACGCTTCCTTCGACGATATTCCGGAAGACCTGCTACAGGACGCGCTGACCGGCTCGGCGCAAACCTGAGGCGCGATTCGGGTCAAGCCTAGATCGGATAAGGCTGTGAATCTGGTCGATTTCAATAGTGTAGAGAAGATTCATGCGGTTGTTGGATCGCTGCAAGCGATTCCAACAACCCCCGGTCTGCTCCAGTGTCCGGATCGTGAAAGTCAGAACAGCCGCACCGTACGACGCTGTTATCGTTGGGTCAATTCCAGGGAAAGTTCTGAAAAACCCGCAGAAAACTCACTTAAATCTGAAATTTCACGTGCAAGGCCCAGGATCACAGTCCTGAGCTTTTACTTTAGCGCGCCCGCGCCGACAAGATACCAAACCTCGGATGTCTCAAGCTGGTGTGCCACCTCAACCGGTCATGGTCGCGACAGCCGTTTGTAGCCGAGGCTGTTGAAAAAGTCGTCTGAAGACGAAAAGATGAAATTTCTTGCCCATAGGGCAGGATTGCGCATCATCGACACGAAGGGATTGGCAGAAGCACCCAAAAACCTGCCCTGACGGCTCGTAGCGCCGTTGAGATGGCCTTTGGTGCCGCTGCTCCCTTGCAAAATAAATCAGGGGAATTCTCGCGCCACCTGACAACCGACTTTTTCAACAGCCTCAGCCACAAGGCGACATGCCGGCTCCCGAGC
>Ga0315338_1004114_pt1 | contig 11848 bp, 9 predicted proteins | sample ASW8metaG_FD_204518 | JGI IMG/M metagenome (GOLD analysis project Ga0315338, IMG submission 204518) | Ammonia-oxidizing marine archaeal communities from Monterey Bay, California, United States - ASW #8 | ecosystem: Environmental > Aquatic > Marine > Coastal | place: USA: California | collected...
CAGGAAATCATTACCTATAGTTTTATCGATGCAGAAAAAAATCAACAATTTACTGGAGAAGCTTCCGAACTTATTTTGAGTAATCCGATCTCATCTGAGATGTCTGTTATGCGCGGATCATTATGGCCAGGCATGATCGAAGCCGCTGGTTCAAACGTTGCACGTCAACAGGATCGAATTCGCTTTTTCGAAATTGGAAAATCATTTCACGGCACTTTAAAAGAACCAATAGAAGTTGTACGAGTAGCAGGCCTTGCCCTCGGTTCAACCTTGCCAGAACAGTGGGATGTACGAATAAAAGATATTGATTTATTTGATATGAAGTCTGATTTGGAAACTTTACTCAAGATGGCTACTACAGGAGCAACGATCGATTACGACACGGCTAATCATCCGGTTTTACAATCGGGCCAAGCCTCTAATATTATGCGTAACGGTCATGTAATAGGTGTTTTTGGGAAGTTACATCCAACTATTGGATTGAAAATGAATTTGGATAAAGGTGTTTTCCTTTTTGAATTAGATGCAGGATTGGCGTTTACTTCAAATATTCCAAAGTCAGCCACCATTTCAAAATATCCTACGATTCGGCGCGATATTGCAATCGTTGTTGATGATGAAATTGCTGCTGCTGAGCTTATAAGGGTGGCAGCATCGTCTGTTCCGGATATAATCCAGAAAGTAACAATTTTTGACGTTTATAGGGGTAAAGGAATAGAAATCGGACGAAAAAGCATAGCTTTAGGCTTGATTTTACAAGAAACATCACGCACCCTTACCGAAGCAGATGCGGACTCAGTAATAGATACAGTAGTGCGCAACTTAGAGCGAAAATTTAAGGCTGAGCTAAGAGACTAGTATCGATGGCATTGACAAGGGCAGATATGGCAGAATCTTTGTTTAATGAATTAGGATTGAACAAAAGAGAAGCCCGCGAGCTGGTTGATTTATACTTTGAAGAACTAAGAACTTCTCTTGCAGACGGAGAGCAGATTAAACTTTCTGGATTTGGAAATTTTGATCTTCGAGACAAAAATGAACGTCCAGGCAGAAACCCAAAAACCGGTGAAGAAATTCCGATTACCGCACGACGTGTGGTGACGTTTAGGCCAGGACAAAAACTAAAAGCCCGAGTAGAAGCCTATGCTGGAACCCGGGAATAACGACGACTTACCCCCAATTCCTGGCAAACGATACTTCACTATAGGTGAGGTTAGCGATCTGTGTTCTGTGAAGCCACACGTATTACGTTATTGGGAACAGGAATTTCCTCAGCTAAAACCGATTAAAAGGCGTGGTAATCGTCGCTATTATCAACGTCAAGATGTACTGCTTATTCGTCAGATTCGAAGCCTTCTATATGAAGATGGATTTACCATTGGTGGTGCCAGACAGCGCCTAACTGGCGATGATGCAAAATCAGATATCAGCCAAAGTCAACAAATTATCAAACAGTTACGCCTGGAACTTGAACAAGTTATTAAGATCCTTAGGCGTTAATAAAATTTCTTTCTCATCTGCCTCGCGGTAAGTATTATTACCGCCCTCGAATGTTTTTTAAATATCGGTCGGGGCGTAGCGCAGCCTGGTAGCGCACCACAATGGGGTTGTGGGGGTCGGGAGTTCGAATCTCCCCGCCCCGACCATCTGTTTTCTTGCTGTAACATTTTGCGCTTCAATCGCCATTACCTCTCCTCATTATGTTAAGGGAGAGTATGTGATTACTGAAAAAACATTGAAAATTGAAATTGAAGCTGTTCGTGCTTTACATGAACGCCTTCAGGAGTGGCTGATCCAGACGCCAATCGTGCGCTGTCGATCGCTCGAAAACTGCTTAGATGGATCATTTGAAATTCACGCTAAACTTGAATTCTGGCAACGAACTGGGACATTCAAACCGCGGGGTGCTCTTTCAGTCATGCTAGGCTTAGATAAACAACAAAAAAAAGCTGGTGTCACGGCGGTAAGTGCAGGAAATCACGCGATAGCGACAGCATTTGCAGCAAAAGCTCTTGGAACGAATGCTAAGGTTGTTATGATCATGAATGCCAGTCCAATTAGGGTAGAACGATGTCGTTATTTTGGCGCTGAAGTGGTGTTTGCACATGATGTGCATCATGCCTTTGAGCTTGCTGAAGAGATCCAAAATAAGGAGGGTCGTTTTCTTGTGCATCCATTTGAAGGTTTTGATATTGCTTTGGGTACGGCAACTGTGGGCCTGGAGATTTATGAACAAATTCCTGATTTAGACGTAATTATCATACCTATAGGTGGTGGTGGATTATGTGCTGGTATTGCGAGTCTCATGAAACAATTGAAGCCGCAATGTAAGGTAATCGGGGTTGAACCTGTTGGTGCTGATTCAATGTCTCGCAGCTTTGAAAGCGGCAAGCCTGAAGCAATAGAAAAAGTGGCCACAATAGCTGATAGCCTAGGTGCGCCTTTTGCACTACCAAACTCTTATGCGTTGTGCAAAGAAAATCTCGATGAACTTGTTTTGGTCAATGATAACGAATTAAAAAATACTATGGCATTACTCTTCGAAGAATTAAAAATTGCTGTTGAACCGGCTTGTGCAGCTAGCACGGCAGCGTTGATGGGCCCATTGTCGAATCGTTTTTCTGGTAAAAAAGTAGTGCCCGTGATGTGTGGTAGTAACATCGATTGGCAGACCTTTGCTAAGCATGCAAATCTAGAGATTTAGATGCTTATTGATGACCTCAAAGCAATTGTTGGTAGTTGTGGCTACACCAGTGAACCAAATGAACTGCTGCCACATCTTACCGAGTGGCGTGACATTTACCAAGGCGAAACATTGCTCATGGTATCGCCTGATAGTACTGCACAGGTATCGGCAATTATCAAAGCTTGCGCTAAAGCTAAGACGGCCATCGTTCCACAAGGAGGCAATACAGGTCTTTGTGGTGGTGCAATTCCAGATCAAAGTGGTCAACAGGTGCTGCTATCATTATCTCGCATGAATTCCATTCGATCCGTTTTTCCTAATGATTTCTCGATGATTGTTGAGGCTGGTTGCGTTCTTGCCAGCGTGCAGGCAGCAGCGCGGCAGAATGGTCTTTTTTTTCCCTTGAGTTTAGGTGCCGAAGGAAGTTGTCAGATTGGCGGTAATCTGTCGACAAATGCCGGCGGGATCAACGTATTGAAATATGGTACTGCACGAGAACAAGTACTTGGACTTGAAGTGGTACTTGCTAATGGAACTATCTGGAATGGACTTCGGAGCCTCCGTAAGGACACAGCCGGTTACGACATAAAACAATTATTTATTGGATCCGAAGGAACATTAGGAGTGATAACTGCAGCTAATCTTCGGCTTTACCCTGAAGTAAGAAATACCCAGACAGCAATGATTGCTATAGTAAACCCAAAGAATGCAGTCGATCTGTTTTCGGAACTCTGTGATTCACTGATGGGTAAGCTGCAAGCATTTGAGTTAATTCCAAATCGTGCTATCCGCTATCTTCGTCGACATATGCCGGCAATACAGATGCCGTTTACAGCAGATCACCCCTGGTACGTGTTGATCGAATCATCCATAGAAAAAGAAGAGCAGGCACTAGAAAATGCGTTGGAAAAGGTTTTTCAAAAAAAATTAGCCATCGATGCTGTTATTGCTAAGAATGTGTCAGAACAGGAACGATTTTGGCGTATTCGGCACTCGATTTCTGAAGTTCAGAAATATGAGGGTGCCAGTTTGCAGCATGACGTATCCGTACCAGTCGGAAAAATTAGCGACTTCATCAAAGTTGCGGAGGAGGCGGTATTAAAGGTTATGCCAGATGTAAGGGTCATAGCTTATGGTCATGTAGGTGATGGAAATATACATTTTAATATCACTCAGCCAAAATTTTGGAAGGGAGACGATTTTCGTGCAAAGGCAGCCAATTTAAGTAATGTCATCTATGATGTAGTTATTTCATTTGATGGCAGTATCAGTGCCGAACACGGTATCGGACAATTCAAACGCGAGATGCTAAAGAAGTATCGTGGTGAGGAGGAGGTTGCCGTCATGGAATCAATCAAAGCAGCCCTTGATCCCAGCAATATCCTAAATCCGGGGAAAGTGCTTTAATTTAAACGTATCCATAATGTAGAAGTTTTAGTATGGCTAATAGGAACATTTTCTGTCTAATTCCAGTTACTATCAGAGATAGTAGTTTGAAACTAGAATAACGAGTAAACATCTAGAGCAATTATCCATGACTGAAAAAGAATTGCGCCGATACTCGCGCATTATTGTAGATGGCTTTGAACAGGCTCCGAGTCGGGCAATGTTGCGAGCGGTTGGTTTTACCGATAAAGATTTTTCAAAGCCTCAAATTGGTATTGCTTCAACCTGGAGCATGATAACTCCATGCAATATGCATATCGATCAATTAGCCAGGCAAGCTGCCATAAGCGCCGATATTTCCGGTGGCAAGGGCGTCATATTTAATACAATTAGTGTATCTGACGGCATTTCCATGGGTACACCAGGTATGCGTTACTCACTTGTCTCTAGAGAAATCATCGCCGACTCGATTGAGACTGTCGCTGCAGCACAAGGATTCGATGGCCTGATTACGATTGGTGGCTGTGATAAAAATATGCCTGGTTGCGTTATGGCTATGGCACGCTTAAATAGACCATCAGTATTTGTTTATGGTGGAACGATCAAGCCGGGTAAGCAACGGCGTGACATCATCTCTGTTTTCGAAGCTGTAGGCGCTTTTTCGAGCGGTACAATCGATAAAGAACAGTTGCTTGAAGTAGAGAAAACCGCCATTCCAGGTCCTGGTGCATGCGGTGGCATGTATACAGCGAACACTATGGCATCTGCGATAGAGGCACTGGGTTTAAGTCTTGCAAATAGTTCGGCACAAGAAGCTGTATCGAAAAACAAAATTAATGACTGTCAGCGTGCCGGAGCAGCAGTTATAAATTTAATCGAAAAGGATATTAAGCCTCGCGATATCCTAACTATTGAAGCATTTGAAAATGCAATTACAGTTGTTATTGCGCTAGGTGGTTCGACAAACGCCATATTACATTTGCTGGCAATTGCAAAAGATGCAAATGTTGATCTGACTCTCGATGATTTCAGTCGAATAGGTGCGAAAGTTCCGGTGCTTGCTGATGTAAAACCTAGTGGGCAATATCTGATGTCTGAATTGATCGAAATTGGTGGAATTCAACCGTTAATGAAACGATTGCATGATAGGGGTTTGCTACATGGTAAGTGCATGACAGTCACCGGTCTGACTGTGGAGGAAAATTTGGCTGATGTTACTGATTATACTGATGGTCAAGAGATAATTCGTGGCTTCGACGACCCTATCAAACCGGAGAGTCACCTGGTTATTATGTACGGAGACATTGCTCCCGATGGGGCTGTAGCTAAAATTACAGGTAAAGAAGGCTTGAAATTTGAAGGGCTTGCTCGCGTATTTCATTCGGAAGAACTCGCTCTACAGGCAATCTTAAATGATGAAATCAAGGCCGGCGACGTGATTGTCATTCGTTATGAAGGACCGAAAGGAGGTCCCGGCATGCGTGAGATGCTAAGTCCAACTGGTGCAATTATGGGCAAAGGTCTTGGTTCTGACGTTGCTTTGATTACGGATGGACGTTTTTCAGGGGGTAGCCATGGTTTTGTTGCTGGCCATGTGTCTCCGGAAGCAGCTGTAGGAGGACCGATTGCGCTCATAGAAGAAGGTGACGTAATTACTATAGATGCTGCGAAGCAGCGCATCGATATTTTGATCAATAAAGAAGAACTTGCCGGGCGAAAGGATAATTGGGTGCGACCCAGATCCGATGTAACAAGTGGTGTATTGGCTAAATATCGTGCGGAGGTTTCATCAGCGTCGCAGGGTGCCGTAACCACCGTGCCAGACTGGGACAAATAACTCCATTAGCTGCAATATTTAATCAGTTGCTATGCACTCGATCAATCTTTGATTATCTGTGTAATTTTCTAGCTAATACTTGACCTAATAAGCTAGGTCAGATTTACTGCGGCGATGAATTTGGCTTACATATAGATAAATTTACCAGAAATCGATTTTTATTCATAAAATTGCTAAGGAAAAACCACTAAGGAATTTTCGAGGAGTTTTATGAAATAGCAAATGATACAAATGAGATTGTAATGATGGTCTACAAAGTAGCTAGGATAACAACATGAATGAGGCTAAATTTGTAGATAGCGAGTCTCTTGGTGCTCCAGAAAACATAGCGAATTCAGATTGGATTGTTATGAAATTCGGCGGTACGAGTGTATCAACTGCGACTAATTGGAGAAATATTGCCAATCTGGTTCAAAGCCGCCTCGATGATGGATTTAGAGTCTTCGTTGTGCATTCGGCATTGAAAGGTGTATCAAATACGTTAGAAGAAATTTTGGAATCCACTATTAGTGGAGAAACTTCGGAATGTTTCACCAAATTAAAGCAGCAGCACTATGATCTTGCTGATACATTGGGGATAAACGGATCGTTATTGCTTGATTCTGTCTTCCAGGAACTGGAGGAATTAATCGCTAGAGTGCAACTGTTGCATGAGGTTACCCACGGGCCTAATACTGTTGTATCCGATACAGATTACATCAATCCATCTGAATTAGGCGCGCCCCATAATACGGACAGTTTCGAGCAAAATTGGAAGAATTCCGAGGTCAAGGGTTACCGCTCAGTAGATAATATCCGCACTCGCGCTCGAGTCATGTTGCTTGGGGAAATTATGTCAACCAGGCTTGGGGCTTCGTATTTGGATAGTCTCAATATCGACGTACACTGGCAGGATGCCAGAGATATTCTGAAAAGCAGAATGCGTGCACATTGTTCAGTTGCTCAAAGTTATCTGTCGGCTACCTGTGACTACGAAGCAGATCCTGCAATGGCTAGCAAGTTGGCCAATAATCGGAAAGTAATACTAACGCAAGGATTCATCGCCAGAAATGCACATGGGGACACGGTATTGCTGGGGCGTGGCGGATCTGATGTTTCGGCAGCCTATTTTGCTGCAAAGTTGCAGGCGAGACGTCTTGAAATATGGACAGACGTTCCGGGAATATTTACTGCAGATCCCAAACTGGTACCATCCGCGCGACTCCTAGTTTCCTTGCATTTTGATGAGGCACAGGAGCTTGTTTCAAGCGGTAGTCACGTGTTACATCCCCGTTGTCTTCCCCCTTTACACCAGTACAGTATTCCTCTGTTCATACGCTGCACAGAAGCACCGCACATATCCGGAACAATAATATCTTCGATGACTAATGAAATGGAGCCTCAGGTAAAAGGTATTGCTTCACGAAATAATTTAACCCTTGTGTCAATGGACAGTGTTGGCATGTGGCATGAAGTTGGTTTTCTGGCATATGTATTTACATGTTTCAAAAATCACGGTGTATCTGTAAATCTGATTTCTACCTCGGAGACAAACGTTACGGTATCGGTTGATACTGTTGATGGGATGTTAGAGGGGGGTACAGAATACTCTCTGATAAAAGATCTCCAGCTACGTTGTCGCATAAAAATTATTCGAAATTGTGCAGCAGTTAGCCTGGTTGGTAGAAAAATTCGTACGATCCTGCCACGAATTGCACCTGCGTTCGAAGTATTCGAAGAAGAAAAAATCCACCTCGTTTCTCAAGCTGCAGACGACCTGAATTTCAGTTTCGTCATTGATCAGGAACAGGCGCCAAAGTTGGTTAATAAACTTCATACGTCAATTATTCGTAAGTTTGGCGGCGACTCATCCTTCGGTCCAAATTGGGAAGAATTATTTCAGGGGGGGGTGACAGAGATTGTTCGCGAGTCTCCTTGGTGGTTACAAAAACGCGATAATCTACTAGATTTAGCTGAGCAGCATTTTAATGCTTATGTTTACAATGCTGAGAGCGTTAGAAATGCCGCTAATTGTTTATTGAAGATGAGTTCACTTGACCGTGTTTTGTATGCAGTCAAAGCAAATTTCAATGCTAAATTACTCAAGATTTTGGCTAAAATTGGTGTCGATTTTGAATGTGTTTCCCTCGGCGAAATTAACCGACTATTCGAAATCATTCCTGATCTCGATAAAAGTAGAATTTTATTTACTCCAAATTTCGCCGCACGTACAGAATATGAATGGGCCATCGAGAACGGGTTACAGGTAACTCTAGATAATTTGTACCCGTTGAAAGCATGGCCAGAAGTTTTTATAGGACAAAAACTGTTCATTCGTATAGATCCGGGACAAGGACACGGTCACCACGAACATGTAAAAACAGCAGGATTACATTCAAAATTTGGAATTCCCAGCTTTGAAGCCGATGAATTACTAGAACTCTTGAGTCTCGCAAAAGCCGAAGTAATTGGCATACACGCGCATAGCGGCAGCGGCATACTTGATCCGGAGAACTGGAGAACTATAGCAACTGAAGTTATTAAGATTGCCGAGCGATTCACCACCGTTAAATATCTCGATCTCGGAGGAGGTCTGGGTATTTCTGAAAAACCCGGTGATGAGCCGTTTGATATTGATAAGTTAGATGAAACATTAGCGGCAATCAAAGCAGCATATCCACATTATCAATTGTGGCTTGAACCAGGCCGATTTCTTGTTGCGCAAGCAGGTGTATTACTAACACATGTCACACAGATTAAAGGAAAAGGGGACATGCGTTACGTCGGTGTAGGCACTGGTATGAATTCACTGATTCGACCGGCACTCTATGGTGCTTATCACGAAATTGTGAACCTAACGAAAGTTAATGAGCCTGCTACAGAATCCGTCACGATCGTTGGCCCTATTTGTGAAACAGGCGATCGTCTCGGTAGTGACCGTTTGTTGCCAGTAACCGAAGAAAATGACGTAATCCTAATCGCGAATACGGGTGCCTATGGCTATGTTATGAGCTCGAATTATAATCTGCGTAAAGTTACAACAGAGCTTGTCATCTAATGACAATTTGATTTGAACGCATTATAAATCTTGTTACCAGTGGTTATTTCAACGAGCAAAAATAGACATTTAACAGCTTGACCTTATCGTCTCTTAGACACTAAACTGCACCAGTCTCATCGAGACCGGTTGAGGGATAGGCCCTTTGAAGCCGGGGCAACCTTCAGAACTAACCATTCTGAGAAGGTGCCAACTCCTGCGGGGTGATTAACTTCGAAAGATGAGTGCCGTTTTAACGATTGGCCGTAGATATCGGACAAGCGAAGAAGACGGTACCTTCCATGACGGTTTCCGCAGGTTTTTTAATGAGAGTGGGTACGACGATTATGTCGTGACATTGGAATAAAAGTGGAGATCAAAGTATGAGTTCCAAAAGAGAAATGGCCACAATTGCTGTGCGGGCTGCGTTGGAATCGGATAAGCAACATGGTGCTATCGTACCTCCATTGCATTTATCATCGAATTTTGCATTCGCAGGTTATGGTGATACACCACAATATGACTACACTCGCAGCGGAAATCCAACTCGAGATGCTCTTGCGGATGCATTAAGGGATTTAGAGGGAGGCGCAGGCGCAATCGTGACATCGTCAGGTATGGCGGCAATTACCCTGGTGATGCAATTGCTCAAATCGGAAGATTTATTAATCGCACCGCATGATTGTTATGGCGGCACCTATCGGTTATTCGAGAGTCTTGCTGCCAAAGGTCAGTTTAAGGTTCAATTTGTCGATCAAAACGACAATTCAGCGTTGTCTGCTGCCATTATGCTCCGGCCTCGCCTGATATGGGTCGAAACTCCGTCCAATCCGTTACTCAGAATTGTCGATATTGAGCAAGTCTCCAAACTAGCAAAAAGTTACGATGCACTGCTTGCCGTGGATAACACTTTCATGTCTCCAGCCCTGCAACAACCGATATCACTTGGTGCTGATATCGTTATTCATTCAACCACGAAATATCTGAATGGCCACAGTGATGTGGTCGGTGGTGTCGTCATTGTCAATACGGATGAGCTTTCTGAAGAACTTAATTACTGGGCCAATAATCTGGGACTCACAGGGAGTCCATTTGACAGTTATTTAACGATGCGTGGTCTCCGTACACTTTACGCGAGATTGCGTTTACATGAAGAGAACACTCTGCATCTTGCGAGGATTCTTGACAAGCATTCTGCTGTTCGTCGTACATATTATCCGGGCTTAGCCGATCATCCTGGTCACGATATTGCCTGCAAACAGCAGCAAGGATTTGGCGGTATGCTTAGCTTCGAACTCAAGGGTGGTCAGGCGGCCGTTCGAATCTTTGTTGAGCATCTGCGATACTTCTCTCTTGCCGAGTCGCTCGGAGGAGTTGAAAGTCTCGTCTGCCATCCAGCTTCAATGACACATGCGCCGATGAGTGATGAAGTACTGGCCTTAGCCGGTATTTCGAAAGATCTGATTCGTTTGTCTGTTGGTATCGAGAACCTTGAAGATCTGACCAAGGATGTACTTGATGCACTAGAGGCGGTTAACTAGTACGATTAATTAGAGTAGTTTTTGACTGATGGCTTCAGTCATTTCGGTAGTACTCATAATTGTATCGCCAGCTACGGCAAGATCGGCCGTTCGCGCACCGCTGTCGATAACTTCACGTATAGCCGATTCAACCGCTGTTGCTTCTTCGTTTAGACCCAGACTGTGACGCAGTAACATCGCGATACTCGCAATGGTGCCACAAGGGTTTGCGATAGCTTGTCCTTGAATATCTGGTGCAGATCCATGAATCGGTTCGTATATTCCGAGCTTAGAGTCTCCGATAGAGGCAGAAGGCAGCATACCTAGTGAACCTGTAAGCATCGATACTTCGTCAGTCAAGATATCGCCAAACATATTTTCGGTGACAATGACGTCAAAATTAACGGGGTGATTAATGAGGTGCATCGCAGCTGCGTCAACGAGCATATGTTGCAGAGTTACCTCCGGAAATTCGCTGCGCATGATTTTATTGGTCACATTGCGCCAGAGGCGTGAGGTCTCGAGCACATTCGCTTTGTCTACAGAACATAACTTGTTGTCTCTTTGTTGCGCCAGCTTCGCCGCAACTCGGACGATGCGTTCGATTTCGCTAGTGTGATAGATACAAAGATCACTCGCAGATGTCTCGTCACGCATTTTTTCACCAAAATAGATCCCGCCCGTGAGTTCCCTGACAATTATGAGATCGACACCATGCAAACGCTCAGATCGTATCGGCGAAGCTCCATGCAATGCTTCAATGATTTGTACTGGTCGGAGGTTTGCATATACTCCAAGTTCGCTTCGCAACTGCAACAAACCTTGCTCCGGTCGTACCATTGCGTTCGGGTCGGACCATTTAGGACCACCGACCGCACCGAGCAATACGGCATCGGATGCTTTACAACTTGCGATCGAATCGGAAGGAAGTGATGAACCCGTAGCATCTATAGCTGCACCACCAATCAGCTTTTCTTCAATACGAAAATTATGGCCATATTTTGACGCTACTTGTTGAAGGATGGCAGTGCCAGCAATCGTAACCTCGGGTCCTATACCATCACCAGGAAGCACCGTAATTAGTGCTTCCATGGTTGTGTTTCCTCGAATCGTTTTATTAAATTGTCGTGTTTTTGCAAAAAACCAAGTTGATCGATACCTTCTATCAGGCAGTATTGAGCGAATTTTTCAATCGGAAATCGGACAGTATTACCATTTGCAACAGTAAGTGTGGCATTCGTCACATCAATATCAACACTGGTACCCGGATTTGAAACAAGCCAGGCATGTGTTTTCTTATCGATGACGATCGGTATTAAGCCGTTTTTTAGCGAGTTACTGCAAAAAATATCAGCTATTTCAGTACTGATTACCGCACGAATACCGTAGTCTAGGAGAGCCCA
>Ga0315338_1004115_pt1 | contig 11845 bp, 13 predicted proteins | sample ASW8metaG_FD_204518 | JGI IMG/M metagenome (GOLD analysis project Ga0315338, IMG submission 204518) | Ammonia-oxidizing marine archaeal communities from Monterey Bay, California, United States - ASW #8 | ecosystem: Environmental > Aquatic > Marine > Coastal | place: USA: California | collected...
GCACCTTCCCGCAATGTAAGCAGATGCGGGTAATCCTCCTCTGGAATATCGATTCCTGTCGCCTCGTGCAGCGCGATAACGAGGTTCAGGAAACCGCGCCGCCCGATGGCAGCGGTACGGATCTTGAGTAGCGATTGGGTTGTCGCCATCAGAAAAAATAAAACCCGCCAGTGTTTGCGGGGTAGGCAGAAAGGAAGACTTTGAGGTGATCGGTGAGGATGTCGCGTATTGAAAGAATAAGTTGCGATTGACGCCGTCATGGAACCGGTGAGTTCGCATTAAGGTCAATTTCACTTGCATTCCTCAGGTTTGGCACCCTCCGTAACATCACCTCAAAGCCTGTTAGAACATTATCCTTTCGAGGGGCCTCCGCATTGATTTACATCAAGCAAATTCACCGCGACGCGGCCAGGGTCTATGATTCCGCCAAGATGCAAAGTAGATCCGTCCGAATCAAGGCCAGCCAAGACGCTCTGACTTCCGGTCATGGCTTACAATGACCGTCACGGGCTTGACCAACGTACGTCCGAGACACCTCGGATTTCGGAACTCGGCCTGCCGACCTTCCGATTATCCCACGATCTCTTAGGTGAACCTGGGGAGGTCGATGCAAACCGTAAACAAGACCCCCCTGGTGGGAATTTCTGCCCAGCATTTGGACTCTGTGGTCTCGTACCGCAGCAGTTTCTCTTTACCCTGAACGCACTGCCAAATGCGGCTTACCGCGGCATATTGAAAATACAGACAGATCAATGTTGCGGATGCAGAAACAAGTGTGAGCGAACCGGCGGGCGCCCGCTTATTACCCACCTTGATTTGGATCAATGCATCTGGCGAATCTGAGTGCGATGATTTTTGACGGTGGAGAATACATGGAGGTTCTCGATGATTCGAAACTGTTTCAACCGATTGTTTGGCACCGTATTAGCGATTGTACTGATCGTCATGGCTGCGATTGCTTTGATCGTCGTTCCGACCTTAGCGTAACCGCCAAAATACGAGATCGCTCGTTAAACCGCTATGTCTGGATATGGCTGAAGTTGTTGAAGAACTCCGCTATTCGCGCCGGTAGGGTGTCGAATGTGCCGCAATTAGCGTCGCCAAACTGACATGCGATTTGTGATTTGGTCAGTTTTTTCCGCCTTTCTGCTGACTTTCGCGCCTGTCCACGCGGAAATCAGCGGAAAGGCTCGTGTTATTGAGGGCGATATCCTCGCGTTGGCCGGTCAACGGATACGCCTCCATGGCATCGACGCGCCTGAAAGCGGGCAATTGTGCGAAGCTGACAGAAAGCCTTGGCTATGTGGCAAAGAGGCAATTTTGGCACTGATCAAACTGATAGGCCGGAAAGAGGTTGCTTGTAATGAACGGTCCAAGGACCGATACGGTCGTATCGTCGCTGTGTGTCGGATAGAAGGGCCGAAGGGGAAAGACCTGAACCGAGCTATGGTCGCAGAAGGTTGGGCTCTGGCCTATCGCCTGTATTCGATTGACTATGTTACCGATGAAGCTGCTGCCAAGGCGGACAGAAAGGGTCTGTGGCGCGGTAGGTTCATTAAGCCGTGGGAATGGCGGCACGGGAAGCGATTGCCTTTAGAGACCGCAAATAGCAGCGGAGCTTGCCTTATCAAAGGCAACATTAACCAACTAGGGAAACGCATATATTTCATTCCTCATAGTTCGTTTTATAACAGCGTGAAAATTGACAAGGAGGTTGGCGAACGGTGGTTCTGCTCAGAACATGACGCGCGGGCGGCAGGTTGGCAAAAGTCGAAGTGGTGAGCCTCAGTGAGGCTTCCAACAAACAGCACATCATGCGAACCGGATAACGATCTCTGCGGCGATCTATGCACGCGTACTTCACTTCGACTTCTTAGCAAAGTACGCCGCCGCTTCCTTTAAAAAATTCGTTCCTTCTTCACCTGAGTAGGATCACGCTTCAGGCTCGCCTTACACCTTGATGCATATCAATGCTCCGCGACCCAGCGGTCATAGTATTGGCCTCTAATGTTCCGAAACTGAATTTTGGTGGAGAACCGGTTCAATGTTGACTTATGAGGACTGTTTGGGGCTTAGCGAGCTGACTGAGGAAGAAATCCGGGCTATCAGCGAGCATGAACATATCCCGGAAATCGTTGCGGCGGAGCTGGGAGCATATTTGGTGACGACGCCAGATGGCGAAAATCGCATCCGCCGGATCATTCTCGACGATATTAGGCAAGCTGAATGCCGGGAAAATTTGAAACGCGCCTTGGAACTAAAAGCGGTTCTGCATCATTTTATGAAGCATCACCCGGCAAACCCGAACGTCCTCGCTGTGCAAAATTGACAGGCTTGTGTTCTTTAGTGCTGCCTTGAAGGAGGCTTCACCATGGTGGCGATATGGCGCGCCCAAATACCAACCGACCCCCCCTACGGAACCAAATCCACCGGTAAAGCGCCCACCGACCATCGATCCACAACACGTGCCGATCAAAGACCCGCCATTTGAACCGCCCGCGCAGGACCCGCCGCGAGAACGCCCCGAACCGCCACCGGAATATGTTGGTCGGCGACAGCCGACAGGAATGTACGCTTCGGTCATATTGCCGCTCGCCCGCGTTGCTGATGGTTTTGGAAGTCGCGGCGGCCCTTGCCGGAAGCCGTTACCAATTCAGCCAGCGCAAGACGAAGGGGTTGTCTCGACGCACGAAAACCCGGCGTAGTTCATCACCGAACAGAATCAACAGCGCGAATGGGACGCTGAGAAGTAGGTGCCAGCCCTCGAGCGGTGCGGTGCCGAAGAACGTGTTGATCGCCGGCACGTAAGCGATCATCGCGAGTAGCGCCAACTCGGCGGCGATTCCGATCCAAACCAGTCGGTTGGTGAATATTCCTGCCGACAGAATGCTTTGACGCCGCGTTCGGCAGATAAGGACGTCGGCGACTTGGCAAATAATGATGGAAGCGAAGAAGCCGGTAATCGCTGTTCTGTACAGCGGGTCCGTAGGGGGAAGGTGATCGCCCCATTGCCAGCCACCGGCAGTAAGGATCACAAAGTAGCTAAAGAACCCGGCGGCGGCCTGAATTACTCCGATGACGCAATAACTCATGCCCAGCAGATTGCGTGTGAGCAATCGCTCGCTTCGTTTTCTCGGCGGTTTGTGCATCACGTCGGATTCCGGTTTCTCCGCACCAAGGCCCAGGGCGGGGAGAATGTCGGTCCCGAGATCTATCGCAAGGATCAACACAACCGTCAGCGGTAGCGGAATATCGAGCAGAACATAGGCAACGAAAGGCAGGATCTGCGGCACATTACTGGTCAAGATATAGGCAATGAATTTCTTGATGTTGTCGAAGATGGTGCGGCCTTCCTCGACGGCGGCGACAATCGTTGCGAAATTGTCGTCCATCAGCACCATGTTGCTGGCCTCTTTGGCGACATCCGTACCCTTCAGGCCCATCGCGACACCCATGTCAGCATTTTTGAGCGCCGGGGCATCGTTGACCCCGTCGCCGGTCACGGTCACGACTTCGCCTTGTCCTTGGAATGCCTGCACGATCCGCAATTTCTGGATCGGTGAAATTCGCGCAAAGATCAACTCGTGCTCCTGGAGGACCTTATTGAGCCGGCGGTCGTCCATTTCGCTGAGCTCATCGCCTTGAACGACCGTCCCATGCTTGTGGATGAGGCCGATCTGGCGGCCGATCGTTTCCGCGGTCAAACCATAATCTCCGGTCAGCATCACGACGCGAATGCCGGCGCTATGGCATTGCTCGATCGCCGTTGCCACTTCGGGGCGCGGCGGATCGAGCATGCCGATAATCGCTACGAAAACATAATCTTCATCGGGAATGCGCGGCTCCGCAACGGGCTGGATTGCCAGGGCCAGCCCGCGTTCCCCCTGTGAAGCCAATGCGCGGTATTGGTCGATCACCTGATTTCGGCGGACCTCGTTCAGCGGGAGAATATCGCCGTTGAGGTAAATTCGGTCGCACATTGCGAGGACGACCTCCGGAGCTCCTTTCAGATAGGCTTCGTACCCCGCGTCTTCGTGTCGTTCGCAGAGCGTGATCATGCGTTTGACCGTCGAGTTGAAAGGTTCTTCGGCGACGCGGTTGAACGCCGGCAGCGGCTCGTCGACATTCGCTTCCGTCGCGTAAAGAAGCATCGCACCTTCGGTCGCGTCGCCGACATAGCCGTCATCGATCAGGTGCGCGTTGTTGCACAAAGCCATCACACGGCGCGCTTCCGCGAACCTGGCATGGGTCACGGCAGCAGGGTCTGACGCAACAAAGGAATCACCGCCAATGACGATCGAACTCACCGACAGCTGGTTCTGGGTCAGCGTGCCGGTTTTGTCGGAGCAAATGACTGTTGTGCTGCCCAGTGTCTCGACGCTTTCCAGGTTTTTTATGAGCGCATTTTTACGCGCCATACGCTTGCTTGCCATGGTCAGCGCAAGCGTAACCGTCGGGAGCAGGCCCTCAGGCACATTTGCGACGATGATGCCAATCGCGAAAATCAGACTCGCCAGCTCGCTGCGGCCGATCGCAATGCTCACCAGGAAAAACGACACGCCTAAAACGATGGCGATTCCACTGATGATCTTGATGAAGTGTTTGAGCTCCCTGCGGATCGGTGTCTCGACTTCCGTCGTCACCTTGGTGAGTTCGACGATACTGCCGATTTGCGTGCTCATGCCGGTCCGGCACACCACTGCCTTGGCGTCGCCGCTCTGTATGAGCGATCCGGAAAACAGCATATTCCGGCTCTGAAGCAGGACGTCGTTATGGCTCGACGCATCGAGCGGCTGCGGCTCGCTTTCTCCAGTCAGACTGCTGAGATCCGCCGTCAGGCGGTTTGAGTCGATCAGCCGGCAATCTGCCGGCACCCGGTCGCCTTCCCCAAGGACAATGACGTCGCCGGGAACCAGTGTCTTCGCATCCACCTCGGCGACCCGCCTATCGCGCAGGACGCCGACGACCGCGGGGAGCATCTTTTGGAAGCTCTCCATGATCTTTTCACTTTGGTGTTCCTGGAAGTACGTAAAAGTCGAATTTAGGACGACGACGCCGAATAGGGCGCAAGCGATGTACAAATTACCCTGACCAGGGTCCAGATACTCGGCGAGGAGCGCGAGGAGACCGCCAGCGATTAGCAGGATCGCGAAGAAATTCTTGAATTCACGAAAAAACTTGACGATCTCGGAGGTTTCCCGGCGAACGCGCAGCTCGTTCGGGCCGGTCTGCGTTAGCCGCGACTGCGCCTCCGTGTTCGTCAGCCCAGTCCCATCGGTATCCAGCGCCGCCAATAGATCGCGTAACGGACGCCTATGGACATCCTCGGAAGGGGATAACCTTACGGGCATCTGCGACGCGAACAATCAGCTTCGACTATGGGGTAACGTGAAATCCGCACCGTCCGCTCTCCAGTTGAAATCGCCACAGGCCAGACGAGATTTATTGAGTTCCAATCATGTGTTCGATGTTGATCAGTTCTCAGCTAGATGGGCTGAAATACGGGTGCGCACCTCCTGCGGCTGCGCCTTGACGGCCTCGGCAAGTCGGTGCAGTTCGCGGCGAAGGCCATGAACCTGGTCGAGCAAGGGCAGGACGACATCTAAAGCCTCGTCGTCCAGTTCCAGGTCCGTGCGGAATTCGAGGATCAAGCGCAGACGGGCCACGTCGATTTCTTGAAAACGGTATCTGCCACGGCGGCGCGTCGGCGAGAGCCAGCCGCGCGCGATCCAGACGTGAAGCGTTTCGCGTCGGAGGTCGGAAAATGTGCTGAGGATTTCCTCTTCTTCGCGCATGATCTCAGCCCTCCTTTTCGGTGCGCGGGTCGTAGGCATGAGACTTCGCCCATTCCGCCAGGAATGACTTCAGCGCGTCGTCCGGCGCCTTGGGCAATTGCACCCGCAACGTAATGATTTGATCGCCTGCCGCCCGCCCGCTCGCGGCAGGCACGCCCTTTCCCTTCAGCCGTAGCGTATCGCCGCTGTTGGACCCCGCGGGGACGGTCATCGTAACCGCACCGCCGACAGTGGGCACCCGGACCTTCGCACCGAGCACCGCTTCGTGCAGCGCAAGAGGAAGCTCGACATGAATGTTGTTGCCGCGTCGGTGAAACTCCGGGTGCGTCGCCACGTGAATTTCGACATAGGCATCGCCGGTATCGCCGCCGCCGAGTCCGGGCATGCCTTGGCTCCGGAGCCGAAGAACCTGCCCCTCCTGAAGGCCCGGCGGGATGGTGATGTCGAGCGCCTTACCGTCGGGCATCGTGACGCGTTTCTTTGTTCCGTTTATGGCTTCGAGAAAGGAGACTTCCATCGAATACCGGACATCGCCGCCCCGCATACGGAAATTGGCGTTATCGCCATGCTTTGCACGCGCGCCGAACAAATCCGAAAAAATATCACTGATATCATCGAAACCCGCGGACGACTGATAGGGATGATCGCCGCCGGAAGAGGCGTATTCCCGGAAATAGTCTCGCTGTGTTTCGTTGCCCTCCGCATCGATTGCACCGGCATCGTATAGGCGCCGCTTCTCCGGGTCCGACAGAATGTCGTTGGCCGCCTGGACCTTCTTGAAGGTTTCTTCCGCCGTATTGTCGCCGGGGTTCAAATCAGGATGATACTTCTTTGCCAGGGCGCGGTAGGCCGTTCTGACGTCATCGCTCGAAGCACCCTTGGCAATGCCCAGAACGCCATACAGTTCATCCGCCACGGTGACGATCGCCTTTCGGAGCAGTCATGATTAGGCTCTTCTCGCTGTTAATCGGGAGTGCGTGGAGCATGCTTCGAGATACCTCGGGCTCAAGGCGCAGGACCAAGGCCAGGCCTAGAGAAGGTGGTGCTTGCCGATTAAATGAACGGTGCTCGCCTGTGGGCCCTTAATTCCCGTTTCCTCGGCAAAGCGGACTTCCTGGCCGACCGACAATTTATCGAAATTGGCGTCTACGACGCTGTTCATATGGAAGTAAATCTCACTGCCGTTCGCTGTTTCGATGAAGCCGTAGCCCTCCTCATAAAACATGCGGGCGATCTTACCGTGAGGCGGTGTCTCATGCTGCTTGACGGCCCCTTCCAGTTTCCGGGTTTTGTCTTGCAACTGCCGTCGGGCGGCGGCGAAAGCGTCTCTAATGGTGACATAGGCGTCTTCATGCGCGTGATCGGCAACAGGGCTTTTTTGCGCATTGACTTCCTGGTGGCCGGGCAAGCTCATATGAATTCGCGTTTCAAATAGGCCGCCATGATGTTTGTGCTGCTTCGGTGCCCGTATCACCACACGACAAGACGTAATTCGATCATGAAAACGTGCGAGTTTTTCCGCTTCCTGTTCGATCCGGGCCCGTACGGCATCGGACGGATCCATACTTTCAAACACGATCTCCAATGGAAAATGCATCCTTTCCTCCAGCATGGTTGCCTCGTAACAAGATTACTGTGGCGTGGTTTTCGAACTGCGGCATTGCGACAGATCAAAGCGATATATCGTGTCACGGACATCGCTGCCGCATCACTCTTCGCCGGGTCGTTACTGCATATTGCAGGAGGTTATAACGGGTGTGCGCAATGCGATCCGCTTGTTTGGGTAATGTCGGTTATTGGCAGCGCCGGTCATGACGGAGGGTGCCAGGTCATGTCCAGTCTGCGCTAGGTTCCGGACGTCGCTCCAGCTCCTCCCGTTTGCCCACAGTTTCGGCTGAAATTGGGAAGCGAGCACGCTATAAGGATTTGTGCGGCGCCTCTTTGGCAGCATCGCTTGCCTTATCTCGCAGGAACGTCTGCAAAGGGTTGTCGGCTTCTTCTATATGATTGAGCGTCTCGGCAATGTATTCCGCAATGTCGGTGTGCAAATTCTTTGGTCGTTCGGCGAGAAGCACACGTTCGATCGTCAGCATGGTTTTACGCAAACTATCATGATACGTCTTGTGCCGCTCGAGATGAGGATACCTGTATTCTCGCATAATGCGCTCTTCCACCGCAAAATGCTCTTCCTCGGAAACTTGAAGCTGAAGGAATGCCGTCTGAGCCTGCTCCGCCTTGCCCGTGAGGATGGCGGATCGCAGCTTTTCGAACAGCGCCTCTAGGTTTCGATGATCGCGCTCAATAAGCTCAATTAATCCCAGCGCTTTTTTGCTCACGGATTGAATTCCCTAAAATCGTTTCATTGCGCGTCCTAGAAATGGCGCAAATACCATTCACCGCCCATACGTACGGTCGCTGATGAACCCTGTTGCCAGCAAAGATATCGCACCCGTAACTAACCGCGTTGACCTCCATCAATTGGTTTCCAAAATCTTGATGAGCAACCGAGAGCGCCAAGGTTTGCGCTGTAAGGGACCTGACAGGACTTGAAGGCGACCAAAGACCGAAGTCAAATTCCGGAAATGCTGTGGTCAATCGAATGGTTCGAACTCATTTAAGATGAAAACTTCAGTCTCCTCGTGCCTTCCTTCGAGGATTTTTTCGCCAATTCTCGTGGTCTTGAATTCCGGCCCGAGTTTTGCCGCCGTATCCCCGCTGATTACCGTGATGACATCGCGCGCAGTGTCATCGACCGTGCGTGCGAACCGCTCCAACCGCGCCGCCGTATTCACGCTATCGCCGATGATGGTATAGTTTATTCGTGCAGGGCCGCCGATGTTGCCGATAACGGCAGGGCCAGTATGTATGCCAATCCGTACCCTGATCGGCGGCTGCTTCATTCTCTTTCGGCGTGCATTGTCTTCATGTATCGCCTCTTTGATTTTTATCGCAGCAACACAGGCATGCCTCGCCTGGTTATCGTCAGAATGAATGCCCCCCCAGAACGCCATCACGGCATCGCCGATATACTTGTCGACGGTTCCTTCTTGCGCTTCGATGCACCCATCGATAAGCGCAAAATGGTTGTTCAGCATCGAAGCGACGTCTGCCGCCGGCATCTGTTCGGCAAGACTGGTAAAGCCAATGATGTCCGTGAACATAATTGTCACGGGTAGTTCCTGCGCTCCCGAAATCTGCTCTGATTTGCCGCTGACCAGACGACCCACCACGGTCTTGGGGACATAGCGCTCCAAAGAATGCAACGCTGAAATCATGGCCCTAAAGGCGCTTGTGGTGTCGGAAATTTCGGCGATCCGGCTTGAGACAAGGCTCTGCTCCGGCAAGCGCTGCCAGTTGGCAATGCGCCGCGCCGAAAGGGCAAGTTGCCTAAAGGGCATTCCAATTTGACGCGAGAGGATCAATGCGATCAGAACGGCGGCCCCAATCAGAGCAATACCAGCAAGAACGACATTCCTGTTGCGTACAAACTGCGGCGCCACATCGTCCAACGGAAAATAACTTCCCACTTGCCATGATTTCTCGCTATAGCCGGCAAGGTCTCGATAAAGAAAAACAAATGATTGTCCCCCCGTATCTAAAACGCGGGCCTGCAGGTCATTGAGGAACAGGTTTTCCTGATCGTGATTACGATCGTCCGACCAAATGTCCTGCAATATTGGATCGATAAATCCACGCAACCTCGGCAGCGGCTGCTGGTCCGACAAATTTGGATAGCCGTCTTTGAGATCAGTGTGCGCAAGGACGAAGTTCCGGTCTTGCAGGATGAAAGTACGGCCCGTCAGTTCATGCTCGATACGCTTCAGGAAACTCGACAGCGCATTAACCGAAACGTTGACAATGAGCGTTTGTTTCGACCTCTCGATGGGATGCAAGAAATTTAAGTACGCGGCATTTGCCGTTTCCGAGAAAAATAAAGGCCCCCATGCCGGGCGTCCAAGCGCATGCGCCGTCGCAATCATCGATCGAAAATGGGGATCGTCACTCCAGTCGGCGACGGAGCGGACTCTGGATCTATCGTTTCGAAAGCGTCGAATGACCCGCAATTCAGGTGTGACGAGGGCGATGGTTGAAGCTTGCGGTATCGCCTCCAGGGTTGCCGACAGCAAAAGGAAGACCTGCTCATCGTCTGTAGGCGCTTGTAGCGCCAAAAGGTGATCCAACTGTTTTGCGACTGCACGGATAGGGTCAAGATGAGCCTTTATCCGCTCCGTTATCGCCAGGTTGATAATTTCTGATTTTTGCCGAAGCTGTTCGCGGGTACTGCTGGTCAAAGCATCGTACCCAATAGCAAGGGTCAAGCCCGCTGCGAAAACTACCAAGGTCACGAAACACAGGATAAGCAGGATGCTTAGACTAATGTTGAAAGGTTTGTTGACGGCCCGAGACGGTGGCATTTGCGCGTCTCCACAGCGCTGCAGATCAGCGGAGACAGAGAGCAAGCCAGTAACAATGGTCAACGTCATTGATACAAATCAACAAAATCGTTGCGCCCGTGCCCCGTGAATAAATTGCGCGATACCGTGATGTCTCTTGTTGGCTAGAAGCGAACTCGCGGTGTTCCGGATCGACTTCCGCTCTACCCACAACAACCGACATGCGGGCGGCGATATCGGCTTTTCGCCAATTATGTCTGCGCCGCCCGCGCCTCGGAAAGCCGGAACGCAATGAATGCAAAGAGCGCCAAGAACAACGATGCTCCGGAAAACAATAGAGGCGCGGCGGCTGAGCCGCTAAAATCGCGGGACCACCCCGCTGCCGCTGGCAACGTTGCCATGCCCACGTAATAGCAAGTGAAATACAGACCCATAGCCGGTGCCAAGGCTTCGGCCCGCACTGCGCGCGCAGGCAGCGTCATAATAATCCCCGCCGGCACCCCACCTATGATGCCGATGACCGCAAACAGTACGATGGGAAAATCCCAAACGGTAAGGGCCACCGTCACTGCTGCATAGGCCGCGAGAGATATGGCCAACGCTGAATCCGGACGGCCAGACTTCTCCGCCAAAAATCCACCTAGAGGTACAGAAATCAACGTCAACCAAGTTGCGATGCTGACGATGGCACCGGCATCAGCCACAGACAGACCTGTGGAAGTCAGATAGTCCGGTGCGAAACTGACCATCAGGATGAAACCGACGTTGAAGAAACACCAGACGGCTCCGGCGAGAAGGGTCATCGCTATCTCACGACCCGTAAGTCCGAGTCGGAACGCAGCTGCCAACGATGCAACATCGGGCGGGCGGGGCGCCCCTGTCGGCGGGTGATAGATGAGGGCGACGAGTACCAGTGAAATCGCGCAGACTGCTGCGGAGATATGCATAACCGCCGGCCAACCGATGAACGCTGCCAATTGTCCCTGCGTCATAAGACCGAGCGCCAAACCAAGCGGCCAGGAATTCACAAACACGGCCATGGCGGTAATTATCTCTCGGCCGGCAAACCAGTCAGCCACCATTTTGGTCAGCAGCACGTTCAAAAATACAGCACCCGCGCCGGAAACAATCCGGCCTAAAACTGCGACAGAGTATGTGTCGGCTAGTCCCATCATCGCGCCGCCGGCGGCCATAAGTGCCAAGCCCAACAGGCACATCCGCTTGTCGCCGAACCACTGGCCCAACACACCACCGGGCAGTGCGATGACGACACCCGGCAGCATATACAAGCCGATGAGCGTGCCGAGGGCTGCGAAGTCAATTCCGAAGTCGGAGACGATGAAGGGAGAAATCGATGCCACGGACTGCATCTGATAGGCCATCGCCGTCCGCGCGAGAGTCAGGACGGCCATTATCGTCCAGCGATTTCGAGTCATTGCCCCTGGCCCCCTTGTACCTGCAACGGTACTGGCAAAGGCAGAGGCGGGCAATTACCGAGCGGGTTGTATGATCGAAACCTGCGTTTGCCAATGTCGGCTCTTGGCTATTTTCGGACTCGCCGGCTATACCGCCACCACTTCTGTTCCGCCTCTGACAGCAGACCTGAGATCGTGCGTGCCACGGCTTAAAATTCTCTGAATAGGGCGGAGCACTTCC
>Ga0315338_1004116_pt1 | contig 11843 bp, 13 predicted proteins | sample ASW8metaG_FD_204518 | JGI IMG/M metagenome (GOLD analysis project Ga0315338, IMG submission 204518) | Ammonia-oxidizing marine archaeal communities from Monterey Bay, California, United States - ASW #8 | ecosystem: Environmental > Aquatic > Marine > Coastal | place: USA: California | collected...
CCGGATGGAATTCTTCACTACCTGCCCTTCGAGGCTCTATTCCCCGACCCAGGGCCAAGCCCCACCGCACGGTCGAGAGACTTCTCTTCGCTGCCGTACTTGATCAAGGAGATCAACGTAGGCTATGCCCCCTCGGTGAGTGTGCTCGCCCACTTGCGAAACGGCAACGCCGCGGAACCTGGGAACGACCGTACCTTGCTTGTCGGAGATCCGGTGATCGATTCGGGAGAGTCGGGGGACGTTTTCTTTCGCTCCGCGACAGGTGGACCGGCGCGCCCGCTGCCTTTCATCGAACAAGAATTCCAGGCCCTGAAGACGCGTTTCCCGGACAGCACCGAACTACTCAAGGAAAACGCCTCTGTCCCGGCGCTTCGCCAAGCTGTGTCGTTAGGCCGCTATCGCCGAGTCCACTTCGGAACGCACGGCGTTCTCAACGAGAAAAGTCCGGGGTTCTCAGGACTCCTCATGAGTCCTGACTCGAGCGCAGGTGAAGATGGGTTCTTGTCACTAGGAGAAGTCTTTGGGCTCGAACTCAGCGCCGATCAAGTTGTGCTCTCCGCGTGTTTCACGGGACTGGGCCGACGAGTGACAGGGGAAGGCCTCGTCGGGTTGACTCGTGGATTTCTCTACGCGGGTGCACGAAGCGTCGTTTCTGCACTTTGGGCGGTCTCTGGCAAGGCAACCTCGCGTTTCATGATCGAGTTCTACTCAGACGGCGGGGAAGGCAGGATCATGGACGGGGTCGCATCCCTCTCGCGGGCCAAACGGGCGATGATTCGACTGGGGAGGTCTAAAAACGGATCCGACGATGCCGTAGACTACTCTCACCCCTACTTCTGGGCCGGTTTCGTGCTGACCGGCGAGGGCCGGCAAAGCCAACGGTGACCTCATCGCATTCTGTCCGGATTCGCGCCGTCGGGGTCGTTCCATATCCGACGGCGTGATAGCCTAACAGCCTCTTCGGAGCGACGCGCTGAGCAGATAAGAGTAGAAATGGACGTGGTTCAAGTTGCCACCCAGCACGCTCACCAAACAACCGGTCAAAGGCAGAGTCTATGAGAATTGAGTTCGACCACGTTGGCATTCTCGTCAACGATGTAATAGGCGGATTAGAACCCGTTCGATCCAACGGTTGGCCGATCGGTGAAATCGAGGAATTCCCCTCAGAAGGAACCAAAGAAGTTTACATTGGGGCGGAGTCATCTTCCGGGCGCCTTTTGTTGATCGAGCCAATTGGAGAGGGACCATACCGAGAGGCCATGGCGAAAAGAGGCCCTGGGGTTCACCACCTCGCAATCAACGTCGATGACGTGATGGAATTCACCCGTCGCGTCTCGGGCAGCGGGTGGTATCTGCATCCGACGAGTCTGAACACCTTCGAGGAATTCAAGACTGTATGGATGGCGCGCCCGGGAGTACCGTTGCTCGTGGAAGTTGTTCAACGCAGCCCGATGGCCGATTCGGAGACTGTTGAGTTCGTAACCCGAATCGAAATGCCGTTGCCTGGGACCAAGCCTTTGCTGGCCAGTGCTGTGGGTCTGGATCAGTTTCGACCGTCTTCGGAGCCGGGCGTGTTCATCACGATCAACGGGGACCGAAAGAGGTTGGAAGACTTCGTCGAGCTAGGCTAGGAGAGCCCGACCCAGAGAATACGGTCGCGGCCCAAACCCCGAGAGCGACCAACCCGATCAAGACCCTAGGCGAGTGACACGGGCCCATCCATTGGTGTCGGGGGCCGGAGTTTCAGCACGACCGGCACGGGGGTCCGTGGAAGTACCGGCGCGGCCAGTGGCACGACCTACGCAGTGTATGGCGCGAGTAACAGCCCTCAGGGCTATGACTTCTTTGCAGCTGGTAGCGGCCAGAACTATGGTTCGCCGTCGTCCATCCGCTGGAAGAGCAACATTGAATCGGTCGCTGACCCGCTCGGCAAGCTCTCGCAGATTCGTGGCGTGTACTTTGACTGGGACGAAGAACACGGCAGCCAACGTGATATCGGCTTTATCGACGAAGAGGTCGGCGAGGTGCTGCCGGAGATCGTCGCCTATGAAGAAGATGGCGAGTTTGTAACCGGCGTGGACTACTCCAAGATGACGCCGTTGCTGGTAGAAGCCGCGAACGCACTTCGAGTAGAGAACGAGAATCTGCGGACGAGCCATCGAGAGTTGCAGGACCGCCTCGAGCAACTCGAGAGCATCGTCGAACAGCTTGCGAGGCGGGAACAGGAGAAACGGCACGTAGGATCATGGCTCAACCGATCGACAGATTGCCGGCCAGATCAGGCACTGCGCCAAAAATCACATACAACCCCACCCTCGTGATAGGATTCGAGTGAGATCGAGTAGAGGGCCCCTGCTCGATCCTGTGGAGACATTGCAATGACCCAACCGAGGCTACTTTCTCTCCCTGGATTTTTCTGGCTCATCCTCCATCTAGTTGTTCTCGCGACCGGTTGCTCCGATCCTCAGACTCTGAACCCGGCCCCGTCAGGGTCCGAGTCGCTCGAGATCACGGGATTTGTTCTGAAAGACACCCACGGAACACTTGCGTCTGAGCCTGCAGGGCCCGGCGGAAGTGTGCTCGTCCTCGTCGGAGAGTCGTTCGACACCGCCATCCAGATCCTCTCCCGCACCGATGTGCTTGATGTCGCCAATCTGGACCCGACTCTGTCAATTGATTTCGAGGTCGAGGATCCGGAGGTTTTGACTATGGAGGCCGAGACATCGGAGTCCCTGGCCCGATTCACCGGAATCCGTTCTGGCGAGACGACCTTTCGCCTCTTCATACGTACTGCGGACCAAGAACACTATGCCTCGGCTTCGATACCCGTTCGAGTGGAAACACCGGTGGCGGTAACAGGCTACAGACTGGAATTTCCCAACGGTGAACTGTTTTGGGAACGTGCGAACAACGCCGTCTTTCTCGATCTGAGTGATCGTCTGTCTCCTCTGCAAGTTGAGTTCGTCGATGCACGGCGGCAGACAATTCCACGGCACGGCCTAGGTCGAAACGCGCTTCTGGAGTGGACCGTGGAATCGCCGACCGTGCTCGAAGCGGCAACAGGTTCATCGGATCCCTTCGAGGTGGAACTGCGCCCGATCGCGGCGGGCGCGGCACCGATCCACCTCCGCCTACGGCGAGGCGAAGAAGTTCTGTTTCGAATCGGGAGACCTTGTTGCGGAGGTCTTTGACGACCTCGGACAGAGCTGGGGGGGCTTTGCCGAGGGCGAGGGTCCGAACGGCCCGGCCTGGGACCTGGTCACGTTCGACGGAAGCCTCATCGTGGCGGGTACATTCGACCATGTCGGAGAGATTGCTGCGAACGGCGTCGCCCGCTGGGACGGCGCTAGCTGGCACGCCCTCGGTGACGGAGTGGGACCGGTTCGCTGGCTTTTGGCGGACGGAACGAAGCTCGTTGCTGGCACACCCGGTGGCGAGCACTACGAGTGGACCGGCGAGAGCTGGAGTTTCCTACGGAAAAGTCTCCCCGAACAGCGTGGAGTCTTGCTCGACGGTGAGCTGCTATTCGCGTCCGACCTGCCGCGATGGATACCCTCAGACAGCCGCTATCGCTGCACCCGAGGCGGCTCGCTGACCGAGCACGAAGGCGAATTGTACCTGGTACGGGACTGTACGATTCAGAACCCGATGCCGACCTCGTTCTCCAGCCTGGCGAAGTTCAGGAACGATGAATGGGGAGTCTCTTTTACCATCCACGAGAACCCCGTCGGGTTGAGTGGAGTTGGCATTCCGTACGTTGGCAGCCATTCCGGCGAGTTGCTCATCCAATGGATCCGAAGCGTTCCCGGAGAAACCATCACCGGGATCGAACGCATCGATGGCGTCCCGTCCGAACCCCTCTCCCATGGTATCGAGCTCCAAGGTTTTTCGACTCTTGACGGAGCAACTTACTTCGTCGAACCACGAACAGTGTTGATTCACTCCGAGGTTGGTGACCGCGTGTTGGGAACAATCGACGGCGGCTCGCCCCACTCTTCGATCTACGACATCGAATCCTTTGACGACAGGATCTTCATTGCCGGGGACTTTCGGGGAATCGACGATCTTCTCAGTCCGAACCTCGCCTACTGGAGATAGCGATCAGGCCGGTCATCCATAGAGTGAACAGATCCGAACCCAACAGCGTCAGGGCATATGGACACAGAGGTCGGCGACACCGACGTCGGCGACACCGATTGGTCATCCCTTTTCGATCAGGCTGGAGGCTCACCCTTGCTGCGTTCCGTGACCAAAACACTTCTCGCACTCGCCATCTTCAACGGAAGCGCGGTCGCCGCAGAGATCGCTACTATCCTCGAGTCGAAGTACGAGGAGAAGATGATCTCCTCCGGGAGCAATCGTCCCGTTCTTCGGCTCTGGGAGGACCAACTAAGAGAAATTCTGATTCTGCTCCATCATCAAACTTCCGTGAGTGATGTTCAGTCTCAGTTCGGCTGGAGCGATGGAGAGCTCGAAAAGCGGCTCGCGCTCTTGATCGAGAATGACTTCATCGAGCGACATTCGTCCGGACGATACACGCCGACTTCCATGGTCATCACTCTCGAAGACGCCAAGGCCATCCAAAAAACTGCCCGAGCGGTCGCCGAGCCAGCCGCCGCGGTCATCAAGGGGCGGATTCCGAATGTCCGGGCGGCATATGAACAACTCGAACCATTTCGCCGAATCCCGTTCGAAGAGGCGTCGCTCTTGATTCTGAGCGATGTTCTACTCGACAACTGGCAGATCAACAACGTGGAGGCCCAGCTACTGCAGAAGGAGAGAACGCCTCGCCACGGTGTCAATTACTATCATTCCCTCCAAGAGAAGAGCTACGACGGCGTGGAGTCCTTTGGGATCTACGGGAATCAGATGTGGAGCCATGAGAGTTGGATGATCGGCATCTACGGCAACAAGCGGACCGCGAGCAAGCATCTGCTCTCGCTGAATGACCAAGACAGAAAAGGACTCTTCAATGTTCCGATCGGACCTGAGAGCAAGGGACGGCTTCTCGAGTTGCTCGTCGAACATGCCAACACGCCAGAGGACGAAATACCCGCGGATCTGAGGAGCGGGCTCCACCAACTCGGCCTCCTGGAAAACGGCGAACTACGATTCCCGATCTTGAAGCGTAGCGACTACGACGATCTGCGGGGTCTGGCCGATTCGGTCACGCCTGACCTGGTCGAGGTTCTAGTGGGCCAGAAGGGGATGCTCTCGGACTCTTACGAACGCTCTATCTACGCCGAAGAAATCACCTTCGAGGAATATTTCATCTGGTGGTACCACTTCTTTTACTCAGAGGTCACCGAGATCCTGATTCGTGATGGGGAGATCACGGTTCCCGCAGCGGGAGTCACGACCTACATCGTTGACTGGTCCCAATGAGGCGAGCCGGCCACGACACGCGCTGGTCTCGGTCCGCACCTCATGTTCAGCGCCCGCGTCCGTCGAGCTGTTGACCAGGCCCGAGATCTCGGGTCCCACGGTGGTTAGCGCGCTCTCCCCCATCTGCTAAACTCCAGAAACGCACACGGAATCGAAGGACGGACGAGTATTCGCACTCGACTGGATCCCAAGCAGAACGAAGGAGGCCGCCATGCGTTCGAACGTTCATTTGTCGGTGTTGCTGATGCTCCTCCTAACAATCGGTTGCTCGGGGGAAGATTCGAATGCGCCCACAGATCCCGCCGATTCCAGCATTCTTCGCGTGCCCGAGGATTATCCTGATCTGGCTTCCGCGATCGCTGACAGCGAGATCGGCTTTGAGATCTCGGTCGCACCGGGAACATATGAAGGAACGGAAAACCGAAACCTGGTCATCGAGGAAGAGCAGTATCTAACCATCAGCGGCCGCTCCGGGGAAGCCTCCCCCATTCTCGAACTCGATCTCAGGAGCCGTGCGTTTACCGTGAGTCCCGGCGCCACTCTTCTCCTCGATCGGATGAAGATTCAAAACGGTCGGGCCGATATTGGGGGTGCGATTCGCATCACCAGCGGAACCGCGATCCTGAAGGACGTCGTTGTGGAAAGCTGTGCCGCATCCTACGGCGGAGCACTTCTGGTCGAACAAGCAACCTTGGTTCTGGAACGTACGAGCCTGCGCGGAAATGAGTCGACCGAGCTCGACGGCGGTGCTGTCTACGCGGAGAGATCACAAGTCACGATTCGGGAGACGATCATCTCGGGGAACGCTGCGATGGGGTCGGGAGGCGGACTGAGTCTGGATCGTAGCGAGCTGGAGCTGACTCGTTCCACGGTGAGCGGAAACCGCGCTCATCGCCAGGGTGGAGGCCTCTTTGCGGGGCGCTTCTCGACCGTTCACATCGACCGTACAATTCTCTGGGGTAATGCTGCTTCTGAATCGGGAGGAGCCCGCTCCGGACACGAGTTCTTCGCTCTTTCGACGGCGGAGCTCTCCGCCTCTTGTGCGGCGAGCGACACGACCGACGGTCATGCACCTCAACTCGACGGGATCTCGGTGGTTTCGGATCCACGTTTTGTCGAAGAGATCGTTCCAGCCCAAGCACCGACAACGAGTGGCGACCTGCGGCTGCAGGCAGACTCTCCCTGTGCGGAGGAGCACAGTCCGTGCGAGGAACGCATAGGATCACTCGATGTGGTCACGATCCCCGGCTTCACGGTCGATCCCTCGAACCAGAAGCTCACGGCCCTTCAGCCTTCGGCAGCCCACCTGACTCGAGATACGGGAGAATCGAGTCCGTGTAATACGGCTCCTGCATGCCCCAGAAGACGTAGTCCAGCCGTAACGAGTCCCGGGCAAAGTCGGAGAGTTCTTTGACCGTCACTCGTTCACCCGTGGCTGGATTCACGTCTTCCAGATTGCCCCACTGGACGGCGAGTCCGGCCACGACGCTCGAACCTCGTTCCCGGATGAGCTCCTGACAATGATTCTGCTGGCCGCGCCGGTGCGGAAGTAGGTCCGGGCCGCCAACTCCGACTCCAATGCGCTCGGCATGGCTGTAGATTCCTCGCAGATAGCCCTGATCCTGCCAGGGGAGCCACTCGCCAGGCATGAAGTTCGCGTACTGAATCACATGTGACTTTCGAAAAGCGTTCCCGGCAGCGGTCATAATCGACTGGATACCAGAGGCGTAGCTCTCGAGGGTGTACCCAGCGGGTCGCAGGTCCTCGGTGCGACCGAACCCAACCGAAGTCTCCGCGAGGTTGATTCCCGCGATTCGACCGTCCAGCGTCACGGACATGGCCTGGAAGAGCAGATCGAGTCTCTCGATAACAGCCGGATCCCATCGACGCGCTACCCAGCCATCGAATTCCGCCACTTCCCGCGTCTCGTCATACTCGTACTTCTTTGCCGCACCCCCGGTGAATTCCGGGTCCACGACGAGGTAGTCGGGAACGTTCAGACGATCGTCGAAGGATACTTCCTGGAGGTGAATCCAGAGCTGCTTGCCGTTCGCTTCGAGGAACTCGAGGTCCCCGATGATGTTATCGAGCACGTAGCGATCTCGCTCAGGCTCGACCTCGCGCCAGGTGTACTTCAGCTGGGCGCCGACGATTCCAGGGTTCTCCAGAAACGACGGCTCGCGGATGCGCTGCCGATCCAGGTTGAAGAAAATGAAATTTTGGGGACCCGTCGTTTCCACCGGCTTGGACGTCGAGTGGGCCGTGCCCGCGGCCATGAGGAGCGCCAGCAGGACCAGATTCGCAGTGACAAGAACGTTCATACCTCCGGTATAGGCCACCAGACCCACCCGAGCAACCTCGATATCGTAGCCGACCGATGTCCCAGGGAGGACTCGGACGTGGCCAAACGCCTCCCGCGGGAGTAGGATTTCAGATCTTGGACTACGTTTTGCCGATGCGAGAGGAACCCGCCCCGGCTGCCAACTTCACAACGAATGTGCTGCGCGTCCCCTGTCGAGTGAGTGCGGCGAGCTAGCGAGGACCCCATGTCCATCTACGAGCAGGTAAACAGCGAACTGAACGCAGCCATGAAGAGCCGCGAACGGGTCCGGGTCAATACATTGCGCGGCATTCGCGCCGCCTTCATCGAGGAGATGAAGAAGGACGGCTCGAGTTCTGTCGGCGACGACCAGTCGGTTGCCATCCTGCGGCGCCTGGCCAGGCAACGGGGAGAGTCTATCGACGCCTTCGAAAAGGGTGATCGGCCAGAGCTGGCCGCCGCGGAGAAGGCCGAACTGGAGATCATCGAGGGCTTCCTCCCCAGTCTCGCGGACGAGGTCACGACCCGATCCTGGGTGAAGGCCACCATCGCCGAGACCGGGGCCGCCGGCCCTGGGGACGTCGGCCGCGTCATGGGTCAGTTGATGAAGAGCCACAAGGGCGAGATCGACGGCAAGCTGGCCAAAACCATCGCGTCGGAGCTTCTGGGATAGGCGTTACCGGGCTTGTCGAGCGCTCGAATCTAACAACAACCTAAGGAGATCTGAAATGCCCGGGCTAACCATCATTGCCAACATCCACGCCGACGCCGAGAAGATCGATCTGGTCAAAGCCGAGCTGGAAAAACTGATTCCGATCACACTCGCCGAGGAGGGCTGCACTCAGTACGATCTTCATCAGGATAATGAGAACCCCGCCCACTTCCTCTTTTACGAAAACTGGGTATCTCGCGAGCTCTGGCAGGCCCACATGAACGCGCCCCATCTGGCGGCCTATCTCAAAGCCACCGAAGGAGCAGTTGCCGAGTTCACTCTCAATGAAATGAGCCGCATCGGCACGTAGGCCACGCTTGTCAGACCGGGCAACTCAACCTCGGCCCCGATTGACGCACACTCAACAGAGGCAGCAGAGTTCAGCGAGCACAGTCAGCGGGATTCGTCTATCTATGGGATCGTGTTATCTTTCTCTGTACGCAACGATAGCTATCCGTGGGTGCTTCGGAACGGGTGACTTCCGTGCATCCCGCCATCTCGTCGTCGAAGGGAGCAAGCTATGAAAGTACCGATACTCTTCGCTATTCTTGCCACATTGGTTTTCTCTTCGAACGCACTGTCCGGCGGAGAGGGTGCCTGTTGTCTCTGCGACGGGTCCTGCATCGTCATGAGCGAATCGGAGTGTGCGGCACAGGAACCGGGAGGTTGCGGGTACGGAGGCGATGACACTGTTTGCGACCCGAATCCGTGCTGCCAATTCATCGGGGCTTGCTGTTTGGATGATGGCGTGTGCATTAAAATGGACGCGTGCAAGGAAGCCTGTACCGCCCTGGGAGGCGAGTATTTCCCGGACGTCGCGTGCGATCCAACTCCGTGCCCAACTCCGGTGCTGGATGCCACGTGGGGCGAGATCAAAGCGATCTATCGCTAACCGGTGAATAAGAAGCGGATCCAGGCATGGCAGTCACGACCGAACAGACCGGAAAGCAAACGCGCCGCACGCGAATCGTCACGGTACTCCTGCCGATCATCTCCATCCTCGTCCTGAGCGTCGGCGCTGAGACCCTCGTCCGTGTGACCCGGCCAGCGCTCGCTGTACCCGGACGACAGGGTCAGTTCCGCTTTGACCAGAAACTGACCGCCCGGAAGCCGACCCACGTGCGCGACGCTGAACTCGGCTGGCGGCTCGAACCAAACCAGGATACTGGGATTCGTACCAATTCGCGGGGCTATAGGACCAAGGAGTTCGAGGACACCAAGCCACCGCAGACGATTCGGGTCGTCTTCCTGGGCGACAGTAATCCACTAGGGTTCGGAATCGAAGATGAAGATAGCCCGTATCCGACTCGAACTCAGCAGGTGGTAGACAAGTTCTTCCCAGGCGTGATCGAGGAGAATCTCGAAGTGATCAACCTCGGGGTGGACGGTTACTCGAGCTTTCAGACCCGGCGCCTTGCGGAGGGCCTGCTCCCTCGGATTTCTCCGGACGTTGTGTGTATTCAAGTCGGGTTCAACGACTACTGTTATTCTCCGTCGCCAGACGGTCCGGGCTCCTTCCGAGACTCACGTTTTATCGAGTTACTCGAACGCTCCAAATTCTACCGCTGGTCCCGCCGACAGCTCATGCTTCGATTACCGCCTCGCGAACTCGTGGCGCCCGTTCGCCGGGTCGATCTCGACGACTTCGAGAATAACATCCGGAGCACGATCGATTTGGCTCGGGGCGGTGGCGCAACTGTCATGCTCGTTTCAACACCAACGCGCCCCACGGTCCCGCTCGTCACGAACGAAGTCGAGGTTCATGACGCAGACGGTATTGTTTGGACCACGCAGACGGACTGGATCGCAGGAAAGCTCCGGGCGAAAGGACTGGATCCGCCGCATCAACCGAAGCACCCGGAATACCGACGTGTCGTCGAAAACGTGGCTCAGACCCATCCAAACTGGGCCATGCCGCCCTACCTTCTCGCGGCCGTCCATCGGAATGCCGGAAGAACTGCGGAAGCCGACGATCTCGAATTGCTCTGGAGATCTCACGATTCTGAGCGAGCTGTCTTCGCGGAGTACAAGGGAGCGCTCGAGCGCGTCGCGAGCTCTACGGAGGCGATCTTCATCGATGTTGATGCGGAATTGGAGAAGTACCGGATCCAGACCGGCGCAGAGACGACACCCGATCTGTTCATCGACTTCGTCCACATGGACGTTCGAGGCCATGTCCTGCTTGCCACGGCGGTTGCCAACGAGCTGGTCCGTCTCTACAAGTGACGATCCCTCGCACCTGAGTCGAACCCCGGGGACCCAGACTTGTCCACCGCCATCGCATCTGCCAGTCTCAGCCAATGGCTACACCCAAGACGCAAAAGAACCCCACGGACGTCGAGAAATTTCTGGCCGGCGTGAAGGACGAGCAGAGGCGCGCTGATTGCCTCGCTGTGCTCGAGCTGATGAAAGAACTCAGTGGCGAACCGGCTGTCATGTGGGGCAAGTCCGTTATCGGCCTCGGCAGCTTCCGCTATCGCGGCAAAACTAGTGAGGGCGACTGGTTCCCAATCGGATTCTCTCCACGGAAGCAAAACCTGACCCTCTACCTGCACTGCATACTGGAAAACCAAACCGCCCTGCTCGAGAAACTTGGCAAACACAAAATTGGCAAGTCCTGCCTCTACATCAATCAGCTCGACGACATCCACGTCCCCACCCTCAAGAAACTGATCAGGAAAGCCATCCAGTCCCCCCAGATCCAGGGCGCTGAGACCCTCGAGTAGACCCAATGATCTGCGCCCTCACGGCTTGATCTGTCTACGACAAAAACTTTTGTCGCACTATTGACAATAATTATTGTCGCAGGTAACATCCTCCCTATGTACGATGTCGAAGTCATTGAAGATCCCGCTGCGGCCACCGTTGCACTTTCTCCCCGCCGCGCTGAGCTGCTGGCTGGAATGGTCGAGCCGATCTCAGCTGCAGCGCTCGCCGCGCGGGTGGGGCTCAGCCGGCAGAAGGTCAACTACCACGTCCGAGCCCTCGAGGCGCACGGGCTGGCCCGGTTCACCGAAGAGCGCAAATGGGGTGGACTCAGGGAACGGTTGTTCGTCGCGACCGCAACGTCGTACGTCGTTTCACCGAGCGCGCTCGGTCCGGTCGCGAGCGATCCTGAACGGAGCGTGGACCGGCTTTCTGCCAGCTATCTCATCGCGCTCGGCGCTCGCGTAGTGCGAGAAGTTAGCTCGCTCGTGCGGAGCGCGCGCGAGGCGGAGAAACGCCTGGCCACGCTTTCGATCGATACTGAGATCCGCTTTCGGTCGGCGGCGGAGCGGGCGGCATTCAGCGAGGAACTGGCCAAGACGATAGCGACGCTGGCTGGCCGCTATCACGATGCGGAAGCGCCGGGCGGACGCGAGCACCGCGTCGTGTTGCTAGCGCATCCGCTCCCGCAGGACGAAGAACGAGCAGTCGAAACTGTCA
>Ga0315338_1004119_pt1 | contig 11834 bp, 8 predicted proteins | sample ASW8metaG_FD_204518 | JGI IMG/M metagenome (GOLD analysis project Ga0315338, IMG submission 204518) | Ammonia-oxidizing marine archaeal communities from Monterey Bay, California, United States - ASW #8 | ecosystem: Environmental > Aquatic > Marine > Coastal | place: USA: California | collected...
GTCACCAAACCAACTAGGTTAGGTAACACTGGTCAGGAGTATATCAGAGCTGTGATCCTAAACTACCCGCCATAAATCTCCTCCGTACCAATCAACCATAGTCTTGTTTGAATCCCCAGTTGACGAACATTCTGGATTAGAGACGCAAATTGCGATGTTCAAATTTAGCTAGATTAGTGAACTTCCATTCAGAATTTGGAGCAAGTGGCCCTGCCTCCTAACTCACCGTTTGCCTATCGATACTCCTGATTTTTGTCTTTGTTTATAATCGTATGCTTTCACTCGGGTTGCTCCAATGAAGTGTGTCATTTACATAGCATATGAACAAGTTGGTTTTTTTGTAAGTTTAGCTAGGCTGTTAGCCAGGAATCATGAAGTTGCCTTCTTAGCTGAAGATAAAATCGTGGCAAGTGTTATCTACAAGCACATACCAGATGCTGACATCAGCATTAATAATTACACCAGCAATGATCCGCAAATCACGAATGTCTTGGGTCGAGGTTTAGAGCTAGAGAGAAAATACAAAGTACGACTATCCAAGGTTATGTCTGAAGAACGAGGTTTGGGGCGCGGCTACCTATTCAATGTAGATAGGTATCCAATGGTTGCGAAAGCCTGGTGGCCTCATGAACGGAAACTTTCCACAGTCATTTCCCGATTTGAGGAAGCTGAATCAGTACTGGACCGATTGCAACCGGACTGCATAATCTGCTGGCGAAACAATCCTGTGTTCTTTATTGTAGCTTCATACCGAGACTTAATTAGTTTTTCATTAGCACCTATCAAAGCCGGAGAGCGATTTATTTGGGCAGAGGACACATTCCTAACCAGTCCAGGATTAGTTTCTTCCCTACGTAAAAACTTACAGAAAAGCATCGATGATCTTCAACCTGTTGAGGGCTATGATCTAGAGGCAGGGACCGTGCTGCGTATGGCACGAACGCGATATACGTGGATTCAAGCAATTAAAGCTACCATCCATCAGATAGCTATTGAAATCTATAGAGTTATCCGCGGTACTCGCAAAAAAGATCGCTACAGCTTTATGGGCTGGGTGCCCACCATTCTCCGTCGACCCGCCGCGTATTCCCATTTTTGCAAATTTGGCGTCAGCCCATCAGAACTAATCGGGAAAAGAATTTGCTATATCCCTTTAAATCTCGAACCCGAAATTACCCTTCTTTCTGTTTCACCTGAATTCAATAATTCATTAGAAATGATTGCCTGGATATCTAAAGCAGCTCCGGCTGACGTAATACTTGTAGTAAAAGAAAATCCGATTTCGTTCGGAGTTCGTTCAAGATGGTACTACGATCAACTTAGACAAATCAGCAATGTCGAACTGGCTAACCCTAACATTTCCAGTTGGGACTGGATTGAAGCAGCAAGTCTTACAGCTACAATAACAGGCACAGCTGGCACCGAGGCGGTCATTTTTCGGAAACCAGTGCTATCGTTTGGCGAACACCAAGCAATCAACATGCTTCCAACCGTACGATTTGCAAACAATTACAGATCAACTGATCTAGGACTGAATGAGTTACTAGATATGGACCCCCAAGATGGTTACTTCGAACTGTCAAGGCGAGCATTTTATGCAGCACAAATGGAAACATCATTTGAGCTTCCAGGTTTTTGGAAAATAAACGAGAGTCTTGAATCACACGATGACATTGCCGCAATTGCGTTAAACCATCTGGACCAGCAGTTAAAGCAAGTGATTAAGCAACTACACCCAAATCATTAGCGAATCAAGAGGTCTACCATCTGCACATCGACTCGAACAATCAGAAAACGTTCTAGCTATGTCACAACACGGCTAAATCATTGACTTTCTCTATGTTCACATTCCGGACTACAAGAACCACTCAAACAATAAGGGACCTAATGACAATTATTCCACCGGGAAACAAATATTCAGCTGAGCTAGTCCGAAGCGACATATTAGCTAATTCACGATGCAATACAAGAATTGTTATATGCAGTTTGTTTTAGTTATCACTTTGACTAGAATTTATTATTTTCTGCAATGCCAAGAAACACTTGTACTCAACACGATGATCAGAACAAAATCTATTCATGCTTGACGAACAAGAATATCTACACAGTATCGGTTCGCTTTCACAACCAACCCTGTCAAGGTTTGTCTATATTGTCGGAACGGCACGAGGAGGCACTACTCTATTTCAAAGGATGCTAGGGATTAATGGACACATTCTGACGCTTCCAGGACCAAGTCATTTTATTAACCAAGTTTGGGCGTATAGAAAGAAGGTTCATGACCGACTACTTATCCAAATATTCAGAATGCCATCTTTTTATGAAGAAGAAACCATCGTCAAATCAATGGGAAAGGAAGGACTAAACAGACTCAGGCAGTTCATCAACAAATGTTTGGAAAGCCGGAATTTACGTCTGATGTGGCAGCTCTACCCAATCATATATGCTTTAAACAGACGACCAATGGTAGTACCAACCACTATTAAGTGCTGGGTCGATAAAGAAACAAATTGCTCGGGACTTAATACAATTTCAAAATTTTTCCCAGAAGCAAAGTTTCTATTTGTTATCCGTGACCCAAGAAGTGCCGTGACATCACTTGCACAACGTGCGACCGCAAAGCTAACTGGTTCTTACCCTACTCATTTAGACAACATAAAGTTGGTTGAATCATGCATTCATTGGCGTTACACAATGCAGAGAATTCAATATTTTTCTAAAAAACATTCAGGCTCATGTCTAAAAGTATATTTTGAAGAACTCTTGCTGAGTCCAGAACCGACTCTCAGTAAAGTATTTGACTTCATAGGAGCTGGCAATCTTTCCGATTCTTTAATTCGTTCGAAAGTTGCTCAAATACCCTATAAAAGATCAAATGATTACTCCGACACAATGGAGGGGAAGGGGGTGAGTAAAGAGCCCTTTGATAGATGGAAAAGCAATCTCTCCCCATCTGAATTGGCTCTTATTACAAAGATTACAAGTCCAACCGCACGAAAACTAGGTTACAAGATCGGGAACCTGGAGAAAAACATAAGCTTTCTCGACATACTGCGAAGTATTAAAGACGGGAAAACTAGATTCAAAGTTTCATCAAAACTTATCTACATTTGTGCTTTTGAATTTCTAGTCTGAGAAGAATTGGTCACGCACCGGCGATGAGGCACAGCATTAAATAGTAGACCATAGGAAGTAGAAATGCTCGAAATTCTACTAATATTCTAACCCAATACAATTATCGTATTACCCAGTGCCAGGTATTCGAGTGCCCAAGGGTGAGCTCCAGCCTACCCTCGATAAATGATCCGCCAATAATAGTCGGGAGATCTATTTAATTCAGTAGCTTCTAAGGCCACGGATGTCTAAATTCAACCGAATCCAAAAAACAAGCTCGAGCCTACCTAAAACACTTATACCACCGGGTTCTGTGCAGAGTCGGAAACCTATATCACTAGCATTTAGCGGTATTAGCACATTTTCTAATGTCTGTGTACTCTTATAATGCAACTATTTGTAGGCGCATCGTACAGTCTAAATAAATTGACATTGAACTTGTCTAGTTTAGTTACTTGTCTAATTCTTCCAAGCTTCAACGATAGCTATAACTTTACTAGAGATTAGCCTTCCACCATCGAGAGATATATGGTCACTGTCGGTATAAAAAATATTTTCAGGCCCTATACTCGTACAATAGCTTGCAACTAGTGAATTGCAAAACAGTGATAGTGGATCGACTCTATCCACCAACTTTTGATACTGATTTGTAACCGCTTCGATAATCTCTTTGCTTGACAACTGTCTTTCTAGTACAGCTGGATACGGATATTTCATGTACTCAAGTGTCTCTTCAAATGAATTACTGAGGCCATATTTCTCGATTAATAATAAGCGTTTCACTGGGTTCCAAGGATTGGTTGGTACTGGATCCACAACAATTACGTTATGATTAAGAGCCAGCACTTTTTCAATCGTATTAAAAAACGAATCGCGAATTTCACTTTCTCGTTCTATAACAGTAGTTCGTGCGTTCTTAGACATGTAGTAGGAGTTATAAGCTTTTACACCACGCTCGTGGTCAACACCACTACCATAAATATAGGTAGGTAGCGCACTGTGAATTACAACCACAATGTTGTCCATCTTTTTCAGTCTCGCTAACCTTTGCGTTTGATATTTCGGACCACATCCATCTTTTGGTTTGTGTGATACAAATAGCTGAAGTTCTAACAAAAACGGACAACCACCTTTCGTCAAATCCAACAGTCCATATCCTTGCGGCACAGCGACCGCATATAAAGATTCACTAAGAGCTCTTGCCTGACTATCGCCTAGTATCGCAATAGTAGGATTGCTGTTCTTTGGTTGGAAGAAACAGGCTTTGCTCGGTACTCTCGAACCACAAGCTTCTCCATCAGTACCTGTCATTTTTGACATATGCAATGGAATACTACCGTCGAGCCAGGCCAACGTTTCAGGCAACTGCTTAACATGAGAACTAGCGAATAGTCCAGTACCCACAATCAGTAAACTTGTTGTGGCCCCCAATACATATATCGATTTTCTACTTAACTTACTTCTATCCCTAAACGGTTGTTCAACGTATTTCCAACTTAGGTAGGCCAGAACGAAAGATCCCGAGATTAAAATGGCAGGCAGATACCAATTTGGTTCATCAAGCGTCGCAAGACGGCCAAATACTAGAAGCGGGTAGTGCCATAAATAGACGCCGTAACTAATTAAACCGATTCCAACCACTAACTTGCAGGCAAGAAATTTATTAACCCAGGTTTTTTCATTTGCAAACAGGATGACTAATGCAGTACCAACTGTTGGTATTAGGGCACGGCCTCCTGGAAATCGGGTGTTCGCGTCAAAAGAAAATACGGCGTATGCTATTAGGGAAAGCCCGGCGATAGCAGCGATCTGACCACCCGGTATCATCCTATCTGGTAGTTTCCAAAATACCTGGACCAATGAGATGGTAGCACCCAGCATTAATTCCCAAGCACGTGTTGGCAATAAGTAATACGTTTCGTTCGGATAATTGTGTGATCCCCATTCTGCTACACCGATGCTTACTATGACGATAGATACTACGGTACCTAACAACCACTTTTTCCCAAACCTCCACATGAATAAAAGAATTATCGGGAAACCAACGTAGTACTGCTCTTCTATTGCAATACTCCAAGTGTGTAATAGAGGTTTGAATTCATTTGCGACTTCAAAATATCCAGCCTCTCTTAAGAACTGTATATTTGACAAGAACATTGGCACGCTAACCAAACTTCTTGAGAAAGCTATCCATTCTTCCGGTAACATCCAAAACCATGCGAATGGAACACACACCAAAACTACGAGAAACAACGCTGGAAAAATTCTCCTTATCCTACGTTCATAAAATTGAATTAGTGAGAACGTGCCATCTATTTTGTCAGTAATTATCAAGAGTGTGATCAAATAACCACTGATAACAAAAAAAACGTCAACGCCTACGTAACCACCGCTAAACCATTCAAAACCAGCATGGAAAAACACAACTGGCAATATTGCAATAGCTCGTAATCCGTCTATTTCTCTTCTGTATTTCAACTGTCTTCACTTACTAACTTTCTAGCACCCGACATAACACAACTCGCTACAAGGTGGGCTTTGGCGAATCTAGACCCCCGTCTCAAAGTGGGCCAATTCGACAAACCTCAGTTTCCTGTATGTCTATGCCGACCGTTGCGGTTAGCCTCGCTTTTCGTGCATATTCTTTAAAGTCTTAGCAAACTATTTTGTACAATGAATTGTAGTATTTTCCCACACCAATGCAGACTTCCTCTAAAGCACTTATCGACGAATCCTGAAAGAATATTGTGACATTAATGTAGCCTTCAAGGGCAACAATATCTGGTAACTACCCATATGCGTGATAGTCCCAAAGGCACAATAGTCAGTAGTCACTATAGACAACACTGATTTTGTGAGCCCTAGCTACTAGCAACCGTTAGCTCTTCCGAACCATTGGTTGCTATACTGGAGTTCAAACGACCATGGTAAGCTTTACCACATAGATCGAGAGTACGAATATTCGGTTATATGCAAACGAGTGAACCCTGGGAACAACCGATTGCCTAGCATAAAACGATCCCCGCTCCCAGCAGCTATGCTCCTGTTGCTAAGAAACCCAAGGTATGTACTCGAGCGAATAATTCATTACGGAATTGGGCGTCTAATTCTAGAACGAACAAAATTTCACCCAAGATTTTTTTCGATAGCCTCAAGAACATTACAGATCGCCAAGATATTTCTTGACCCAATTGAGTATCTTCAACGGAGGCAGCTGGCCACAACAATTACTAAAGATTCGCAATTTCGGAATCTTGTCTCATCAGATACTGGATATGCCATGTTTCCTCCAGGCACCTTCGAGGGAGTAGAAACAATTCTACCAGTAGCGCGATCTATCTATCAGAAGTTTCTGCAGAACCATCCGACTGGGCGTAACGGTCAGTCAAGTTACAGTTCTCTGTTAACTACTTCACCACAGACTGGTGTTGGCCTTGAGCGTACAGATTTACGTGCACATCCTGAGTTTCAGGCACTTGCGCACTATAGACCGTTTTTAGAAATTGCTTGTGACTATCTTGGGGAGTTTCCCATCTTAGCTGCGATTGATCTACAAGTCGTATCTGCCAACCGTATTGATCCAAACAACTTGTTTGAACCTGAGAGTGGCCCTAAAGATTTTCATATTGATGGCGGCGGAAGTGGAGGGAAATGTCTAAAATGTTTTATTGCCCTCGAAGATGTCGATGAAAATAACGGAGGTACGATCATCTTGAATAAAGCTTCTAGTCGCAAACTAGCACGAGAAATTGGATATAGGCAGGGTCGCATTCCTGATGAGGTTATTTTTCGTGAACCTTGGAAACAGCAACTAATTCATATGTCTACTCCCGCGGGGGGAGTCTTTTTTTTGGACTCCTATAAGACTTTTCACTGCGGCACCCGCGCACCAAATCGTCCTAGAATTATGATCAGTTTAATGTATGCGTCAAAATACATCGCTGGTGAATCGGAACTCCAGCGACATCGGTTTGACTTCGATCACCGTGCTGCTACGACTGAACCATATGGTCGATTCTTATTTAACTTATAAGTACTCTTTTGATTTGAGAATAAAATGGGCGACTACATCTTCTTTACTTGTGAGCCTCTCTTTAGAATTGATGTTTCTGTTTTCAAACCTATCATTGGCCCTTTCCTTTTTGTTTTCAAGTCGGGTTGAGCGCTAGAGACGAACCCGTATGAGATTTCCTAGCTTATTAGAACCGATCGCGAAACGATTACGCGGCAAATATGGATCGATTCGACGCAGGTTTTGGCACATGCCTATAGGTACTGTGAAACTAAAAATTTTCTATCTAAAAGGTGGTACATGGATAGGTTTCTACGCAGCCATGCTCGATGGCTATGCTGCGAAAAATATTCAGAAACTACCATCTGAAGAATATTTGCAGGAGGGCAAATATTTTGTCGACTGGCTTGTCCGCCATGGTCTCAATCCAGAGCATCGCCTACTCGATTACGGGTGTGGTGTTCTTAGAGCTGGGCGCTATCTAATACCATACTTGAATAGAGGAAACTATGTTGGCATAGACATTTCATGGAACCGTATTCAAAAAGGGCATTTAGTTCTCAGCAGTGCAGGCATTTCTCGTGAAGACTACGAAGTGCACTTAGCCAAGGACTGTTTGCTAAAAGAACTACAGGATCAGCGATTCGACGTTATATGGGCAAATTCCGTACTCACACACATGCCCGAGCGAGATATTCGGGAGTTCCTCTTTGCTTTAAAGGCTCACCTTAAACAAGGTGGAATATTCTTTTTCACATTCTCACCAAGTGAACGGCTTGGCCTCACCGACCCAAAACAAGAAAAGATAAAGAATTTTTATTACCCAACGGCTTATTTGGAAAATCTGTTCAAAGATTGCGGGTACAACTTTGAATTATTGCACGATGGCCATGCACAAATATTTGAAAGTCCTACTGTTCGTGCAAACCTGATCTAGTACAAGTTCATGAGTGATTTGCCACACAAGTAGATCATTGCCTGCAGACCTTTACAGAACATCTGCGTAACACTGTCGAGTGTACAATTAAATATATTCATGAACTCACTGATTCGAAGGACTTCTTTACATGTGCTGAGGTAGTGTGGTCTGATGGCTAAACATGTCTGTACGCCAGGGATGCAATTCGTCTTTAGTTACAACGAAACAGTCATTATTATCAAGTCCACTACTTTTAGGTACATTGTGTGATAAAAAACGAATCGACATTAGATAAGAAAATTCAAATTTCCGCCCTTACTCCTGATAAATTAAAAAAAAGGCTTTACAGATTTTTTGAGTTAGAGCCGGAATGGACAGATACTCGCCAGCCTGGCTGGAATGAGGAACAATTCTGTCGAAACTTACCATGTAAATGGGAACTTAGCTTTGTTGCAGAAATCAATGATCTAATCGTTGGCTATGTCATCGGTTCTCAAGATAAAGATGACAAGAATAAGTCTAGAGTCAACAAGATTGTCATCGATCGAAACTATCATAGAAAAGGAATTAGCAAAACATTAATGTGTCAATATTTGGAAGCTTCCGTAGAGCAGGGTATGAATAGGTCTGAGCTCACGGCAATGAGTGATTACATACCTGCCAACAAGCTCTACATCAGTCTGGGTTACAGGAGAACAAGTGTAGCAGAAGGAAAAGATGGGGAAACCAGAAATATCTATGTGAAGGAAATAGAGTAGCGTGAGTTACAAAACAGATCGTCAGACATTATGCGTCTCTCTTTGTGAATAAAGGTATGAAAGACATTCTCAGTAGTTTAATCACCAAGGTAACCGTACAGCTGGCTAGATTTCTTCTCTATCGTGGCCTCATCTTATGCAGTTACTCGGACGCTTTTGGTCATCAAGTGTGGAATATTGAACACCACTCCAGAAAGTACTATTCGATATTCAAGAAATTCCCGCGAGTAATAGCATTCCAAGTGTCTCCTAACATACCAAACAAAGCGCTTCTGGACCATCATCGACAGCATCATGTCTGGGTTGTTTCATCTCGCAATATATTGTCACGATTGTTCTACCTTTCAAGGACTAAATGGGCACATACACGCGGTTTGCGTAGTTATCGACCGGGACAGACCCAACTCAGCATCTCGAGAAGTGAGACACCGGAAGAAGAAGAAATTAACACACTAATTTTCTGTCGATATTCTGCAAACGCCCTACATATAGATCCTAAAGTAGATCAAAATAGCGCGATTGCTTTTCCCCTGACAAATCGCGAAAAGGATCGGGCGACACAATTTCTGTTTTCTGAGAATCTGGAAAAATACAGATTCTTTTGTTTTTTAGATCACAACACTGCTTACAAGACAAAGCAAGCTGAGCATATTGGTTCAAAGTTTATAAGCTCGGAAATCTATGAAAGGGCTCGCACGACAACTCTTGAGTCATATTTCCCTGTTGCAGATTTGATGCATAGAAAGGGGCTCAGCGCTGTCCGCCTTGGTGCTTCTCCTGATAAATACGCAACCGATCCCATAATTAATGATTATGCATCTCGTCGAACAGGTGGCAACGACTTTTCAGATCTTGCCTTAATGAACTACTGTAAGTTTTTTGTGGGGCCGAATACCGGAATCTGGGCGTTTGCTCGTGCATTCAATCGCCCGACGTGCTTGATAAATGCATTTCCTTGGCCATGGATAAATATTCCCATGTCCGAGCCTAGTGTAGTGGTTCCTAAAAAACTGTGGCATACCTCTGAGAAAAGGTTTTTAACCATAACGGAAATGACAGAGATGGAAACACGGTTCTACTGGAAGAAGTTTTACGACCATGTTTTCTACCAAGAATTATCTATTGAAGTCGTAGAAAATACACCACAAGAAATTACGGGGGCTGTTATTGAAATAAATGACCGCATTGATGGCGTTTGGGCTGGGCCTAGTTTTCCAGTTACGGACTTTCTGACGAAAAACAATCTTGGTTTTAGTTCTACAGCATACCTTTCTTCATATTTCGTTGATGAAAACAAAGATCTTTTCCCATAGTCGATTTTGAGATCGATTAACTCCCAACGCTAATGGATGCCTATCATCGATGAGGTGTCAATCATCATATAAATTTCAACCTTTCTATCCATAGCATCCTTTCAACTAATGTCCTCCAATAACGAATTAATAGGAATCGCCTAGATTTACTATTTTTCTGACGATGTAGTAGCATATGAAAAAGAGAAGCCGGTTTGTTCGATCCAGCCTGGGTGGCAAAATTGCTCCAGCGGTTCAAAGCCGCCCGCAAGGATAGATTTGGCACGCGCGAAAACATGGCGTTCGTCGGAATATATTCGACCCAGGTGCTTTTCGATCAGTTCGCTCACCGTTTCGGCACGATACGCCAGTCAGATTCTACATTGGATACTAATCTAGTTGACTGGGATCGCTCAAATTTGCGGCGACGGATGCGACCCATGGAGCGTCGGGCAGGTTAATTCCTAAAGCATTGGTAGCCATAGAGGAGGTCGAGACCCAGCTCTCCCAGACTCTGTCGTTACAGAATGTAGCGTCGTGGATTACGGGGTAAACCAATAGTAGTCCCCCGTATAAGCTGCTGACCTAAATGTTTCGACCCATGCTTCTCTTTGGAGAACAGTCAACGCGGTCAGGTTCCACCATTCCATCCGGCGTTTCTCTTCTTCATTTCGATAGGCGTCAACGGTAATAAATGAATATTGTCTGGATACCCTTTCAATCTCCCTGAGCGCAGATTTGCAGTCTTCAATCTCTAAATTATGAAGAGTACTGATGGAAACAACTAAATCAAACGTGTTGTCTTCGAACGGTAGTTCCCGAGCATCACCAACTTCCAGGAATTTCGCGACATCTGAATGTGCATTCGAAATTGCATATTCTGAGATATCAATGCCGCGCACAGATAAACCTGGCTCATGTTTGACAAAATCCGCGAGCATGAAACCTTTCGCGCAACCTACATCGAGGATTTCATCTCCAGGACGTAATTTATATTCACTGAAAAACGTCGGTACGACTGGAGACCAGTATTTTTCATCATAGGAATGTCCCCCATAACCATATCGTCTGTCGCCATCGAAGAATTCTTCCCCAAATCGACGAGCCACGTCGCGATCTTTGTCAGTTTTTTGTTGACCTCTCTCGTCGACATTTCTAGTCGTCTTCGGATAGTTTTCTAACAAGTCTTTTTCGGCACCCATCATCGACTCCTTAACTATTTCGTATGTTCTTTTATGGAATTTCCCGCTTCTGTGATTTGTCTCGAGTATTTAAGCTAGGATCGCTTCCAGTCAATCAGAAAGGTCACCCTCCTAGTGCGTCGCATCCGTTACAGAGGTGTCATTTTGAACAAGAAGCTGACGAGCTTTAAAGGCGTAAAGATGAAGAGTCTTAACATGCACCTTCATCTCTACTTGCATTTTTTAAAATAATCTCAGCAATCTATCCCGGTATTCAGTAAGGCAATGTATAAATGATAAGCATTCTAATAATCATCTGGTCTAGCAGATGTTGGGTAGATTATTTTGTCTAGCGACGATTACACACCAAAATCCAAACGTTTAAGTGAACGGAAGATGGTCTTCATCCAGAGAGAGAAAACTTAAAGCATTCAGATTGCCCTGATTGGCAACACAATGATGGTTACAAGACACCGATGGATCAAAATTATATAGCTTTTCTTTATTTTGCTCAGAAAACCAAAACTCCCGAAAACTCGTTTCTTTAATTGATCCGAG
>Ga0315338_1004121_pt1 | contig 11833 bp, 11 predicted proteins | sample ASW8metaG_FD_204518 | JGI IMG/M metagenome (GOLD analysis project Ga0315338, IMG submission 204518) | Ammonia-oxidizing marine archaeal communities from Monterey Bay, California, United States - ASW #8 | ecosystem: Environmental > Aquatic > Marine > Coastal | place: USA: California | collected...
CGCGCGCTCGCCGCGCGTTTCGGCTATGCCTACCTCGATACCGGGACCCTCTACCGAGCGGTCGCGGTCAGGCTGCGGCGCGCCGGCCTCCCCCCCGATCACGCCAGCGCCGTCGCCGCCGCACACGCCGTCACCGCCGATGACCGTGCCGACCCAATGCTTCGTGACGAGGAGATCGGCCGCCTCGCCTCGGAGGTCGCGGCCATCGCCGCGGTGCGCACGGCCCTTCTCGACTATCAGCGCCAGTTCGCCCGGCACCCCCCCGGTGATGCCCGCGGCGCGGTGCTGGACGGGCGCGATATCGGCACCATCGTCTGCCCCGATGCCGACGTGAAGATCTTCGTCACTGCCAGCATCGAGGCGCGCGCCGAACGCCGCGTGCGCGAGCTCGAGGCGCTCGGCGCGGCGGTTGATGCGGCCGCGATTAGGACTGACATGGAGGCGCGCGATGCGCGTGATGCAGGCCGCTCCGCCGCGCCGCTCCGACCCGCGCCCGACGCCGACTTGCTCGATACCACGAAGTTGGATATAGACTCGGCCTTTGCCGCCGCCGAATCGTTCATTCTTCAGCGAATGGAACGGGCCAGCCGACCATAGGTAATGGGGGTGCCGGCGGGGTACGCGATCCCAAGGGTGGTGCATACGACGTACCGGCGCCGTCGTGGGGTTGCGGCAGCGACCAGTCCATTGGGCATTGAGGGCGAGCAGACGAAATGACAACGCTATGACCGATCAGGCAGTCGAGACGGTGGGCAAGCGCAGCGGCGAGGGCGAGCCGCCGACGGGCGAGAGTTTCGCCGACCTGCTCGATGAGGCGTACGGAACTCAGGGCAACCTCGAAGGCACGGTCGTTCCAGGCACTGTGATCGCCATCGAAAATGACATGGCGGTTATCGACGTGGGCCTGAAATCCGAAGGTCGAGTTGCGCTCAGGGAATTCTCTTCGGCCGGCGAAACCGGCGGCCTCAATGTTGGCGATCAGGTCGAGGTGTTCCTCGAACGGATGGAAAGCCGGACCGGCGAGGCGGTGCTGAGCCGTGAAAAGGCGCGCCGCGAGGAAGCGTGGGAAAAGCTCGAAAAGGCGTTCGAGACCAACGAGCGGGTGGAGGGCGTAATCTTTGGCCGCGTCAAGGGCGGCTTCACCGTCGACCTGTCAGGCGCCATCGCGTTCCTGCCGGGCAGCCAGGTCGATGTGCGGCCCATGCGCGATGTGTCTCCGCTGATGGGTCACGACGAACCGTTTCAGATACTCAAGATGGATCGCCGGCGCGGCAACATCGTGGTCTCGCGTCGCGCGGTGCTTGAGGAGGCGCGGGCCGAGGCGCGCGCGGAGATTGTCGCCAATCTGACCGAAGGCCAGGTCCTGGACGGAGTCGTCAAGAACATCACGGACTACGGCGCCTTCGTCGATCTGGGCGGAATCGACGGCCTGTTGCACGTGACCGACATCGCCTGGCGACGCACCAACCATCCGAGCGAAGTGCTCAACATCGGCCAGACGGTCAAAGTCCAAGTCATCCGGGTCAACTCTGAGACCCAGCGCATCTCGCTGGGGATGAAGCAGCTCGGCGCCGACCCGTGGGAAGGAGTCGAGGTCAAATACCCGGTCAGCGCCAAGTACACCGGGCGGGTCACCAACATCACCGATTACGGCGCCTTCGTGGAGCTTGAGCCCGGCGTCGAGGGCTTGGTCCACGTCTCCGAGATGAGTTGGACCAAAAAGAACGTCCACCCGGGCAAGATCGTCTCGACCAGCGAGCGGGTCGAGGTCATGGTCCTTGATGTCGATCCGGTTAAGCGTCGCATCAGCCTCGGTCTCAAGCAGTGCATCGACAACCCGTGGGAGAGCTTCCTCGGCTTGCACAAGACCGACGATGTGGTTGAGGGGCAAGTCAAGAGCATCACGGAGTTTGGCCTGTTCATTGGCCTCGATGGTGATGTCGACGGCATGGTCCATCTTTCCGATCTGAGCTGGGACGAGCCCGGGGAAGCGGCAGTCGGGCGCTACCAAAAGGGAGATGCGGTCAAGGCAAAGGTGCTAGAGGTGAGCGTCGAACGCGAACGGATCGCGCTCGGCGTCAAGCAACTCACCGAGGACCCCTTCGCTTCCACGCTCAACCTTCAGGTGGGCGGCACGGTGACGTGCACCGTGACTGGCATCAAGGAGACCGGCCTCGACGTCACGGTCGGCGAGGGCGTTCATGGCTTCGTGCGCCGCTCCGATCTCGCGCGCGATCGCTCCGAGCAACGGCCCGATCGCTTCGCCGCCGGCGATCGCGTCGATGCGCGCGTGATGAACGTGGATCGCGATACGCGCCGAATCACGCTGTCGATCAAAGCACTCGAAATCGCCGACGAAAAGAAGGCCATGGCGCAGTACGGCTCCTCCGACAGCGGCGCGAGCCTTGGCGACATTCTGGGTGCGGCGATGAATCGTCGCGCCGAGGCGGAGAGCGAGGCCGTGGACGACGGTGCGCCCCCCGAGGCCGAAGCTGCGGCGGTAGTGGCAACCGACGTAGAACCAGCAGTCGAGACCGAACCGGTTGCCGAGGCCGCGCCGGAGAGTGATGCTGAACCGGCGGTCGAAGCTGAACCGGCGGTCGAAGCTGAACCGGCGAGCCAGGTTGAGGAGCCCGCGCCGCCGGCAGCGGTCGGCGGCGGTAAGTCCGACTAAGTCGCGTGAGGCGTGGCTTCCCGGTAGAGAGCCTCGCGGCGGTCGTGGAGACCGCGCCGATGGGCCCACGTAATGTCGCTCGACCTCGACACCATTCTCGATCGCCGTAAACTCAAACGGCAGCTCGCCTTGTGGCGCACCGTGGCCATTCTCGCTGGGCTCGCTGCGGTTGTTGTCGCGATCGCACGATTTGGCGGGCTCGACCGTGAAGATCACGTCGCCGAGCTTCATATCCGCGGCCTCATCGTCGACGATCCGGGGCTGCGCGCGACGCTCAAAGCGGTGGCCGAGGACGACACGGCGCAGGCTCTGATCGTTCACATCGACAGCCCCGGCGGTACCACGGTGGGGGGCGAAGCGCTGTACGTGGCACTGCGCAGACTGGCCGAGCGTAAACCCGTGGTGGCGGTGATCGGCACCCTCGGCGCCTCGGCTGGCTATCTCGTCGCGCTCGCCGCCGACCATATCGTCGGTCGTGGCTCTTCGCTCACGGGCTCGATCGGCGCGCTGCTGCAAACCGCCGAAGTGAGCGCGCTACTAGACAATCTTGGTGTTCGGACCGAAGTCATTCGTAGCGCGCCGCTCAAGGGCCAACCCTCGCCGCTCGAACCGATGAGCGAAGCAGCGCGAGCCTCGAGCCAAGCGGTAGTGGATGACGTTTATGACTGGTTCGTCGGGGTCGTCGCGGCGCGCCGCGACATGAGCGTGGCGCAAGCTCGGGGCCTCGCCGATGGGCGCGTTTTCACTGGCCGCCAAGCACTGAGTGTCAATCTGATCGACGAGATCGGCGGGCCGCCCGCGGCGCGGAGCTGGCTCGAAGCCGAGCGCGGCGTCTCGCGAGAACTTCCCGGCCGTGATCTCGGGAGCGAGGAGGTGGAGAAGACCATCCTTCGACGGATAATCGGCCTAGCCGAAAAAACATTGCTTTCTGAACGACTTATGCTTGACGGGCTGATCTCGGTTTGGCACCTTGGTGGCCTCAGATAGGGCGCCACGCGGTCGCCGGAGACGAGCGACAGCGCGGCCCTGGAGGCGGCGAGGGAGCCGGATCGATGGTCAAATCGGAACTCATCCTGCGCTTGGCGGAACTCAATCCGCACCTCTATCAACGCGATATCGAACGCATCGTATCGACTGTCTTCGAGGAGATATCGGGCGCCCTCGCCCAGGGCCAGCGCGTCGAGTTACGAGGTTTCGGGGCCTTCTCGGTCAAGCACCGGGCGGCGCGCGTTGCGCGCAACCCCCGCACTGGGGTGTCGGTACAGGTCGCCGACAAACACGTGCCATTCTTCAAGTCCGGCAAGGAACTGCGCGAACGTCTCAACTCGGCTCCGGTCACCGAAGAGACGCGTTCGCCTCACGCCACCGGTTGAATGCGGCGCGCTCAGCCCGTCGTCAGCCCCTCATCGTTGGCCGGTCCTCATGAAAGTGGTGTCTGGGATAGCCCTTGCGGCGCTTGCCGCCATCGTCGCGGCCTTCGCGGTCGCCAACCGCACGCCGGTACGTCTCAGTCTGGAACCCCTGGCCTACGAGGTGACGACGCCGGTTTTCGCGCTCGTCATCGCGGCGCTGTTCGTGGGCGCCCTGATCGGGCTCGGAGCCTCCTGGCTGGGCGGCGCTAAGCGGTGGCGGCGCTCGGTGGCGCTGCGCCGCCGGCTCGCTGTGCTGGAACGACAATGCGAACATGCGGGTGTCGCCACACGACATCAGGGCCACCCCGCGAATGACGGCGCCAACGATGGCGGGGCGGCCCGCACACCGGTTTTAGGGCCCAGTGCCCGCTAGACTCTCGCACCAGCCCTACACACGGGAGGAACCAGATGGCGATGAACGCGAAGACCCATGCCCTCGGCCGCAAGACCCGCTGGGACGTGATCGGGCACGACACCATGGACGCCATCGAGGGCGCGACAGGCGCGGTTAACCGCGCCCAACAGGACTACGTCACCGAGTTCGCCTGGGGCGAGATATTCAATCGCCCCGGCCTTCCCAAAAAGACGCGGATTCTCTTGAATCTCGTCATGCTCACGGTCCTCGGCGAGCGCGAGGTGCTGCGTCACCACATACGCGGCGCGCTGCGCCTGGGCTGCACCCGCACGGCCATCCGCGAGGCACTGCTGCAGGCCAGCACGTTCGCCGGCTTCAACAAGGTCTCACTGGCCACCAACGCCGCCCACGAGGTGTTCGCCGAGGCCGACGCCGCCCAAACCCAGAGCAAGCCTAAAGCGCGAACCAAGACCAAGACCAAGACCAAGGCCCGGCCGCGCCGTAAAACCGGATGAGGTACGTCAGCGCCGAGGGCGTCCACGCGGCGCTCGACTACGCGAAATTGACGGCGCGTCTGGGCCAGGCGTTTCGCGGCGAGATGGAAATCCCGGTCCGCCATCACCATCCGGTGGCGACACCCGATGGTCCGGAAAGCATGTTGCTGTTGATGCCGGCCTGGCGAACGGGCGGCAAGCTCGGCGTTAAGCTGGTCACGTTCTATCCGGGCAATCCGGCCCGTGGGTTGGCGACCATTCAAGGTGTCTACGTCGTCCTTGACGCGACCACCGGGACACCCGAATTGGTGATGGACGGTGTCGCGCTGACGCTCCGGCGCACGGCCTGCGCCTCGGCTCTGGCCGCCAGTTATCTCGCGCGCGCCGACGCAGCCGCCATGGTAATGGTGGGGGCCGGTGCGCTCGCGCCACATCTGGTCAAGGCCCACGCCGCCGCCCGCCCGATTCGCCGCATCACGATCTGGAACCGCCACATCGAACGCGCGGCCGCGCTCGCCGACTCCTTGCGCGGCGATGGTTTCGCCGCGACCGCGAGCGAGGACCTGGAGGGCGCGGTTCGCGACGCCGATGTGATCTCGTGCGCTACCATGAGCGACCGACCGCTGGTCCAGGGCGCTTGGCTCAAGCCCGGGTCGCACGTCGACCTCGTCGGCGGGTTCAAGTCGACCATGCGCGAGGTCGATGACGAGACCGTGCGGCGGGCGCGAATCTTCGTCGATACCCGCGCTGGCGCCAGCTCGGAGGCCGGCGACCTGGTTGATCCTATCTCGCGCGGCGTCATCAGCGCGGACGCGATCCTCGCCGATTTGTTCGACCTGGCGCGCGGCTGGGGCGGGCGCGAAACCGCCGAGGAGGTGACGCTATTCAAATCGGTGGGGACGGCGGTCGAGGATCTGGCCGCCGCCGAGATGGTGCTGGAACAGGTCTGAGGCGCAGCGCCTTGCCCCGCATCTCGCGCGCCGATGCCACGCCCGACGTCCACGGCCTGCACGACTCGCTGTGGTACGCCACGGCCGCGCCAGCCCCGGAGACCACCCCGCTCGACGGCGACCGGCGCGCTGACGTGGTGGTGGTAGGCGGCGGCTTCACGGGCTGCTCGACCGCTCTTCATCTCGCCAAGGACGGCGCCGATGTGGTGTTGCTGGAGGGCCACGAGATCGGCTGGGGCGGTTCGGGCCGCAATGCCGGCCTGTGCAACGCGGGGCTGTGGCTCGATCCCGACGACGTGGTCGCGCGGGTCGGCCAGCGTCACGGCCCCAACCTCGTGGCCGAGCTGGGTACGGCGCCGGAACTCGTCTTCGATCTTATCCAACGCCACGACATTGACTGCGATCTCGAGCGCACCGGCGTCATGCGGGCCGCCTTCACGCCGGCTCATCTCAGGGCTCTCGAGGTCCACGCCCGCCAGTGGCAGTCGCGCGGCGCCAACGTCGAACTGATCGACCGGGCGGCCGCCCGCAACATGTTGGGGACGGCGCGCTACCACGGCGCCATCGTCGATCACCGGAGCGCCACCATCCATCCCTTGAGCTATGCACGTGGCCTAGCCCGCGCGGCCCAGGCCGAGGGCGCGACGCTGCACACCGGGACGCCGTTGCGAACGTTAGAGCGCGACGGCCAGGGCTGGCGGGTCGTCACGCCGCGCGGCACGATCCGGGCCGCGGCAGTGGTGCTCGCGACCAACGCCTATTCCGATGACGTATGGCCCGGCTTGCGCCAGAGCACGATCCCGATCGGCTGCTTCGCCTGCGCTACCAAGCCACTCGGCGAGAACATCGTGCGCACCGTGTTGCCGGCCGGCCGGGCCATGTACGACACTCAGCCGGCGATGTACTTCGCGCGGCTCGACTCCAGGCGCCGGCTGATCCTCGGCAGTCTCGGTTACATGCGAATCGGCGATCTGGAGAACCGACGGGCCTGGCCCAACCGCGTGCTGCGCTGGTTGTTCCCCCAGCTCGACGGGACTGAGTGGGAGCATCATTGGAGCGGGACCATCGGTTTCACTCCCGATCACATCCCGCGCCTGCACGCGCCGGCGCCGGGCCTCCACGCCGTGCTCGGCTACAACGGGCGTGGCATCGCGCCAGGCACCTTTTTCGGCCGGGCCCTGGCTCGCTGGGTCGCCGGCGCCCCCGAAGCCGAGCTTCCGCTGCCAGTGAGTCCGGTGCTCCCGGTAGCGTTTCGCCGCACCCGCCAGCTGATGCACCAGACCGCGTTTCGTGCCTACCTCCTGCGCAGCATGCTCCGCTGATAAGCCACCTCATTTTCTGAGAACCCCCTCCCCCGACGGCCTTTCCACGCTGGGGAGGGGGAGTGTGGGCAGAGTGCCGTAGCACCTCCCCTTCTCCGGCCGTGGGCGAAGGTTGGGGTGGGGGGCCGAACGTGATGCCCGCTCGCCGGGGTCGACGGGGCGTGGCGGCGCCATGAGGCTTGGGCGCCCGCCTCTAAACCGCTATAACGCGCGCCTTCACGCACGCGGGAGAGACACCTCATGCCGGTCGAAGTCAAGATCTGCGGCCTCAGCACGACGCCCACGGTGGCCGCCGCGGTCGCGGGCGGTGCGCGTTACGTCGGCTTCGTGTTCTACCCGCCATCGGCCCGCAGCATTACCGCGCCCGAATTCACGCGCCTCGCCGACGAGGTGCCACGCGGGGTAACCAAAGTCGGCCTGTTCGTCGATGCGGAGGACGACTTCATTGCCGAGCAGCTGGCCGCGGCGCCGCTTGATTTGTTGCAGCTCCATGGCGCCGAATCGCCCGATCGCGTCGCGGCGATTCGGGAGCGCTTCGACATTCCCATTATGAAGGCGATCAAGATTGCCGAGGCCGCTGACCTCGACGCGGCGCGGGCCTACGAAGCGGTCGCCGATCGGTTGCTGTTCGACGCCAAACCCCCTAAATCTATGCGATCGGCCCTGCCCGGCGGCAACGCGCTGGCCTTCGACTGGAGGCTGTTGCGCGGCGCTCGCTGGTCGCGACCGTGGATGCTCTCGGGTGGCCTTGATGCCGATAACGTCGCCGAGGCGGTCAGCGTGAGCGGCGCCACCGCCGTCGACGTGTCCTCGGGTGTCGAGAACGCGCCAGGGCGCAAGAATGCGTCGCGCATCGCCGCGTTCCTGAAGGCAGTAGCCCATATCCGGAACGAGCCATGACCGGCCAAACGATCCAACCCAACACGTACCGTCTCGGCCCCGACGAGAACGGCCGCTTCGGGATCCATGGCGGTCGCTTCGTTGCCGAGACCCTAATGCCGCTGGTTCTCGATCTGGAGACTGCCTATGAGGCGGCGAAGCGCGACCCTGCCTTCGCTGCCCAGATCGAGAGCTACGCCAAGCATTACGTCGGCCGCCCAAGTCCGCTCTACCTCGCGCCGCGACTGACCGAACACTTCGGCGGCGCCAAGATCTACTTCAAGCGCGACGAGCTCAACCACACCGGCTCGCACAAGATCAACAACTGCATCGGCCAGATTCTGCTGGCCCGGCGCATGGGAAAGACGCGCATCATCGCCGAGACCGGGGCTGGCCAACATGGCGTCGCGGCGGCCACCGTGGCGGCGCATTTCAACCTGCCGTGCGTCGTCTATATGGGCGAGGTCGATGTCGAGCGCCAGAAACCCAACGTCTTCCGCATGAAGCTGTTGGGCGCCGAGGTGCGGCCGGTCAGCTCGGGCTCGCGCACGCTGAAGGACGCCCTCAACGAGGCATTGCGCGACTGGGTCACCAACGTCGCCGATACCTTCTACATCATCGGCACGGTGGCCGGCCCCCACCCCTATCCTGAGATGGTGCGCGACTTTCAATCGGTAATCGGGATCGAGGCGCGCGAGCAGATGATGGAGGCGGAGGGCCGCCTGCCCGACACCGTGGTCGCCTGCATCGGCGGCGGCTCGAACGCGATGGGCCTGTTCTACCCGTTCCTCGACGATGACGCTGTCGAACTGGTCGGTGTCGAGGCGGCCGGCCACGGCGTCGACAGCGGCGCGCACGCGGCCACCATCACGGCCGGCTCACCCGGCGTGCTGCACGGCAACCGCACCTATCTGCTTCAGGACGGCGACGGGCAGATCAAGGAGGCACACTCGATCTCGGCCGGGCTCGACTATCCCGGCGTCGGTCCTGAGCATGCCTGGCTCGCCGACACCGGCCGCGTGCGCTATGTCGCGGCCCGCGATGACGAGGCACTCGCGGCCTTCCGCATGTGCAGCCGCCTCGAAGGCATCATCCCGGCGCTTGAACCCGCCCACGCGCTCGCCCATGTCGCGACGATCGCTGGAGGCCTGCCCAAGGACCACATCATTTTGATGAACATGTGCGGGCGCGGCGACAAGGACATCTTCACCGTCGCCGAGGCGCTTGGGGACGACCTGTGAGAGAGAGCCGGATCGAGCGGCGTTTCGCGGCGTTGAAGCGCGCGGGCCGGGCTGGCTTGGTAACCTTCGTCAGCGCCGGCGATCCCGACCGCGACACCAGCGCGGCCCTTCTCCATGGTCTGCCAGCGGCCGGCGCCGATCTGATCGAGCTCGGCATGCCCTTTACCGACCCGATGGCCGATGGACCAGCGATCCAGGCCGCCAGCCTGCGCGCGCTCGGGGCTGGCGCGAACATGTGTCGCACGCTCGACCTGGTGGGCGGCTTCCGCGCTGTCGACGACAAAACGCCCATCGTGCTGATGGGCTACTACAACCCGATCTACATCTATGGGCCTGAGCGCTTTCTCGCCGATGCCCTATCGAGCGGGGTCGACGGCCTGATCGTCGTCGATCTACCGCCCGAGGAAGACGCCGAGCTCTGCATTCCGGCGCTTGCCGCTGGGCTACACTTCATCCGGCTGGCCACGCCGACCACCGACGAGCGCCGGCTGTCCCGTGTGCTCACCAATACCTCGGGCTTCCTCTACTACGTCTCGATCGCCGGGATTACCGGGGCGAGATCGCCGGAGCTCACGACGGTGCGCGCCGCGGTCGAGCGGCTGCGCCGCCACACTAGCCTGCCGATCGCGGTCGGCTTCGGTCTCAAGACCGCCGCGCAAACCGCCGCTGTCGCCGGTTTCGCCGATGCCGTGGTGGTGGGTTCGGCCCTCGTTGATCGGGTCGCGGCAGGCCTCGACGCCGACGGTCGGGCGGGTCCGGACCTGGTTACCGATGTGCTCGGCTTGGTGAGCGACCTCGCGGCGGGCGTCCGCGCATGAGCTGGCTTTCCAATTTCGTGCGCCCGCGCATCCAGGCGCTGGTGAGCAAGCGCGAGACCCCCGAAAACCTGTGGCTCACGTGCGGCGAGTGTAGCCAGATGATCTTCCATCGCGACCTCGAGACCAACTTGCACGTGTGCCCCCACTGCGGGCACCACTTACGGGTCGGTCCGAACCAGCGGTTCGCCGCGCTGTTCGACCCGGACAGTTTTCAACGCATCGAGTTGCAGGGGGTGCCGGTCGACCCGCTCAAGTTCAAGGACGAGAAGCGCTACGTCGATCGGCTGCGCGAGAATCGGCAAAAGACTGGCGAGGACGAGGCGATCGCGGTCGCCCACGGCACCATGGACGGGCTCGCCGTGGTTGTCGCCTGTCAGAACTTCGCCTTCATGGGCGGATCGATGGGGCTTGCCACCGGCGAGGCGATGCTGGCCGCGGCACGGCTCGCGGTGCTGCAAGAGGCGTCCTTGATCACCATCTCGGCGACCGGCGGGGCGCGCATGCAAGAGGGCATTCTGTCGTTGATGCAGATGCCGCGCACCGCGATCGCCGTGGCCCAGGTGCGCGAGGCGGGGCTGCCCTACCTCAGTGTGCTCAGCGATCCGACTACCGGCGGCGTCACCGCGTCGTTCGCCATGCTCGGCGACATCACGATCGCTGAACCGCGCGCGCTGATCGGCTTCGCCGGGCCGCGGGTGATCCAAAACACCATTCGCGAGACCCTGCCCGAGGGCTTCCAGCGGGCCGAATACCTGCTCGATCACGGCATGATCGACATGGTCGTGCCGCGGAAGGAGCTGCGGGAGACCCTGATCCGGCTCCTCGACATGTTGCGCCGGCCGCGCGCGCAAGGGCCGGCCGCCGGCGCGGTTATCGCACCGACCGACGTGCTTGCCCCCGAGGGCCCGACGCCCTGACCAGCGATGCCGTGCTCAGCCGCCTGATGCGGCTGCACCCTAAGCTCATCGATTTGTCGCTCGATCGCATGTGGGGGGTCTTGGCCCGTCTCGGGCACCCTGAACGCCGTCTACCGCCAGTGGTCCATGTCGCCGGCACCAACGGCAAGGGCTCGGTCATCGCGATGCTGCGGGCGATGTTGGAGGCGGCGGGGTATCGGACCCAAGCCTATACCTCGCCGCACCTGGTGCGCTTTGCCGAGCGCGTCCGGTTGGCGGACGGCCCGATCGACGAGGCGGCGCTGATAGCGATCCTGGAGGAATGCGAGGCGGCCAACGGCCTGACGCCCATCACCTATTTCGAGATCACGACCGCCGCCGCGCTGCTCGCATTCTCGCGCTCGCACGCCGATATTCTGCTCTTGGAGGTGGGACTGGGCGGCCGTCTCGACGCCACCAACGTGATCGAGCGCCCGCTGCTCACGGCCATTACGCCGGTCGCGCTCGATCACCAGCAATATCTGGGCCCCGACCTGTCCTCGATCGCGGCCGAGAAAGCCGCGATCATGAAGCCCGGCGTGATGGCGGTCATCGGCCCGCAATCCAGCGCCGCCGCGCGCGTCATTGCCGGGCATTCGCGTCGGGTAGGGGCGCCGCTAATACGCCACGCCCGGCGCGGGCCGTGGCCGGGGCGCTGGACCACGCGCGCGGTCGGCGAGCGCATGGCGGTGCGGGTCGAGGGCCGGCGCTTCGACCTGCCCCCGCCAGCCCTCGCCGGGGGCCACCAAGTCG
>Ga0315338_1004123_pt1 | contig 11829 bp, 11 predicted proteins | sample ASW8metaG_FD_204518 | JGI IMG/M metagenome (GOLD analysis project Ga0315338, IMG submission 204518) | Ammonia-oxidizing marine archaeal communities from Monterey Bay, California, United States - ASW #8 | ecosystem: Environmental > Aquatic > Marine > Coastal | place: USA: California | collected...
TCAAAAAGCATTTGAAACTATTGGGTTTGCAAAAGTAGCTACAAGCGCAGATGAAGCAAAATTTTTAGGTTACTTGCTAAAAACAGATACAATAATATTAAACAATGATCATCGAATATGGGCTGCTAAACAAAAAGCCTTAGAGATGATTGATAATAATTATCAGCCACCATCTTATAGGGAAGATTTAAAACTTCCCGGTGCGGGAGGAAGAACAGCCATGTCCATGGCTCTTAAAGGGTTTAAAGCTCAAGGAAAGATTTCCGCGCATGATGAACTGATTGCAAAGAAATTGGCATTTGTACTCACTGGTGGCGATAAAGCTGGACTTACCAAATCTGTAGATGAGCAATATCTATTAGATATTGAGCGTGAAGCATTTATCTCACTAGCAGGGGAATCACTAACTCAAGACCGAATTCGGTATATGTTGAAAAAAGGGAAACCACTAAGGAACTGATATTAAGTGACTAGTTTTATTTTAAAGGGGCAATTATTACGACATTGCTTTTTTTATATAATCATTATATATATTTTTAATAATATCAGCTTCTAATACAGGTAGGAGAAATGACTGGATCAAGCCAAAATAGTTCAGTTGTAGTTAATTATATTAAAATAGCAGCTATCTTTGCTATTCTTTATTTATTCCTTTTAAGCATTGGTATGATTGGTGCTGGATTCAAAGGGCTCGGACGTGGACTTGCAGAAGAGTTAATGTCTGGAGATGCAGCACCTTTGGTTGGACTATTTATTGGAATCCTTGCAACAAGTCTCATTCAAAGTTCTTCGACAACAACATCTTTGGTTGTGGGGATGGTTGCAGCAGGAACATTTGGCGAAGATCCTTACGTAGCAGTAGCGGCAGCAATTCCCTATATAATGGGTGCAAACATTGGTACAAGTGTAACCAATACTATTGTTGCCCTGGGTCATATTGTTAATAAAAATGAATTTAAACGTGCTTTTTCAGCATCAGTAGTCCATGATTTTTTTAATGTGTTTTCGGTTATTATACTATTTCCACTCCAATATTATTTTGGTATAATTAGTAAAACAGCCAATTGGATGGCTAGCTTATTTATGGGTGCGGGTACATTTACATTTAAAAGTCCAATAAAAATGATTACTAAACCAGCCGTTACAACCATTAAAGATTTTTTTAAAATGCAGGATGTGATTAATTATAACTGGCTACTGATTATTGTTGCATTGATCCTGCTTTTTATTTCATTGCGGTATTTAACTGTATTGATTCGAAGTCTGGTGATGGAAAAACTAGAGGCGTTTTTTGATTCCCATATTTTTAAAACATGGATTCGCGCCATGTTTTTTGGTGTTTTTATTACGATCCTGGTCCAAAGCAGTTCTATCACTACATCACTTGTAATTCCTCTAGCTGGAGCTGGTATTCTCCAATTAAAACAGATCTTCCCTTATACACTGGGTGCTAATATTGGAACAACTATAACTGCTCTATTAGCAAGTCTAGTCTCCGGTACACATGCACCCTTGGCAGTTGCATTCGGACATTTAGCTTTTAATATTTTTGGTATCACTTTGATCTGGCCCATTGAAAAAGTTCGAAACATACCTATACGTATGGCGGAGTGGTTTTCTGATCTAGCGGTTCAAAATCGAATTATACCAATTGTTTATATACTTGTTATTTTCTTCTTAATCCCTTTATCATTAATCTTCATTGTGAGGTAACATTATGGCAATCATTAAAGATATTATAAACTTATGGAAGGCTGAGGATTTGCTTTCCCAAGCTTGGAATAGTTCTCATGAAATGATGGAACTTTCAAGAGAGATATTTAATCAGGCAATAAAATATCTTCACTCTGGAGAAAATATTGAAACGTTAAAAGCTTTAAAAAAACGAGATAAAGAGATTAATGCTTTTCAACAGGAAGTCCGACGAAAGGTACTTACCCATTATGCAGTTGAACAAGATACATCCGATATGGCCAATGGACTGATCCTTATCAATATGGTGGTTGATATCGAACGTATTGGAGATTATTGTAAAAACATTCTTGATTTAGCAATCAACTATCCAGAAAAGATTATTTCAGAGGATATTAGCAGTGATTTACTTTTGATTGAGTCCGAAGTAAAAACACGTTTTGACCAAACAATTGATGCTATTCAAACACAAGATACAGATATTGCACGCACACAGATGGAAGGATACCGAGAACAACTTACAGGTAAATCGGATAACATTGTAAATAATGCATTGAAAGGCGAAGTAGAATATGGTTCTCACGCTAAAACAGCAGCAGTAGTTCTCTATTCCCGTTACCTGAAACGAATTGGTGCTCACCTAAAAAATATTACAACAACAGTTATTAATCCATTCGACTCAATTGGCTATAAAAAATAATTTTGAATTCAAATATTAATTCCGCTTTAAAAATCGTTCTGTAAATACATTATCTTTTAAACCCAGATCATATTCAATATTCAACATAGTCAGTTCTGTTCGATGATTATTTTTTAGATTTTTCATAATCATTTTGGTGGCTGTCCAATAATCTCGATTTTTCACATGTTCAGGGAAATCCAATATTTTATAGAGCTCTCCCTTCTTATTAATAAATTCTACACGCTTCATTAGTGAATTCTTTTTATCCACCCAGATAATGCGTGAACTGTACTGAACTCCTTTTTTCTTTGGTTTTGCTATTACCTTATAACATATTGTTCCATTGGTAATTTCTTCACCATTCATTTCATATATATCATCATTAATATCTCTTTCAGACAGGTCTTCATAAGTAAAATCAGTTCCCATAAAACTTTGATTTTTTTCATTAGGGCGTATGCGTTTTACTTTTTTCAACTTAGGAATAAAAAGCCACTGATCATCGGTATTAGTACCAAGCCTATCCCAGATAAGAAATCCTGTTCCTGTTATCTCTTTAGGTTGAGAGAATCGCAGCAGTAATTTGGATTTGAATGTACCGTCTTCATATTTTTTTTCAATACGCGTAAGTTCCCGGGATCGCCTTCTTTCTTTACCATCCTTAGTAGATATTAAGGTCATTTTATAAAGGATTTTTACATCTATGGGTTGTTTTAATTGATCCATTTTTTCTATGATAGATCGTCCGGTTGGTTGACCCCACATTAAATTAGTTACAAGGAATAATAGAATTTGTGATTTTCTGCCCATGTCAGAATATACAGAATTAAAAGTTGTAGAAAAGACCTAGCCTTGTATGGGAAAAATTCTCCATTTTTGTAAATGCATTTTCAGGATCATTATTATCACCTAAAAACTGTATAAAAGCTAATTCAAATTTCCAGTTTATCCATGGCGAGTAACCTATGGATGCGTTAATCATAGTCCCTTTTTTATCCAAGTTTAACATTGCACTTCCTTTTAACTCTAAACGATCATCCATAAGAACCCCAGATGAACTAAATAATAGAACTTGATCTGAAAACATGGCGAAGGGCGTTCCCATACCCGGATGAAATTCCGGATTAGGAAATTCAATCAATTCTTTAGAAAGAGAGTGATACCAATCGTTGGATTCAGAACCAACTTGATTCCCAATTAGTTGAGCAGTAATTAGAATATCAGAACTAGTTGTATACTCTATTTGAAATACATATTGAGAATAGTTGACTTCCTCTTGAAATTCATAAAGGGAAGTGGGGATCTTGAACAAATTCAATTTTATCATGGGTGTTTTGGTTTTGAAAATAGCTCCCTCTGCACGAATCGTAAAATCGCCAATAAACGTTACAAAATCCAATCCCCAAACTGTTGTAGTTCGATAGCCCAATTGAGGAATCATTTGAGGTTTTTGTCCCTGGATATCAATGTAATTAATGGCTGCCAGGCTTGGTGAACGATCATTCCCTCTAAAAATAGAAAATCCAAAATCATTTTCCCCTATTGTGGTTTGAACGCGGAATCCAAGTTCTAATTCATCATCAACAGGGTATTCAATTTTTGGCTCTTCTGCTAAAGCCAGAGGAAAATCTTTTTCACCATATGGCATCCTGTTCTTTTCATATATAGGGGTAATGACTCCTTCAATCTGGTATTCTCCATAATATAATTTTGTTGATAAGGACCATACTCCAATTTTTTTCCCTACTCCAAGTTTAAACAGGTAATAATAATCGTATGGATTCAAATTATCTGTAGGATTATTTCCATCAGCAGAACCCCAGGCATGAATCTGTTTTCCCAATTTAACCTCACCCCAATCAGGGTAGTAGGCTAGATAGATTTCCCGCAAATCATATACAGATTCGGATGTATTGTATCGATGCTCAAGAGCGGAAACAGTTTTTAAATCTAGGGGGCCTTTTGAATATCCCACATCTAGAGATAACAGTCGAAATGGAAGATTTATCTGGGATTGATCTGCGGTTCGTGTCATGATAAAAGGATTCATCTCTCCAGTATAATTTATTTGAGCACTTGCGACTGAGAGAATAATAAGTATTAATAATATTTTTATTTTTTTCAATGAGTTATTCATTGCTAATCAATAGCTGGTAATCTTTTTAAGTTTTTTTCCTGAAAAATGTTCGCCTTAACTCCCATATCAACTTGTATTTTTTCAAAGATTACCTCCGTTGTATGATTTTTCTGGATATCTTCCACAAAAACCCGTTCCATTACATAATATTCTTTTATCTTGTTGTATGAGAATTCCTTCTTTTTCTTTAATGCACCTCTTTTATCAAATGACTCTTCTTTCACTGCCAACAGAGATGATTTATCAATCCAAGAAATATGTTTAGAATAAGATGATTCTGCCTCCTTTGTAGGAGTAACTTGCAAAACAAAACAATCTTTATCGTTAATTATTTTATCATCTAATCTTTTATAGTTATTTTGCTGTAAATCCCTTGAGCTCATGTCTTCATAACTTAAATCTGACCCCATAAAAGCATCCCCTTTTTTCTTGGATGATATTCGGCGTATTTTTTTAAAAGCAGGTAACCACATTCGCATTTCATCATCTTTATTGTCATACTCAATTTTTAGAAATGCCACTCCCTTATCATCTTTTGGTTCTAAAAACCAAATAATCTGTTTTTTATTTCCATCCATAGATTTTGATACCATGAGATTGGTACGTGTTTTCCCTTTTGAATTTTTCAAAACCATTTTGGTGACATTTGACATGTCTTTAGGTGTTTTCCTCTCATCAACCATCTTTGCTATTTCTGTTCCTGTTTGTCCAAAAATTATTGATGTAGAAAATAATATTAGCCAACATTTTTGCAAGATCATGAATTCCTTTCAACCAAGCGATTTTTTAGTAGTTCAGCTAAAGCTGACAATACAGTAAGTGTTCCTATAGATGTAGCGAGCATCGCGAAAACCATCAATCCACCGATATATTGAATTGGGAGAAATACTGAGAAGAGTAATGCTCCAAGACCCATATTAGACCCTGCATCTAAAATAATTGGATAACCGACATCTTCAACTACTGCTCGACTCAATTTATTTTTATCGATCGTTCGAGATAGGCGCCTAAATTGAGCTATATAGTGAATGGAAAAATCAACTCCAACACCAATGATTATTGATGACAAAATAGCAGTAATATGACTTAACTCGATTCCAAAATATCCCATAAATCCAAAATTGATAATCACTGCAGAAGTCAAAGGAATGACCGCAAGAATCCCCCACAATATTCGCTTGAAGAAAATTGATGCAATAATCCCAATTACAATTAATGAGAAAATAATACTTAGAGCAGAAGACCTAACAATCATGATCACCAAATCTCTTAAAATGACGATCATTCCTGTAAAGTCAACAATTAGATTTGGGTTCATATTTGCTTTTACCTGCTCATTCATGCTCTCAACAAAAGCAAAAATTTCTTTAGTGGTCATCACTTTTGAAAATGCACTAATCAACCCAACCTTGTAATCATAATCTATTAATGAAGAAAAATCGTCAGGATCTCCAGACATAGAGTACATAGTAAAGAGATTATTTACTTTTTCACGATTACTTGGGACAGTTTCAAATTCAGGTTTATCATCCATAACCGTTCGATGCATTTGTTCCACAATATTAGCAACGGAAAAACTGGTAATTACTTTTTCATTTTCTTCCATTTTTTCCTGAAGTATTCGCATACTTGATAAAGTTTGAGGATCTTTCATATCACCTTCAATTCGAACCCTAATATCTACTGTACCTGTCATTTTTTCATCCATAAAGTCCATTGTATCACGAATCTCTGAACCAGGTTCAAAAAAGTTTCTCATATTTACATCAACTATAACCTTTGACAATCCAGATAATCCTATAATTACAAAAATCGCTCCAGATGAAAAAACATATTTAGGATGCGTTAATACTACTTTACCTAGTTTATCAATTATCTTTTCAAAAATACTTGGCTCAGTAATTGCTTTGGATCCTTTATTCCATTTTTTTAGACTGATAACAGCTGGAAGCATGAATGAACTCAATAGCCAGGCCCACGCTATCCCAGCACCAATAACTATACCATACCCAAAAAGTGGTTCAAGAGGTGAAAGCGTCATTGTTGCAAAAGCGGCTATAGTTGTAATACTTGTAAGAAAAATAGGAATTAGCAATGAATCCATTGTTGAAGCTACGGCAAGACGCGTTTCATCCTTTTTTCTCATCTCTTTAAAGAATTTTGACACGACATGAACCCCATCTGAATTAGCAATCGTCAAAAGAATAATGGGCATAGAAGTATTAGCAAGTGTAAATAAAAACCGATCAGAACCAGTTAAGTGATATACCCATCCCATAAAACCAATCATTGCAAATAACGATAATCCAATCACCATAAGTACCATGGCAACACCTGAAATACTCCTTAGATTAAGAAGTAGAATTATAACCATTATTAAAATGCCAATTCTGGCAAGGCCAATAACATCATCTCTTATAAGTTCCGGCATTGTGCCAGTGACATAAGCCTGCCCACCATAGTATATTTCATATTTACTTAATATTGGGTCTGCTATTGAGACTACAGCATCTCTGAATTGATTTAAACCCTCACTACTATAAGGCTGTACTGTCACCATAAAATATTCGCTATCTTGGCTAACAAAGCGTTTTTTCAGTGTTGGATTTTTGTCAAGGTATGCTTGAATTTCCCCAACTTCTTCTTCACTTAGATTTCTAAATGGTTGCAAGTCTTCAATCTCCATAAAACCATCTACATTATCCATCCGCGTAGCTGTTGTTATCGAAGTTAACTCTTCAACCTCATGATTATCTTCTAGTTCTTCATTTAGATCCCATAAAGCAGCTAATGCATCTGGAATAAAAATCGATTTACCTTTTTCGCCAAATGCAATAAAAATTACTTCTGTACTACCAAATTCTTCCTGAATAGCATCCCATGCTATTCTTGAATCAAGATTCTTTGGAAGGATTTTCATCATATCATCATCGATAAGAAAAAATCGAACTCCCGATCCAAGAAAAAGAGTAGCCAAAAGAGCAATAATAATGGTTCTCCATGGAAAATCAAGACTTTGTTGAATAAACCAACGTCTTAATGGGTGACTTGAGTATTTAAATGCGATTCTGCTCATAGTAGGTATTGATCGCTTTACGTCCTTTTTGATTAAAGATGCCTCGAGCAACTACTTTCACAAAGCCACGAATTGTTTTACTAATTGGCAAATCATTTTTTAGAAAGAATTCTGGTTGAAAGGTACTATTTACAATATTTACATAAACAATGGATGCTGTTTTCATATCGATGTCACCCCGAGCCAGTCCTTGCTCTTGAGCAGATTTAAGGATAGTGTAAAAATCTTGTTGGTGGCTTAACCGAAAGGATTCTACATGATTCCATATTTGAGGATAGAGTGATTTTAACTCAACTAATTTATGAACGGGTGTCCGTCCAACAAATTTACAGATATGCTCCATGATTTTGATATATTGGACTGCAGGATTAGGCTCTTCTTTCATCACTGTTTCAAAAACCCTATTAATCTGGTTAAAGGCAAAATGCATGATAGCTGTGATTAAATTTTCCTTTGTAGGAAAAAATTTATAGATCGTTTTTTTGCTCATAGCCAATCTTTTAGATAAAGCATCTACAGTAAAAGCGCGCACTCCACCATCGGCAACGGATTCAAAGCCTTCACTCAATATCTGGTCAACTTGTAATTTTTGATTCATTGATTAAGAAACGATTATCGTATTTATCGTTTCCTAGTTTAAAATAAAATAATCATTCTGTTCAAACCCTTTTTTATGATTATTGACTCGAATACTCATAACTTTGATGATACAAAATGGAAAATTCATTTAAAGCACCAATCACCGTTCTTGCTAATGGTGCTTTTCCCACTCATCATATACCTTTAGATATACTGAAAAAATCTGGTACAATTATTTGTACTGATGGTAGTGCTAATAATCTTCTTTCTCTTGACCTTAAGCCTCATGTAATTATTGGCGACATGGACTCAATTAACAATTATGAATTCACAGGTTTGAAGGTTCCGGATTTAAACCAAGATAATACGGACCTTGAAAAAGCATTAGATTGGGCACTGATTAATAGAATTCAAGATGTAACCCTTTTAGGAGCAACAGGACTGCGTGAAGATTTAACTATGGCTAACCATTATATACTTTATGATTATTTAGAAAAACTAAATATTGTAATGATCACAAATCACTTCACAGTTACCTGTCACCGCGGACCTAGATCATTTGATTCTTTTCCTGGAGAAATAGTTTCACTTTTTCCACAGCGATTCGGAACTGTGGTCTCTACTACGGCCCTTAAATATCCACTTAATAAATTTGTATTAGACCCATCCGCTTCCGGTGTTTCTAATCAGTCTCTTGGAGCTACTTTTTCTGTAGATGCCTCTAATCCAATTCTTGTTTATCGCGGCCACCGTAAAAACTAATCCATGCACTGGCTCGATCTTTCAATCTTAATCCTCTATGTTGGATTGCTTATTGGATTTGGGTTTTACCGATCCAGAAAATCGGGTAAAGATCCCGAAGAATATATACTGGCAGGACGCAAACTGAGCCTTCCCGGATTTGTCATAACTCTCGTTGCTACATGGTACGGAGGCATCCTTGGAATTGGAGAAAATACCTATACTTTCGGCATCCAGACTTGGTTCATCTTTGGGTTCCCTTACTATGTATTTGCTTCCCTCTTTGCTTTCTTTATTGCGGGAAGAATCAACCAATTAAAGATGATTTCACTCCCGGACCAATTTCATGAACGGTATGGAAAAAACGCAGGTATAATTAGTGCCCTTTATATTTTGGTTCTAGCTAGCCCCGCACCCTACATCCTTAGTATCGGAATCCTTTTACAATTTACTACGGGACTCTCATTTGGTTTATCATTAATCATCGCCACAGGATTAAGCTTAAGTTATATTTGGATGGGAGGATTCAAAGCGGTGGTCCGCACCGATATATTTCAATTTGGATTTATGTTATTAGGATTTACACTTCTACTCATTTTTTCAATAAAAACTGGTGGCAGTTTATTAGAAATGACAAATTCATTACCTGAATCCCATCTGGATATGACTGGTGGTGCTTCCATAAAATATATTTTGGTTTGGTTTTTTATCGCTTTATGGACATTTGTTGATCCGGGATTTTACCAACGCTGCGCTGCTGCACGGTCTCCAGAAATAGCAAAGAAAGGGATTCTCATTTCTATTGGGTTCTGGTTTATTTTTGATATGCTCACTCTATCAACAGGCCTCTATGCAAAAGCCCTTCTCAACCCAGGTAATCCCTTATTCGCCTATCCTAGATTAGGTGCTTTGGTATTGCCACCATTAGCGTACGGTATTTTTATTACTGGATTGCTTGCAACAATTATGTCAACAATTGATTCACTTGGTCTTATAAGCGCTATTACTTTTGGCCGAGATATATTATGGCGCACTCAAACACCATCTGGCATAAATCAAGAACTATGGCATTTAAAATCCATTCAATTTATTCGAAAGGGTTTAGCTGTCACTGCATTCATTGCTTTGGGATTAGCTTTCAGCGTCCCATCTGTAGTTAATCTGTGGTATGGGTTGGGATCAATTCTAGTTCCCGGTTTAGTTTTGCCCTTTTTATTATCCTTCACAAAAGCCCGGCCAACTTCAGGCATAGTTCTGATGATGGTTTGTCCTGTAATCTTTGGTCTTATTTGGTTATTATGGGGAAAATTGTCAAATGGATATCCATTTGATCTTGAACCATTCTATCTTGGTATTTTAACATCGGGTCTGATTTATGCTTCGAAAGTGAATTTTGGCAAAAGAAATTGAACGAAAATTTTTAATGGATCTCAAACAATGGCCCAACAATGCCAAAGGTGTTCTTTATTACCAAGGATATTTGGCCGTCACAAATAAAGGGATTGTTCGCGTCCGCATTAAAGGTGATGCGTCTCTCATAACTGTAAAATCTAGTGGTACTGGATTATCTCGAGATGAGTTTGAATATGAGATACCCCTTGATGAAGCACAAGCACTCCTAAATCTGTGTCAGAATAATATTATTAAAAAAACAAGATACAAGGTCGAAGCTCATGGGAAACAATGGGATGTAGATGAATTTCATGGGAAAAATAAAGGACTTTGGTTGGCTGAAGTTGAACTTGAGGCTGAAGATGAGATGGTCAAATTACCTCGATGGGCAGTTAAAGAAGTCACAGGTAATGAACATTATTACAATGCCTATATATCTAAACATCCATTTGGAGAATGGGGCCATGAATAAACTGTTAATTGTTTTTGTTCATATTTTTCTTTTGAGTCAGAATGATGGGTGGAAGCAAATTCACAATTCACGAGAGTATTCAATTAGTGGAATTGCAAACTTTAATGATGGCTATCTCGTCGTACATGATAACAAAAAGAAAAATCAGGCCCGAGTGAGTTATATTAATCGTGAATTGAAAATCAAAAAATTAATCTGGCCTGAACCAAAATTGCCTTACGACCTTGAGTCAGCCGTAAAAATGCCAGGGGAAATGAACCGTTATATATTTATGGGAAGCAAGGGAATCTGTTATGAAGTAACAGTCGATCCGAAAGATTTTCGTATAGACGTCCTCCACACTTTTACCTTACCAGGATTAAAACCAAAAATGAATTTGGAAGGGCTCACTATTTACCCATCAGGACAAGGACTCATTTTTATTTATGGAAATCGAGGTTCTGATTCTGAAACTTCCACGCTGTTCACTGTCTTTTTTAATCAAAAGAAAAAATTATTTTATGATTTGAATCAATTTGAATATGATCTGCCTAAACCTAAAAAGCATAAACGAAACTTTGCTGATCTTACTCTAAAAGAAGATGGCAGCATCTGGACAGTCGCTACATCAGACCCTGGAAATAACGGACCATTTACTTCAGCTATTTACGAATTAGGCGAAATCAATCATGCTGGAACATTTACACCGATCCACCCTAATCTATTGAAACCAATCATGGTATTTTCAGGTCAAAAAGTAGAAGCCATGGTATTTTATAAAGGGCATCTTGTTTTGATGACAGATAATGAAAATTTTGGCTCCAGCTTCAAATTAATGGAATAATACATGCTTCATAAATTTATTTCACTACTCTTTTTGTTCTCAATCATTTTTGGGCAATTCAACCACCAAGATAAACTAGTTATTAAACGAAAACTCGGTCAGTATACAGCAACAATCGATTTTGATGGTCGCGTAAATGAAACTGGTTTTTTCCATAAACATTTGGATGTTGGGATTCATTATCCTTTCATGCCTACTTGGTCTATAGGCTTTAAATACAGAAGTCAATATAGAA
>Ga0315338_1004124_pt1 | contig 11829 bp, 9 predicted proteins | sample ASW8metaG_FD_204518 | JGI IMG/M metagenome (GOLD analysis project Ga0315338, IMG submission 204518) | Ammonia-oxidizing marine archaeal communities from Monterey Bay, California, United States - ASW #8 | ecosystem: Environmental > Aquatic > Marine > Coastal | place: USA: California | collected...
GTGGATGGCGCTTCGCTACTTCAACGCATGCGGAGCTCATCCTGGCGGTGACCTTGGAGAGGATCACGACCCAGAGACGCACCTGATACCGGTGGCGCTCGCAGCTGTTGCAGAACGTCGCGATGCCTTGACGCTCTTCGGCACCGATTACCCGACCCCAGACGGCACGTGTGTGCGCGACTACATCCATGTCGTCGATCTCGCCGACGCCCATGTACTTGCGGTGGAGGGTCTTCTCGCCGGCCGCCCGAGTGGCGCCTACAACCTCGGCACAGGCCAGGGTCACTCGAATCGAGAGATCCTCGATGCCGTCGGCAGGGTCGTTGGTCGACCTGTGCCGCACGTCGAGGGACCGCGGCGAGCCGGGGATCCTGCCGAGCTCGTTGCAGACTCGACCCGGTTCCAGTTCGATTTTGGCTGGTCGCCCAAGTGCTCTGATCTCGAGACCATCATCTCGTCAGCATGGAGCTGGCACCAGAATCAGTGGGGCTAATCCACGCTCGCTAACAGCGGGGCCAGATACCCTCGCTTTCGTTCATCGAAGCCATGGAGAACCAGTGATTCGCGACGATCTCGGCGACGCCATCGCGACTGCGCTCGAGGCACTTGGCCTCACGCGCCCCGACTCGGTTCATCTCGAGCGACCGGCGCGTCGCGAGCACGGCGACTGGTCGAGCAACGTCGCTATGGCCACGTCCAAGGCCGCCGGACGTAACCCCCGCGAGCTGGCCGCGGACCTCATTGCCGAACTCGAGTCGATGAACCTCAGCCATGTTGACGCGATCGAGATCGCGGGCCCAGGGTTCGTCAACTTCCGGCTCAACGACGGGTGGCTTCACGACGTCCTCGCTGAGGTCGTGACGTCCGGCGCCGCCTACGGCCGACCCGACCTCGGGCACGGTCAACGGGTCATGGTCGAGTTCGTATCGTCGAACCCCACAGGCCCGGTGCACGCCGGGGGAGCACGGGGCGCCTGCTACGGCGACGCTTTGGCCGGTGTGCTCGAGGCAACAGGTCACGACGTGAGCCGCGAGTTCTACATCAACGATCGCGGCGTTCAGATGGACCTCTTCGCAGCCTCGCTGGAAGCTCTACGCGACGGAACGGACCTGCCGGAGAACGGCTACGGCGGCGATTACATGAAGCAATGGGCCGCCGAAATGCCTGATGGCGTCGACGCCCGCGAGTGGGGATATGCCCATTCGCTCAGCTACACGAAGGAAACGCTCGCTCGGCTCGGCGTCGAGTTCGACGTCTGGTTCAGCGAGCGTTCGATGGTCGAGAGCGGCGCAATCGAAGAAGCGCTCGAGCTACTGCGTGGCCGAGGTGTCGTCTATGAGCACGATGGAGCCTCGTGGCTCCGATCGACGGACTTCGGCGATGACAAGGACAGGGTCATCGTTCGCAGCGACGGTGGCTACACCTACGTCATGCCGGACGTCGCGTATCACCGGAACAAGTTCGAACGCGGCTTCGACCTCATCATCAACGTCTTCGGCGCTGACCATCATGGCTATGTCTCTCGACTCAAGGCCTCCGTTGCAGCCCTCGGCTACGAACCTGACGCCCTCGAAGTCAGGATCAACCAGCTCGTTCGCCTCGAACGTGATGGCGAGGAAGTGAAGATCGGCAAGCGGTCGGGAGAACTGATCGAGTTGGCTGATGTGCTCGATGAAGTCGGGCCAGACGCAACCCGCTTCAGCTACCTGCTCCAGTCGATCGATTCGCATATGACGATCGATTTGGCCGCCATTGCCTCGAAGTCGATGGACAATCCCGTCTTCTACGTGCAGATGGCCCATGCCAGGGCGTGCTCGATTCAGCGCAGAGCTGCCGAGGCCGGGTTCGGGGCAGCGACCGCGACTTCAGGCGATCCTTCGTTGTTGACGCACCAGCGCGAGCTCGACGTCCTCCGCTCGCTCTCGGAGTTCTCCGATGTGCTGACGCTCTCGGTACGCGAGCGCGCTCCACACAAGCTGGTGACGTGGGTTCGCGAGCTCGCGTCGGCGTTTCATGGCTTCTTTGCCGACTGCTACGTGGTCGCCGAGAGCGTCCCAACAGATCTGGCGGCCGCCAGGTTGCAGCTCGTCGAGGCCGGCCGCATCGGGCTCGCCAGCGCCCTTGACATCCTCGGCGTCGCAGCGCCGGAGGAGTTGTGACGGGCTCGATTCCGTTCGACCTTCTTCCAGAGACAGCGAGCATCGATGCTGCTGGTCAGCTGACAGTTGGCGGGTGCAACGTCCTCGACCTTGCTGCCGAGTTCGGCACGTCGCTGTTCGTCTATGACGAAGAGCACCTCCGCAACAGGTGCCGCGAAGCCGTTGGCGCATTTGGCGACGGTGTCGCGTTCGCCGGCAAGGCCTTCCTGTGCAAAGCCATGGCGAAGCTCGCGCACGAAGAGGGCATGCACATCGATGTCGCGAGCGGCGGCGAGTTGCACGTGGTGCTCGACGCTGGGGTCCCCGCAGATCGAATCGTGCTCCACGGCAACAACAAGAGCAGTGGTGAGATTCACGCTGCGCTCGACGCTGGCGTGAGTCGGATCGTGGTTGACAGCTTCGATGAGATCGACCGCATCGAGGCGCTTGAACACCCGACCACAGCGAAGGTGTTGCTGCGCGTCACCCCCGGGGTCAAGGCAGAGACGCACGACTTCATCTCGACGGGTCAAGACGACTCGAAGTTCGGATTCGGAGTGTCATCTGGCCAGGCGGGACTCGCCGTCGAGCGAGCGCACTCTTCGGATGCGATGGAACTGATCGGCATCCACAATCACATCGGCAGTCAAGTTTTCCGGGTCGAGAGCTTCGCAGAAGCGCTCTCGGTCGTCGCCGAGTTCAGCGAGCCGCTGGGGCTCTCCGAGCTGTCCGTTGGTGGCGGCCTCGGAGTTGCCTACGTCGAAGGCGAGTCGGCGCCGTCCATCAGTGCCTGGGGGGCGATGATCGCTGAAGCATGCGATCGGCTCGGCGTGTCGGCGCACGTCCTCGCTGAGCCCGGCCGAGCAATAGCAGCCCAGGCTGCGCTCACGCTCTACACCGTCGGCACCATCAAGACGCTGCCAGACATCAGGACGTACGTGGCCGTCGATGGCGGATTCGGCGACAACCCCCGACCAGTCTTGTACGGAAGCGACTACACCACGTTTCTCCCACGCGATCCTGCTGCTGACCGCCCACAGCGTGTGCGGGTTGTGGGCAAGCACTGCGAGAGCGGCGACATCCTCGTCCGCGACGCTCCGGTGCCTGCAGATCTCTCCGTCGGCGACGTGCTCGCGACACCAGTCACCGGCGCATACGGCCAAGGCATGGGATCGAACTACAACAAAGTGCTCAGGCCAGCGGTGGTGTTCGTGCGAGACGGCGACGCACGACTCGTCATCAGGCGCGAGACGCTCGACGATCTGCTCGCCACTGACCTCGGCTGAGTCGCACAGCGAATTGCGAAGGCTCGCATCGTCGGTGCCGGTACCGTGAGCGCCATGCAAGGACAAGATTCCTCGACGGTTCGCGTCGGTGTTCTCGGTTGCGGCAATGTTGGCGCCTCGGTCGTCAGCATCATTCAAACCGACGCCGACTCGATCGCAGCGAAGACCGGTATCAAGCTCGAAGTCACCAGGGTCGCCGTTCGAAATCTGTCGGCAGATCGTGCCGTGTCGCTGCCTGAAGGCATTCTCACTCGCGATGCCAACGCCATCGCTACTGGCCACGATGTCGACATCGTCGTCGAGACCATCGGCGGCATCGAGCCAGCGAGACAAATCACCCTCGCCGCGCTGAAGAGCGGCAAGCCGGTGGTGACGGCGAACAAGGAGCTCGTCGCCAACTGCGGAGCCGAATTGTTCGAAGCAGCGACTGCCGCTGGTGTCGACCTGCACTTTGAGGCGGCCGTTGGCGGCGGCATACCGATCATGCGTGCGCTCCGAAAGTCCCTGGTCGGAGAACGCGTCAACAAGATCCTCGGAATCGTCAACGGCACGACCAACTTCATCCTCACGAAGATGACCGAGGAGGGCGCCAGCTACGCAGATGTCCTCGCAGAGGCCCAGGCACTCGGGTTCGCGGAAGCGGACCCCACCGCCGATGTCGAGGGCCACGACGCCGGTGCGAAGGCCGCCATCATGGCGACCATAGCGTTCGGTCAGAGCGTGGTGCCGGGAGATGTATTCCAGGAAGGCATCAGCCAGGTGTCGGCCTCCGACATCGAAGCAGCGCGCCGGCTCGAGCACGTGATCAAGCTTCTCGCCATCGTCGAGCGGGCCGACGACGAGGTCGCCGTACGCGTTCACCCGGCCATGGTCCCGGTTGCACACCCCCTCGCTGCAGTCAGGGACAGTTTCAACGCCGTGTTCGTCGAAGGCGCAGCAGTTGGCGAGCTGATGTTCTACGGCAGAGGAGCTGGCGGCTTTCCGACAGCCAGCGCCATGATCGGCGACTTGCTGTCGGCCATCAGCAACCTGAAACGGAACACAGCCAGCCCATTCGGAGCACTCGAGGCTGCCAAGATCAGACCGATCGACGAGACCAGCAGCGCGTTCTACCTCAAGCTCGAGGTCGAGGACCGGCCAGGCGTTCTCGCCGCAGTGTCGTCCGTGTTCGGCAACCATGGCGTGTCGATTCGATCAATGGAGCAGCACGGTGCAGGCGACTCGGCCAGCCTCGTACTCATCATTCACCGGGCCCTGGAGTCCGATGTTCAGGCGACGCTTCGCGAACTCCGCGGGCTCGAGTCTGTTCAGAGCGTCGGGTCCGTGATGCGCGTCATCGGAGACTGACATGAAGTACCAGAGCACGAGAGGCGACGCGCCGGTATTGGACTTCGCTGGGGCGTTGCTCACCGGGCTCGCGATCGACGGAGGGCTCTACGTACCGCAGTCGTGGCCTACGATCGAGACGTCTGACCTCGCTCGGATCACCAAGATGCCGTACCACGAAGCAGCGACGCTCGTCATGTGGCCCTTCGTCGAAGGGTCATCGATCACCAAGAACGCGCTCGCAGACATGTCAGAGGCCGCGTACTCGTCGTTTCGCCACGACGACGTCGTGCCGTTGCATCAGATCGACGACGACGAGTTCCTCCTCGAATTGTTCTGGGGGCCGACGCTGTCTTTCAAGGACGTCGCACTCCAACTCGTTGGTCGACTGTTCGAGCACCAGCTCGCCGCTTCTGGCGAAACCGTCACGATCGTCGGTGCCACTTCTGGCGACACCGGTTCTGCCGCCATCGAAGCGTGTCGCGATCGAGAAGGCATCGAGCTGGTGATGTTGCATCCTGTGGGTCGGGTGAGCGAGGTACAGCGGCGTCAGATGACCACCGTCGACGCAAACAACATCCACAACGTCGCCATCGAGGGGACATTCGACGACTGTCAGGACCTCGTGAAGGCAATGTTCGCCGACCGACGGTTCCGAGACGCCAACCGTTTGGCCGCTGTCAACTCGATCAATTGGGCTCGGGTTGCCGCCCAGACGGTGTACTACGTCACCTCTTCGGTGGCGCTTGCCGAGCAAGGAAGAACGGTCTCGGTCACCGTGCCGACCGGCAACTTCGGGAACATCCTCGCCGGAGACATCGCTCGCAGAATGGGGGCTCCCATCGAGCGGCTCATCGTGGCCTCGAACGAGAACGACATCCTCACCAGAACTCACGAGACCGGTCGCATGACCATGGACGGCGTCACGCCGACAACGAGCCCAGCGATGGACATTCAGGTCTCCTCGAATTTCGAGCGGCTGCTGTTCGAGCTGTACGGCCGCGACGGGAGTGCGTTGTCGGAGGCCATGTCCGAGTTCAGAGCCTCGGGCCAGCTGCAGCTCCCATCGAGCGGTGCCGAGGCCTTCGGACGCGAGTTCGCGGCCGGTCGAGCGTCGCAGGCCGAAGTCGTGGAAGCGATCGCGGCTGTGAACAGCAGCGTCGGAGCGCTGATCGACCCGCACACCGCAGTCGGTGTCACCGTTGGGCGCCGTCTGCGACACGATGGCGAGACGATGCTCGAGCTCGCGTGCGCGCATCCAGCGAAGTTCCCTGACACCGTCATCGAAGCCACGGGCATCGAGCCAGACTTGCCAGCGCACCTGAGTGGCATGTGGGAACTCGACGAGCACGTCGTCGAACTGGCGAATGATCTTGCCGTCGTCGAAGAGCACGTCGCGACGGTGACCACACGCTGAGCCCCGACTGAGACAACTTCCAGGTTGTTGGTGTCTGCGGTGCTCGTTACCATGACGGCGATCGCTGGGATCGGGTTCGACCTGCCTGGCGATTGATCCCGCTGGATCATCGCTCCCCGAGACGTGACGGCGGTTGCTCTCGATTGACGCCCCAGTCACATTCCGATGACAGGGCGAGGGGAACACGCAACGACCACTCCTGGTCCTGATTGTTCACACGGAGATGTGCCGATGAGCACCGAGTCAGACGCACTCGATCGCAGCGTGCTGGAACGCAAGGCCCGCGAGGAGCTGATGCAGATCGCGACTGCGCTCGGGGTCAGTGTTGCCACTCGTGCCAAGAAGGCCGACATTGTCGACGCCATCCTTGGCGACTCGGGTGACGACGGGGCCGAGGAACCCGCTGCTGAAACATCACCCGATGCAGGCGAGTCAGGAAGCGAGTCTCCAGCCGAGGACGCAGCCGGCAAGGGTCCGACCGTGCGTCGCACGCGCGTTCGCAGCAATGGCGGTCGAACAGTCGAAGAACCCGTCGAAGACGGCCCCGGTGTTCCTGAACCAGAGGTGAAGGCACCAGACGTCGAGGGGCCCACCGAGGAGCCAAAGGCCGAGTGGGAGAATGACGTTGACGACGGTTCTGGCAACTCCGAGGCGAGCAACGAAGCCAACGGCTCTGCACCACCGGCGCGAGACGACGGCGCCAATGCCGAGGGTCAGAGCCGCCGGCGACGCAGGCGGGGTCGCGATCGTGACCGGGACGAACAGTTCCAAGGGGAGCCCCTGCCGGTTGAAGGAACGCTCGACCTACGCGACGAGGGCTATGGCTTCCTGAGGACGAAGGGGTTCCTTGCATCTCGCGAGGACGTCTATGTTCCCGCGAAGTTGGTGCGACAGCTCGGTCTCCGCAAGGGCGACGTCGTCACCGGCACCAGCCGTCCTGCAGCCCGCAACGAGAAGAACCCTGCGCTGTTGCGAGTGGACACCGTCAATGGTCTCGAACCGGACGAAGCCAAGGCACGGCGGTCCTTCGACGACCTGACTCCTGTGTTCCCCGACTCCAAACTGAAGCTCGAAGTCGCCGACGAACCGGACAACATCACCGGCAGAGTCATCGATCTGCTTGCCCCGATCGGCAAGGGTCAGCGCGGCCTGATCGTTGCGCCACCGAAGGCCGGTAAGACCACAGTGATGAAGCAGATCGCCGCGGCGATCGAAGCAAATCACCCAGACGTCGAGCTCGTCGTGTTGCTCGTCGACGAACGGCCAGAAGAAGTCACCGACATGGCCCGATCGGTCTCCGGAACTGTTGTGGCCTCGACGTTCGATCGTCCGCCAGAAGAGCATGCCCAGGTCGCTGAGCTCACAATCGAGTGGGCCAAACGAATGGTCGAAGACGGCAAGGACGTCGTCGTGATCGTCGACGGAATCACTCGTCTGACGAGGGCATACAACTTCGCAGGGCCGCAGACGGGCAGAGCGCTCTCCGGTGGGCTCGATGCGGGAGCGATCTATCCGCCGAAGAAGTTCTTCGGTGCTGCGCGGAACTTCGAAGAGGGCGGATCACTCACCATCCTCGCCACGGCACTGGTCGACACCGGTTCGCGCATGGACGAAGTGATCTTCGAAGAATTCAAGGGCACGGGCAACATGGAGCTCAGGCTCGATCGTCGCCTCGCCGAGCGCAGGGTGTTTCCAGCGATCGACGTCGATGGTTCGAGCACCCGACACGAGGAGCTGCTGTTCAAGAAGCATCAGATCGCCGAGGTTCACAAGCTGCGCAGTGTTTTGGCTGCGATGTCAGACGCCGAGGGCGAGCCGATGGAGTTGCTGAAGGACCGGTTGGCGAATTTCAAGACGAACGAGGCGTTCCTCGTCGAGATCGGCCGCGCCCGCTGACGCAGGCGGTTCGGCAGATATTTCTCTTGGGGGTTGGTTCGACTCCCTCCCGCCACCACAATGTCACTTGGAATCGCGATGGTTCCGACACGAGTACGGAGTTGCCATGAAGGCCGGAATCCACCCCGAGTATCGCCAGGTCGTCTTCCAGGACACGTCAACGGACTTTTCGTTCTTGACTCGTTCGACGATCGAGACGCGCGAAACAACCACGTGGGAAGACGGCAACGAGTACCCGCTTGCCAAGGTCGAGCTGTCGAGCGCGAGTCATCCGTTCTTCACTGGCCAGATGAAGATCGTCGACACCGCAGGACGCGTTGAGCGCTTCGAGAAGCGCTACGGCCAGCGTCGTCGCCAGCAGAGCTGATCAGCCTCAGCGGCCTCGGTCGCTGATCGAACCGCGAAGGGTCACCTCGTGGCGCTCGATCCTCAGCAGCAAGCACAGGTTCACGCAGCGAAACTTCGTGCCCTGACGCGGGATCATCTCGGCTTCGAACTGGAAGAAGCCTCAGGCCTTGCCGACGGAGCCCTCGGTTGGTCAGCCCAAGCTTCGGCCGTCGTCTACCTCGCCGAAACGGCGCCGGGTCGAGCGCTTGGCCGAACACTCGTGGCGGCTCAGGATCGTGGTGCCGACACCGTTCACGTCATCTGTGTCGATGATGCTTCGATGGTGGCGCGCCGCGCGGCTGCGTTTCAGATGTCGATTCATGTCTGGAGCGCTTCCGGCAACGAAATTCTCGCCGCCGAGATCGCAGCTCACGAGCCATCGGCGGATCCTCCCGCAACGACGATGGCGCTGATGGCCGACATCGTCGCTGCTGGCGCCGATCCTGTTGTCGAACACGGGACGCTCATCGGCGAGGTTCGTGGACTCGAGATCGTCAGGGCAGAGGAACGCGGCGGAACGGTCGAGTTGCGAGTTGGGGTTGGCGACTTCGATCGAGAGGCCTTCGGTTTGCTGCACGGCGAAGTGCCGACCATGGATGCTGTGTGCGATGTGATCGCAACGGTGACCGAGCATCGGCAACCTGGCGCTGCGCCGCATCCGTTGAATCGCATCGTCAGCGAGCGCTGGCTGAGGTCGCTGTTGATCGATCAGCCGGAACGGGTCGGTTTCGCGAGCCTGGCTGGGGCAGAACCGCCCGTGGCTCGTGTCAGCGTAAAAGACACCATGCCGGCGATGGCTGTTGGAGAACGCAATGGCGAGCAGTGGATCGTCGCCATATCGACTGGCATCGATCTCGAACTCGTGCCCTATGCCGCAGACGCGAGGCTGAAGCTGGCACCAGATGCCCGGCTGGCCGTTGTTGTTCCGTCGCGGGACGCTCACAGAGCCACCGCTCGGTTGGCGGCTTCTCTCGCCGATCCTGCTGAGCTCATCCCTGTCGATGACGACTGGCGCGCATGGACGTGATGACTGCCGGTCGTCGATCGGCTGCGCCGGGGACTACTGCCGGTAGCGTTGGTCGACGTGCGTGATCGTCTGACCCAACTCGAGGACGAGTTGCTGGTTGTCGAGGCCCAACTCGGTGATCCTGACGTGGTCACCGATCGCGTTCGGTTTGCAGAGATCGGACGTCGGCACTCCGAACTCAGCGAGATCGTGGCAGCAGGGAGAGCCTGGAGACGGGCAGCCGACGATCTCGAAGAAGTCACCGAAATGGTTCACGATGCCTCGGCGGACGAACGCGAGGAGCTTCGCGAACTCGCTGCCGACGCCGAGCGTGAAGCCGAAACGACTGACGAGCGATTCAAGTTCCTTTTGCTCCCGCGTGACCCCAATGACGAGAAGAACGTGATTCTCGAGATCCGCGGGGCCGAAGGCGGCGAGGAGGCGAACCTGTTCGCACGAGATCTCTTCGAGATGTACCGGACGTTCGCGAGCACGAACAAGTGGGTCGTCGAGACGCTCGAAGCGCACGCCTCCGACATGGGCGGTTTCAGCGACATTGCAGTCGTGGTCAAGGGCAAGGGTGCTTGGTCGCGCCTGAAACACGAGGGAGGTCCGCACCGCGTCCAGCGGGTTCCCGTCACCGAGTCACAAGGCCGAGTCCACACGTCCTCTGCCACCGTCACCGTTCTGCCAGAAGCCGAAGAGGTCGACATCCACATCGACCCGAATGACCTGAAGATCGACGTGTACCGCGCGTCGGGACCCGGCGGTCAGTCCGTCAACACCACCGACTCCGCGGTCAGGATCACGCACAAGCCGACTGGCGAAGTCGTTTCGATGCAGGACGAAAAGAGCCAGCTCCAGAACAAGGACAAGGCTCTACGTGTGCTTCGCGCCCGACTGCTCCAACGTGTTCAAGCCGAGCAGGCCGCTTCGGAATCTGAAGCACGGAAAGGCCAGATTGGTGGCGGAGGCAGGTCCGAAAAGATCAGGACCTACAACTTCAAAGAGAACCGCGTGACGGACCACCGAATCGGGCTGACGCTGTACCGACTCGACAAGATTCTGGCAGGCGATCTCGACGAGGTGGTCGACGCGCTGCTTCATGACGAGCGCCAGCGTCAGCTGAGCTCGGACAGTGACTGAACACGAGGATCACCTCGAAGGCACCATCTCGTGGCGCGAACTTGCTGCGGGTGCAGTCGCACGCCTGTCAGCAGCAGGGGTCGAAGCCGCCGACCTCGAAGCGCGGTGGCTGGCCGAAGAGGCGTCGGGTATCGAACCCGGCGATTGGTTCCTGGAGAACTCCGAGCTGGCGCGGCGCAGAGGGGTTGCGTCGTTCGATGCCATGCTCGACCGCCGGTTGCGTGGCGAGCCGATCCAATACGTGCTTGGTCACTGGGCGTTCCGACGCCTCGATCTGGCCATCGACCGACGCGTCCTGATACCTCGTCCTGAGACAGAGGTGATCGTCGACCTCGCCCTTCGCGAGATCGCGACCAGGTCGCTCGAGCGGCCGATGGTGGCCGACTTGGGAACGGGATCCGGAGCCATTGGGCTGTCGATCGCTGCCGAGCATCCTTTGGCCGAGGTGATTGCCACCGACGTGTCACCAGACGCGATCGCTGTCGCCAGAGCCAACATTGCTGGCCTGGGTCGGGCCGGTGCCCGCGTGCGATTACACGAGGGGTCATGGTTCGATGCTCTTCCCGAGGCCACCCGCGGTGGGTTCGATGTTGTGCTGTCGAATCCGCCTTACATCGCCCGAGACGAAGTGCTCCCGGCCTCGGTCGTCGACTGGGAGCCGACAGGCGCACTGGTTGCAGGATCACGGGGAATCGAATGTGTCGAACACCTGCTCGTTGAAGCTCGTCGGTGGCTCGCGCCAGGCGGGTTGATGATTCTCGAGATGGCCTCGGACCAAACACCTTCGGCTGCTGAGCTTGCCAGCCTCGCCGGATACTCACGCGTGGCGATCGAGCCCGATCTGACGGGCCGACCCCGATTCGTACTGGTGTCGGCCTCGTGACCGCCGGTCCACGTCTGATCGAGCCTCGCGATGTCGCCGCGATTGCTCGCACGATCGAGGCAGGCGGAGTTGTGCTGCTTCCCACCGACACGGTGTACGGATTGTGCTGTGACCCGACGAACATGTCTGCCGTCAACACGATCTTCGATATCAAGGGCCGCACCGCAGAGGTTCCGCTCGCAACGCTCGTGTCCGGCTCCAGCGCTGCGATCCAAATCGTCGACGAGACGCGCTGCGCGTTCGATCTCGAGTTGATCGATTCTCCTGAGTGGCCAGGTGAGCTCACGTTGGTTCTCCCGATGAAGCCGAGATCCGGGTTCGCTGACGGCGTCGGAACTGAGGGC
>Ga0315338_1004125_pt1 | contig 11822 bp, 6 predicted proteins | sample ASW8metaG_FD_204518 | JGI IMG/M metagenome (GOLD analysis project Ga0315338, IMG submission 204518) | Ammonia-oxidizing marine archaeal communities from Monterey Bay, California, United States - ASW #8 | ecosystem: Environmental > Aquatic > Marine > Coastal | place: USA: California | collected...
CGCTGACACGGACGACGCGAACACCGAGCCGACGCCCGCCCAGCCGGACCCGCCGGTGTTCGGTCACGGCAACGCCCGCACGGATCGTCGCCCGGTCAAGGACGAACTCGTCACGCTCAATCTCAAGGAGGTCAAGCTCGAAGACCTGTTCGATTTCATCGCCATCGAAACCGGCAAGATCGTCATGCCCATCGGCCAACGCATCGGCGGCGCCGGCGGCGACGAGTTCACGATCATCGCCGACGAGCCCGTTCCGCGATCCGAAGCACTTGACCTGATCTTCTCCTACCTTCGGATGAACGAGATCGGCATCATCGAACGGTCGAACGTCATCTTCATCGGCAAGATCATGGACATGCGGGATGAACTTGGCGAGATTGAAGTCGTGCCGCCGAGTGTCTCGCTTGAGCACCGCATCGATCGCGGTACGCTCGTGTTCAAGATCTTCCAAGTTGAACGGGCCAACGCCGAGACGATCGTGGCCAACTTGGAGACGTTCTACCCGGCCGACTACGCCAAAATTTCAGGCGACTCGCTGTCGAATCAGATTCTGCTGCTCGGCGACGTTGGGCTGGCCCAACAGATCGGCATCATCATCCGCGAGCAGGATCACCTGTGGCTCGATGATCACATTCGCACGTTCCGACTCAAGTGGGCGGATGCCACGGAAATCGAGACCAATGTGCTGGCGATCTTCGAAGAAGGTTCCACCACGTCGGGCACTCGAACGGGCTCAAGCCGGACGACCAACCGCGGTGGCAACAACCAGCGACCGGCCACGCCTCGCACCGGCGCCACGCAGATCGAAGGTCGGCAACGCGTAGAGTTGCGGACGACGGTCAACGCGCAGCAGAACACGATCACTATCGAGGCGGAACGCGATGTGCTCGAGGACATCGGCAACCTCATCCTCACTCAGTGGGACCTGCCCCGACCCGACGGCACGTCGCGATTGTTCATCCTGAAGTACTCCGACCCCATCAAGGTTCGCGACCTGCTGCAGACCGTCCTCGGCGCGGGCGGTGGTGGAAACACCGGTGGCAGTGCTCGAGGCGGCGCAAGCAACCGCAACACGCAGGGCGCCGCCGATGCAACCACCGGCATCGCCGGTGTCTACAACATCGAAGCGTTCCCCGACCGCAATGCGCTGCTCGTGCTCGCCAAGACCGTGGAGTCCTTCGACTTCATCGAACGCATCATCGAGCAAATCGACGAACCAACCGATGTCGGTCTGCCCGTTGTGATTGCGCTGAAGTACGCCAACGCGGTCGAATTGTCGGACGAGATCAACATTCTGCTGGCTCGCGCCGGCGCACGGGTCTCCATGCCACGCCCCGACACCGGGCTGACCGCCGAGGGATTCTCCGCCCAAGGTGACTCGTCCAGCGGCATCAACATCTCGGGCCCCGAGACGACCGGTGGCAGCCAGGATTTGAATTTCCCGTGGCAGACGGGTGGCAATGAGGACGAACAGTCGGCCGAGTCCACGCTCATCGGCAAGGTTCGTGTCGTGCCGATCGTCCGGCAGAACGCACTGGCCGTGCTCGCGCCGCCGGCCTACCTCGATTCCATGACCCGGCTGATCCACAGTTTCGATCGACCGCGGCGGCAAGTCATGATCTCGGCGACCATTGTGGAAGTCGAACTCGGCGACCAACTCAACCTCGGTGTGAAAATCGGCAAGGGCATCAATGCCACCGGCAATGGCGTCTTTACCGGAGTTGCGGCATTCAGCGGCCAAGACTACTGGACCCAGTACGGAGATGTCGACGTCACGAATCCGCTGCATTTCTTCTTCGACAACCTGGTTAAAGGCTCTAGCGCCGTGCTGTCCGTGGGACCCTTCGATGTGAATCTGATCGTCGAGGCGCTCAACACCATTACCAACACACGGGTCATTCAAGAGCCTCGGGTCTTCACGGCCGACAACGAGGAAGCCGTGTTCTTCAGCGGGTTGGAATTCCCCGTGGTCTCCAGCATTACCGACTCCGCCTCGGCCGGGCTGAACACGCAGACCAGCGTGGAATACAAGAACGTCGGCGTGTTCCTGAACGTCCGTCCCCGCATCACCGAAGAGGGTGCGGTCGACCTGACCGTGACGCTCGAGTTGTCCGCCGTGGGCCCCAGCGCCACCATCACCAGCAACGCCGCCGGCAACGACACCGTCAACAGTCAGATCTTCACGCGTAAGCAGGTTTCAACGCATGTCATCCTGCTCGACGGGCAGACGATCGTCATCGGCGGTTTGCTCAAGGAGTCGGAGAATGTGTTGAAGACCAAGATTCCGCTGCTCGGCGACATCCCATTCCTCGGCCAGTTCTTCACGCATACCGAGGAGTCGCTCGAACGAACCGAGTTGATCGCATTCCTCACCCCGACTGTCGTACACCGGCCGATGGACAACTACTCAAACTACAACGTGCAGGATCTGGGGCGACTCGAAGCAGTTGCCGCCCCACTTGCGGAGCAGTTGCGTGACGAGCAGGCGTTGATCGACTTGAACATCTTCGAGCGCATCACAGCGAAGTCGAACATACAGCCCCCGGATCGCGATCCTCTCCAAACGACGATCGATGAGTTGGCACCTGACACTTCGCTGCTCCGCCGATTGACACCGCAAGACGACGAAACCCGGCAGCGATTGCACCAGATCGAACAGGACCAACCTTGACACACCACGCCACCAACTCGATCGCCACCAGACCACTTGGTCTCATCCTGATCGGGACACTGCTGCCGGGCTGCACCACAGGGGGGACCACGTGGCCCGAGCGTTCGACACTGACGCAGGCGCAGTGGGAGCGCCTCGCGGAGATCGCCGACCAACAGGCCATGTCCGCGGCGGCATCGCAGTCTGCCTTTACCGGCGCCACGTGGCATTTGGGCGAGTTGTCGGCGGTCAACTCGATTGTCCCCGTGCTGAGCCCCGACGGCACGCACATCGCCGTATGCAGCGGCGATGAGCCCAGTCTGGCCGCTCGACTCGGTCTGGCGGACACATCCGTGTCCGCGGCGACCGGCGTCGCCATCTGGGATATTCTGCCCGGCCGAGGTGGATTGAAACTGCAGATCGAATTGCAGGGACCGTTGCTGCTGACTGACAGTGCGGACGAGACCGGCTTCCTGGTTGAACGCCCCAACGATGACGGAAGCCGCTGGATCGGCAAGGTCGACTGGATCACCGGCGACATTCGGTGGTTAGTCGCGGGCGATGGGGTTGCAACCTTCCCCGCCATTGGCCAGGACGGGCAACTGGCATGGAGCGAACGCCCTCTCGACGGCGAAGACTTCGATCTGGTCATTCGCTTTCCTCAAGACGGCAGTGCCGCCACACGAGAAACCGTCATTCCCCATGGCGACGGGGACTGGCTGCTGCCTTCGTGGTCGCGTCGCTCAAGCCGGCTGTCGGTCTACCGCGTGACACCGACCGGACTTGAGTTGTTCTCGTTCGACGCGGATTCACCCGATACGCTGCAACAGGAACTCCGCCGAATCAGCGTCTTGGCCGGCGGCCGCCGAGTGGACGCGCTGCTCGCAGCATCTGGCCGCAGCCATGTAGTTGGTCTCCCGAACCCGCCGTTGGAAGAGGTCTTCTACTACAACCCACGCCTGCAACGCATGATGCTCTGGCTGCCCATGGGCCTGCACTGGGATCAACCCATGCAGTTGGCCGACCTCTCCGTCGCCGCCGTGCACGACGACCAAGGCGGCTTCCTGCTGACGATGCCCGACGGCCTCTACTGGCAGGATCGCAACGACCACCGCAAATTGATGCGCATCGACCTCACTGCGTGGATCGTGCGGCCGACCAACAACCCGATGCGGCCGTTCCTGCTGATGCGTGTGGGCGATGGCCGCATTTCCATCGAGGCCATGCGGCCCGACCGAAGCCGTGCGGCTCAAGCCAGCCCGGCTCCAGCAGGCTGAGCCGCCCGTTTGAGGGGGCCACAGCCGGACACGACGCCCCATCGGTTGACTGCACTCTGCCTCAGGTACCAGGCTCAGTAGCCCCCTCCTCGTGGAGATAGGTCTGCGGCTTGTACAACCACGCCACCGGCACGAACACGACCGCCGTGCCGAGCATGAGCCAGGTGAAGAACCAGAAGTAGGCGGCACCCTCGAGTCTCAACTGCCCACCGATCTGGAAGGACCGTGAAAAACCGAGTTCATCCGATTCACCTTCCTTGGCAGCATTAGCTGATGAGTCGGTTTGCTGCCGTGCTTTCCTCTGGCGGGACAACCAAGTCCCCTCGTCCTCGGGCTTCGGCGGTTCTTGCAATTCGCACCTCAACACGATCGCGAGAGGTGTCAGAAGATCGCCGTCCGCACCGGGGCTTGCAACGTAATAGATCTTTCGATTCACCAGGTGGTAGATCAGGGCCTGGCCCCATGGATCCTTGATCTTCGAGATCAAGGCTTCCCCATCAGCCTGGCGGGGCAACTTGCCTTCCTGTTCCCAGGAGACTTCGATGATCTGGGCAGCCTCCTCAAGCTGCTTGGATGCTTCCACCTCGGTCCTGACCAGGGTGCCATCGTCCTCGTAGAAGAGACTGCCTCCTGTGAAGAACCCGACTGAACCATCGCGAGCGGGCAGGTCGATTTGGAAACCATCCTCCGTGCGTTCGTAGCGAGGAACCAGGTCAGCTGTACCTAGGGAAGCGATGAGTTCATTTCCTGTCTTGTCATCAGGCAATGCCTCATCGTGCATGTCACGCCACATTCCAACGCGGTCCCTGGCAGCATCCGCGACCTCGGTCTCCTCGGGCACCTGGATGATGAAATTCACCCCAGCCGTGATCACGTTTCCGAGCGTCACCGAGAAGAAGAAGATCGACATGATGACCGACTTCATCTTCCGAGGAGCCTGCGTATAGGAGAACTCCAGGCAGGTGATGGACACCATCACCTCCGCTGATGTCACGATCGCGTAGGCCAGGACCTGCCAGCCGATCGTAGGCGTCTGCCCCTGGTCAATCATGTTCTGGGCTATGGCGATGATGGCGAAGCCACCACCCATGATGAACAGGCCGATGCTGATCTTCCGCAGGGGCGTCAGCTTCCAGACCTTGTCGATGGCCGGGTAGACGATGAAGCCGAAGATCGGGACCAGGATCAGGATCATGACCGGGTTGATCAACTGGATCTGGGAGGGCAGCCAGGTGATCCCCAGCCACGTCCTGTTCATGTCCTCGGCCTGGAGAATCCAGGATGAACCCGACTGGTCGAACAGGGCCCAGAACATCGCCACGAACACGTAGATGACCGCGAGCTTCCCGATGGCGGAGAGGCCTCGTCGACTGAAGACTTCCCTCAGGAAGTCCATGCCCCCTGCTGGAACATGGATGAACTTCTTTCGACCAAGCCAGAACATGAAGGTCGCGATCGCCATGAGGACGCCGGGAACACCGAAGGCCCAGTGCGGCCCATACCACTTCAACAACCAAGGCGTGAGCAGATTTGATATGGCCGCGCCGAGGTTGATCGATATGTAGAACAACCCGTATATCTTGCCCAGCAAGTGTGCATTGGTTTCACCGAACTGGTCACCGACATGTGCTGAAACACATGGCTTGATCCCCCCTGCTCCCAGTGAAATCAACACGAGGCCGAGGACAAGGAAGAAGGATGGATTCAGTGGTTCATCCATGAACGGAAGTTCCGTGCCCATGAGCGCCAAAACGCCATGGCCAGCCACGTACACCATCGAGAGGAGCATGATCGTCAGGTACTTGCCCAGGAAAAGATCGGCGATGAACGCACCGAGGAGGGGCGTGAAGTAGACGGACGATACGAAGACGTGATACCAAGCGGTGGCATCCGTCGGGCTCATCTGCTCATCAAGGGGAGAACCGGGCATAAGGAACAGGTACGTCGTCATGAAGATGACGAGGATCCCCTTCATCCCGTAGAAGCTGAACCGTTCCGCCGCTTCGTTGCCGATGATGTAGGGAATGCCGCGAGGCATTTTCTTCGTCGCAACTGGAGCCGTGATGTACTTCGACTTCTTCGTCGCAACTGGAGCCGTGGTGTACTTCGACTGTCTCACGCGTCGATCTCCTGTCGAATGTCAATGCTGCGCACGAAACGCAGGGCCTCGGTGTCCTTCGCCACACCCGGAAAGGTCAGCACGGTGTTGTGCATGCACACATACACACCTGGTGGCAAGAGTTGTACGGCCAGCAACGCCTCTGTCAAGTTCTGCTTCGCATCGCTGGTACGCAGTATCCACGGTCGCATCGCCCCTGTGAGCACGATCGGGCTCGCCGGACGGCCGCCGCACTGTGCATGCAGCAACTCCCCGGTCACCACCAATCGATCTGTACCGTGCAACACAACGACACCGTCGTATCGGCCAGCCATGTCGAGGGCTGTCGAGGCGATCAGGGCATGGTCGTCCGGCGTCAAATCGAGGCTGTCCTTGGCCATCAACCGCGTGCGATGCAGGTTGATCCGGTCCAACTCCAGCTCGGCCAGCATGTCGTCGAGCACACTGTGCGACAAACCCAGCGCACCGCCCCAAGCGTCGTAGGTCTTTTCGATGGTGCCGCCGGACTGCAGCAGCCCGATGGATCGAATCCCATGATCTGTCATGAAGCGGGCCCAAATCGGTGCGTCACCGGCGGAATGCAAACCTGGTCGTCACACGCCTGCCACGTCACGATAATGGACACAGGCCCATCGCCTTGCGCGGTCCGCTTCAGTGTGACGGGTATGTCGAGTGTGCCGTCCACGACTTGAATCGTGCCGCTGGTCGTCTTGAACGGATGCCCCGCCGGCCACTGAACAGTGACTTCCACGGTCCCATCACCCGGATCAATGGACAGCGGCATCGCGAATTCATCAGCGCTGATGGGCAGCGTCAAGTGCCAACTGGTCTCAATCGCCAACGTCAACTGAACCATCGCCGCTTCACCTTGGGCCAACGAAGCCGGCAGCCCACGCACCGTCGCCTTCACGGAGCCACCGCTGAAGGTCAACGCATCGGGCGCAGGTGCGCCAGGCTCCGTGCTGTCCGGCTTCGACAATTGCTGCCGTCGATAGACCGCGGCGACGGCGATGGGCATGCCTCGCGGCGACCGCTGCAGCACCGTGCCGATGGAGCGAGCCGTCGCTGTAGCCAACTCGCCCCATTGGGGCTTTCCCGTGAGTTCGTACAGTTCGACGAGATCGCCGAGCATGGTCGATGTACCACTGGGCAACGCACCGTCATACAGCGAGCGACCGCGGACGAACAGGTGCTCATCGTTCTCGGGCATGTCGAACCAACCCTTGGCAGGCGACCAGAACCTCGCCTTGGCCTGCTCGACAAGCTGCTCCGCCCAGATCAACCACTGTGCATCTTCCGTGGCCTCATACAGCGACAGCACGCCTTGTGTCAACAATGCGTAGTCTTCGAGGAAGGCTGGGATGCGAGCCTCCCCCCCACGCATGGTGCGCAACAGGCCCCCGTCTTTGCTCCACATGCGGCTGCGGATGGCCTCCGCTGCCGTGGCCGCTGCTTGCACGTACGAAACCTTCGACAGCAGCCGCCCGGTGTCGGCGAGCCCGCCGATCATGAGCCCGTTCCAGCCCGCAAGCACCTTGTCATCGGTTGTGGGCTGGTCACGTGCATCTCGCACCTGCTTGAGCGCCGCGTTGATACGCACAAGCCGTTGATGGAATGCGGGCGCGGTCAGGCCTTCTCGCTGGGCGAGGACCGACGGATGATCAACCAGATGCAGGACCCATCGCGGGTCCGACGAATGATGCGGGTCGCGAAAATTCGCCGGTTCGTCCAAGGCGTACACCCGATGCGCAAAGACGATGTCATTCTCCTCGAGCCCCGCCGCCGTCAGTGCGGCGTCAACCTCGTTGGGCGTCCAGATGTAGGTTTCACCTTCACGGGCGTTGGACTCGGCGTCCTGCGCCGACCAGAACGCGCCGGTGTCATCGAGCATGTCTCGCAGCACGTAGTCCGAGATTTCCGCCGCGATGGTCGAGTAGAACCCGTCGCCGGTGCGTTCGCCGGCCTCGGCGTAGAGCGAGGCCAGTTGGCCGTTGTCGTACAGCATCTTCTCGAAGTGCGGCACGAGCCACTTGGCGTCCGTGCTGTAACGATGAAACCCGCCGCCAACTTGGTCGTACATGCCACCCATGGCCATGCGATCGAGCGTGTGCGTCAGTGCCGCCTGTACGTCGGGCCTGTCCCACGCCGCCGCCATGAGCAACTCAAGATTCGGCGGCGATGGAAACTTCGGTGCCCCGCCGAAACCCGCGTCGCGTGCATCGTAACTCGCCATGAGTTGTGCCACGCCGGCATCGACAACGCCCGCGTCGGGCATTACCGGCGCCGGTGCCGAAGCAAGACGGTTGCGTACTGCATCGGCCAGCCGCTGGGCCTGATCTTCAAGTTGCACGCGCTTTTCCGGATCGATCCAAGCCCCGTGAATACCCTCCAACAGTGTGCCAAACCCTGGTCGGCCGCCCCGATCCTCGGGGGGAAAATACGTCCCGCCGAAAAACGGCTTCAACTCAATTGGCTCGATGAAGACCGACATCGGCCACCCGCCGCGGCCGGTCATGAGCTGCACCGCAGTCATGTAGACGTCGTCCACGTCGGGTCGCTCTTCCCGATCGACTTTCACCGGAACGAAGTACTCGTTGAGCAGCGCGGCGATGTCCTCGTTCTCGAAGGACTCCCGCTCCATCACATGGCACCAGTAACAGGTGGAATAGCCCACGCTCAGAAAGATCGGCTTGCCTTCAATCCGGGCCTTTTCGATTGCCTCGGACCCCCACGGATACCACTGCACGGGGTTGTACGCGTGCTGCAGCAGGTAGGGACTGGTTTCGTCCGCTAGGGCGTTGGGCGTCCGCTCGGTATCCGGCGTTGGTGGGTCGGTCATCGCAATGCCCAGTGCAGTGAAAACGGTTGTGGTCAGCATCAACATCGGCCCGGCATGGTAGCCCGGATGGCGCATGCCATTGGTGGCGGGGCCCCGTTGGGCAAACATCCGCGAGGCAAACTCCCAAGCGGGCTTCCTGCTGCTTCAGAGGGCCTGCGACCGATGAACTAGAGCATGCTGCACCTTCTCGCAACCGCCTTAACTGACGCCAACAGCGCAGGCCCCAGTTTGGCATGGACGATCGTCGCCTTCGGGCTCGGGTTGGTGCTCTGGGGGAGTGGCGGCGGCATCATGCGGCCCGCGGTGGGTGCGTTGGGGCTCGCTGCGGGAGCCATCGCCGGCCGCATGGTCTGGCTCGAGTCAGGCGTGGGCCCCGAGTGGGTGCTGCCCATGGTGGGTGCTCTTGCGACCAGCTGCGTCGCGTTGCTGGCTTGGCATCTGGCTTCCGGAATGCTGCTAAGCCTGTTGGCGGCGATGTTGACCGGCTCGGTCGTGTGGGGCATCGCGTCGATGGCCGACAGCGACTCGGTCCCCCCACCGCCGGTCGCGGGCCTGTTCGGATTGCAGCACCCCACCTACGCAACCACGCCGGACGCCTCGGAGACAGCGCAAGCCAACGACGCTGCAACACCCCCGGCCGCAAACCCGGGCCCGGACTCCGCCACACCCGACGACACGCCCACCGAAGCGGCCCGGGCTACGGACACACCACTGACCGCGGACCTCCGCGCACAGGCCGAGGCAGGGTGGGACCACATCGCTGCAAGCCCCGAGTTGGCACCCATTCGGACCGCGTGGTCGCGGGTGCCCGACAACGACCGTTTCACGATCCTCGTGGCAAGCGGTATCGCGGCGCTGCTCGGGCTATTGGCGGCGGCGTTGGCTGGACGCACCGCCGCCATCTGGTTGACCGCATCCGGCGGCGGATTGCTTGTCATGTGCGCCCTGCCGCGGCTGGTCTCGACCATGGGCGCCAGCAATCTCGGCTTTGAGCCACAGACGGCCGCGATGGTGGTCACCTTCGGGTGGCTCACCCTGACGATCCTCGGCATCGTCATTCAGATGGTGTTGCGGACGCCACCCTCGGCCCCAGCCGCCGAGTGAACCCGGTCAACGTATAGATGTGAAGCGCCCAAACACACTCTGAAAGACCATGGGTATTTGACACCGGCCTGCGTCCGGACACCTTCCTGCGTCAACCGCCAGCCGCGGTTGCCGCCGCCGACATCAACACCCCAAGTAACAGCGGAAGCAGGATCAAGGCGGCGACGATGACGACGCCCCCGATGCGTGGCCACGGCGTCGTGTCACGCTCGACTTCGAGACTTCGCGCCGTGGGCTCGGCCATGATCGGCAACGCCACGAGCCGCAGGTAATACCCAGCGCTGATGGCACTGTTGAGCCCCGCGATAACGACCAGCACGATGTGCCCGGACGCGACCGCGGCGATGAAGAGCAACAACTTGCCCCAGAATCCGAACAACGGTGGGAAGCCCAGCAGGCTTGCCGAGGAAATGGCCAGCGTCCAAGCAGACACCGGGTGGCGTTCCCGCAAGCCAGCGAGATCTTTCAACGACTCCACTTCGACACCACCACGCCGCAGCGACGTGAACGCGGCGAAGGCCCCCGTGTTCGAGAGTCCGTAGGCAAGCAGGTACACCAGCACCGCACCGAACCCACCCACATACGGTCCCGCCAGAATGCCCATCAAAATGTAGCCGCTGTGCGAGATGGATGACCACGCGAGCATGCGTTTAGCTGATGACTGCAACAGCGCGCCGATGTTGCCGAGCGTCATGGTCAGCGCCGCCATCACCCACAGCACGACTTCCAGCGGCGCGGGCAAGGCACCGCCGTCGAACCAGCCGATGGTCATGAGCAACGCCATCAACGCCAGCGCCCCGGCCGCCTTGGGCACGAAGCCCAGGAACGCGGTGACGCCCGATGCGGCACCTTCGTACACGTCCGCCGCGTACAAGTGCATCGGCGCAGCAGCCAACTTGAAACCGATGCCGAGCATGGCGAGCAACATGCCGACAATGCCGAGCACATTGACGCCGCCCTCGGCGGCCTGCGCTTCGAACGCCTGCTGCATGCCGACGAGTTCGACTGTACCCGTCGCACCGTAGAGCAGGGCGAATCCGTACAGGAACAGCGCCGCCGACATCGCACCGAGGAAGAAGTACTTCATCGCCGCTTCCTGAGCCCGGCGTTCACCCCGACTCATGGCGACCATGATGTAGGTCGGCAGCGAGGTCAATTCCAACGCCAAGAAGAGCCAGATGAGGTCACGTGCCGCCGTCACCAGCAGCAGGCCGCCCAGACTCAGCAACACGAAGACGTAGAACTCGCCACGGGTGGTCCGCAAGGGATCAAACGTCAAGCGGCCCGTGACGATGGCGGCCTCGTACTCCCGGTCCGCCGTCCCGGCGTTGAGCAGCACCAGAATCACACCGAGCCCACACGCGATCAGACCGACCCAAACGCCGAGGTCGGGAAGCGTGGCACCTGTTGCATGCATGCCTTCGCCGCCGGCGAAAAGCCAGATCCACAGGCCCGCAACGACCAGCGTGATGACGGCGATGGCTGGCAGCAGATCGCGAACAACACGCCGTCTCGCCACACCCACGATGGCGCACACCACGGCCCCAGCGAGGATGATCAGTTCAGGAATGAGCAGTGGAAATACCATGTGTTCAGCAGGTCACCGGGCCGCGGCCATCATGTCCCGTGCGGCGGACACCGCATCGGGATAATTCGAAAGTGTGTCGGCGATCGAGCCGGCAATCGCGTCGGTCGCCAGCCACGGTGCAACGCCGAGCACCACACACAGGATTGCGAGTGGCGCGAGTATGACGATCTCCCGCGCGGAGAGGTCCACGCCCAACGAGGGATGCGGTTGATGATCCGAGGGCTCTCGCAATTGGCCGAACACCA
>Ga0315338_1004126_pt1 | contig 11816 bp, 5 predicted proteins | sample ASW8metaG_FD_204518 | JGI IMG/M metagenome (GOLD analysis project Ga0315338, IMG submission 204518) | Ammonia-oxidizing marine archaeal communities from Monterey Bay, California, United States - ASW #8 | ecosystem: Environmental > Aquatic > Marine > Coastal | place: USA: California | collected...
ACGGCATCCCCTGTGAGAGCGTCGAGGCAGTCGAGCCGATCGACCGAGAAACAAGTCCCTCGAGCTGGCAATCGGAACAGGGCTCTATTGCCCGCATGTCGCTCTGCGAACTCCTCACTGACGTAGCCGGCAATGCCACCTTTACCATCCTTATGGGTAGACGTGTCGGAAAGCAAATCGCCCTGACGGTGCCTCTCGAACCGAACCGCGAACGAATTCCGACGCAGCCGCTACCAGCGACTCTCCTCCCCGGCCCCGGTGAACTTGTCCACGCAGTTGGTGCGAGTACGAGCGGATCTGTCTGCCTGGTTCTCGACCCCTCCCACGTCTATGCCCTGGCCACCGAGCGACGTAATCGCGCCCTCCACGTTGGTGCGAATCACAAATCGCCTCCGGAGTCCTCATGAAAATCCTTATCGCTGACGACTCGCAGACGATGAGGCGTATTCAGCGACACATCTTGAAGAAGCTGGGGTACGTAGGTATCGAGGAAGTAAGCAACGGCCTTGAGGCGAAGAAAGCCGTCGCCGAGGACATGCCGGGTTTGATTCTTCTCGATTGGAACATGCCAGAAATGGATGGACTCGAATTCCTCAAGGAGCTTCGTCAGGAAGAGCAAGACGTTCCGGTCATCATGGTAACGACGGAAGCGGAGAAGACCCGCGTCCTCGAGGCAATCAAAGCCGGGGTCAACAACTACGTAATCAAGCCATTCACCCCCGAAGTTCTCAAGGCACGAATCGAAGAGACGATCGAGACTGCCGAAGCGAACCATGCGGCGGCCGAAGCGGAAGCGAAAGCGGCGGCGGAAGCGGCGGCGGAAGCGGAAGCCGAGCGTGAGAGGCAGGCACAAGCCGCCGGTGAACAGGATGCCGACAAAGAAAGTGGGCCGGAGAACGAAGCCTCGGGTGAAGCTCCCAACGACGCGCCCTCGGAGGCGACGGTTTCGGACGAGGCCCCGACACAGTCCGGCGCAATCGAACCACCGGGCGACGATGGGGCACCCGAAGCCGAGAGTACCGCTGACGCAGACGGCGATTCCGAAGCCGACGGCGCGGTCGACGCCGCCTGATCCACCGGCGAAGGCCTCGTGCCGTGAGAATCGCGCTGGAAACCGACGGTGTGCATCCGACCGTAGCCGGACAGGGCCTCATGGCCTCATGGCCTCATTGGCCTCCTGGCCCAAGCGTGGATCCACGCCGTCATCGGCGCCTAGTCGACGCCCTACTCTCCAGTACGGCTGACGATCTGGCCAAAAAACAACGTATTGAGCAGAAGCTTATTCGGGCCATACCAGAAACTGCGAAACGTGGGATCGTCCGTCATTGCTACGACGAGCCCGCGCCCCACTCGGTGCGAGATCATGCTGGCCGCGTTGCTGACCTGGCGATCGTGATCAGAATGCATGTAGCCACTCAGCAGCGGAGACGCTGAGTATTGCGCGACGGTCCCGTACGGGTTGCTGCTCGGCTCCATGAAAATCGAGTTGTTACGGAAGGTCGGCAAGAGCCTGCGGTGATATCCGTACGCGAGGGGATGGGTCAAATCGAGTTCACTCTGAAAGATCGCTCCACTGATTCGACGGGCATCGTTGCGTGGGCTTGCTTCGGCGTAAGCGCGGCGCTTTTGGCCCGGGGTTGCGTCGATGTTGCTTTTTAGGGAAATCGGCGCAATCTCGTTGTTTACGAGAAACCTGACCGATGATCCTACGGCGACAAGAACACCTCCCTCCCCTACCCAGGTTTTGAGACGCTCGACATGCGTCGAATCCCAAGCGTTGTACCTACCCGAAGGAAGGAAGATGTGGGTGTAGCGATCAAGATCCATCGAGCGTGCATCGAGGTTGTCGATCAAACTGAGCTCGATTTCGAAGCGACGGTCGAGGAGGTGCCAGATCGCACCTGAGTTGTACGACGAAACACCATTGCCGGTCAGGATGGCGGGTTTCGGTGCTTTGAGCGCACGCAGGCTCGGGCTCCCAAGATCGATTCCCCGCGAGGTCCAACCGCTCGTCACTGCGACAACTTCGACACCATCCTCTTTCAAGATTTTTGCGAGAAGCGCCTCGACCTCATCGCGCGGTACATCCTGGATTCCCATCGGGATGACAATCGACCCGAGGCCAAATTCTTCTTCGCCACGCGCGGTTGCCGCGACGAAAGAACGCGTTGAAGCCCGACAACGAATGTCCTCCCGAAGCAGGCGCCCGAGGGCCCGAGGAGCATAGTAACCGTCCCAGGAAAAAGCATAGGCGTAGGCGTTTGGAGTCAGGCGGGCGCCCGGCCGGGCATGACCCCAATCGAGGACTCGTTCACCCTGGTACGTCCCGGAGGACTCTTTCAACTCGGTATAGGGGAGTCCCATAGCCAGTGGCATGGTCCACGTCGAAACATCGTAGAAGAGGCTATCCGTAAACGCGGTTCGCGTCTCCATCATCGCCTCGAGGAGACGAGCTTGCGGCTGGAGCCGAGGTACGACATAAGCCGAACCGGGCTCAAAACTTTCCTCGCCCCGGGTCACACTCTTCTTCAGCTCGTACACCTCGATGCGTTGACGCACGAACAACTCGACCAGCCGCTGGGTTCGCACGGGGTCGAATCGATCTCCGAAGATCCACCCCTTGTTCTCTGCGCGACCGGCCTCTCGCCAGGCATCTCGATAGAAACGCTTCTGGTAGTCGAGAAGATCTTCGCGTAGATCGATGGAGGCGCGCAACGTAGATAGGGTGGCTCGAAACTGGTTCTCGATCGTGAACGGAAACTCGAAGGTTCCGTTGATTGACTCGCGACGATGGCCTCGTGAGCTCGCTTGCTCAAAGAGGATGCCTACAGCGCCGTGAATGTCAGGAAAGGTCGACCCCTTTCCGTAATAGAAATCGTCGAAACGCTCCTGGCTGTAGTAAAGCCCCTCCGCTTCGTCGAAGGCGGCGGCGTGATAGCGAGCGATCTCCTCCGTCAACCTAACGTTTTCGATCGGCGTAAGTGGGTTCTTTCGACTCGGCACCCCCGGTTGGAAGAAGAACGTCGCGTTCGATCCCATCTCGTGAAAGTCAGTCAGGACGTTTGGGCGCCAATCGTGGAAAATCTCGATCCGAGCCTGAGACTCTGGGTGCTGAAGCAGAAGCCAGTCACGATTGAGATCGGCCCAGTAGTGGTTGGTCCGTCCCCCTGGCCAGACTTCGTCGTGTTCGCGATGACTCGGGTCTCCGGTCGGAAACGCGCTCTTGTGGCTGTTCGCCCATTGGCCAAAGCGGGAAAGCCCGTCGGGGTTCATACACGGGTCAACGAGAATGACGGAATCGGACAACCATCGTTCGATCTCTTCACCCTCCGCCGCGGCCAGGTAATAGAGCACGAGGGGAACACAATTCGAAGCACTCGACTCGTTTCCGTGCACGCTGTAGCCCATGAAGCAGACGACGGGTTGGCCCTCGAGATCGACTTTGTCACTCTCTTCTGCGATCGAGAGTTTGAGGTGGGTCTGCCGGATAGACTCAAGCCGCCCGAGGTTCTCCGGACTGGAAACAACAATAGAAAGGATGTCGCGCTGCTCGTGAGTCTTCCCGACCCGACGAGTCTGGACACGATCACTGGCCGCCGCAACGGCCTCGGCGTAGGCCACCAACTGGTCGTAGCGGACGTGCCAATCTCCCACCTCGTAACCAAGGACACTCTGCGGCGTCGGGATCGCCGCGTCGAACGTGACATCGTCGGGAAGGTAGTCAGCCAGCTCCACCGCCTGGGTTGGCACAAAGGAAAGAGCCGTCAAGAGGACAAGTGTCGTAAGCACCGTCCAAAAGTGCACCAGACTGGAAGCCATCGCCGCGTCGGGAAGTTTTGTTGTTTTCATCGGTAAAAATTAGCACAAGAGAGGCCCAGCTTCATCGCGAATGGCTGCCCGGCGCTCCGAACGCCGTGATAGGGTCAATTGAGCCTCGTCCAGTCATGCAGTAGCATGCTGGTTGCTCCACGCTGTTATCGCCCTGGGAAAGGAACCTTCCTCTGATGATCCGTCGGCCACCCACTCTTGCCCACGACGGCATGGTCGCAACCTCTCACCCGCTTGCGACCGAAGTTGGGACCCACTTTCTACGCCGCGGAGGCCACGCCGTCGATGCTCTGATCAGCGCTGCCGCAGTGCTTTCCGTCGTCGAGTCGTCGGCAAGCGGACTCGGGGGGGACGCCTTCTTCCTCGTCGATAGCCTTGGGGCAGGCCGAAGTAACGTAACGGCGATCAATGGAAGCGGCCGAGCCCCCGCTCAGCTCACTCGCGAGCGATTCTCAGGACTCACTGACGTTCCTCTGCGCACACCTCTCGCCTGCACGACGCCCGGCTGCGTCGCGGCGTGGGAAGATGCCTGGAAACGATGGGGACGACTTCCCTGGTCTGAATTGCTCGCCCCTGCCATTTCCTACGCGCGCGATGGATTTCCCGTCTCCTGGCGAATGGGTTCGGTCGTCCGCAAGATGAGGTCGGTCCTCGCGGCCGACCGTGGCCTCTCCGATCTCTACTTGGACTCGGAAGGCGCTCCCCTCAGAGTCGGACAAAGATGCCTCGCCCCTGCCCTCGCCGATACCCTCACCCTCATCGCAGAGCAGGGAGCAGAGACCTTCTACCGAGGCGAGGTCGGAGAGCGATTGACCAAGGGAATCCGGAGCGCCGGCGGCTGCCTCGATATGGAAGATCTCGCTGAACACCAAACGGAATCCCTCTCTCCCTACGCACTCGAACTCGGTCCCTACACCATGTACGAACAGCCGCTTCCTTCGCAGGGATTGCTTCTGCTCATCATGCTCGGTTTGATGCCGGACGCGACCGCGGACTCGAAGAACTTCGACCCGGTCGATGAACTTCATCGTCAATGCGAAGCCAAAAAGGTCGCCTTCGCCCTAAAGGACGCGTTTTTCTCCGATCCGCCTCATCTTCCGGTGCCCCACGAGCACCTCGCCGAGGTCCTGACGAGTCCGGATGTCCTGACTCGGCTCTCGGCTGTTTTTGATGACGGCCCGCTACCACAGGAGTTGGTTTCGGCGGCGACCCTCGTCGCTCTCGAGGAATCGTCGGACAGCGCGCGGAAACTGATCGAAGCGTACAAAAATGCCGGCACCGATCCGGCCAACCCGCCACGATCAGGTAGTGGCGCGACGGACACGACATATCTCTGTGCGGCCGATCGGGACGGCAACATGGTCGGCCTCATCCAATCGATTTTCCACGTCTTCGGATCGGGGTTCTTGGAGCCCACGACGGGAATGGTCCTGAACAACCGCGCCTGCGGTTTCTCGCTTCACCCGAATCACATCAACACGCTCGAGCCAAAGAAGAAAACTGTCCACACCCTCAATTCGTATCTGATCCACCGGAACGGGGAACCCTGGCTCGTCGGCGGTACGCCGGGGGGAGACAATCAGGTCCAGACGAATCTCCAAATCGTGCGGTCTCTCCTGGCGGGACGCGACCTCTGGCCGGGACCCGCTCCGCAAAGACCCGGCAAGTGGACCCAGGAGAGAGCCCCAAATTCTACGACCCACGATTTCCCCGACCTCCTCGCCCGTGCCCTCGAGGCACCCCGATGGCGGGTGGACCCTGATGGAGCCGTGCGGATCGAGTCGCGGATGCCAGCGGATATCCGTCGCAAACTCGGACGCCGGGGTCATACGGTGAAGCGGATCGGGCCGTGGCAGGGCAGCGGCCTCGCCCAGGCCATCGCGCGCTGGAACTCGGATGGATTGGGCCCGGTCTATGTCGGAGTAACGGATCCGCGGGGCGAAGGGGTGGCTCTGGGCGGCGGTTAGGAATCGAGCTACCTCCGGAGCGGGACTAGTCTATGATTTAGGCTCGACGGACAGTTCGGTCCATCCTTCGGTCGCGCAGGAGGCTCTCCCTTGATCCAGACCTTCAAGAACATCCTCATCCCTGTGGGCATTGGCCTGGGGATTCTCGCCCTTCTTGGTCTTTTCGGCTCCTCACTCTTTTTGTATCGCGAAGCCTCGGCCGTCCATCCGTTGCTCGGATGGTTGGTCCTCACAGCCTTGGCCACATCGGTTGTGCTGCTCGTCTTCTATCCGATTGCTCGTGTTCTGAGGCTCCCTCGTCCACTTCGGCACCCTGGTGTTTCGACCGGCCCGAAATGGGATCGTTATCTCGGCGAGTATCGTGACCGTCTGTTGTCCAACGACCGACTGGCAGGCTACCCGGAGATCGAATCACTTCGTCAGGCATCCTCGAACGAAACCCTCCGTGGTGAGATCGACGCGGCAACCGAAGTCCTCCACAGTGCCGCCAACAGTGTTATTCAGAAACACGCCGCCGCTGTTTTCGTTGCTACTGGTGCTTCGCAAAGCGGAAGGCTCGATGGCGGCATCGTCCTCTCGGCGCAGATTCGCATGATCAAAGAGATCGCTGAGATCTACTGGCAACGCCCCGGTCCCCGCGAACTCTGGTCTCTTTACGGCAACGTCGGCGGATCGGCGTTCCTGGCCAGCGAGATTCAGGACAGCGAGCTCCTCGCCGTTCTCGGGGCCCCGGTCTCCGCCGCGCTCTCCGGATTCGTTCCCGTCCGAGGTACAGCCCCACTCGTTTCTCTTCTTGTCAACAGCCTCCTCGACGGATCAGCCAATGCACTCCTCACCCTTCGGGTTGGGACGATCGCCCGCCAGCATTGCGCGCTCCAAGCGGAGTCCGATCGGTCGGCCATTGCCCGGAGCGCCTCGATCGAGGCTGCGATGCTCCTGGGTGGGGTCGTTGCGCAGGGCTCGAAGAGAATCGCTGATGCGACCCGAAGGCTGGTGGTAACCGGGGCGGTGCGTGGCCCACAAACAGCAGTCAAGGGTGTGGCAGGCGTTGGCACGGCTCTGGTCGGGGGCATCGCCAAGGTTGCAACCAAAGCTGGTGGCGCGGCGAACAAAGCTGGGAACGCCGCGTTTCGGGCATCGCAACAAGCAGCACGTGACCTCTCGCAACTGGTGGGGCTGGAACCTCCTCCCGAACCGGAAACAGCCGGTCCGGAAGTGGCGACCGAAGCGGACCTCGAAACGGCCGCGATCGGCGAGACGGTTCAGTTCTGGGATCGAATCGCGGATGTTTTCTCCTCGAACCCTGGTAAGGATGAGAGATCCGAAGAGATCCTCAACCGGGACGCGGGCCACCCCACGAAGCCGTAGTGGAGGACCGGGTCCAGTGAGACGGAGTCAACTACCTGAAGTACCCCTCACTCTGATCCTCGCTGGGCTGGCCTTACTCTCTGCCGGCGCTGTTGGGATCGTTCGAGCCCAGAGTTCGGATTCGAACCCTCCTCCCGGGACCGATCCGATCGAAGTCGAACCGATCGATCCAACATCGATGGAACAGGTCTTCCTCGACGGCCTCACTCGCATCAACGGCATTGTGGCGGCAGATTTCGATTCCGATGGGTACCGTGACCTCGCAATCATTGGGACGGAGGGTGATGCAAGCGGACGCCTCGCGATCTTCCTCAACCATCAGAATCGGTTCGACCGCCAAAACCGAACCATCGCGGTCGGCACATCAGCTTCGGGCCTCGCTGCAAGTGACCTCAATCACGATGGACACATCGACCTCGTAGTCAGCCAGCATGACGCCCTCTCCTTTGTCATCTTGCTTGGCCTGGGAACCGGGAGCTTCGATCGCTCGGAGTTCGCGCCCGACTTCGATTTTGCGGACGGAGTGAATCCTCATTCTCACAATCTCGTGGTCGTCGACACCAATGGTGACGGCATCGACGACATCGTTTCCGCCCAGTCCGAATCGAACCAGATCGTTGTCGTCAGCGGCAGAGGCGACGGCAGTTTTGCTCCTGAGCCCCTCGTGATGACGGCGACCGGGAACCACCCCTACCGGATCACGGCCGCAGACGTTGACGGGAATGGTCAGGTCGACTTCATCACCCCAAATGTCCTGAGCGGAGACATCACGATCTGCCTGGCAAACAAAACCAAATTCGAGACGATCACTGTCCGCGGGCTCGAGCGCCGTGTTTCTGGAATTGCGGAGGGAGACTTAAACGGAGACGGCCAGCTTGACTTGGTCACAAGTGAAGATGGGAGTCTGAGTTTCGGGATCCTACTCGGAAGAGATGGATCACGCTTCGAACGAGCCGAGTACGACGTGCACGCCGGAGCTGCCTTCCAGAGCCCGGTGATCGCCGACTTCAACCTCGATGGAAAGAACGATGTGGCCGCAGTTTCGATGCGCGAATCGGCCGTCGGCATCTGGGTGGCGAGCGAAAGTGGTCTCGCCAATGTCGATCCGACTCTGGTCAAACTCGAGGGCATCGACCCTCAGATTTGTGCCACGTCCGATCTCGACAACGACGGATACCCCGATCTCGTTGCAGGAGGATGGAACGACGCCCGCGTCGTCATATTACTCTCCTCCCGCTCGCAACACTCGCAACACCCGCAACGCCCATAGCTCCCGGGCGGAATCCGATTAGTCGATCTCTTCCAGAGGGATCTGGATACCCGGCCTGAGGAAGGCAACGGTGACTCGGGCTGGGGAACCCCAAAGACGGGAGATTGCCTCACCATAGAGTTCCATCTGCGAGCGATACGCTTTCGCGCGTTCTCCCACCGCCTCGGGCTCGACACGGTCGGTTTTCCAATCGATGACTCTCCATCCGTCTCCCGACCCGAAAACACAGTCGATTCGACCCTGCAACAAAACCCAGGTCTGCTCGAGTTCGCGTTGCCATTCTTCCGCGGACCAACGGGGGTCGGGCTCGAGGTCGAGATCGGGGGCGTATCTGCGCAAGTCGGCGGCCGACCACTTGAGAGAGAACGATACTTCCCGCTCAACGCGATCCTCGGCAGCGGCGAGACTAAGCTGTTGCCCCAAATCGCTGACAAAGAAATCGACGATTCCCTCTTCGAGAGCACGGTCACGAGGATGAGCATCCCACCAGGGAGTTCGAGAGAACTCCTCGAATTGGGAATCGAGTTGTTCCGCGGAGGTCTGACTAAGATCGAGAAGGGCCAAAGCCTGATGATATCGAACGCCGGCCGCCGCAGGATCGATTCCAGCCGTATCCTGTTCGATAGTGTCCGGCACCGCGGCGCCAAACACGCCCTCTCGTGGTACCGACAGCTCCTGCGTTGTCGTTTTCGGAACGAAGGGGCCCCAAAACCCGGTTCCATCGTCTTCGAGCGCAACTCGACGACGATGATCGTCCGCGCTCTTGAACTCGGTTACCCAGTATTTGCCTCGGAGCCCATCGATACAAGCAATGGGAGGAACTTCCGTCCGCAGCAGGACTCGACCGAGCGTCTTTGCTGCCTGGGGGCTGGAGGTCGCGCCGGGAAGCGGTGGCAGAACAAGATTCTTCCCTGGGCCCCCCGTTGCCCCCACGTCCCCGATCGACGCGGAGGTCGGCTCGAACGCGGACTCGAGGGCAGCTCGAATTTCATTCCTCTGCTGCACGTCCCCACCAACGGGCAGACTCGACTCCTCCTCCGCGCTTGACGAAGTTAGTGACGCGACCAGTCTTGCCTTGGGAATCCAGCGGATGGACATACGAGGTCGCTCCAGAGTCCATTCCCGGGCATGATCGATGGGTCCTTTCGGTGCGTCATCAGTCACACCGAGAGATGCTCCCCCCTTCGCCCGGTCCCGCTCGACAAGTTCTTCCCAAGTCAGATCTGTCCTTGGACTCAAGCGTTGTCGTTCCAACTCGACCGGATCGCACTCAGCTCGCTCGGCCCACGGTAATCCCTCTTTGAACCATCGAATTCGATCGAACGCGGTCTGCTTACGGCGTTCGCTGAGAAGAGCAGGTAGGTCTTCGGCCTTATCTGGATTGAAACGATCCGCCGCAAACAGAAGTAGCCGATCCCGGGCTCGCGTCAGGGCGACATAGAGGACCCGGGCTTCCTCCTCCCGCCCCTCTTGTTCCTGGATCCACTCCAGGACCTTGCGGCCATTTGCCTCTCGACGGCTGTAGGTCGCCTCATCGAACTGGCGGACACCGACCCAGCGTGGCCCAATCCGAATTCGGCTGGCCAATCGATCTTTGGAAGAGAACCGCCACTCGAGCTGAGGTACCACGACGACAGGAAACTCCAACCCTTTCGACTTGTGGATCGTCATCACCTGGACTCCGCGTCGATTTGGTTCGAGGCTTCCGCCTTCCAACCGCCCCGAGCTTTCGAGTGCGTCGAGGCGATTCAAAAATCCATGTAGAGAGGGGCCACGTTCACTCTCGAAAGAGGACGCCAGCGAAAGGAAGCGGTCGAGCACGCGCTCGGGGTGGGTCGTTTCGCCGGAAGCGGCAATCCGAGCCACGAGATGGACCTCCTCTGCGAGTTCACGAAGAAACTCCGAAAGCCCCAGTTTCGATTCTCGATCTCTCCAGATTTGAAAGTCGTCGAGGGCCCGCCGAACACGCCGGCGCAACTTCGGACCAACAAGCCGTTCGTTTTCGTGGTGAGACGTTCCAACCCAATGAGCAAAGGCCTTCGCGCCGCTGGGCCACTTCGGCAAGAGCCTCCCCACGGCAGATGACGGATCGTGGGAGAACGCGGCACCGACCAGCCCATCGAGAAAACCAATCGCGTTGGGCCAGGCCATGCGGATTCGTAGGAGGTCGCCATCGGTGATGGCATAGATAGGAGATCGGAGCGCCGCAGCCAACGCCACATCGTTGCGGGGATTATCGACGACCTGAAGGATGGACCGAAGGTCTCGCACCAATGGTTCTTCAAAGAGGGTCGAGCCATCAGCTAGATTGGCTGGAACGCCCTCTCGCCGGAGTGCTTCAACGAAGAGCGTCGCTCGGACGCGGCTCCGCAGGAGAATAGCAACGCCGCTCCAATCCGTTTGTCCATCCTCTCCTTTCAGAGCGGAATCCTCGGCGAGACTCGCGACCCGACGCGCAACCCAACGCGGCTGCAGATCGGCGTGATCAATGGAGCGCTGCAGAAGCCGATTCTCTTCTACTTTGGTCGCGAGCTGAACGAGATTGATCTCGACGCGCGGATCGTCCGACAAACCAGCCGGGGAGTCCGGAAGGGCAAGTCCGGGCTCGAGCGCCTGCTGTTCGTAGTCCGATCCAATCGTCGTGGAATCGAAGAGCCAACCGAAGAGATGGTTGACGAAGTAGAGAACCTCCGGATGGCTGCGATAGTTCTCCGTAAGAAAAACCGCCGCAGGCATCTTCGGAGGGTCCGCCATTTCGTTCGAAGTCGACGGCGCGAATCGAGCCGAGGACGGTAGGGTCGCGCGTCCGTCCATCTCGACGAGTTCATCGAGCGATCGCACCGGGAGGCTCCCCCGGACCGCGGCAAGAAAGATCTGAGGATCGGCCAGGCGAAACTGATAGATCGACTGTTTGACATCGCCAACACGGAATCGACGACCTGGCTGGGAGACTCCGCGCAGGATCGATTCCTGAAGATGATTCGTGTCCTGGTACTCGTCGATCATCACTTCGCGATAACGACTCTCGAGCCCCAAGTCCTGGCCGTGGCGCCGAACGAAGTGGGATGCCTTGACTTCGAGGTCGCCATAATCGAGGTAGCCACCCTGACGTTTGTAGGCGGAATAGTATCCTTCCATTTCCCGAACCAGAGACACGAGGATTCGAAGGTCCTCGATCTGACTCGAGTGCTCGGCGATCGCCTCTCCGGCGCGAAAGGTCAGAAATTGGGGAACAAAGACGTCGAAGACTTTCTTTGCTTCGTCGATCCCGATCTTGTACCCGGCGATCGCACCGTTGGCGCCATTGGGTGCACGCGGATACTTGAGTTTGAAGGCCCCGTCGGAGCCTAAGAACCCTTTGGCGACGAGGGCTTCCTGCCAAG
>Ga0315338_1004127_pt1 | contig 11815 bp, 8 predicted proteins | sample ASW8metaG_FD_204518 | JGI IMG/M metagenome (GOLD analysis project Ga0315338, IMG submission 204518) | Ammonia-oxidizing marine archaeal communities from Monterey Bay, California, United States - ASW #8 | ecosystem: Environmental > Aquatic > Marine > Coastal | place: USA: California | collected...
TGTCCAGGCGCTTGTACTGGGGGAGGCGCACGCCATTCAACTCGCCCCTCTCTTGAAAGTCCCGACGCATACCCGAGGGCAGTTCGATCTCTCCAGTGCCGAAGACCTGGGTGTAGGGCTGGCCGCTGGCTTCGGTGAAGCGCGAGCTGAGTGTCCAGCGATCGCTGAAGCGCCACGAATGAATGATGTGCAGCGTAATACGCCGGTCAAATTTTGAACGGAACGTTTGCGGCCGGCCATTGGCATCGAGTTCGAGCCCGTCGATCGCGCGTTCTGTAACGCCAGTGTTGAGGGCGATCCAGCCGGTCTGCCGGCCCTCCCGTTTTCGCAGCAGCAGATCGAACCCGTAGGCGCGGCCGTCGCCGCGACGCAGGATGTCACCGATCTCGACGGACTCCTGCTCATCATAGTTCAACTCGTACAGCCCGTCATAATCCTTGTAGTACACCTCCATGTCGATATCCACCTGTCGCAACTTCGTCTCGAAGCCGGCCACATAGTGGATGGAACGACTCGGCTTCGCCGTGGAGTCTGCCAGGGCCCAGATATTGGACAGCAGGGAGATGCCCTGGAACTCGCGGGCAAGGCGGAAAATGTACTGGTGGTAGACCCCTGTGGCTGCCTTCAGGTAAGTGTCGAGACCCAGCTGATAGCGGGCGGCCAGGCGCGGCGACCAGCCATTGTACCCGCCGTTGGAGAAGTGGTTGAAGCGCAGCCCGGGCTGAATTCTGAGTCGCTGGGTGAGCGACAAGTCGTCCTGTACGTAGAGGGAGTTGTGAAAGCCCTCGACGTCGATATTCACCCAGTTCTGTGCCTTCTCGCCGAAGACGTACTCCATCGACATGCGTTTTACGAGGTAGCCGAGTTCTAGGCTGTGCTCCTGCGTTGGCAGCCAGTTGAGGTCGCCTTTCAGGGTCAGGTCGGTGAGCCGGTTGGTCTCCTCGAGAGTCGTGTCCTCCGCCCTGAAAAGCGTATTGGCCTTGAAGCGACTGCCGGTGAACAGGAAGTTGCCAAAGAGGTTGCTGTCGAAGACGTGGGTCCACTTGGAGCTTATGGTGCGGTTGCCCCACTGTAGCTCGAAATCGAGATCGTCATTGCGCAGGTCAAGTTCGTCCAGACCCGTGTAGGCGGCGATGGTCAGCTGGTCGTCGTGCGACAGAACCTGGTGGGTCTTCCCCTGCAAGTCGTAGAAGTAGTAGCCCAGGTCGGTAGAGCCGCTGGCGGCGGCCACGAGGGGGTCCAGGTGCGTACGCCGGCCCGACACGAGCCACGAGCCCCGGCTCACCGGGCCCTGCAGGGTCAGACGTGAGGCGAGGAAGCTGGCGCCGCCGCTGCCCTCGAAGTGCTCCTTGTTGCCCTCGTCGGTGATCACGTTGAGCACCGAGGACAGGCGGCCGCCGTGCTTGGCCGGATAGCCACCTCTGAGCAGCTCCGTGCTCTTGGTGGCGTCAGCGGGGAAGGTGCTGAAGAGGCCAAACAAGTGCGAGGCGTTGTAGACGTCGGAGCCGTCGAGGAGCACTAGGTTCTGATCGGGGGTGCCGCCGCGTACGTAGAGACCGACGGAGAAGTCGGACAGAGCGGCGACGCCGGGCAAGGTCTGGATCGTGCGGATCGGATCCGCCTCGATGGCGGCGGGGGCGGCCTTCAATTCCGCCGGCCGCAGCGAAATGCGGCTCGGGCTGATGTCGATATCGACCAGGTCCGTGGCGTCGGCTTCGATCACCGTGGCCTGCAGCTCGATGGTCTGCGACGACAGCCGGACATCGACGACGAGGTCGGCTTCGGTCAGTGTCAACTGGTGCTTGAAGGCAGCGTAGCCGATGTAGGATACGACCAATTCGTGGCCACCGGCAGGCACGTCAGGGATCACGTAGTAGCCGGCTTCGTTGGTGATACTGCCGCGACTCTCACCTTTCAGGTAGACACTGACAAAAGGCAGGCTCTCGCCATTGCTGGCGTCGCGGATATAACCCGAAATGTCGGCTGCCTGCGTCGCAGTCCCCAGGCTCAGAAAGAGCGGGAGCAGTCTCCAGCAACTCATGCCAGGATCGGGCTCGCAGTCACTCTCCCGTAGAGCCGAACCCGCCAGTCCCCCGGTCGGATTCGCCCAACTGCTCCACTTCCTCCCAGCACACGCGAGTCACCGGCGCGAAGACGAGCTGAGCCACCCGGTCACCGGGCTCGATGCGCTGCTTGGTGTCGGAGAGATTGACGAGAATGACGCCCACGTCGCCACGGTAGTCGGCGTCGATCGTGCCCGGTGCGTTGAGCACGGTGAGGCCCCGCTTGAGAGCGAGGCCGCTGCGGGGCCGCACCTGGGCTTCGTACCCAGCCGGGATCTCGAGGCGCAGACCGCTGGGGACAAGTGCCCTGGCTCCGGGCGCCAGACTCAACGGCTCATCTAGGTGGGCACGCAGGTCGAGCCCGGCGCTGTGGGTCGTCTCATAGGCGGGCAGCTCGTTCGAGGTGTCGCGCAGGACGCGGATTGTCAGTTCAGTCACGGCCGGCGAACTCGCGGCGCCAGCGATCGTTCAGGGCACGGACATAGACCGCGCCTAGGACGTAGACGATGGAACTGAACAGGCTCAGGACGCCGGCGATAAACACCATCAGCAGACGCTGCGGGCGCGATGGCTTCTCCGGCGGCAACGCTTCGTCGAGGACCTGTATCGTGGACGAATTGTTGTCCTTCTCGATCAGGGCCTCCGCTTTCTGCTCGAGAAGCATCTTCATCAGCGCCGCCTGTACGAGCACGTTCTTTTCGATGTTCTGGTAGTTGTGAGCTACCTCTGGGATGTGCCGCAGGGGCAGGAACAGGTTCTCCTCAAGGAACAGTCCGCCCAGCATGTCCTCACCGGAGGCGGATAACGTCCCCAACTCGGAGTGGGGTCCGTCGCGCAGGAAGGCGAGGGCCTGCTGTCGCATCATCGACTCCTTCTCGAGACGCTTGACCTCCGGGTGAGCTGTCGAGAACCCGGATAGCAGCAGACTGCGGCGCTTGATAACCAGCTCCATGGCGGCGCTTTGCATGTCGGAGGCAGCGCGGATCGTAGCCCGCGCTTGATCCTCGATGGAGATTGCGTTGTGTTCCTCCTGGAAGGTCTGCAGCCGCGCCAGTTCATCCTCCAGCTTCTGAGATTCCTGGGCTTCCAGTTGAGAGATGAAGGCGAAACGCTCGTTGGCGTTCGACTGCGACAGCCTGATGTTGGTGGTGTCGAGGAACCTCACATACTGGTTGGCCATATCCGCCGCCAGCTGCGGATCGCGGGCCAGTACCGAGATCATGATCGTGCCCTTCTCACTCTTGCCGATCTCCGTGTGGTTCTCCAGGGCGTCGATGGCATCTTCCGTGCTGTCGTCAGTCTCGTACATGATCATCAAGTCGAAGTGTTTCACCATCTGCCGGCGCAGCGTCGGGCTTTCGAGGATGGCGACGAAGATGTCGGCTGGCGTGCCTTTTTCGCCCAGGCGCAGGGAGGGGATCGGCAGGTCGGCGAGCAAATCGGCGAAGCCGAAGCCTTGTTTCTGTTCCTTCGGGGGCAGCAACTGCACGACCGCTTCGTACTGCTCGTCGAGGGTGAAGCTCAAGCCGGCGGCGGCGATACACACGGCGACCGTGCCACCGATGATAAGGCGTCGGCCGGCCAGCAGGGCGGCGATCAGGTCGAGGACGTCGATGCGGTTACGGTCGATTTCGGTTCGATTCATCATTTAGATCGCGCGGACCAGGAGGATGAGGGTGAGGGCCTCGGCGGTGGAGCGCATGGTGTCTGTCACGAGGCTCCACCAGTCGCGGTACTGTTTTTCCGGGACCCAGATCTCGTCGCCCGGTTCGACGAGCAGGTTCTTGTCGAACTTCTCGCGCAGACCGGTGCGCGCGTGGATCAGGCGGGCGCCGGACTTGTGGGCGTTGAAGCCGAAGCCGCCGGCCTGCTCCAGATAGAAGCCGCCGCGTCGGCCCGCCTCGAAGTCGACGAGGCCCGGTTTTTGGAACTGGCCGCTCATGCTGACTGTGAGACGTTTTTCCGGAATGAAGACGACGTCGCCGCCCTCGAGGAAGACGTCCTGGGATTCGTCGCCCTCGAGGAACAGGCGCTCGAAGTCGATTGCCAGACGTCCACGTTGCTCGCGCTGTTTCGACTTGAGGTAGGCGCGCTCTTCCGGCGTCAGGTCGGCGAGCCCGCCGGCGGCAAGGGCCGCCTGCAGTCGGGCCAGTTCCGGATCTATGATGGCGCGGGCCTTGGTGCGGATGACGCGAGCCTCGAGCAGGTTGGCGTTGTCGGTGAAGCCCCCCGCCTCGCGCACGAAGTCGATGAGCGTCGTCTCGCCCCGAGTGATGCGGTAGCGGCCCGTGTAACGCATCTGTCCATGAGCGAAGACGGTTGGCGTCAACTGCCAGTCGGAGCGCGTGCGGATGAAGAGCATGTCCTTCGCCTGCAGTGGCACGTCGGCGATATCGTCGACCGTCTGACGAATGGCGCCGCTCTCCTGGTCGATGAGAGTGATCACGACGGTCGAGTCGGTACCCTCCACGAAGCGCCAGATCTCGACTTGCGCCAGTGGTGCGGTATCCTTGAGGCCGCGAGCCAGGCGCAACAGGTCGGCGATAGTGTCGCCGTCGCGAAACTCCTGGTCGCCTTCTTTGTTCACGGCGCCGTAGACGAAGACATGACGCTGGCGAAATTCGACGTGAACGATGTCACCCATGCGCAGGTAGGGGTTGTGACGGATATCACCGGTGGCGACAAACATGGCCAGATCGACCACTTCCACCAGACCATCGGCGTGGTGAACCTGCACCGAGCGCCGCGCGGTGATGGTGCCTCCCAAATCGAGGAAACCGCCCGCCAGATCGATCAGATCCGAGACGCGCGTCACCGGTGTCACCACGTGGGCGCCTTCGCCATCGACCACGGGACCGGTGATGTAGACGGAGAAGAAGCGCATGCTCTGCAGCGACAGGGTGATCTCGACACCCGGGTACTTGTCGCGGGAGGCAGCGCCGATGATCTCGGCTTTGACGTCGGCGAGGGTGCGTCCCGAGACATCGAAGGCGCCGATCGTCGGCACGAGTGCGAGCCCCTCCGGGTTGACCTCGAAGGGGAGATCCTGATCGAACTCGCCCCAGATGTAGAGTTGGATCACGTCGCCAGGACCGACGATGTAGGTCTCGGGGTCGATCTGCCGGTCTTGGGCGATACGCAGGCGTTGCACTTCCTCGCCCTCGGGCAGGCGCTCTTGACGGTCGGCGTCGCTGGTGATCAAGCCCGGCTTCTCGGTGCCGGGAAGACGTCGTAACTCCTCTTCCTGGCGCTCGGTTTCGTCCAGAAGTTCATCGAGGTCCTGCGCGCTCGTCATCGACGCCCACAGGGCAAGGAGGCACGCGGTCAAACAGATCCTGTATCTCACTTCAGTCGATCTCCGTACTGGCGCTGGTAATACGCCTTGTAGTCGTCCCGGTTGCGGATGTCTCGCCACCAGTCCTGGTGATCTCCGTACCATTGAATCGTGCGGTTTATGGCCTCTTCCACATCGACAGCCGGCTTCCAGCCGAGGGCCTTCACCTTGTTGGAATCCAAGGCATAGCGCAGGTCGTGCCCGACGCGATCCTTGACGAACTGAATCAGCGTTTCTGGTTTCTCAAGTTGTTCAAGAATTGTGCGCGCCACCTCGATCCCCGTCGCGTCGTTGTCACCCCCCACGTTGTAGGCTTCACCGATGGTGCCTTCGTGCAGGACCAGATCGATGGCGCTGCAATGGTCGTCGACAAACAGATGGTCACGCACCTGCATGCCGTCGCCGTAGACGGGCAGCGGTTTGTCATCGATGGCGTTGGTGATGTAGAGTGGGACGCGTTTCTCAGGATACTGATACGGCCCGATGTTGTTCGAGGCCCGCGTCACCACCGTAGGCACGTTATGACTGAGGTGGAAGGCCCGCACCAGTAACTCGGCGCTGCCCTTCGTCGCCGAGTAAGGATTGCGGGGCTCGAGGGGGAAGTCCTCGTTCCACTCTCCTTCAGTGATGCTTCCATAGACTTCATCCGTACTGACTTGGTGGAAACGTTCGACGCCGTGGCGGCGCGCCGCATCGAGGAGTACGAATGTGCCGTCTATGTTGGTATGGAGAAAGTCGGCGCTGCCGAAGATGCTGCGGTCCACATGGCTCTCGGCAGCAAAATTGACGACGCAGTCGGCTTCGGTCACGAGCGAATCGACGACATCAGCATCCGTGATGTCGCCGCGGACGAAACGGTACCGTTCGTCGTCGGCGATGTCGGCCAGGTTGGCCGGGTTCCCGGCATAGGTCAGCTTGTCGAGATTGATCACCCGGTAATCGGGGTAGCGGCTGAGGATGTGGCGTACGAAATTGGCGCCGATGAAGCCGCAACCACCGGTGATCAGCAGAGTTCTCGTCATCACGTAATTCGGGTCAGCCCGCCGGGGTGAAGCGACCGGGCATGATCCAGTCGGCGGCGGCTTTCACGGTATCACCGGGGCTGCGCCGCGGGCGTCCGACACTGACGTAGTCGAACCCGAGTTCGGCCATCGCGCGTGGGTCGTAGACGTTGCGACAGTCGAGTAGGCGCGGCGAACCGAGGGCGGACTGGATACGCGGCAGGTCCATGTTGCGGAATTCGTTCCACTCCGTCATCAGCACCAGGACGTCAGCGCCGGCGGTGGCGGAATAGGGATCGTCGAAGCAGAGCATTTCCGGGAACAACGCCCTGGCGTGTTCCATGGCGACCGGGTCGTAAGCGCGCACCGAGGCGCCTTCGCCGAGCAGGACCTCGATCATCTCCATGGCCGGCGCTTCGCGCAGGTCGTCGGTATCGGGCTTGAAGGACAGGCCCAGCAGGCAAATGCTCTGACCATCGAAGCTGCCGACCAGGTCGCGCAGCTTGTCGATCATGTGCCGCCGCTGCTGCACGTTGCTCGGATCGATGCTCTGCACCAGGGGCGCGTCGACGCCCGCCTTGCGCGCAGTGGCGGCCAGGCCCTGCACGTCCTTCGGGAAGCAGCTGCCGCCGTAGCCGGCGCCGGCGTACAGATTGCGTGGGCCAATGCGTTTGTCCAGACCCATGCCGCGGGCCACGGCGGTGACGTCGGCGCCGAAGGCCTCGCAGATATTGGCAATCTCGTTGATGAAAGAAATTTTCGCCGCCAACATGGCATTGGAGGCGTACTTGATCATCTCGGCGCTCTGTACGTCGGTGAGGACCATCGGCACGTCAATTTGGTAGAGCGGGCGATACACGTCGATGACAGCTTCCAAGGCGCGCCGGCTCGAGGCGCCGATGACGACGCGGTCGGGGTGCATGAAGTCGTCGATAGCCGAACCTTCGCGCAGGAACTCGGGATTGGAGACGACGTCGATGTCAGCGTCGGGACGAACATCGGCGATGAGGGCACCCACCTCGTCGCCGGTGCCGACGGGAACCGTTGATTTGTTGACGACGATCTTATAGTCCTCTGTGTACTGGCCGATGGACCGGGCGGCAGCATGCACATACGACATGTCCACCTCGCCGGAGGGCAGCGATGGCGTGCCGACGCAGATAAAGACGATGTCGCTGGACTTGATGGCGAAGGCTACGTCTGTCGAAAACGTCAGGCGACCGCGGTCACGGTTGCGGGCAACCAGCTCCTCGAGTCCGGGCTCGTAGATCGGAACTTCGCCTGCCCGCAGTCGATCGATGCGCGGCTCGTTGATGTCGACGCAGACCACGGTGTTGCCGAAGTCGGCCAAGCAGGCGCCGGACACCAGGCCCACATACCCGGTACCCATGACGCAGATGCGTTTCACGCGGTTCGAACTCCGCTCACTCAGGCGCTTAGGTTGCTGAAAATCACGGCCGTCAGGAAAGGGAGGGCCGGGGCGCGGACCGGCTTGCCGCACAAGGGGTTACAGACACGGGCACGCAGGTCCGCGCGAACATCATAGAATAACCTGAGATACGGATGGCGTCAACGCTGAAGGCGATGTCGAGTCGTGTCAATCGGTCATGCTGCCAGACAGATACCGACGCAGGTTTGACGCCAGCTGTGCGGCCAGTGCCTCCAGTGTGACGCCCCGAAGAACTGCGAGTTTCTCGGCTATCTCCCGCACGCGCCGTGGGTGTCCGGGCCTACCCCCCACGGACACGGGGGCGTCGCTCTCCAGAAGCAGCAGGTCATCGGCGATCTCACAGGCCGCCGCGGCTGCCTGTTCGTCGCCCACGACGGTCGGTCCTGCGGAGACGAAGATGTCCTCGTCATTGCAGATCTTGATCAACTTTTTCGACTCGGTGAACCAGTGCATCTGCACCGCTAGGCCCGTGGCGCGGTGGAAGGCGACGGCCCGCTCCAGCGTCCGTCGCAGGCAGCGGCGGGAGTGGAGGTTGACCGGCGTGCGGTGGCTCTCGGCGATCTCGAAGTGGCGTTCGAGAAGACGCTCCTGTTCGGCCTGCTGTGCAGCGGAGACAGCCGATTTGTGGTCGAGGCCGGTTTCGCCGATGACGGCGGCGTCGGCAGCGCGCTCGGTCAGCAGGGTCAGATCCGGCGCCAGGGCCTCCAGCCCACGGTCGGTCACCGTACACGGGTGAATGCCGAGCCCCGGCAGAACGCGGCCGGGGAAGCGGCTGGCCAGATCGAGGATGGCGCGCATCGAGCTGGCGTCCTGGGCGACGGCGACGATGGTGGTGACACCGGCAGCCGCCGCTTCGTCGAGGGCGCCGGCATCCAGTTGCTCGAGGTGACAGTGGGTGTCGGAAAGCTCGATGGGCATTAGGATTGTGTCCAAGTGTCCCATTTGGGCCGCGGCCACGCCCTTGACGCCGCTCGCTGCGTTCTGCTGAATCTCTGAATCTCCTTCAATTCAGGTCACTCGCGCGCCTTACGAGCGACGCCAATGACGCGACCTCGCCACAAAGCGAATACTCGGACACGCTTCTGCGCTCAGATCGTCAGGCCGGTGGTCTCGTCGAAGCCCAACATGAGGTTCAGGCACTGCACGGCATTACCGGAAGCTCCCTTGCCGAGGTTGTCCTCACGACCCACCAGCACCAGGCCGATCTCGGAGTTGCCGAAGGCGAACAGGTCGAGTCGGTTCGTCAGGCTGGCCCCGTCGAGGTCGAGGAAACGGCCATCCCGCAACAGGCCCTCGGCGTCGCCGGGGGAGACGAGACGCACAAAGGGTTCGTCGCCATAGCGCGCCTGCCAGACGTCGTAGACCTGCTGTGCGCTGGTGCCCGGCGATGACCACGCCGCCGCGGTGACGGGGGTACTGGTAAGCATGCCGCAGTAGGTGTGATCGACGGATGGCACGAACAGGGGCGGATGCAGCGAGCCGCTGAACTTGTGCATTTCGGCCACGTGCTTGTGGTCGCCGTCGAGGTTGTAGAGACACAAGGCCCGGCCGGCGTCGCCATGCGCACCGGGAGGCGTCTCCCGGTAGGCCTCGATCATCTGGCGGCCACCGCCGGAGTACCCGGACGCGGCGTTGACGGTGAGGGGCGCGTCGGCGCGCAGCAGGCCAGCCTCGATGAGGGGACGTACAGCGAGCAGGTAGCCTACCGGATAACAGCCGCAGTTGGCGACACGTTCTGCGGTGCGGATCGCCTGGCGCTGCGCCGGAGACAACTCGGGGACCCCGTAGACCCAGTCGTCGTCTACGCGCCGGGCCGTGCTGGTGTCGATGACCCGTGTGCTGCTGCCCGGCTCGATGAGCTCGAGGGCCTCGCCGGCGGCAGCGTCTGGCAGGCAGAGAATGGCCAGGTCGACCTCGTTGAGCAGTTGCCGGCGAGCCTCAGTGTCCTTGCGCCTGTCCTGGTCTATGAGCCGTAAGTCTACATCCGTGCGCTCGCCGAGAAGGTCGCGAATGCGCAGGCCGGTTGTGCCTTCCTGGCCGTCAATGAAGATTGTAGGTAGCTGGCTCACGGTAGATCTCACGCGTGTGAGGATGATACAGTGACGAATTACGGGACGAATCAGTCGGGAAATTTAGAGAATAATTATTACATTATAGTGAATACATACTAGCTCGTGAGCTTTCCTTCGTCAACGGGCTGGCGCCCGCGCCGCAACAGCGGCTGGATCTACCCCGACATCATCGATGCCGATGCGACGGGCTGGACGTGCCTCGAGTTCTACGTTCGCCGCTATGGGCACTCCACCGTCGAGGAGTGGGGTCGCCGACTGCAGGCGGGACAGATCCGCCGTGGAAACGACGTGATCGGTACTGAAACGGTGCTGGCAGCCGGTGATCATCTGGCCTACCACCGACCTGGGTGGACGGAACCGGCGGCACCGCGCTGGTTCGCCGTGTTACACGACGACGGCGATCTGCTGGTGGTCGCCAAGCCGGCGGGACTACAGGTTCTGCCGGCTGCCGAGTTGCTCGAGAATACGCTGCTGCACGCGGTGCGCGAAAAATACGGCCCCGAGCCGGCGCCGGCGCATCGTCTCGGTCGGGGCACGTCCGGGCTCATGCTGTTCGCCCGATCCGGTCCCTTACGTCAGGGACTGGCGGCGGCCTTCCGTGACGGGGGCTTGCGAAAGACCTACCGGGCCCTGGTTCAGGGACAACACGTGCCCGAGAAATTCGAAATCGACGTTCCCATCGGTCGTGTGGAGTACCCGGTGCTGGGGCACGTGTACGCCGCCGTCGCCGCGGAAGGCAAGCCGTCTCGATCGATCGTACGTCGCCTCGAGGTCCGGTCTGATCTGGATGTCTGTCTCGTAGATGTCGAGATCCCCACGGGTCGGCCGCACCAGATCCGCATTCACCTAGCCGCTGCCGGACATCCACTGGTGGGGGAGCCGCTCTACGAAATCGGGGGCAAACCTAGGCGGATTCCCCACGAGGAGGGCGCGGCAAGAATACCACGGCCGGGTGACATGGGCTACCACCTGCACGCTGTACGGGTGGAGCTTGCGCATCCCGTCGACGACACCGCCGTCGACCTGTACTGCAGACCGCCGTCGGTGCTGCGCCGACGGCACTCCGCTACAGATACAGACCGGCGCGCCTGAAGTCCGCCAGGAAGTGTTGGCCTCTCAGTCGGATGCTCGGTGGGCGATTTCGATCTTCTTGACTCGCGTCAGCGTGTCCTCCATCAGCATACGGTTCGTCGCGATCAGGTCGGCGATGATGCCGGTGAGAAACATCTGAAAGCCCGCCAGCAGCAGCACCGCCGACAGGATCACGGACTGCACGTGCAGCTCGCCCTGCTCGGAAAACAGGAAGTAGTACAGGAAGCGGAGCCCCAGGGCGACGCCAGCAACAAAGGTGGCCAAACCGAAGGAGGCAAAGATCTTCATCGCCTTGTAGCGCGCGTAAGTGCGCAGCGAGATCGTGCCCGACTTAAAGATGAACTCGCCGACGTTGGAGAACAGACGTGACTCACGGGCCTTTGGGTTGGTGCGGATCGGCACAACGACAACGCCCCAATTGTCCTGTCCGGCCTGCACGACATGCTCGGCTGTGTGATCGAAGTCGGTGAACATGGAAATCTTCAACGCCGTCTCCCGCGTGTAGGCGCGGAAGCCGGAGGCCACGTCGGGAATGTCGAGGCCACCGAGTCGGGAGATGACGCGGCTACCGAGTTTTTGCAGTGTGCGCTTGAGAAAACCGAAGTGGCCAATGTCGCTGGTGCGGCGGTCGCCGATGACGAGATCGGCGCGGCCCTGGAGGATGGGTTTGACCAATTCGCGGATGTCGCCTCCGAAGTACTGATTGTCGCCATCGGTGTTGATGATGATGTCGGCGCCGAGTCGCAAGGCGTTGTCGAAGCCTGCCTTGAAGGCATGACCGAGGCCGCGGTTCTGCGGAAAGC
>Ga0315338_1004130_pt1 | contig 11809 bp, 9 predicted proteins | sample ASW8metaG_FD_204518 | JGI IMG/M metagenome (GOLD analysis project Ga0315338, IMG submission 204518) | Ammonia-oxidizing marine archaeal communities from Monterey Bay, California, United States - ASW #8 | ecosystem: Environmental > Aquatic > Marine > Coastal | place: USA: California | collected...
ATCTTTATCCGTCTGATCTTTTAATTCCTGTAAATCACCTTCATTGAATGAAAATATTTCAGGATTAAAAAGACCAAATACCGTACCATATCCGCGGGTAATCCCATTTCCAATCCCAAGGTAATTGGGCAGAAGAAAATTAGCACGAAACTCACCATCAAACGCTCCCCAGTTATTTTCATCCACTGGCGTTGGAAATAATGAAGATAGTGTTACTTTTGTAAAAATATTTTCCTCTAATTCCATTCCCATTTCTCGCGCCATAAAAACAATATTTTGACCTAAAAGTTTATTTAAAAAATTAACACGGTCTACGTTATTCAAAAAACGATAACGATGTCCTGTGGTCTGATTAAGAGCCACCCAAGGAGTAGCAAAGCGATATCGAATCAGTTTTGAAATTGGTTGAAATCGATCTTCATGTTCCTCAATTTCAGAATCTAAAATCTGAAAAGTGATATTGCCAAAATCAAGAAGATCCATTTTGGATGTTATCGAAATAATAGGCTTAACACCATCACCAATACCTACAATATATATTTGTTCATTTAGAATTTTGACCTGCACGCGTGGATATAGAAATTGTTTGCGATATGAACCATTCAACATTGGAACGATTTCTTCATCTGGAAATTGCCTCATCAATACACCTTTAACCTGATAAGGTGTTTTTCTAACTGGTTTATCCGTAAGCAAACGCACTGTAATTGTTTGTACTTCAGGGTACTTAAAACTCATTATATATCCTTATTATAACAACTATACTTATATTAAAATACAGGGTAGAATTTAATTTTACTGACTCATAGTTTCCATAAATTCTTCGTTGGTTTTTGTCCGACGCATTCTATCCTGAATGAACTCCATTGCTTCGATTATTTTCATTTCGTTAAGAAGTTTTCTTAAAATCCACATTCGCGCAAGAACCTTCTTATCCAACAGGAGTTCTTCTTTACGGGTGCCAGAGCGAATCAGGTCAAAAGATGGATAGATCCGACGGTCACTTAATCGGCGATCCAAAACAAGCTCCATATTGCCTGTCCCTTTAAATTCTTCAAAAATTACTTCATCCATCCTACTACCCGTATCAATGAGAGCCGTTGCAATAATAGTCATGCTACCGCTTTCTTCTGTATTTCTGGCTGCACCAAAGAATTGTTTTGGCTTTTTGAGTGCGTTTGCATCTACTCCACCTGAGAGGATCTTCCCACTATGAGGAATTACCGCATTGTGTGCACGACCAAGCCTTGTAATACTATCCAATAGTATTACCACATCATCGCCAAACTCAACCATACGGCGCGCTTTTTGTATTACCATCTCGGCCACCGCAACATGACGTTCCGGTGGTTCATCAAATGTAGAGCTGATAACTTCAGCTTCTACACTGCGTTTCATATCTGTGACTTCTTCCGGTCTTTCATCGATCAACAAAATGATCATTTTCACTTCTGGATGATTGTTTGTTATTGCGTTAGCAACTTTCTGCATTAATACTGTTTTACCAGTTCTTGGCTGGGCTACAATCAGCCCGCGCTGGCCTTTTCCTACAGGAGAAATCATATCCATTACTCTAGTAGATAAGTCTTTTGGATTTACTTCTAGATTAAATTTTTCCTCTGGGTACAGAGGAGTAAGATTATCAAAAAGTATAGCACGCTTTAATTCCGAAGGATCATGACCATTAATCTGTTCTACCTTTAATAAAGCATAAAATCGTTCTTTTGATTTTGGCGGCCGAATTTGGCCCCCCACTTCGTGGCCAGTTCGTAGTCCAAACCGTTTAATTTGTGATGGGCTCACATAAATATCATCAGGACCTGGCAGATAATTAAAATCTGGGCTACGTAAAAAGCCATAGCCTTCATTCAAAACTTCCAAGACGCCTTGGGCGGTTACGCCACCATCTTTTTCAGTTTGGGCTTCAAGAATCTTTACAATAAGCTCTTGCTTATTCATTCCTGAATAGCTTTCAATATTCAGTGTACCAGCAAGATCTGCTAGTTCTTTAATCTTCAGCTTCTGTAATTCATTAACATTCATATAAAAATAACCTTTGTTAAACGATTAAAAATCTTTGAGAGTAAAAAAAGTTGAGGAATTGCTTTTTGGGGGCTATAAAAAAGCGCTAAACGCAAATCAATTACTTGGATATTACACTATTTTAAACTAAAAATCCAAATTTATCGAAAACTTCCTTTGCTATGTAGTGACTACCAAAAATGACTCCTGGGATGTTCAGTTTTTTTGATTTGTTACTAAACTGAACCATTGCATTAATAATAGAATTTTCAACGGTAAAGTCATCAATTCCATTTTTTTTTAACGCATTTGCCAGTTGGCTAGCAGTCATAAGGCCATAATTTTCACCCCCACTTATTATTAATGATTGAAAACGTCCTTTTATTGCACTCACAATCATTTCAGTTTCTTTATCTTCCTTCATGACAAAAAGACCAACTGGGTTACATTTATAAATAGTTTGTATTGTACTAAGTATTGCATTGATACCTCCTGGATTATGTGCAACATCATAGAATAAAGATGGAGATTCACTTAGTTTTTGTAGTCGTCCAGGCCAATTTGTGCTATCTAACCCTTTCTGAATAGTTTCTGAATTAATATTTGAGGTAAATTTGCTAATAATTGAAATACTTAACGCTGCATTCAATGCTTGGTGCTCACCAATCAATTTTGTTTTAAATCTAATATTGTCATAGTTAAATACTGTTCCTGAAGCATCAAATTTGATATTACTGGGAATTACCTGTGTTGTTTTCTTTGATCCATTTCTTATTGCAATATCAAATAATATAGATTTAACTGAATCTTCTTGTGACCCCAAGACTAAAGGTACTCCTGGCTTAATGATTCCACCCTTCTCATTCGCAATTTTTTGTATGTTATCGCCCAAAATTTCTCTATGGTCCATTGAAATGGACGTAATTGCTGTAACTGTTGGCCTTAGAACATTGGTTGAATCTAAACGCCCTCCCAAACCTGTCTCAATCACAGCAACATCTACCTTATGATTAGAGAAATGATGAAAAGCCATGGCAGTGGTTGTTTCAAAAAAGGTAGATTCTATTTCCTCAATATCTTGCTTATAATCTTTAACAAAAGAGATAATTTGATCATCTGTGATTAAATTATTATTTATCTGAATTCTTTCGTTGAAACAAATCAAATGAGGCGAAGAATACATGCCAACTTTATAACCTGCTGCCATCAAAATAGCAGCTGTCATTGCACAGGTAGATCCTTTTCCATTTGTCCCAGCAACATGAATTGATTGAAAAGTGTCCTGTGGATTACCACATCTTTTCAATAATTCAATAGTATGAGACAATCCAACTTTGATCCCGAGCCTCTGAAGATTGTATAGGTAATCCAACAAATCAGTGAAGTTAGTTGAGCTAGATATTCGAGGCATGAAATAAGTCTCTAATGATTAATTGACTATCGTAACGTTTATATTGTAATGAATAGTTTTCAAAAATTTCCAAAACCCAGTTTAAAAAAACTGCGAGAGTCTACATGTCAGATATCATTAACTTTCTGAAAGATATTGCGTGCGTGAGTAGCGGAACTTAACAATAGATTTATAGATTGAGTTTGCGATAGCCTGACGATATTTTGGATTTCGTAGATTTTTTTCTTCATTTCTATTCGATAAAAATCCTGCTTCAATTAATACATTCGGCATACTGGCGCCAACTAATACATGAAACCCCGCTTGCTTCACACCGCGGTTTTTTGATTTAATCTTTTTTGCCATTTCTTCTTGAACCATCGCTGCTAGTTCTTCGCTCTCTTTCATAAAAACACTCTGTGCCATTGTAGCCATAATCAAGCTTTCACCAGAAATATCTTTATATTTATTATTTGTACGCTCTTCTAATTTGACGACTTCATTCTCACGAGAGGCCACTTCAATTGCATCTTCTGTTTTACCGGGGCGAAGTAAATAGGTTTCAAAACCATATGCAGTTTTATTCGGGTTTGAATTTAAATGAACGCTAATAAAAAGTTTTCCATTTGATTCATTGGCAATTTTAGTCCTTTTCCAAAGAGGGACCCATATATCTTCTTCTCGCGTATAAATCACTTTTAATTTTGTATTTTTTTCAAGTAATAGGCCAACACGTTTAACAATATCCAATGTAATATCTTTTTCTTTTGTGCCTTGTCTTCCTGTCGTTCCGGGGTCTTTTCCTCCATGGCCCGCATCTAAAACCACAGTATTGAGTTTCCAACGATCTTTTACTTTATTGATTCGTTCTAGATTGTTATCAATTGATGTCCTTAATGAAACAATAATTTCACTGGGGTCTTTGCTTTGATACAATTCGTGACTTTCTACTTTTGTACGCATCTGAAAAGCTAGCTGTGAAGTTCCACCCAATTGATCTGCCACTACACTTTTAATCACGCCTCTCGTATCACTCCTACGTAATTCTGTTGTATCAGCAAGTCCTCCAGCTACTGTAATATAAAACCAGCCATTCTCATGAAAAAATGAACTAATATTGCCTTCAGGGAATAAATTCCGTGTCTGAATCCGTATAATGGTTCCATTTGCCTTTTGAGAAATTTTTAAACTAGTAATGGTAAATGATTTTATATCTATATCCAATACCATTCGACGGGGGTCATACTTAATCCCAGGTAAAGCAGTCCGTTTTATAATATCAAAAAATGATTCTGCTGGTAAAAAAATATCGTTTCCAGAACGGATTGCATACATAGGCATCTGAAAGACCTCTTCATCTACCAGTAGAAAACTGCTGTTTCCTGATATCTTAATCCGATGATCCCCTAGATAGAGAACCATCTTTCCTCGTTCTTCATTAACAAAAGGATTCCGCTTTGCTAGTATTCGTGAGACATCTCGAGTTGAAACATAGGTGCCTCTAAGCCGATCAAGAGTGCGAATATCTTCCATTGAATTATCTACACGGTTTACCACTCGGATAGTCCCTGCTATACTGATTGAAAACAGTAAATTAAATATGAGAATAATTGGGAGGAATCGACGAATCATAGGTTAGAAATTATCCTGACTTTTATCGATAAACAATAAATCGTCAAAAGATGATCATAGTATATGTTTTTTTAAATCAAATCAGACTAAAACAAAAACGCCCCGTATTTCTACGAGGCGTTTGTCAACTTACTTTTTGGTACTTATTTTTTATACCAAAATACGATGAGCATCAAAGCAAGCAGGCCAGCAAATCCGGCATCGCCAAATTTACTCATTAAGTTGCCAATACCTGCAATGACACCAAAGTAGTCGTCAAAGAGAATACCGACCACGATACCGAGGACGACCAAGCCTTTTAAAAGGCTCGTTACATCGCCGATAAACGAGGTTACGGTGTCAAAGGCCTTATTCATTTGTTATCTCCTAGGATTATTTAAGCAGAAAGGGGACCAAAAAAGGCCCCTTTTTTCTACTGGTTAACCTGCGAAAGATACAAAGATTAACAAGGCCAAGAGACCAGAGAATCCTCCATCTAGGAAAGACTCAACTAGATCTACAATTCCGCCGATGGGATCAAACCCTGTCGAGTAAAGGACGTTTACGAATACAAACATCACAATAAGTGCTTTAATCAAGCCAACTACGGAATTGGCAATACCCTGTACGGTTGAAGTAAAATCAGCCATTAGGTTCCTCCTTGGTTAGGTTTAATTGAACAAAAAAAGGAGCAGGTATCCCCCGCCCCCAATTGCTCAATTCTTTCGCGTTTTGTGTATGTGGTTATCTGTTCCACTGTCATTTCTATCGCATGGAATTTAAACACAAATAGGAATTAATCAACAATTTTTGAACAAGCAGTTTTTTTCTATCTTTTCTCCTCGTGAATCAGCTTAGAAGTTCCTAAAATCTAGATAGAAAATCTTTATAAATATTTCGGAGAATTCAATTCAATTATGAATATTGCGCATATATTTGGTCGTGAAGTCCTCGATTCAAGAGGAAATCCAACTATAGAAGTTGAAGTTCAATTACAGGATGGAACATTGGAGAGAGCAATTGTGCCTTCAGGGGCATCCACGGGTGAACATGAAGCGGTTGAAATTCGTGATGATAAACAAAATCGTTATTTTGGTAAGGGTGTTCAAACCGCTGTATTAAATGTGAATACGATCATTACTGATGCACTTATAGGCATGGATGCAAGTGATCAAACAAACATCGATCAAACAATGATTGAATTGGATGGGACCACTAATAAAAGCCGTTTAGGCGCAAATGCAATTTTAGGCGTTTCCATGGCTATAGCCCGCGCTGCAGCCCAGACAAAAAGGCTTCCATTGTTTATGTATCTTGGTGGGGAGGATGCTACAACTCTACCTATCCCCATGATGAATATATTAAATGGCGGAAGCCATGCGGATAACAATGTCGATATCCAAGAATTTATGGTTGTTCCTATTGGTGCAGAATCATTTTCACTTGCCCTTCAAATGGGAACAGAAACTTTTCATTATTTGAAATCTGTATTGAAGAAAAAAGGGCTTAATACAGCTGTCGGAGATGAAGGTGGTTTTGCTCCAAATTTGCGATCTAACGCTGAAGCTGTTGAGGTTATCTTGGAAGCGATAGAGCGATCACCCTATTCAATTGGCAAAGATTTGTTTTTGGCCTTGGATGTGGCATCTAGCGAAATTTATAAAGACGGTCACTACCTTTTATCTTCAGAGAAAAAAAAGTATACATCAGAGGATATGGTTACATACCTTAAATCATTGGTGGATCAATACCCAATAGTATCCATAGAAGATGGCTTGGCTGAGGATGATTGGACAGGATGGAAGAAATTAACAAAAGCTATCGGAGATAGATGTCAAATTGTAGGTGACGACTTAACAGTGACTAATATTACACGACTACAAAAAGCCATTGAAGAAAATGCGATGAATTCAATTCTAATTAAACTCAATCAAATCGGATCAGTCACTGAAACAATTCAAGCAATTGATCTTGCAAAATCAAATAATTATGGTGCCATTGTATCCCATCGATCTGGTGAAACTGAAGATGTCACTATTGCTGATTTTTCTGTGGCTATGGGTATGGGTCAGATCAAAACAGGATCTGCATCTCGAACAGATCGGATTGCAAAATATAATCAGTTACTTCGCATTGAAGAAGCACTTGGATCTAAAGCTAAATATCCTGGAATAGAAGTACTGGGTAAATCTTGATTAGTAATAAAAAATACAGTCGCTCTAAACGTAAGAATTTACTTCGGTCATCTAGCGTAAAGATTCAAAAACGGATAATTCGAGCGATCCTTATCATGGGCGCAGTGGCATTGCTTATTATTTTCTTTTTTGGTGACCATGGGCTTTATCAACTGTATACATTAAAAACCGAGCGAGCTCAGATTCAAAAACAAATAAATTCCCTTCGTGAAGAAAAGATAGCTTTAGAAAGTGAAAAAACAAAACTGAAGTCAGACTACAAATACATTGAGGAGCTCGCACGTGAAAAGTACCGGATGGCAAAGAAAGGGGAAAAAGTGTTTAAGGTCATAGAAGAAAAGAAATTAAATTAATCTTTATCATCTAAATCTTTACCCAAATGGCGACTACGGGTAAATAATTCATCTTTTTCATCATCCGTCAAACCATCATACCCTACCTCACGAATTTTATCCAGTAATCGATCTACATTTTGTTGCATATTCATCCGGCGTTTTTTAGTTTTTTCAGTTTTACTATATTTTATCTCTGCCACTTTTGAATTGAAAAAAAGTTTAAGGCGTGACCATGTCCAAGACGACTTTAAATAAATAAATCCAATCACCATTCCAGATAAATGTGTGAGATGACTTATATTCGATCCTGAAGCACCCATAGATGATATAAAAGCCATACCCCCAAGGAAAATAACAAAATATTTTACCTTTACGGGGAACAGAAAATAGATTAACACTTTACGATTTGGAAACATAAGTCCATAGGCCAATAATACCCCATAAATAGCACCGCTTGCCCCTATGAGAACAGCATAAGGGTTACCCATATTAAAAAGGAGCCAGATTAAGCCGGAACCAATTCCTGTGGTAAAATAATATCTCAGGAACTCACTTCGCCCCCAAATAGATTCCATCTCTGATCCAAACATCCATAAGACAAACATATTCATAAAAATGTGAAAGAAATCTCCATGAACAAACATATAGGTCCCGGGCTGCCAAATCATCGGCCAGATATTCCCAGAGGATAGTCCAAATATCTGTGCTAAATCGATTTGAGATTGAGCAACGTATCTGAAAAAGAACACCACTATATTGACCAAGATTAATATTTTAATCGCATCAGTGAAATACTGTGGTTTAAATGCAATGTTTCCTTGCTCTGATTGAAATTGATAGCGCATATTAATTAATGAATTGTGGAAATTTATACAAATTATTGGTAAATCCGTTCCTTTTTTATTAATTCAATATTTCAGCCGAACGGAATAAACCATCTGCCGCCTGTAGAATTTTAAGTTTTAATCGAGGGGAATAATTTTGATTCTCATCCAAAAATTGTTTAACAATATTTGCGGCGCTTTTAGTTTGATATCTAGATAGAGTTGCGCTCATAAACCGAGCTGGAAAAAATATATCGCCTGTTCGTTGAATTTCTTCTAATAATTCTAAACTGGGACGAATATATTTTTCTGATGACCTGGCCCGCAATGGGTGATGGAGATACCCAATAGCCGATTGGACCCAAGGTTCTTTAGAGCGGTTATGTTCTTTTTTTATGGATTCAAAGAATTCATCTCTAACAAGCTGATTATTGGATAAAGCAGGCATAATAAACGAAAAGCGCGCTTTTCGATCTGGATTATTAATTCGTTTTAATTGTGTTAATAATATTTCATCACTATCCGCATTAGCTCGCAATGCCAATTCAGAGGCTATTGCAATATAATCACGTTCTGATAATTTCAGTCCGGGGATTGAATCGGTTTCCAACCATATATTTTTCAACCATTTATATCCTTCTCTAGTAAGTGTCACTGACCTTAATGTTCTAAAGAAAGTGGATTTCATTGAAATTGATTCGGCTTGAGCTATGTGACTTCTGAGTTTCAATTCCAGCTCACTTGCCATTTGAGTACGTTGGTCTGGACTTAAATAAGACCAATAAGCAGAATTTATCCGTTCAAGGATACGTTGAATATTTAGGATATCATCTTCCGTTTGCAATGCATTAACACATAATCGAATAATTTCCATTGGCTCTGATAAGCCATAAAGCATATCATCCCATAAATTCAGCCAGGCAACTCCTCGAATGTAAGCGTTATCTATTTCTGGAAGATGTTTTATAAGGTATGATCGACTGTTCTTATCCAATTTAAAATAGCCATATCCAATACCAGCGCCATTTGGAAGTATATAATTTGGTTGTGGTAGCCCTTTTGCTTCAGATACATTGACGGTTCTGCCTTTCAAATAAACTGGTAGAACTTTATCTTTGTAATTATATCCAAACCGTACTTTAAGATTTTGACCCCATAATCTGTTTTTCTTTTTTACATCCGATTGCTTGAGCTTTAATCTAGAAATCAAACCATCATTATTTGTCTGGATATCGATATCAATGATAGGCCTGTCAGGTTCATCAACCCATATTCTACTCCAGGCAATAAGATTTTCTTCTGAAAGATTGTCAAGTATTTTTATCAAGTTATGCCAAGTGGCATTTGTATAACTATATGTTTTAAGGTAAGCTTGCATTCCTTTTCGAAAAGTTTCTTCCCCTACCAATATTTCTAAATGTTTCATTATCACTGGTGCTTTCGCATAAATGATGGAACCATAAAGAGTTCCTGCCAAGTTTAAATTTTCTAATGGCTGGCGAATTTGGTTCGCCCCAGCACTGCGATCCACCCCATAAGCAGAAGAATAGTTGCTCAAGAATCGAAGGTCATGGTCTATTTCAGGAAAAGCTGGATTTATTATCTTACTGCCCATAAATCCTGCAAAGACCTCTTTTGTCCACACATCATCAAACCAGTTCATTGTCACAAGATCCCCAAACCACATATGAGCCGTCTCATGGGAAATCAGCCCCGCACGGCTTAAATATTGATTTGTTGTAGCCGTTGTTTCTAAAAATAAACTTACATCCTTGTAAAAAATTGCGCCGGGATGCTCCATCCCTCCATATTGAAAACCAGGTATTAAGGCAAAGTCGAATTTCTGAAATGGATATTTAATACCTGTATAATCTTCCATCCACGAGATTGCATTCATATGGAGGTCAAAAATTGCATCTTTATTACGAGCAACTTTTACTGAATCTGTCTCTCTGTGGTACATCGTCATTTTCCTGCCATTTCGTTCTTCTGTAATTTTTTCAAACTTGCCGGCTACAAAAGCCAAAATATATGTACTTACTGGTTTTGTTTCGCCAAAACGAAATAAGCGTCTTTTATCAAATTCTATTTCTTCAATCAAGGGTCCATTGGTCAGTGCTGTCCATGTCTTTGGCGTATCAAGGCTCAGTGTATACCGTCCTTTTATATTGGGTTGATCAAAGCATGGAATGGCCGTTGCAGCACGATCGGGAACAAATAACGTATAGAGGAACTCATCGTTACGATTCAAGGACATATCTCCTGCCCTAAAATTGATCTTAATACTATTCTCTCCAGCTACAAAATGGGTTCTATCAATAGTTATGTGTTGATTATCAGCCAAATATTTGACTTCTTTTTGACCCACTTCTATACTTTGGATATATTCTGAAGGCTGACGAAAATCAAGAACCAGATCTTGCGCCGATTTTAATAAATTAAACCGAATCGTTTCCAAACCTACAATAGGTGCATCAACTTTATCGGGGATCTTTAATAAGATTTCATATCGTACATTTGATATGGTTTTGGCCCTGTAAGAAGCTAATTCCCATGAAACACCCGGCGATAAATCAATATTGTTTGTTTCACAACCAATAAAGAATATCATCAATAAAATAGTCGCACGATTCATACTAATTTCATATTAGATATTTTTCTATTTCTTATCCAGTTTTTTGGATTAAATATGGGAGTTTTTTTGCTGTATGGAGCCTCTGGTACTTTTAACTGGGGAAGGGTGAAAATTTTTACATTTAATCCCATGCTCTCTCTGGCTTTCAATATTTCCCATGCTGCACTTATAAAAAAATCTCTAGGCAGAACTCCTCTAATTTGCTTCAACCCATAGGTCTGAAGTCCATCTCGAATCATGGTTGTGCAACTATTACGAAAAATACTGAAGTCCCGATACTTTTCTGGATTTTTCGGATTGGTTGGAGTATCAAAAATCTTATTTAACGTATCGTAGTAAATTTTTGATAGTTTTTCAGTATTAATTCCTGTAATGCGAATTACTTCAATTGACCGCATAAAATTGCGTCCAAATTTGTCATAATATGCAGTACCATCTTCCCTGATTTCAAATTTTCCAGTATAAGGTGAAGGAGAAAATTCACCCAACGCTGGCCGATACATAAATTCGGCTGTATCCATAATTTCATTTTCATTAATCAAGTGAGAAAAGTTGAAAAATTCACCATTTACATTTATGGCATTATGGCCACATCGTGATGTAGGATATTTAGTTAGACGCTCATTGTAATAAATCTCTACAAAGGGTATTTCTTCCATTAGGAAATCTGGCCATATAATTAAAATTTGTTCGTTGGATTCATAATCTTTTTGAGACAGCTCACGGACACAAACCTTTTGATTTATCCAGTGATGTACATAACCTTTCCAAATATGGCGATCTTCAAAATGCCTCTG
>Ga0315338_1004131_pt1 | contig 11809 bp, 6 predicted proteins | sample ASW8metaG_FD_204518 | JGI IMG/M metagenome (GOLD analysis project Ga0315338, IMG submission 204518) | Ammonia-oxidizing marine archaeal communities from Monterey Bay, California, United States - ASW #8 | ecosystem: Environmental > Aquatic > Marine > Coastal | place: USA: California | collected...
ATATTGAATCCTGAAACGTGTTGGATTGCGGGCGCATCAAAAAAGAAGAAGAGCATTGGACGATTTGGTATAGGGTTGAAGAATTCTACACTGGAACTAGGAAATCATATTTTTATTAGAACAAAAAGTGAAGGTAAAGATTATGCAACAACTATTCCATTCGATTGTGATGCAGTGAAGAAAAAAGGTGATTGGGAATTAGATTTGCAACAAAAAAGTGGACTTTCTAAAAAAGATCATTTTACCAAGATTCTGATAACAGATTGCCATATAAAAGAACCCGATTTTGAACAGATTTTTGATAACTTATCAAGGACATATTACAAGATGTGCAGTAAAAATCTTGATATTTTCTTTGAAGGAAAGCAACTTTATTGGAAAGAACCTGAGATTTTTGAAATTGTTGATCAGCCCGAAGTAAAGAAAAGATACAATATTAAGGCTAAAAAAGTAAAAATATTTGAGGATTTTGATACCAAAATAGTTGCTGGAAAGAATAATCATTTCAAGATCTCAGGGTATATTGGAATTCAAAAAGAACACAATCAAAAGCATGATGGAATTGATATTTTCTTAAACGGTCGATTGGTAGAATCGAATAGTAGAATTGGAGTGGGAGCAAACAGGGCAAGATTATACGGGCAAGTGAATGTTGAGCAAAACTTCTCAGTAAACTATCAAAAAACCAAATTAGATCGTAAAAGTTTGGAATATAATCATTTGAATAACTACTTGATGAAATTATTTGATCCTGTAGTCGAATTTGCTAGAAGAATTCTTTCTAATGGCAAATATAAGCCCCCTAAGAGTGTGGAAAGAGAAACGAGAAAAATTGAAGATTATTTGTCAAAAACTGTGTCATGTTTAGAGTTTAATGAACTCGAAAATTTGAAAATGTCTTCAGAAGTAATGGAAGAGTCTTCTGAAGACGATCATATGGATTCGGGAGAAGTTGACAAGCTTATTCGTAAATCGGTTCCTATTGATTTGAAAAAGAAAGTTGTCAAAGGCATAACTACAAATGATCGTAAAAGGAAAAGTAAAGAGGCTTTCCGGCTACCTAAGTCAGCAAAATCAATCAAAATTGAACATGATGTTCAAGAATTAGGGAAATATGAACAGTATTCAATTCTGTATCCTAGACTTCAAGTATTACACATTGTATCAAATGCAAGTCATGCTTACTACAAAGAAGCTGCAAAATTAGGAAACAAGAAATTAGTTGGCCTGCATCAAAATCATATGATTGATGAACTATCCACTTACATCTCCATACATGTTAAAACTCCTGAGAAAACAATAAAGGATAAAATTTACAGGGAGATGGCTCGACACAATTTGAAAGCAATAAACTAAAACCAAGAAGTCTCACCGACTCAAAGCGGTCTGGATGCTACCGTCTCATACAAAGCATCCATCCTTACTTCTTCAACTGCCGGTTTACCAACTTAATATTTCTATCAACAAGTGGTGTAATATCAACATCATTATCCACTAATGCTGCAAATGAGCGAATCGTAAAAGCTTCAATCTGTTCTATGAAATGGCTAAACTCAGGATGAATCTCAAAGAACATGAATTTATCCCAATCTTTGTCAAGCCCAATACGGCCTTTACCTTGCTGAACTCTATCGCCCATTATGTTCGCTTTTCCAACATACAATTGTTTCTTTTCCGAGTGATATAGTAGATAAATTATATGATTTCGATTACTATAATCTTTAACTTTAGAAGCTGGAATCCATTTCCTTGAATAATCGACAAAAATATTACGCTTTCTCTTTTTCTTAGAGATTTCTTCTCTCCAAAATCCAAACAAATTCTTATCCTCCATAAATTTTAACATGGCATCAAAATCGGTTTCTTGCCTAGATATTGATTTTATTCTAAATTCATTATTTTTGACATGAATTAATTCCATCACTTCCTTCAATTTAGGCTTAGATTTGTCTATTGTTGATGCGTAACTGTAAATGAAAAATTTACGAAGAGCTTTCAATGTTTCATATTCCTTATCCCAGAAAATTTGAATTACTTCTCTTTCAGGATATTTCACATTTGAACGTCCTTTCATTGTTCCTTTATTATTAATCCGAGCCATTCGGATTTTAGCAGGATATTTCTTACCATCAATTTTTAAAGTTATTTTGTCTAATAATTTATCATCATTGAAATTAAAAAAATCTATGAATTCCTCATAATGCTTCTTAGGAAGTGTGAATCCCCAATAGAAAAATGTGTAACCTGGGATTACATAGAAAGAATCCAATTTTTCAACCATAGGATATTGCTTATGTCGGATCTACATTTAGATCTTTGCCTAACTCACACCTTTCCTCAAATTACAATCTTTGCAAAGGACCTGCAAATTCTCCAGCTCGTTACTGCCATTCTTGGAATCCGGGATAATATGGTCCATGTGCAAATCCTTCTGGTTACCGCACTTGACACAACTATAGTTATCTCGAATTAAGACCGCCTTTCGTGTCGGCTTTGGAATATAGCGCTTATTGGCTGGCCGGTACTCATTCTTGAAACGGGTCCATTTGCGAAATTTTCGATCCACCTTATTGATGAACTTAGCTGCCTTTCTGATGAAGTCTTTCGTACTATCTATATCTTTTTTATGATTTTTACGCATATAACCAAGTCTTTTTTCTTGAAGGTATATAAAATTTGGGGATGAAAATCTAAGCCATTTCAAACTATTTTACCGTACGGTATTTCCAAAAAATGACTCGAATTGAAGAAAAATATGAAATGAGCCCGCTCACCCTTTTTCAAAGCTGATTCTCAAAATGGCTATCGTCGTGACGGTCTTTTTGAAAAGGCCTGATTACGTCAAACTGAAATTTAGGACGCCGTGGCGATTATTGGTTGATGATTGGCGTAGTACTTCTGTAATGTGTTGTTAGTAATAATTTGTTAAATTCTTTGTTAATTTCATGTAGTTTCATGGAAAGCCTATGTGTACACATAGGAGGTAAGGATACCTAGCATCACTAATCCATTGGTATGCTAGCACGTCTCAGTGCCTTTGGGCATCCCTCAACACTCCTGTTCAGCCAAATATTTGGGGCGAAATCGCTGTTTTTCACCCTAAATAGGTCTTTTACTGGCAAAATAGCCCCAAATTGATGTGCGAAAATGTACTTTACCCTACGGAAAACTAACATTTTCGATTTTTTCCCGAATGATTCTAACGGTCGTTGAAATCTTGCTCGCCGCCACCTTTATTACCTTCCACGTCACGTCTTCGATATCGCTGAGAGCCTCGGCTATCAGCGAGATGTTTTGGGAACGCAACTGCAGAGCCAACGCTATGTCGAATTCTACTGTCTGAAGTATAACCGTCAGCCAACGCTCCGCCGCGCCTTCCTGACGCAGGAAACGCCAACAAATGAATTACCACAAACAAACTACACTCGCCAAAAACCCAATAGCCGACAGGCTCGATATTTTCGGGGTCTACCAATGAAATGTCCTGACTGTTACTGGGAAGGTAATGATTACTTGCGGATTTTCCATCCCTGCGCGATGCATGATGATCTTTTCCATGTTCATTGCAATGATGAGGATACTAATCGGACACTTTGTGGAATATGGGGTTTCAATGTAACGGAAGAGTTGGAGGATGTTACCTGCCCGGATTGCCAAATAATAGTACTGAATCACTATGTTATTGTGGAATGATTTCACAAAGAAAAACACTTATTACAAACTACATTTGAGTATGACAATGCGTTCCCTTCTTTTTTTGCTACTTGCCGGCTTCGCGCTGGTGCTGATGGCGGGGGAAGTGGATGCGGGGAAAGAGCCCGTATGGACCTTTACTCCTGAAATTCCATCTAGTCCGGAGCAGCTTTCAGCTACCATTTCTGGAGATGGCGAATATGTGATTGTCTCTGCAGGAAGGGACTCTGGAAGGAATAGTGATGGAGTAGTTTATTTGTTTAGAAATAATACGCTTCTTTGGAACTATACGGAAGGAGATACTGCGAAGAACTCTCTCATATCTGAGAATGGAGATTACGTAATCGTCCATCATGCAAGAGCTCAATGTGAGATGGATCCAAATGACCACGCACACTGTCCACCTTACTTTTCAGTTTTTAGAAGTGAAAACGGTACACCACTTTGGCAAATGGAATGGAATGTTTCAGGATCGTCGCGAGTGCATGACATTACTGCTGACGGAGAACATATATTAGTGAGTGGCCTACATTTGTTGAGAAGTGGTAACGGTACGCTAATCAGTAACTATACTCTAGATATAAATCGAGGTGGATCATTCGCTATCTCGGCGGACGGAGGGTACTTCGTCGTTGCCGGCTATGCTATACAGCATGCAAACGAATCTGCTGAAGGGAAAATTACCTTCTTTTCCAAAGAAAATAGTACGCCTTTGTGGGAATACAGGTTCATGCCTATACGAAATAGCATTACATTTCAGGGACCTGAAATGCACGTTTCTATCTCGGAAGACGGGACGTTTATCGCTATAGCGAAGGGGGAAGGACATGATTGCAATGGTGATTGTGGCTCTTCTAAGATTTATTTATTTAATAAGGAAAGCAATGCAACTGTTTGGGAATATACTCCGACAGATGGTGGGACATTTTTCAATTCAATCGCCATGTCAAGTGACGGGCAATACATTACCGCAAGTGCAAGTGATGGTAAAATCTATCTTTTTCATAGAGACAGCAATAGTCCAATTTGGGTATATGACGCAGAAGAGGAAGTCTCTCAGGCTGTCATTTCAAATGACGGTAAGTACATCGCGAGCTTCAAGGATGGATATGTTTTCACACTTGCAACAGAGAATAAGACCCTGCTTTGGGAGTACAACATAGGAATATCCATTGAACATATAGAAATGTCTACGAATGGTAAGTATGTTATTGTTACCACCCAAGATACAGTCTACCTGTTTGAGAATATGCTAGATGATGAAAATATAGGAGAGGAATCTCCAAAGCTAGAAGAGGGAGCCTCGAATACAGAAGATGAATCTGACCTTTGCCAGAATGGATATATTAAAATGGCAGATGATGGTTGCAATCAATGTGTCTGTAGCGAAGGTGAATGGTCTTGTACAGAAATGGACTGCGAACCTGGAGACATAAATGATTCAGGATGGATTCCTTCAATATCCCTTATTCCTGCCTTGATATCGATTGGGTTGATAGCGCTGCGTAGACGATACTGAATCACTATGTTGTTGTGGAATAGTCTCAGAATATACGATACCAATAAGCATATTCTCCACTAGATAAACTATATTCACCAAGACTTGTGGGAAACCCTCCACTGGCTGAAAAACCCGTAACATTGCCATCATAACTGTTTGAGTTCATATACTTCACTAATCCATAATCGTTACTCGGTGGAATAAAATCAACCTTAGAGGTACTGCCATACCTATCAGTTTCAACAATATAATAACCTCCGTAATAACCTAACTCTAAACGACACGAGTCAATCGGAGATTCGGATGCAATAGCAACCCAATATATTGTATTAGATTTCAAATCTGCAGAATCATCAAATTGTATTGCATGGCTTAAGTATCCGTTCTTTGCACTAACATTATCTAATGATAAAGTTCCCTGCGCAATTAATTCACTAGGCGCACCAGCTCTAGAATCGGTGGCATTATGTGAATATACGGCAACTCCAAGAACTCCACTATACTCTGAACAACTAGAATATCCATAAGTGGACACGGTAATGATAGTCATACCAGTGTACTCACCAGTACTCGGTGCTGTAAATTGTTGAAAATATACGTTATGTTCTGTCATTGTCCATTCCGATTGTATTAGTGTTGCACTCCCAGGTTCGTACGGAATAACGTCTGTACCTGTATCCCCAGATAAGCATCCGGCCAGGGACGTAGCAAGCAAACAAAATATTACCAAGTAGGTTTTGCTCATATGAAGCGGAACATACATTGTTACTTATCTATTTTCAATGCCGAATCACTATGTTATTGTGGAGTGAAGTATTTCGCAAATCCTTATTACTTTCCATTATTTAGAACATTATGAAAGGTTGGCGATTTCTCTCGGCTTTTATCATTTTTATGATGGTATTGACTACCATGGCATCTACATCTGTTCAGGCCGGACCAGAAGACGATTTGGAGGTTGTCAATCTATATGGGCCAGCTGGTACACCGCCTCCAAGGGCAAATGTTGAATATGAAATTATAGCAGAATGGTCAAATAATGGTGATGATTCTTACGATGCAACCGTACGCCTTTTTTCTGATTGTGATCAGGATGATTTAGCAGACGAGTCTGATACAATTACAATGGGGGCCGGCGAATCAGATACTGTAACTCTGGAGATTACTTTTGATGAGACTGGAGAAGTTTGCTACTCTGCGACTATTTATTATTCCAGTAGTGATTATGGTATATTTGAGAATTATATCAATGTTGAACCTGAAACCGGTGATGCTGATCTTTTCGTTGATTTTGATATAGATGGTGATGAGTTTTCTGCAGGCCAAAGCGTCGAGGTAGTTTTCGAGTATGGAAATGAAGGAGACGTCAGTACTCTGAATCCTGTAACTATAATGGCCTATTTTGATGAGGTAGATGAAGAACCAACCAATTATTTTGATCCAACGCCATACACTTTTGCCTACATAAGCCCGCCTTCTCCTGATGCACCACCAGAACCAGAGACTATGGAATGGTCATATACAATTCCTAGTGACACTGAAGATGGAGAGTACAAATTCACAGTTATCATTGATTCGGATGAGAACAACACCGAAGAAGATCCCGATTTAGATAATAATGTAGATGTGTGGGAAGTTTGTGTGGGAGATTGTAGTGACCCTGATCTTCGGGTTTGGGATAATGGTATCGATTCGATAAGCTGCGAACCTCTCGATCCTGTAGGTGGTGATACAGTATCTTTCAAATATTCGATTGAGAACACAGGTGAAGGAGATGCAGAACCACCCGAGCCCGGAGATGGTTGGTTAGTCATGCATCTCGAGGTCATGAAATGCCCAGATGGAGACTGTTCAGGACAATCATGGACCTATACCAATCAAAGTAAGTCCGTTAGAACTACTATAGAAGGTGGCGAGGTTTTCACATCGGATGATATTCTAGCTGTCAACTGGAGTACAACCTCTGATGATGCTGGGTTTTGGAATGTTCGAATTGTTGTCGATGGAGAGGATGTAATCGAAGAAACGGACGAAGATAATAACAATCTGGATTGGTATACTGTCTACGCTGAATATTTCGAATTGAAAGAAACAAGGCCGGATTTGATTGTAACTGATATTGATGAGGGGACAGGCGAAGTCTTTGTAGATGAAACAAGAACGATTCAGGTCGCAGTGTCTCAGACTGATTTAGGAGACCGAATAGCTGATGACGTTGACGTTTTTATCAGGATTAAAGATCCGGAAGATACGGTGACCAGCTGGTTCAAGATTGATGATTCCAAGACGGTTGGGCTCACGCCAGATACTACTATCTTCGAGTACGCCTGGACTCCAACTAAATTAGGTGTCTATGAGTTTTATGCTTGGGTTGACAGGGATGAAGAAATCCTTGAATGGGACGACACGAACAACCAATATGATAATGACAAATATATTGAAGTTGTTTCCAACATAGGCCCAACGGCAGCAATAACAATCTCACCAGATTCACTAGGCGGTCTTACACCAGAATATTGCGATTGTTGGAATCTTACTTTTTCAGCCAGAAATTCTTCGGATCCAGACGGAACGATAGTTGCTTATCGCTGGTGGTTTAACAATGAACTTGTATCCGAAGAGGTCAATTGGACAACTTCTTTCGATGCAGGCGCCTTCTATCAGATTAAACTGGAGGTTCAAGACAATAATGGAACTTGGAGTTCAAAGCTATCCATCAACATCAAAGTAGTTTCGGATGTGCCACCTACCATATCTGCAAGCGCAGAACCACTTTATGTTGCAATTGGTGAGACTGTTTGGCTAAACGGCAGCGCGGTCAGAGGTTGTGGAAATATTACAACTTACACTTGGTATGTAGAATCTGGAGTTATCTCCAATGAGACTGATACACAATGGGTACCAACAGAAGAAGGTAGCTATTTCATAAGTTTTCGTGTCGATGATGACAAAGAAAATGGGAGAGAAATAGGTGTAGCAACGGTGCAGGTTTTTAATCCCAATATACCTCCAGTCGCAGTAATCGACTCTATTACACCGTCATTAGTTAGGTTTGACAGGATAATTTCTTTTAATGGAAGTGGAACTGATAACAACGGAACAATCTCCGCGTATGAATGGATCTCAGACATAGATGGATTTTTGAGTGATAAAGAAGATTTCTATCATACAGGTCTGACTGCCGGAAACCACTCTATCTCTTTCCGAGTGCTGGACAATGATACCATTTTTCCAAAGAGATGGTCAGAATGGGTTACTGCGGTTCTAATCGTAACTCCTAATTCCCAACCTGTTGGAATAATAGATTCCATTTCCCCTTCACCAGCAGAGGCAGGAATCACTGTATTCTTCAACAGCACTGGAACTGATGATAATCTTACCATTGTATCCTACTTATGGAAATCAACGATTGATGGGAATTTAAGTGAGCAAAGAAATTTTAGTGCAAGTGATTTATCAATTGGCTATCATATTATCGCCCTTCAGGTGTTGGACAATGATGGGGTTTGGAGTTCTTCAGTATCTCAAGAATTGTGGATATATGTATCACCTGTTGCAATAGCTGGTCAAGATTCAACGGGCACGCCTGGAGTTCCGTTACAGTTCAGTGGTGCGGCTACAGATGAGGATGGAACCGTTATTCTCTATGAATGGGACTTTGATGGAGATGGTATCTTTGAATGGTCATCTACTGAAAATGGCCGTGAGTTGAACATTTACAATAATGAAGGAACATATACTGCAACCTTGCGTGTAACAGATAATGATGGATTCACAGACACTGATACAGTAGAAATCACAATATCAGAGAAGAAGGTTCAGATTGACGATGAAGGCAATGTTACGGTTACAGATGCAGGAGAAGATGAAGAAGGCATACCTTCAGTATCTTTGATCTCTTCAATCGCTGCCATCGGAATCATCGCGCTGCGTAGACGATCCTGAATCACTATGGAAGGAGGCCCCCTCTACATCAAACGGGGGGTCTATCTTCTTCTGAACCTTGCAATCAATCCTATTGATACCATTGCAGCAATAATTCCAATGCTAGGGATTCCTTCCTCAGTCTCTATTAAATCAAAACTACCATTCTCCATTTCAATAGTACCATTATCAACATCAATTTCACCATCTCCTAGGTCAATAACTACATCTTTTTCAGTAACTTTGACAGTAACCTCATCCGTACTAGTTGAACCATCATTATCCGTTACTCTAAGAACTGCAGTATATGTTCCTGCATTATTATACAAATTCAATTCTCTACCATTGAATTCATCAGCCCAGTCGTAAATTCCATCACCGTCAAAATCCCATTCGTACTTGGTAATGTTGCCATCTTCATCTTCTCCTTGACCATTAAATTGAATTGGAACATTCGGAGTAGTAGACACATTTTCCCCAGCATAAGCCGTGGGTATAATATTGACAAACAAATCTTTACTTGCATTATCACTCCAAAGACCCTCAGAATCACGAACTCTGAAATATATGGTATGCCAGCCAGCACCCAAAGATGATGTTGTGAAATTACGAGTGTTCGAAAGGGTTCCATCTACATTAGAGCTCCATTCATACTTTTCGATAGTAAAATTGTCATCTGAGGCATTACCATAGAATTCTACAGACCTTCCGTATTCTGCTAAATCAGGTACTATCTCTTCTATGTCAGCTTGTGGCTTGGTGTTATTTTTAATATAAATGCTTGTTATTGCCTGAACCCAATTCCAATCACCATCATTGTCAAAAGCTCTACAAGTTATCCAATGATTACCTACAGTTATATTCGAGAAAGTAGTATTAGGATTTTCACCTTCGTAAAGGACAAAATCTTTACTGGTATTTTGCCTGTCAGATGAATCAACTAAAGCCCATCTGTACTTTACAATATAACCATCAGAATCAGACGCAGAACAGCTAACGGATAACGGATGGTATTGTCGAATTGGCGTTTCGGATACTGAGTAATCCACATTTGGAGGATTATTAATTACCGTCCAATTGAAATAACTTAGATTATAGTATCCAAATTCATCAGTTGCATTAACTGCAAACGAATGTTCTCTTTGAGTAAGATTGGAAAAATTATTTGTCGAGTCACAATCGTACCATTCTTCCTCATCTAATTTGCACCTGGTTGAGAAATTAACTGGCGTTGTTATACTGAATTCTATAAATGGAGACACGTCAGTTGAAAAATCGTCAGGAACATTAATCCATTCAATACCTGGATTTCTTAAGATTAATAACCAGGAATAATCCTCATCAGACCAATTGCCTTCCTCATTTCGAGCTGTAAAAGATATCGTATGATTTCCAATAGATAATCGTTGAAAACTATTCAAAATAAACGTTAAGTTTTCAGTGTTACCAAAATTTCCATCTATGGTTGAATTCCACTGATAATCCGTAATGTTGCCATCGATGTCACTTGCATTACCCAAGAAGTACAGATATTCAGGGCTTTCAGCTATATGAAATTCATCAATGTACCAATGTTCTCCGTCACCTGGCCATTGATAACCATACATCCCAACTATGAACTGAAATTTAACATATTCGGTGTTAAAATATGGTTTTAAATCGAATATAGTTGTAATCCATTTATCTTGATTATCACTTGCCGAACCACTTACGCCTGAACAGTCTCCGCAATGGACAAAGCCCTCTTGGCCATACAAAGGATTGCCATGTGACTCATCATCATGTATTGTGCCAGGATAGCCTCCATCAGGGTAAAGGAGAGACCAGGTGGTGCCGTTATCAGTACTGATTCTAACTTGGCCTCCATTATATGAGGGATAACCAGCGTAATAATCGAAGTTGTATCTATGACTTAGATACAACGAAATATTATAAGATAAATCTGACACATCATAATTTTCTGTAAACAATGAGCCAGAACCCCCCTCATAATACATACAAAATTCTGAATTGTGTGTTCCATTTTCCCCTTCACAACTTAAAGCTGGACCCCAAATCTGATTCCTATCAACATCTTGCTGCGCTTGACCTTGAGACAGGTTCCAAACGGGATTTGGCAACTTCCAGCTTTCACCAGGTTCGGTGTAGTTATGTGTCCAAGTATGATTTGATGGAGTAAAACTATTATGATTTTCATATATATATGAATTGTTTATCCAATCAACTTCTTCAACAAAATCATCCAGATTAAGTATTTGGGGTTCTATACTTTCTATAGTAGCTTGAGGTGAACCTTCTACAGATTGTATACTAAAAACTGCCAATAACAACAGCGCAAATAGAGACAATTTCAATGGATGCATATGCTGTACAGATATGATTCAGTTATATTGCTTTACTTGTGTAAATTGCAGCAAATCAATGATATCGCGCTGCGCAGACGATCCTGAATCGCTATGGAAGGAGGCCCCCTCTACATCAAACGGGGGGGTTTTGTATAAATTCCAATTAGGGAAAGAATAAGGCCGATTGCACCCACAAATGACAAACCCTTGAAGAATAAATTCGCCCGATTCATACAATCTGCCATTTCTTCTATGTTACTATCTATACAAGCTGCATACGGATTGTCTATGAAAAGAATAGAAATAGCATAAATTGCCATGAGAAAGATACCTGCTGAAAAAACAG
>Ga0315338_1004132_pt1 | contig 11808 bp, 8 predicted proteins | sample ASW8metaG_FD_204518 | JGI IMG/M metagenome (GOLD analysis project Ga0315338, IMG submission 204518) | Ammonia-oxidizing marine archaeal communities from Monterey Bay, California, United States - ASW #8 | ecosystem: Environmental > Aquatic > Marine > Coastal | place: USA: California | collected...
CGGTACATACTCCATAAGCCACCACCCATTTTGGTTCTGTCATTTGGTTATAAACTTTGACTAAAATCGGAGCCTGTTTGTGACTGATGGTTCCCACTACCATAAGCAGGTCGGCCTGCCTAGGTGAGAAACGGGGGAACGCCGCACCCATTCGATCCAGATCGTATCTGGGACCGGCTACGGACATAAATTCCATTCCGCAACAAGCAGTAATGAAGGGATAAATAAAAAACGAATATTTTCGTGCCCAGTTGATAGCTTGCGTCATCTGCGTAACGATAACATTATTGCCCAGACTCATCTCGGTTTCTGTTCTATATAATCCAGCCATTCAACCGCTCCGTGAAATAATTGATGCTGTATATTAGAATATTTTTCATTAAAAACCAACCCCCAAGGATTGCTTAAATAGAACAGTCCATTATCCACAAAATTGTAGATATTTAATTCTAGTTTACCAGAATTGAACAAGTAGTTCTTGAGTGACTTGGGAGAAGGAGTGTATAATCGAGGGCACTTATAAAGATAAATCAATAATTCAGGTCTATTGGGTTCATGTAGACCTTGAATGCGTGGAGAATAAGTAAAATGGATTATAGCGGCAATAAAACAGCAATGGGACAAGATCGGGCCAGTTCTGAAACTGAAGGTATTGTGAGTATGAACTTGAGCAAAGACGGTAAAACTCTTGATCTTACAGCAACTTATCTTAAAGAATACGGAGCAAAAGATATCTCACAGATGGAAAAATTACGTCCTTTAACCAATCTGGCATTTGGCACAAACCTTTGCGGTCCCAAAGGCGCGAAATGGCTGGCTCAATCTAAAGTACTAGTTAACCTGACATCCCTAAATCTTTTTTATAATAAGATCGGTAATGAAGGGGTCAAATACATTGCTGTTTCAGATAATTTATTGAGTTTGCAGAATCTGGTCATCACGGACAACGAGATAACAGATGAAGGTGCCATAACCTTAGCGAAGTTTTTGCCCCTTTTCACCAATCTTCTGCGACTCGACCTCCGTCTCAACCGAATCAAAGAAGATGGTAAAAATGCTCTAAAAGAAGCACAAAATAATTCCTCAATAAAACATCTGCTGTTGGACAAAGTAGAAGGATTTCAAGTCAAATCCTAATCCACTGGGTAGGAGGGAATGAATCTACCAATACTTCAAATTTTTTTCTGAAATTAATTGGCTTCTCAGAATTGGTTAGGAGGTCATCCGTACTAAGAGGGTGAGTTAGCCATTTATGTTTAAGGGAACAGTCTCGTTATCGAAAAGGGACTGGATATTTGAAAAGTCTATTCCTATCAATTCTACACAAATTTTGATTTCAGAACTCTGATAGATAATTTGCCAGAGTCGGTTCCCCATCTCCTGCGCATTTTGTAACAACAGTCCTAGATCCTTGGTTTCATTCTCTCTTAGAATAGAGAAAAGGTCTAACTCAAGAGCTTGCCATTTTTTTTCTATCCGCGCAACACTCTGATAAAGCTCCATTTCGTGACGAACTAGAGGGAATTTACCCTCCAGTGGTCTGGCGTTGGGAGAGTTGGGAAAGAGTAAAGAAAACTCGTTTTCAATATCGCGCACCCTCCCGCCTCTAAAAAGCGACCATTTGTGGTGCATGCTTTCCAATCGATCTGCGAAATCTAAGCAATGATCAATCAATTCCATACGCATGTCGCGGATCAATAGAGCATTGGAAAAATCTTTGTGGATTCTTTCATGCAACAATTGAAGGTCTTTATATAGCTCGCGTAATACCGAGTTTAAATTGCCTATACTGACTGGGTCATCGGGATTACGCGTATCTTTTAACGAAATGGTCTCGACAACCAGATCCCTTTGTGTGGTTTCGATATAATTGATCGGGCCAATCTCAAGAAGTTGATAAAAGATTTCTGGGGATACAGCCAGATCGATTCCAAAACTTGTTTTGATGAAATCGCGAATTTTTCTGCATTTAGCCACATCGCGTAATGTTTCTACCGCTTGTTCCAAAGATTCACCACTAGCATCAAACGGTCCGATCTCGGAATCTGGTCCAATCAACTTTTTTAAAATTCGTTTCGGATCGCGCATTTCTGGCTTCTGTATTGAAGTATTATTAACAAAACCTGCAGGGGCTCGTTGGAATCCCTTTCTACAATTTGATAGTATTTAAATAGAAAGTATTAATTGGGCAAAGCTTGATTTTAACTCCTAAATTCGACCATGTTATAAGAATAGATATCGCCAACTCATCAAATACTTTTGGTTAGATTGTATAAGTATAAAGTTAACACCTAGCCTTTCTAAAAACGAGGAATTTCTTGCCTAATATTAGATCACCACACACAGATAACGTGGTTCAAACTTTGGATAAACTGATTCAATTTTCTTTATATACGTTTGCTATTTTTTCCATATTTTCAATTAGTGTTACCCAGATTGCCTTTACTATTGGGACGCTAGCATGGTTACTCAAGATCTATTTAACAAACTCCTGGAAAGAAACCAAAGGGACACAGGTCGGTATTGCTATCCTGTTCTTTTGTCTTGCCTGCCTATTGGCTGTCATAACCTCGGTTGACATAGAAAGTAGCTATAAGCACCTAAAGAAACTACTTCAATTTGGTATTTTTTTCTGGGCGATAAATACAGTACAGGATGAGAGGCAAAGAGACTTACTTGTTAAACTTCTTATCATAGCCGGTACAATTGCTGCTCTTAATGGGTTTATCCATGTTTGGGATACGGCTGTAACCTTACAGAGCCGAGTTAAGGGCACAATGAGCCATTTTATGACATTTGCAGGAGTTTTAATGCTTATGAGTTTAATAGCGTTTGGCAGATTCTTGTATCATAAACCTAAAGAGTATTGGCTATTAGGAAGTATTGGATTCATGGGTTTCTGCCTATTGTTAACTTTAACAAGGCAGGCTTGGATTGGTTTTTTTATAGGAAGTCTATTTCTAGTTTTCTTCTGGAATAAAAAATACCTTCTGTTTATTCCACTCCTGCTAGCTAGTCTCCTATTATTTGGACCTGAGACTATTAAGGATCGCATGTATAGCCTAGCAGATATGACAGACTGGTCATTCAATGTAAGACTTTTTCTTTGGGAAGGTGGGTGGAATATATTTAAAGACCATCCTCTCACAGGTTGTGGCTTCAAATGTGTAGATTTGATCCACTCTCAATATCCCGACCCTTTAGGGTATATTGCGCGATTCCGAGGAATGCACAGTAACTTATTTCAACTACTGGTCGATACAGGAATTTTAGGACTCTCAGCTTGGCTTTCAATTTGGGTAACTTATTTAACCGCTATATATAAAAGATCAAACCAATTCACTAATGCAAATTCTAAAGGGTTGGCGATGGGTGCTGTAGCCGCTGTCTTAGGGTTCTTGGCGGGAGGGTTTTTTGAAACAAATTTCTATGATTCAGAAGTAGTTATGTTGCTCTATTTTATTATGGGTATTTCCCTAGCCCAGACAAACCAAAAACCTTTAAAATAGAAACAACCATGATAAATAGAATCTCTGGTATCACTGGTGTGTGTTCAGTGTTTTTCGAAATTGCTCGTACTTATCATTTACAAACCGTGTAAAACTCTCTCGAAAAACTTCAGGTGCAAATCGTTCTGCGTTCTTACGGCAAGCCGTAGGGGTAAACTTATCTTGGTTCTTCTCAAAATGTTCAACGGCATTCTTTATACTATCAACTGTTTGAGACTGAAAAAATACACCAGTGGGTTCCTCAGGGCCAGATAGATCGTTTACTGTCTCCAAAAGTGCACCTTTCCCATACGCAATAACAGGGGTACCACAAGCCTGCGCCTCTAATGGAACAATACCAAAGTCTTCTTCTGCGGCAAAGACAAAAGCCTGAGCACGTTGCATATAATCTTTCAAAACCTCAAATTTTTGGTACCCAAGAATTTCAATATTCGGCCCTGCTATAGACTTCACTCTATCAAAACCGGGGCCATCACCAATCACTACAAGTCGACGATCTGGCATCCTACTGAAAGCCTCAACAATTAACTCAATGCGCTTATAAGGTACTAGGCGAGAGGCAGTAAGATAAAACGATTCTTTATTATCCACTTGAGTAAACGCATGAACGTCAACTGGAGGATAGATGACGGTCGATTTACGTCGATAAGTTTTTGTAATACGTCTGGCAATAAAATAGGAAATCGCAATAAAATAGTCTACACCATTGGCCGTGCGTGAATCCCAAAGGCGAATCTTATGTAGAACCCACTTGGCCAGCCAACCCTTCATTCCACTATCAAGACCAGCCTCTTTAAGATACTGGTGTTGTAGATCCCAAGCATATCGTATTGGTGAATAAACGTAGCTAATATGTAACTGGTCTGGTCCCGTGAGTACACCCTTAGCGACTGCATGGCTACTGGAGATCACTAAATCATAACTAGAAAGATCAAACTGTTCAATTGCCAGTGGCATTAAAGGAAGATAGGAACGATATTTTGATCGCGCTTTTGGCAAATACTGGATAAAGGTAGTATTTATTTTTTTTCCTGAAATAAAACTACGTTCCTGGTTATCCAAAAAGTCAACAACGCAAAATAAATCAGCATCAGGATAAATCGAAAGTATCTGTTCAAGTACTCTCTCGGAACCCGCATAGGTCACTAGCCATTCATGAATAATTGCAATCCGTACAGATTTCATCGCACCTCATGAAACAAGATGAAATTCCAATTTTGATAAATTTGCCCCAAATAGGATACTACTTTCTTAATAGAAATTTTCACTTGTAGCTTTATCCTATCACTTGCTGGAGGTTATTACCCAATGAATCATTTCGCTGAAATTGGTGAAGTTCAGACCCCAGCATCAAGAGGAATCATGAATTCAGCAGGGTCTAGACCTTTTTGGAGAAGGTCACTCTTTACCATGATCCTTACAAGTTCATTAAAGTGAGTGCAGGCTTTCCATCCCAATTTTTTGAAAGCCTTATCGGAATCGCCGATAAGCATATCCACCTCTGCCGGGCGAAAAAATTTTGAATCTACTTCAATCAATACCTTTCCCGAGTTTCTATCAACCCCCTTCTCCTCAAGACCTTCACCTTGCCATTCAATATCAATACCACAAATACCAAACGCTTCTATTACAAAGTCGCGGATGCTTTTCTGATTTCCCGTTGCAAAGACATAATCCTCTGCTTTTTCCTGTTGCAATGCCAGCCACATCCCTTCCACGTAATCCTTGGCAAAACCCCAGTCCCTTTTGGAATCAAGATTTCCCAAACTAAGTTTTTCCTGCTTACCTGCAAGAATATTGGCCAGTGATAAGGTGATTTTTCGGGTGACAAAATTTTCGCCACGCCGAGGCGATTCGTGGTTAAACATAATTCCATTGAGGGCATACAAACCAAAGGACTCCCGATAATTGACAGTAATCCAGTGAGCATAAAGTTTTGCCACTGCATACGGACTACGGGGATGGAAAGGTGTGGTCTCGTTTTGCGGAGCCTCCTTAACTTGGCCGTACAGTTCACTGGTCGAGGCTTGGTAAAATCGGCAGGTATCTAACTGGCCTGTAGACATAATAGACTCTAGAATGCGGAGAGGTCCCAAGGCATCCACCTGGCCTGTATATTCGGGTGTTTTAAAACTAATCCCCACATGGCTTTGTGCCGCAAGGTTATATATTTCATCAGGACGAACCGAAGAAATCAATCGGCTCAGGTTGGGGGTATCGGTTATGTCCCCATAATGCAGGTGAAGTTTCGTGTTTTGGATTTTCGAATTCATCCGAAGATGTTCAATGCGACCACGATTGAAACTACTTGTACGCCGCACCAGGCCGTGAACTTCATAACCTTTATCCATAAGGAATTCGGTCAAATAAGATCCATCCTGACCTGTAATTCCTGTAATTAATGCTTTTCTCAAGTTTGTTCCCTTCTTTAATTTGACCTTTTAATCATAGCTTAAAAACCTTAGAACCTCTATATTATTTGTAGGTTCTTATTGGTTGTAGCCTATCTTCCTTAACAGACCATTTTGTTTTATGGAACTTTTATATTTAATTAAGAATTAAACTTCTTAAGATTTCTTTAGAAACGGGAGCCATGAATTGAGCATTTTCCCCACCACGACTGAGAAACCAGAGAAAACTAATAAACAACGTTTGGTTAGAAACTCTGTGCTCCTATTTTCCGCTGAAGCTATCGCGAAGCTTACCGCCTTGTTGATTCAGATTATTGCTGCGAGATATTTAGGAAGTAGGGGGTATGGAATGTACTCCTACGCTTTTGTCGGGACGGGCATTATCCTTAATTTTATAGATCATGGTTTGAGGGTTTACACAACCCGTGAGATCTCAAATGACTTTACACAGGCTAAAAGTGTACTAAAAAATATACTCTTCCTGAAGAAAACCATAACTACTATTTCAATAATTATCCTTTTCGCTGCGTATAGCCTTACTTCATTAAACTCGGAAGATTTAAAGGTTATTCTTTTTATTTCTCTTGGAATGATCCTTGATGGTTATACAGAAATATATCTGGGGGTTTTTCGTGCATTTGAAAAAATGAAGGAAGTATTTATATTGATAGTTGCGCAGAGGATTTTGTTTTTTGCAACTGGCGGGTTGGGGATATTGTTTTTAAACTTTGGAATTATTCAATTCTCCATTACATTTTTATCAATCACATGTTTGTTTTTTGTTATTTCTCAAAAGCTTACTTATAAGTTGTTCGATAGTGAAGTATTTTTTAAAAAGGAGTTAGATTGGCAAAATGTTTTGAAGAGTTCCATGCCAATCTGTCTAGTGATTTTATGCTCCTATATATATTTTCGCCTGGATGTGGTTTTTCTTTTTTTTATGAAAGGCAAAGCCGAAGCAGGTCTCTATACAGCGGCCTTTAAAATTACCGAATCACTTGTTCTCCTGATAGCTGGGCTCCGTGCTGCTTTATTTCCCGTTATTTCCAAGGATGCTTTTCAAGGTTCTGAAAAATTAAGCACGATATCCGGAGAAGCTTTTCGTATTTTATTTTTAATAAGTGTCCCTATTTCTGCAGGTCTTATTTTAATAAGCGAAGAACTTGTAATTACTTTGTATGGCTTAGCCTATGAACCGACTGCTTTAATCCTAAAATTCTTAGCAGCTTCATTTTTCTTGATAACAATTAATGAATTTTCGATTTTCTTACTGTTGGCGGCGAGAAAAACTAAAACGGCTATAAAAATAACTTTGGCAGTGGCTATTTTAAACATTACTTTAAATTGGTTTGTGATTCCACATTGGGGAACCCTTGGAGCCGCATTAGTTTTTACTTTTACTCAATTGTGTCTATTTATTCTTACTTGCGTGGGATTAAATAAAAGTTTAGGTATTGTTTTTCCCCTATTTTCTAAAATCTGGAAACCTCTTATAGCCTCAGCAGCCATGATTTTTGTCCTTGGTCAATTCGAAAAAAATATGATTTTCGTGGTGGTGTCAGGGGTTTGTGTTTATATTATTTCTCTCATATTACTTAGAGCCTTCAATGAAAAAGATATTTTATTGTTTCTAGATTTTGTAATCCCAGATTTTTTACATAAAAATAAACCTGGCTTTCCAAAAAAACTTGTGCCAAAAAATATAGCCCTTATAAAATTAGGGGCACGTGGAGACCTAATTCTTGCCTCCCCTTTTTTCAAAAATCTGAAACAACACTACCCAGAAGCTTCTATTAAACTATTAACAGGAAATGATTCATTTGATGTAGTAAAAACCAACCCCTACATTGATGAGTTTATTTTGGTTAATGATAAGAACATTTATTTGGGAAACATTTTTAAAAAATCCATTGAAGTGTGTCGAATTTTAAAGAAGCTGCGGAGTCAATCTATAGATATTATTTTTATCTTGCACCGTGCCTGGCAATTCAATATTTTAGGTCTTTTATCTGGGGTCCCAAATCGTGTTGGCTTTCAACGTGGCAGTGAGAGCTTGGGGCTTACCAATGTTTGCCCAGAGACGAACATTCAGAATGAAACAAAAAGTTATTTAGATTTATTACGGACAGTCAACATCCCAATCAAAAACAACGAAACATTTTATAACATCAATAAAGGTGACAGAGATTATGTTTGTAACTTTTTAAATCAACACCAAGCTTCTAGTCACAGACCAGTACTTGGCATAATTCCAGGGGGAGGGAAGAATATAGCATCAGGTGATAGATCTATAAAGCGATGGCCTGTTAATCGCTACATTGAACTGTCCAAAAAATTCATAGACAATTACAGGGGAAAAGTTTTTTTAATTGGGGGGGTCGAAGACAGCGAAATAATTAACTCTATTATATTAGATGTGCCCAGTTGCATAAAAGTCACACACTTCGATTTAGGGAAAGCAGCGGCACTTATTAATAGTTGTGATTTAATTATTGGAAATGATTGTGGTCCTATTCATATCTCTAACGCACTAAACAAGCCCACTATCTCAATTTTTGGTCCTACAGACCCACTCCAATGGGCTAGTCTAAAAGAAAATAATATCATTGTTCGAAATGAAATTCCCTGTTCACCGTGTTACTTGCATGGTTTGTTCCCCAACTGCGAACATAAAACCTGTTTAAATAGTATTGGCGTTTGGCAAGTATACAAACATTTACAAGATTGTTTGTGCGAATTTTCTAATACCGGGAACATAAAAAGCATGAAAAACGAGTCTTTTCTTGCCACTGCATCGCCTTATGGTCCTCATTTAGACTATGTTTTGTACAAAAATAACGCAACATAACTTCAAATTAGAAAAACTGGCTTTAATAGTCTTCCCCGCGTGTATCTACTTTTTTCATTGAGGTTTACCATCCTGTAGAAAGAAATCGATGCAATCAAGCATACTTGGAATTTAGGAAAGAAACTGTTAATATCCCTCGTTTAATAGGTTTTCTGGTAATCCCCATTTTTAGCCGGGACCATTTCAAGAACAGCCAAGCCGGGGTGGTGGAATTGGTAGACACAAGGGACTTAAAATCCATATATATCGACTATTTTTGTAAGTTTAAATTGACTAAGTCCAGTACCAGTAAGCATTTCCTAGATTATCCCGATCTGAATAATCACTTATAGAACACTTATAGAACCGTATTTGATGTAATCGTGTAATTATGGAAAACGATGAGATACTTAAAAAATATGGTGACACTCCTTTGTATTTCTCGCATTACTATAATTTCTTATTCATATTTAAAAGTACAATTCTCGAGAACGGAGAACAGATAACTTTGCATTTGGGAGGAAATATGGAAAAGGTTTCTGCTCTCGTGATCGATGCTAAAGAACCTATGACTCTAAATGAAAACGGAGAGGACGAAATTGCCTTCATCAAAGATGACGATAAAAAAGTTATCTGGAAAAGTAACCAGTAATGGTAGAGTTATAGAAAAACTTATAGAACCGTAATTGTTTTGATTTTAAAATGAGTGTAAGTGCTTGTAAATAAAGTTTGCCGGGGTGGTGGAATTGGTAGACACAAGGGACTTAAAATCCCTCGAGGGAAACCTCGTGCCGGTTCGAGTCCGGCCCTCGGCATACCACTAATACATTGTAAAATCCATTAAACGAGCCTCTTCTTAACGCCTACCCTAGCCCAAGCCAATCTGATCGGTATTAACCTATTCCTCATCACGAGAGTAGGTGATTAATAGCCCATGAGTGTACTGCCATTCAATGGTTCGAGAAAAATCCAGTCGACCAAATTGCTCTTCAAGAGTCGCAACGCATTGAGTTAGCAATTCTCTGAGTAACTCCTGATCCGATTTGGTCCATGCCATCGGGGTTTCTAATAAAGCCTGCTCAAAAGATGAAAGTTTGTCTTCATCAACAATTTTTTCTTCATCCTGAAAAATACCAGCTATGAAAACAACCTTCAGAAAACTTTTTGCCGCTGAAACAGGCAGGGGTTCGCAAGACAAGGTTTTGAACAAGGTGTGTCGGGCAAATGCTGTTATGAACAATGTCAAAAGTTCTAAATTCCCATTTTTTGGGATATCGAATCCCCCCCATTTATGTTCCAATGTCTTTGTATTCAAGCCCAGGCTTTGTTTTGCAAAACGGATATTAAAAGCCCAACGATCAAGAAGTTTATTGATCGCTCGAATATCATCCAATGATTCAGGATCTCGCCAAAGGATTGCCGTATCACCCTCCTCCTTCTCTATAATTTGAGGAAAGGATAAAACAAGAGCCCCTAATTTTTCTTTTTCATCCTCCGAAATAAATTCTTCCATAAAAGAACCATTTTCTTTTAGGAACAAACTTGCTTCTGACCGAATCTGTTTTAGTTGTTCAAACCCCACTTGAAATAACGATTGCATCCAAAGTTGATGTAAAAGCGAATGACCTTTTTCCAGATCTCCCGATGCCCCGAGCTCCAAGCCGATATTGACATAACCCACAGCTTTTCTCATTGCCTTTTGGCGAATTTTCAAATCGGAAAGATCGCATTTATCTGCCACCATAATTTTGTTTGCCAAACAGACCAGTTCCCAACGGATGGCATTCAACCTCTCTTCAGAATTCAGACTCTTAACACAGTGCCCAAAAAAATGAGAAAGAAGAGCTTGGGCCAAAGGGTATTGCGGAGAAAAACTAAATTTGCCGCCTGAAAAATTTTCTGATGAAGGTACCTCTTGGTTCAGGTCATCTGGGTTCAAACTGCTATAAACTCCCATTGCCTCTTCAAACTCTGGGATACCTCTTTCCGAAGTTCGGATTAGCCGCCATTGGTAAGCTTTTTCCAAAGTTATTGTCGTAGGAAACCAGATAACTGCTTCCAGAAGTTCGTGAAGAAAAGCAATATCTTTATCCGCCAATAATAATAATAATTTTCGAATAACTTTTGATTCTTTTACTTTAAAAAATACATCATAAACCCCATCCGGGGAATAGTGTTCCAAGCCTTCCACCCCTTCATATGAGTCTGTCATCTCATCTTGCTTAAAAACTTTGATCAGAGATTGTAACAGCATTACTTTTTGGTCAAAATCTTCGTTTAAAAACCACCCTAAGGTTTCCGGTTCATTGCATTGATCCAAAAGTTCTAACCACTCCATTGCTCGCTGAGGCTGAAATTTATCACTCTGCCACCATTCTAGGTCAAAAAAATATTGCAACTGCTCCGGGGATGCCATGGATAGAATAAGAAGAGAATCTTCACTCCCCAATTCCTTGATTAAATGATAAATTTCCTCTGCAGGGATAGATTGAGTAACCTCGACCGCGTCTTCACAAAGAACCAGCAATTCTCTTTGAAACACAGAGGGTAGGTTAAGCACACGTTTCGCTTTTTCCTCAAGGGATAATGTGGATAGAATTTCCTCTACCTTACGAGGCTGTAATTTAATCCATTCGATGGGAAAATGCTGTATTGCGGTCAAATCTTTCGCGCTAGGAATATTTTTTTCAGTCATCCAAAACCATTTTTTTTAAAGTTCAACGAAACTAGTTTAGTATAAGACCTTAGAATACAGTTTATCAATATTGTTAAACATGTTTTTTCAAATCTAAACAGGTCTGTCTACTGCAACATAATGAAGGTTAAAATTCTTCCGGTTTGACCTTCTCGACGGTAAGAAAAATACTTCATTGGCGAACAAAAAGTGCATTCTTCACTCAAAAATATGTTTTCTGGAAGCAACCCTGCATCAATCATTTCCTGAGTATTAACTGCATACAAGTTCAACAAAAATTTTCCATTCCCTATGGATTTCACAAAAGGCGGATTCAACGGGATTTTATTTTTAAATGGGCCTAAACAGTTCTCAGGAATTTCATAG
>Ga0315338_1004134_pt1 | contig 11805 bp, 10 predicted proteins | sample ASW8metaG_FD_204518 | JGI IMG/M metagenome (GOLD analysis project Ga0315338, IMG submission 204518) | Ammonia-oxidizing marine archaeal communities from Monterey Bay, California, United States - ASW #8 | ecosystem: Environmental > Aquatic > Marine > Coastal | place: USA: California | collected...
GACCGTGTTGGTAGTAACCGTGTCAGACAGCGTCACTGTTACGGCTCATGTCTGAGCGGCTCGCCTTGCCGCAATCTCGTTGACCTCGGCGTGCGTCAGCTCGCCCGCGAATAGTGATGCCAGCGCCCTTCCGTATGGCCTTCGAGGCCAACGTGAATCGTCGACGAGGTGGAGCTCGCTCGAGAACGTTCCGTCGGCACGGAACTCATAGGACAGGTAGCCAGGAGGAAGCCATGTCCGGGCTTCACGGTCGAAGTTGTGCTTCAAGGAAGGAGCAACGTAAACGTCCCTGCCGTGCAGCTCATACTGCTCGGGAATGTGAGTGTGCCCAGCTCCGAACCCTCTGACGTTCGGAGCTTGGCTGAGTATCTGATCCCACTCGGCAGAGTAGGCGGCGTCGTACGCCATGGGGATCGGCACCGACGGTGGGTGGTGAACCCACACGAACACATGGTCGGCGAGAGTGGCATCGCACATCGCCGTGATCCAGGCAGCCTCGCGGTCGCCGAGACAGCCATCCCCTTGCAGACGGTCGCCAACCTCTTCTGGGTCGACGAACCGACCTGCGTCGTCCTGCAGCATCACTCCTGCATTGGAGTCGACGAACAGAAAACACCATGGGCCGATCTCGATCACCCGCGAGGTCGAAACGCCTGGGCGGCCGATACCGGCACCGAACGCGGCATCTTGATCGTGATTGCCAGGACAGACATTCACCGGCCACGTGAACCGGCCAAGCGCCTCAGCCGCCCGGCGGTATTGCGCAGGTCGCCCGTGATCGGCGACGTCGCCGGTGACGACGACGAGGTCGACGTCTGGACCCGAAGCTGCGTGTTCGAACACGGCGTCAAACGCCTCGCTCGTGTCGTAGGCGGCGCCGCCCTGAGGGCTCTCACCCTCCTCGAGGAAGTGAGTGTCGGAGAGCTGGAGAATGCGTACGGTCTCGTCCATGAGCCGACCCTAGCCAGTGCTCTGCAGACAGTGCTTCCCCGGCCGTGCCCGATCTACCCAATGGTGATCAAGGCAACCGACAGCGAAGCTCCCGCCAGACCCAGGGCCTGCCACCAACGCATTCGCTGCCCTTTGAACGCGACGCCAAGCAGAACTGCCACCGCGGCATACTGCGAGCTGGCAACGCTCACAGCCGCCAGGTTTCCGCCACCTCGAAGTGCGAGCACGAACAGCAGCACAGCGGCTGCAGCAAAGATGCCGACGACGAAAGCCGTTCTGAAGTCGGAGCGATCGGCAGGGAAGACTCTCGGCCCCGTCGCCCTGGCAACAGCCACGACGAGAATCAGTCCGACTGTCCGCTGCAAGAGCAGTGCCGACCCTCCTCCGTCATCACCGATGTAGGACAACGTCACGAGGAGCGTTCCGAACACCGCGCCCGCCAGTAGCGCCATCCACAGGCCGCCGATATCGAGCGGATCGTCGCTCGGAGACAGCGACGACAGACCGATCGCGACCACGCCGAGAACAAGACCGAGGCTCGTGATCGCCGACGGCGACACGCCAGCCACGATCACGTCCCAACCAATGGGAACCGCCGACATGACAACTGCAGCCGCGGGAGCTGCCGAACGTAGCGAAGCCTTCGCATACGACCGGTACAGCAACAAGATGCCGAGGCCGTTGGCGGCACCAGCGAACAGTCCGTACACCAGGTCGGACCTCGTCGGGTCACCAGGCCATACGACGAAGACGACCAGCATGCAGAGGAAGCCGGAAAGGAAGACCGTTGTGGTGACCTCGTGCGTCCTGGCTCGCCCGGTGACCCCGCCCGCGAAGAACTCACCGAGACCGATCGAAAATGTCGAGAGGATGGCGAGAACGATCGACACTGAGGCGAGATCATGCACCCATTTACATCGCTGCGTCGAGGCTGGACGACTGATCAGGCTGGGACTAGGTTCTCGAAGTGACTGAACGTTTGTTCAATTCGCCTGAGGCACAAGGGGTCGCGAGATGGGGGGAACTGGGGAGACGTCCGTTGCTCGCTCGACGACGACCTTCAACGAACGTCTCGGCAACCGTCTCGGCGAGAAACGGAGGATCCTGAGCCCCCGAACCACCGTCGCCGTGGCCCGTCCAGCCCCACACAGCATCACCGTCACCTGGGCAGACGGCCAAACGAGTCGCTTCTCCACCAGATGGTTGCGATTCAACTGCTTCTGCGTCGCTTGTGGCACGAGCGACGACGGCATTCGGTCGATCGACATCATGTCGGTGCCTGACGGCATCAGTCCTGCTCGCGTCGACCTGACCTCTGCCAACACAGTCGACATCGACTGGACCGACGGGCACGTCTCGACCTTTGGCGGCGAGTGGTTGCGGGCGTACTGCAACGCTCCAGAAGAACGGTCCCGGCGGCGCGCATGGACACCCGAGCTTTGGAAGTCAGACCTCATCGAGCGACTACCAAGGGCCACATATTCCGAGGTGGCCATCAACGACGAAGCTCGGCTCGCCATGTTCGAACACGTCCGAGATCTCGGTTTCGTCATGATCGACGGCGTCGGACCAGACCCCGAGCTCACCGAACCGGTCGCGGCGATGTTCGGACCGATCCATTCCACCAGCAACTACGGATACATATCAGATGTGCAGTCGAAACCAGTCGCCAAACTCGGAGGCGAGACCGCCATCCATCAGCACCCCCACAGCGACGACACGTTTCAGTACTCGCCACCGGGGATCGTGATCTTCCACTGCATCCAGAACAACGACGACATCGGAGGCGTGTCGAGCTACGTCGATGGCTTCGCTGTCGCCGCCGACTTGCGATCTTCCGAGCCGGAAGCTTTCGACCTGCTCAGTTCGGTCCCTGTGCAGTTCGTGCGGCGCCGTCCTGGCCACTTCGACATCAGGGCTGAGGGCAGGGTCATCCGCCTCGATGATCACGGTCGCATCGCCGGTATCAGGTACTTCGACCGCGCCGCAGCTCCGCTCGATGTCGAGGAGGGTCTCGTCGATGCGATGCTCTCGGCTCAGTCGAAGTTCCTCGAGCGAGTCGTCAGTCCCGAATTCAAGATGGACATGAAACTCTCTGCCGGCACTGTCATCGTGGTCGACAACCACAGGGTGATGCATGGACGCAGCGCGTTCGACCAGCAGTCGGAGCGCCGGCTCCGCACTTGCACCACCGACCGAGACGAGTTCCACGGGTACTGGCGCGACCTCGCGAACCGCCTCGGTCGCGACGACTACGACCTCGTCATGACGTCAGGAGCCATATGAGCCCGGACCGTCCAAACGTGCTCGTGATCTGTGGCGACGAGCACACGAGAGACCTCCTCGGATGCGCAGGCAACTCCATGGTGTCGACGCCGCACCTCGATGAGCTCGCGGCCGGCGGAACGCGGTTCAGTTCCGGATACACGCCATATCCCATCTGCGGTCCGGCACGAGCCGCTTTGGCGACCGGACGTTATGCCCACCAACTCGACATGTGGGACAGCGCAAGCCCCTACGACGGCTCTGTTCGCAGCTGGGCGCACCGGTTGCGAGATCATGGGTACGACGTCGCATCGATCGGCAAGCTTCACTTCAGGGGCGGCGACGACAACGGTTTCGCACAAGAGATCCACCCGATGTATGCAACCGACGGCGTTGGTTGGGTACGTGGCCTGCTGCGGTCGGAGCCATGGATCCTGACCGATGTGTGTTCGACCTTCGCCAACGACATCGGACCAGGCGAATCGACTTACACCGAGTACGACCGCGCGATCGCGAGTTCGGCCGTCAGCTGGCTCGAAAGGGCGACCGACACAGCGGAACCGTGGGCGCTGTTCGTGTCATTCATGGCGCCCCACTTCCCGCTGATCGCTCCCGACGCTTTTTTTAGTCAGTATCGGGCCGGCGACATGCCATGGCCGGTGAGATACGGCAGAGACAATCGGCCCGACCACCCTGTCGTCAGGGCAATCGCGGATGCACTCGACTACGGCGCTGGTTTCGACGATGAGCGGGTCGGACAGGCCGTCGCCGGCTACTACGCGTTGTGCAGCTTCCTTGATCACAACATCGGCCTCGTGCTCGAGGCACTCGGACCCGCAGCCGATGACACGTTGATCGTCTACACCAGCGACCACGGCGAGATGCTCGGCACGTCTGGATTGTGGGCCAAGTCGTTCATGTACGAGCCATCCGTCGGAGTACCGCTGATCATTCGAGGACCCGGTGTCGCCGCAGAAACCGTGCTCGATGCCGCCGTGTCGCTGGTCGACGTCTATCCGACAGTGCTCGCGGCCGCCGGCATCGAGCTCGACGAGCAGGACGCTGATCTCGCGGGTTCGTCGCTGCTCGACATCACGCCGGACACGAACCGCACAGCCTTCAGCGAATATCACGATGGCGGCTCGCCAACCGCCTCATTCATGCTCAGGACCGATCACTGGAAGTACGTACACCACGTCGGATTCGAACCTCAGCTGTTCGACCTCGATGCTGATCCGACCGAGGCTCTCGACCTCGCAGACGACCCTGGCCATCGGGCGGTGCTCGATTCGTGTGAGCGCGATCTCCGAACCATGGTCGACGTCGACGAGGCCAACGAACGAGCCTTTGCCGACCAGGCGCGACGAATCGAAGCCTTTGGTGGCGCCGATGCCGTGAGGATCTGGGGCGACTTCGGCTACACCCCGTTGGAGGCGTCGTGACCGACCCGCTGCTCGAGCCCTTCACGCTCAACGGGCTCACACTCAAGAACAGGGTGATGAGCACCAGCCATGCCATCTCCTACGACGTCGCTGGTCGGCCAGAAGACCGCTATCAGCGCTACCACGAAGAGAAGGCCAAGGGCGGAATCGCACTCACGATGTTCGGAGGTTCTGCCAACATTGCCCGAGACTCGCCATCGGTGTTCGGCCAGCTGTACGTCGGGGATGACTCGATCATCCCGGTCTTCCAACAGTTCGCCGAGCGCATCCATCAGCACGACTGCGCGCTGATGTGTCAGATCACGCACCTCGGCCGTCGAGGTTCGGCGACCGTCGGCGAATGGCTCCCCGTTCCTGCGCCTTCACGCGTCCGTGAAACACTGCACCGGTCGATCCCCCGCGAGATGGACACCGATGACATCGACCGCATCGTGGCCGCCTACGGCGCAGCAGCGCGTCGATGCCAACTCGGCGGTCTCGACGGCATCGAGATCGTGGCAAGCGCACACCTCATCGGCCAATTCCTCTCCCCCGTCGCCAACCGCCGCGACGATGCATTCGGAGGCTCACTCCAAAACCGCGCCAGGTTCGGGATGCTGGTGTTCGATGCCATCCGCAAGGAAGTCGGCGCAGATTTCATCGTCGGCGTGCGCCTCTCGATGCACGAGGGCGGAGACGCTGGCCTCGACCGAGACGAGTGCCTCCGCATCGCCCAGCTCTTCGAGGCCTCTGGCATCATCGACTACTTCAACGTGATGTATGGGCGAATGGACACCCAGCTCGCGCTGACAGAGCAGAACATGCCAGGGATGGGTGTGACTCAAGCGCCATTTCTTCCCGACGTTGCGTGGTTCCGAAACGAGGTCACACTTCCGGTGTTTCATGCCGCGAGGGTCACCGACGTTGCGACGGCCCGGCGAGCTGTGGGCGATGGCCTTGTGGACATGATCGGCATGACCCGCGGTCACATCGCCGATCCGAACATCGTGAACAAGATCGTCGCCGGTGACGAACACAGGATCCGACCGTGCGTCGGCGCCAATCTGTGCATCTCGCCATCGCGAGCTTGTGTACACAACGCGGCCATTGGTCGCGAGACTCATTTACCGCACGTGATCAAGCAGTCAACGGAGCCGGCGCGAAGGTTTGTTGTGATCGGTGCAGGTCCAGCCGGGCTCGAGGCCGCCCGCGTCAGCGCCTCGCGTGGCCACCACGTCGTGCTGATCGAAGCGAACGACGACGTCGGCGGGCAGGTCGCACTCGCCGGTGTCCCGGAGTGGCGGGCCGATCTTGGCAAAATCATCGACTGGCTCGACGGCGAGGTCGTCCATCTCGACGTCGATGTTCGAGTGTCGACAGAAGCCGACGCATCGATGGTGCTCGCAGAGAACCCAAGCGTCGTCATTGTCGCCACCGGAGGCCAACCAGATCACGGATCCATAGCTGGTGCGAACCTGTGTACCACGGCGGCCGACGCGCTCAGCGAACCCGTTCGCCCTGCCGAGCAGGTGATCGTCTACGACGGCACAGGCGACCACCAGGCCGCTTCGTGTGCCCATCACCTCGCAGAGCTCGGAGCTTCGGTGGACTTCGTCACCCAGGACAAGATGTTCGGCCAGAACATGGGCGACGCCGAACAGATGGCCTTCCGGAAACGTTTCTACGCAGACGACATTGGGGTGACTCTCGACCACCGCCTCATCGCAGTCACCGCAATCGAAGGACGACTCATGGCCACCTTCGTCAACTGTCTGACGGGCGACCAAACCGAGCGAATCACGGACCGGCTCGTCGTCGAACACGGCACATCACCCGCCGACGAGCTCTTCCACGCTCTCCGACCGATGTCGCGCAACAACGGCGTCACCGACATCGACGCGCTCGTCGAAGGCCGGCCTCAACACCCGATTCCCGCCGAACCGGACGAGTACGACCTCTACCGCGTCGGCGACGCAGTTGCCTCGCGCAACATTCACGCAGCAATCCTCGACTCGCTGCGATTGTGCGTGACGTTGTGACGTCTCCGACAGAAGGGTCTGCGATGACACGATCTCCAATAGCAAGGCTGGAAGCGCTCATCATCAGTGTGCCCGCAGAGGGCAATGCGTTTGCCGAGGGCAATGAGGAGACGCTGCTCGTCAGGGTCACTGACCAAAACGGGCTCTACGGCATCGGTGAGTGCATCACCACACCCGCGGTGAGCAAGGCCATGATCGACATGGCCACCATCAATTTCTGGAGCAAAGGCATCGGCGACACGATCATCGGCGAGGACCCGCTCGAAGCCGCAGCGCTGTACGACCGGGTGTACCACGGCAGCTTCTACCACGGCCGCCGAGGCACGTTCATCCAGGCCATGTCCGGCGTCGACATCGCGCTCTACGACCTTGCTGGAAAACAACTCGGCGTACCGGTGTACAAGCTGCTCGGAGGGGCGCGGACGCAGCGAATCAGGCCGTACGCCACGTTGTACCCCGGTGACATCTACGACCGGCCGGTTGCCGATGTCGCTGCGCCGATCAAGGAACAGGCAAACATCGCAATGGACCAGGGGCTTCGGGCCTTCAAGGTTCCTGTGCTCTTCGGCCCCGAGGTCAGCGACAAGGAGATCGTCAAGTTCGCGGAATACAGCCGAAACATGGTCGGCGACGATGTCGTGCTCGCCCTCGACTTTGGCTACCGCTGGTGGGACTGGTATGACGCGGCGTGGACGCTGAAACGCATCGAAGAGTTCGACATCCACTTCGCAGAAGCTCCACTGCGACACGACGACCTCGATGGCCATCGTCGGCTCGCAGAGGTCTCACCGGTTCGCGTCGGCGGCGCGGAGTTCGCAGCGGGCCGGTGGGAGGTCAGAGAGTGGCTCGACCGTGGCGGGGTGACGCTGGTGCAGCCTGGTGTCAGTCGAGCCGGTGGATTCACTGAGCTGATGCGTATTGCTGAGATGTGCGAGCTCTATGGCGCACAACTGATGCCGCACAGCTTCGCTTCCGGCATCACCGACACGGCAAGCTTCCACCTCCAGGCTGCGAGCCTGACCGTGCCCATGGTGGAGTTCAGGTCGTCGCGGCTCGGGCCGTCGCGTATCCGGACCGAGCTGGTGTCTCCCGCCGAGCCCGACATCGTCGATGGCTACGCCGCGCTGCCAGAAGGGCCCGGGCTCGGGCTCGAATTGAACGAAGAGCTGGTCAACCACCACACGAAAGCTGGGTACTGATGATCTCTGCAGATCTCACGGGGAAACGAACCATCGTCACGGGAGGTGGCAGCGGGCTCGGGCTCGCCGCGGTGAGAAAGTTCGCCGAGATGGGCTCGACGGTCGCGATGGTCGACCTGGAAGGCGAACGTATCCACGACTCGGCCGGGTCCCTCGCCGCTGAGGGTTTCGACGTATTCGCTGCGCCGACCGATCTCCGCGACGGCGAGATCGCACGAGCCACGATCACCGACGCCGCCGAACGGATGGCCGGTATCGACTACCTCGTCAACATCGCCGGCCACCCGGTGACGCTGACCTACATACCGCCAGACGACCTGGACAGCCAGACCGAGGAGCTGTGGCACGAGATGCTGTCGGTGAACATGCTCTCGGCGTTCAGAACGTCGCATGCGGCGGCACCTTTCTTGAAGGAATCCAAGGGAGCCATTGTCAACACCGCCTCGATGGCTGGTTGGCGGGGCGGCGGCTCGAGTTCGCCATACAGCGTCGCCAAAGGAGCTGTGATCACCCTCACGAAGGAGCTTGCGCGCGGCCTCGCGCCAGACGTGAGAGTGAACGCGATCTCGCCAAGCTACGTGCACCCCGAGTCGACCAACTTCCCGCTCAAGTGGGACTCGGTGTTCGAGGACGCCATGGCCCTCCCGCTTCAACGACCTGGCCGAGGCGAGGAATACGCGGACGCGTGCCTCTTCCTGTGCGCGGGCGCGAGCTACATCACCGGCCAGACGATCCATGTCGACGGAGGGTGGAGTGCCTGAGACGACCCAGCAGCCGGCTTCGCATGAACAGGCAGCCGACATCGTCGCCAGCAATCCGTTCGTCGGCAATCGGCTCGGTTTCGACGACTATCCGGCTGTTACCGGCGCCGCCATTGACGGAAGAATCGTTCGCGTGTTGTTCGCCGACGGTGAGACACGCGAGTTCCACCATCAGTGGCTCCGCCACTGCTGCTACTGCCCCGAGTGCGGCAACGCAGCCGACGGCATCCGGTTTGTCACTGCGATCAGCTTCGAATCGACGATCGTTCCGGCATCGGTCCGAGCGTCAGCCGACGATCTCGTCGTGACGTGGCCTGACGAACACGTCTCGACCTACGGCGCAGACTGGCTGGTCCACCACGCCTACGGTGATGCCGATCGGGCCAGGAAATCTGCTTGGCGCCCGACTCTGTGGAAGTCGGAACTGTCAGACGACTTCCCGACGGTCAGCGCAGAAGAAGCGAACGACCGAGACGCCGGCCTCCTTCGGCTGTACCACTTGCTTCGCGACTACGGCATCGTCCGCGTCACGGGTCTCGGCGACAGCATGGAGGAGACGGAGCGCTTGGCGAGCTTCGTCGGGCCGATCAACGAGACCACCGTGTTCGGACGCATCTACGACGTTCGCGCCGAACGCGTCGCCAAGCTCGGAGCCAAGACGGGCATGGCCCAGGCACCGCACATCGACGACGCGTTCTACTACGCCCCACCTGGCATCGATGTCTTCCACTGCCTCGTGAACACCGAAGTCGGCGGGCTGTCGACCTACGCCGACGGATTCGCCATTGCGGAAGACATTCGCCGCACCACGCCCGAAACGTTCGAGTTGCTCACGACCCTGCCCATCTCGCAGATCCGCTGGCACCCTGGTGAGGTCGACGTCCGAGCACGAGGGCCGTTGATATCGACCGACGAGTTCGGTCGGCCGAGCGGCATCCGCTACTTCGACCGCGCCCTCGCACCCGTTGACGTCGAGCCCGATCTGGTCGAACCGCTCTACGACGCCATACGCGAGTTCAACCGCAGAATGATCGACCAGGAGTTCCTCACCCAGATCAACGTCGATCCGGGCGACGGCGTCTTGATGGACAACCACCGGGTGCTCCACGGCCGCACCGCGTTCGACCCAGGCCAAGGTCGCCACGTCAGGTTGTGCCAAGTCACGCGCGACGAATTCCATGCCAGGCTGAGAGAGCTCAGCCGAAGGCTCGATCCCGCCTACCACGACATCTACCTGCCGTCAGGGTCGCGAACATGACGATGACCGACACCCAGGAGCAGATTCTCGATGCCGTGCTCGCCGTCATCATTCGCCATGGCGTTCGGGGTCTGAGCTTCCGGGCTGTGGCGGCCGAGGCCGATGTCGCCCTCGGGCTTCTGAACTATCACTTCGACGACAAAGAGTCGCTCATCAGGGCCGCTTACCAGCACGCTGCGCAGCGCTTGATGGAAACGTCGAGGACAGTAGTGACCGGCGCCAATAACGACGACCAGGCCGTGCGGTCGTTCATCCGGGGAGTGTTCGGTACCGAGTTCCTCGACGCCGACTACCTCGCCCTGCGATTGTCACTCTGGTCAGTTGCGCGATCCGAGCCGAGCGTCGCTGCGATCAACGCTGAGATCTACGAGACCTATCTCGCCGAGCTGAGCACGCTCATTTCTGTCGCAAGACCCGAACTCCCATCGGACCACGTTGCCCAACGAGCAAGCGACGTCATGACGATTCAGCTTGGACTCTGGGTGGCGTGGACCCTCCGACCAGATCCCGTTGCGCTCGAGCGTTGCCTGAAACGGTGTGAAGCGATCGCGCTCCAACGGCCTCACAAGGAGATCGAGCAATGACCGTCAAGCCCGCGAAGTGGGCGAACCCCGAGCTGAAGATCTTCCCTCACCAGGTTGGCTTCACCGCTCCGCCGAAAGACTTCGATGCGGCACCAACCGACTTTCTTCGTATCTCCCCGGAGACCGTCGGGGCTCACGGCAGGCTGTTGCACGCTCCTGAGTACGCCCACCAGCTCAGCCAACGGGCGGACAACTTCCACCTGCTCGAAGAAGTCGTGCACTGCATGGCAAACGCAGGCGCAGACGTTGTCGGTCAGGTGGGCACGAACTGGGTGCATGCGAACGGCACCGACCACGCCGACATCGAGGAGTTCACGTCCGAGCTGTCAGAGAAGTACGAAACCCCGTTCCACATGGCCGGCATGTGCCTGGTGAACGCCTGTCGGGCTCTCGGCGTGGAGAAGGTGGCGCTGAACTCGGTCTACTTCTGGCCGGACTGGCGCGACGGAGTTGTTCGGTTCTTGCGCAGCGCTGGTCTCGACGTGGTCTGGGCAGGAAACTTCGTCGATCAGGGCTGGTACCAAACCCAGAAAGAGGTCAACGACCGAACCTGGATCTTCCCAGGCGAACTCGCGTTGGATTCAGTCCGCAAGGTCGCAGAGTTGGCGCCAACCGCTGAGGCCATCCTCATCAACGGCATGCCGAACTGGCGTCGCGCCGACGGCTTGCCGCAGCGAACGCTGACTCACGTGGCCGAGATGGAAACCGACGTCGGATTACCGGTGATCTCATCGGACTTCGCCCTCTACTGGGCGATGTTCGCCAGCCTCGGCATCGGCCCGACCGGAGCGTCCGGCGAACACGGCCGCCTGCTCGCGACGCTTCAGACCTCGTCGCCACACCAGAGAGGCGGTTGATGTTTCTCACTCTTTGGGCCACCCCGCGGTCGACATCGACGGCCTTCGAGTGGATGATGCGGCAACGCGGTGACTTCGAATGCTTCCACGAACCGTTCAACGAGGCGTACTACTACGGCGCCGATCGACGCTCCCATCGTGATGGGCACGTGCCCGACACGCCAGGGCTGAGCTTCGACTCGGTCTGGGAACGGCTGATCTCAGCGAGTCAACAGGGCAGCATCTTCGTCAAGGAACATGCCTACTCGTTGGGGGACGACTTCGCAGACGAACGCCTCGATGCAGTGACACACCACGGATTTCTCGTCCGTGATCCTCGGCGCGTGATCCAAGGTATCTCGAAGTACTGGCCTGACGTCCACTTCGTCGAAGTCGGCTTCGAGAGGTTGCACGCTCTGTTCGACCGCATCACAGAAAGAACAGGGTCGATGCCCCCGGTGCTGGCTTCGGACGATCTCGTCGACCACCCG
>Ga0315338_1004135_pt1 | contig 11805 bp, 15 predicted proteins | sample ASW8metaG_FD_204518 | JGI IMG/M metagenome (GOLD analysis project Ga0315338, IMG submission 204518) | Ammonia-oxidizing marine archaeal communities from Monterey Bay, California, United States - ASW #8 | ecosystem: Environmental > Aquatic > Marine > Coastal | place: USA: California | collected...
CCCCCCTAGTCACAGTTGGAGTCCCTCTGGATTACCTTCACGATTTCCCACTCGCACTATTCCCCCCCCATGCCTCCTGTAGCACATTAACATCCCTACGAGAAGTAAAGCACTCGCCATAGCAGGGGGCTCTGGGACAGTGGTTGCTGCCAGTGGCGCAGTTGTCCCGAACTGTTCCTCCCAGATGGCTGGGGCATTGACCGCTGGCGGCTTGACTACAACAACCACAGACATCATAGTTCGTTAGATTGCCAGACCCCCGTGGAATTCACCGCCCACATATTTCATGCTTTTCTCTGTCTCAATACTGAATTCCGATACCAAAGAGTTGTGGGGATAACGGCCTGTAGATAGAATAATGGACTAGGTCTGATGACTTATGTTCTGGTTGTCTTCTTGAAGCTTTTTCCACATTGGATCTTTCCAAATGAATTTCTTGGCGCGAGTGACTTTGAGTTGCCTAGTCTGCTTCTTTGGCCTGCCGGCCAGTGCTTGGGGGCAGTATTCCTCGAGCAATCCGTTCACCGCCCGTTTCGAGTTAATTGCGTCGGGCTTGAATAGCTCGGCTGACGGCAACGACCAGATATTTCCGACGGAGTTGGTTCCATTCCCTGACGATAGTGGTCGCCTACTAGTCGGCACGCTAGGCGGGACGATTCGGTTGATCGACGGCAGTGACCAGCTACAGCCGACTTTGTATCACAACACAAACTCCGCCACCACGCTCAATGCCGACAATGGAAACGCGTCGTTTGGCATGACGACACTCGCTTTTCATCCGAAATTCGCCACATCCGGGGCGGCAGGTGCTGGAAAATTCTACACTTTCGAGCCCGAAAGGACACGGTTTAGCCCTGCGCCCGATTTTCCTGGAATTGGTGCGGATCTAAACATTGACTCCCTGGGAAATCCCACAGGGCCGAATCCAGCACATGACCGCGTTCTCTACGAGTACACGGCCAGCAACATCGCCAGCAATGTCTTTTCAGGAGTCAAACGCGAAGTGATGCGAATCCATGAATTCCGACGTGGCCATGATATCAACGACATGGCATTCGACGAGGACGGCTATCTCTTTATTTCGTCGGGTGATGGTGTGGTAAGTGACTACTCACAAGACCTAGGCAACGTGTTCGGAAAAATCTTACGGATTGATCCGCTCGCCCCCATGTCGACGCCGGCGAGCAGCGACCCCGTCAGCAGTAACGGTAAATACCGCATTCCCTCGGACAATCCGCTGGTCAACAACGGATCCGCACTCGATGAAATCTATGCCTACGGCCTACGCAATCCGTATCGCATCAGCGTCGACTCGGCGACTGATCAGCTTTGGGTGACCAGCAATGGTGCCGGCTCCCGCGAGTCGGTCTATCAAACCTCTCCCGGCGACAATCATGGCTGGAAATACTTTGAGGGTACACTTGAGAGGCAAACTCCTCCGGGAGAATTCAGCTATGTGCCACCGACTTTTGAATACGATCACGGCCTGGGTGTCTCGGTTAACGGAGCCTTTGTTTATCGTGGCTCACAAATCCCTGAGCTTGTTGGCAAGGTCGTCTTCGCCGATTTTCTTGGATCATCGGGCGGATCGGGTGCGCGGCTGTTCTACGGCGATCTCTCGACGGGTGAGTTCTTCGATATTTTGCCGGATGACTCAGGTGGCAACTTACCTCCGACCATTGTTAGCATCGGTGAAGACGCCGATGGTGAGCTTTTGCTGGTGAGTACAGATGGCTCGATCTCACGTTTGCTGCCTCAAAGTCCGCCGATCACAGGCCCACACATCAGCGACGGCCTCATCGCAGCTTACGATTTCCGCGAAGGCTCCGGCAACATCGTCCACGATGTTTCGGGCTTCGGAACGCCTCTCAATCTGACGATTCAAGAAGCGGATAACGTCTCCTGGGGTTCCGACTTCTTGTCGATAGACGCGTCAACTGTGATTGCCAGTAGCGGCGCTGCCACCAAGATCAACGGTGCTGTCGTCGCCTCCAACGAAATCACTGTTGAAGCGTGGGTCAAACCACTAGACAACACACTGACTGGCGTCGGTCGTATAGTGAATGTGGGTACCACCGTCGTGGGTGATGCTCCCTTCAACCGCAACTTCTTTATCGGCCAACGCGGCGCGAATATTGATGCCAGACTACGAACTACGACCACTGGTGACAACGGATCGGAACCACAACAGCAAACCGACGCTAGCGGTGCCGTAGTCATCAATCCGAGCGAACTGATTCACATTATGTTCACACGCGATATTGCCGGCAACTCCTTCATTTACGTCGATGGCGTCAGACGAAGTGATGTGATGGTGACTCAAGGAGGTGATATGTCGAACTGGGATGCTTCGTTCGTACTGACACTAGCTAACGAGTTGGTTTACACCAACGTCGCAGAACGCGACTTCCTGGGCGAATACCACTTGGTGTCGTTCTACGATCGGGCTCTTTCCACAGCCGAGATCTTGCAGAATTTTGCTGCTGGGCCAACCCTCGCCAGCAGCTTGGACGGCGACTTCGACGGGGATGACGATGTCGATGGAGCCGACTTCCTGAAGTGGCAGCGGGGCGAATCGCCCAATGGCACAACTGCCGGTGACTTGGCGCTGTGGCAGGGCGGTTATGGCACATCGAGCGGCTTGGACGGCGACTTCGACGGGGATGACGATGTCGATGGTTTTGATTTCCTCAAATGGCAACTGGGTTTTGGCGACATCTACGATGGAAATGATCTGGCTGCTTGGGAAGCGAACTACGGTAATGCAGAACTCCTATCTGCAAACTCGACCACGGTGCCCGAACCGTCAACAGGGATATTGTTAGTACTGGGAATGGTGAGCATACTCGTTGGCCGTCGGACGGCTGTGAGAAAATCCATATCGGCCTGAGGTATTTCACCAAACGCCCACTTGTCGAACAACTTTCACCTGACGACTACTCTACTGGCCAATGTTCGACGATGGTGTCGTCTCTTACGGTCGAGCCCATTTTCTAACACGCGTCGGCTGCTCTCAACTCCGACTCAGAACGCTATCTTGTGGCAGTGTTCAAGACCTGTGGTACAAAAAAGGATGTCCCGAATCTGCGTCGGCCACATCGTTCGACACGGATTCGCAATTGCCCCGGATGTCTTACGGAGTGAAACGTCGACACGGAAAGTGCGATTCCGTAACGGACTAAGGAGGCATCGTCCAGGGCACTTTTCCAATTGCCTTTCGACGCGTCGGTCGCCTCCACCGAATGCAATTCGCCTCCAGCCAAATTCGCTGAGGTTGCATCAGTCGCTGCGGATTGCGGTTAGTGCTAACTCGCAGCGGTGTCGATGACCTCCGTCTCCAAACTCACTGCGGTTCAAGCCTGAGGTCGATGTGCCCCGCTGCAGTTAAGCAGGGACGTTATTACGGTTAAATGAAAGTCCCATATTGTGTGACCGGACGCTTTAGAGTTTACGCAGGCGACTGAGGAGATCAGCAAGAGCAACCGCCTTATTCTTGACTTGGGATTCAAAATCGCTACTCACGATTTCGATGCCGGTTGGCTGGTGGATTAGTTTGACCGCCGCCGAGTGGCCGCCGGAATCGGGCAGAAACATGAGCGTGTCAACCTCTCCAGCGTCGAAGGCCGAATCAAGCAAATCGAGAATGGCATGTTCAAAATCTTGCATAATGAAATGTTGTTGTCAGACAACTAGGATTCGTACGACACGTTGTCGCGAAATGTGATCGAGTGAGAGTATAGACAATATCCAGAAAATTGTCGCCGCCAAATGATTGCTCCATTCATGCGTTCAGGTGGAAAAGTCTACATGCGGCTAACTGCTGGGGGTATGACACGCCAACTGCTGTGGGGCGATGTGACCTCAGGCAGTTGGCAGCATGTAGTTCGAGACGGCGGGCAACTTCACCTCAGGTAGTTAGCTATCGTCCGCGTCTGACGGCGGATGTGCACACCTCCGTACGTCGCTTGAAATACTTAGAACCTATTTGGACGGGTACTCAAACTCTCGACCTAAGGCGTCGCCAGCCTGTTCAAATATTGGCTTGAGTACATCGCTCATATCGAGTCTTCCGCTCTCAATTTCTGGTGAATAACCAACTCGGTCTGCTGCCGACACCGGTTCAGCAGGATAGGCTAGCGGAGGATTCCAGGTGTGTTCGTCAATAATCGCCATTCGTTCTCGGATGCCGTCCTTACTAACATTCCAAACCATGTAATCTTCAGCAAGGCTGAGAGGTCCATCGTAGGTAGACCGTACTCTCTCAAGAACCGGACCAGTTGTGTCGGTATCTTTGAAGAAGTGATAAGCTACTGCATGCTTCGGCTTGACCATACTCATTACCTTTCCAAAAGCTTCTGGTGCAGTGTGGATTTGTGTGCCAACTTGCAGAGCAGCTTCAGGGGTAAGTCGGTATTTTTCAATCAAGTCGGGAACAGCGATAAAGCACTCGTGAATGGCGAGGTCTGCTCCCTTGGCATTCTCGATGAACCACTTGTTGGGAAAAGTGTCACTCCCAAAGATAATCTTCAAGCTGTTCCATTCAAGCGAATAACTAACCGAACCATCGATAGAGTGAATAGCCGGAAAAGACCGGATGTTTAACCGCGTACTTCGGTGCATAAGTCGGTCCAGGGGTAGATAGATTCCTGGCAGGAAAAGAGTCCCATAGACGTTACAGACCATGGCGGCAGGCCGTAGGATTCAGGCTGACGTGCTGCAATGAATCTGCCTGACTGTATTTTACGATGTGCAGTTCGAGCTGTGGGGCGACGTGCCCCACGGCAGTTGGCCTGCTACCTTTTCTGCCGTAGGCTGTGCACGCCGCCCTATAGCTTAGCCTTGTGAAATAACTCTTATCTGCCTATTAGTTGGTGGACGAAGTCGTCCGGTGTTGACGCTTTTTGAAAGTCGTGAATCTTCTGAAATTCAGAATGCTCGAAACCCCGAAAGCCGAGTGTGTATAAGCACTTTTCGGCGAGTATTTGGCTGTCCGCAAATCTTACGCTTGATTGGTACATGCTAATGCTAAACTCGGCGTACAATTCAGTGCATGTGGTATTACATTGCGGACATGTGCCTACTTGCGTGATTTCGCCTTGGTAAGATTTCGGTTCACCGTTTTGCGTAAACCGCTTGCGAATAATCGCATCTATCAGAATTTCGGAATCCATAAGGGCAACAGGGCCGATGTTATAGTCGCGAAAATTGAAAGACAGTAATTTTCGGAAGGCAGGGTTCGCACAAAAACAGCGTTCGTCCCAAGCATTGGCGATTCGCGGAAGCACAGTCTCATAAAAAGCATCGGGGGTCATGAAGCTTGTATCTGTTAGTTTCTTATTAGCGAGAAAATCCCTATTAAGTACACCAAGACTTTACCAAAATCAAACAATTGGTGCGACGAGGCGAAAAAACATTTACGTGTAGCAGTGAACCTGACAGCCCTCAGGAATATGCGTTTCGAGCCTGAGGTCGATGTGACCCACGGCAGTTAGCACTTTTGCCGTTTCCTGCGTTCGGTGTTTCACTCCTGTGCAGATTAGTGTTTCATTTGCTTGAGGTAATCTGACACCGAGCCGTCCCAAAAGCATTTGTGGCAACGCCCCCTTGAAATTTCATGCTTGCAGTTGGGATAGCCGTACAGGAGATGGGCACACTCGGGACAAAGCTGGTCCATCTTTGAAGTATCGGCGTAGTATTCGCTTCTGCATTCGTCACAACGGTTTCTGGCTTTCGCTTCCATATTCCGATTCAAGTTCGTGCTAGTCGTGAGAGAATTTTCATGGCTTAATACTACTAAGTTACTGAGGTCGATGTGCCCGATGGCAGTTAACCCTGTCTGTGGTGACCTCGTGATCCACGAACTCCCATAAAGCCTAATATTGCTGATACTGTGAAGCAAAACAGAGCAATCGAGAGCGGATTCTCTTCATGCTCCATTAAGAACACTTCGCGGTTAGGCTGTCCAGAATAGCGGAAACTTACTTCATTTGGCACTTCATTTATCAAGTAACGTTGAGCGTAAGCATGCACAACAGCGTGTGGGTCTGAAATCTCGATGGTGAAATCGACGCGGGGTACTCCACCTTGCTTAATTGGAGTTCTTTCTGTGATTGTTCCGGTGACGACCGGAAAGTTATGGTCTACGGCTATAGGAATCCATGTGTAGAACATGTACCCGCCGAAGATAAATCCGATGGCTGAAACGAATAGCATTCGTGGAGGAGTGATGTAATTCATGGTATACAAGAGAGCCCTGCTTCGTGAAGTTGGGCGATGTGCCCGCTGTCAGTTGGCAGGTACAGTGGATAACTCACCACCTAGCGTTGTTGAGCAAAGTCTTCCACACGCTTACTTATCATCTATCGCCGTGCCGGATGACTTCCATTCGATGACAAAAAGAACTAAACCGATTCCCGCTACCACCATGCCCATGGTATCAAGTTCGTTGCGGTAACGTGCGTCCGGTAGGGATTCGGCAATGACACCGAGACCGGCACCGAAAGCACCTGAGGAGATTACTATGCTGATTGCCATAAGTCGCATCAATCGGTTCTCCATTTTCACATTAAATGAGGTATTTACTGGCTCTATGTCGTATGAGCAGATTGTACCTCTTTAGATTCGGGCTGGCAAAACGTATGTTTGAGCCTGAGGTCGATGTGCCCGACAGCACTTGCTGGTTACAAAATAAGTGAGCCTATCATTCATATCCGGAGGCTCATTCGCGTGATTTATCTCGCTTTTCTTGTCCTGCTTCTCTAAAGCTTCTCGCGTTCTCTAGCAAGTTGCCACGATTCTCGTATGTGAGGGATTGCTCTGAGGTAAACTCCTTCAAACGTTCAGGAAATCCTGATTCATTCGCAGATAAAGCCAGAGTTATCTCTTCGAGTAGTGTGCTCACAGATGCAGCATAGTATGAATTATCGTCGAGGTCCTTGTATACGTAGACAGTAAGTCCAGCCACTGCGTGCGAAATCAGAAAAGCAAGTAAGGCACTACCAACTCGCAGGCCAGAGTGCCAAGTGTTACGAGTGAGTGCATAGAATCCCCACGCACTACACGCAAGGACTATCACGACTGGAAAGATCAGGTATTCCATAGGAGCATTTATTGCGGCCTCTCCGCCAACGTAGAGTTCTTTCTGCCGACGTCCAATGTGGAGTCATGTGTCTTTAGCTTACTGTTATGTTGGGTGATGATACAGACCTATCTGACTGCGGGCGATGTGCCCGCTGGACCTTAGAGGGAAGCTTTTGACTGGCCTGCTAAAAGTTCAGACTGGGGGGTAGTCAAGGTTTGAACAACAGTAGACTCGGAGTCAGGGATTGGGTGTATTGCCTTGTTCTGTTTGCCGTTTCTCGTCGGCTATCCGCATTTGAGTTATCAGTTCGTGGCCTTCGTAGAACAAAGGGAACAACTTATCCCGCTTGTTTCCGAGGTCATCTACTTTAGCTGAATACGTATAGACGCCATTAGGTGTTACCACGTAGAAGATTGTCTCTCCCGGCTTAGGCACCGAAAACTTCTTGGTCTTCTTCATGTGCTTCAGTTGATGCTTTGCCGAATTAACGAGCGATAAAGATGCTGGTCGGACGTTTGCGTGCTCACCTAATCCGATTATCCCTCCGCCATTTGAGAAGTATAGGCTGGCTGTTCCCTCTGCGATAGCGACCACTGTTACGGCGGCCCCATCATGTCCTGTCTCCATGAGCACGGCCCAAACTGGCTTCCCTTTCAATTCGGCAAGGTCCTTATCAGTGAGATTCAATACCTGTGTACGCATGCTAGTGTAAATCTCAGCGATGTCGTAACGTGGGCTATCATCTCCTCCGAAGAGACGTCCGATACCTGAAAAAAATGCCGCCATGATGAGTAGTATTCGCATTGGGTATTTCTTGGCAGAGCTAGAAGGTAGTTGGAAATATCCATAATAAGTACGGACAAATTGTAGCAATAGTGAATCACCACTGCCATGCTACGGGGCATCTTCCCAACTACACAAACCAGATATAGCTAAATGTTGATAATGCCTGAGGTCGATGTGACCTCAGGCTCGAAAGGCGTTTTCGCTAACTGCGGTTCAAGCAGTCGGGCAACTACACCGCCGTCACGAATTGCACGGCCGACCAAGTCGTAATTTTGCGTTTGGAGTTTCACGCCGAGGGGAGGATGGACGCATTCTGTTACAATAGGCGATATCCAATCCTGGAGTGGTTTCATGCAGATCCATTTGAGAAATCTTGGATAAAAAATTACTTCTTGAATACTCCATTCCTGCAACGCTGCGATCCCTATAGTCCTGGCCAGAAATAGAGGGGAATGTGCTAGAGTAGCCTGTTCGCAAAATTACAACAGCATAAATCGTAGCCAACCGTTAATAGGCTCAGAGGGCAGATACATCCGCAATGCCTTATACTCACATCATCCCAATCAATTCGATCTGGATAATGACAATGAAACAGATCATCGCAGTTCCTGCCATCCTAATCCTGGCGACTATCTCAAATGCCCAAGGTCTAAACGCGGAATTCATCGACCGCCAGATCCGCCCAGAAAAAACCTTCAAGGCTACCGAAGCCCACCAAGGCGTAGCCGTGGACGATCACCACGTTTACGCAATCAACAACCGCGCCATTGGTAAACACGACAAACAATCAGGAAAACGTCTCGCCATATGGAAAGCTGCCGAAGACTCGCCCCTCAAACACATGAATAGTGGCGTCGTGATCAACGGAAAACTTTACTGTGCCCATTCGACATGGCCCAATTCGCCAAGAGAAAACTCCGTCGAAATTTGGGACACCAAAACACTAAAGCATATCGGGCGCCAAACTTTTCCAGCCAGCGACGGCGCACTAACCTGGGTCGACTTTCATCAAGGCTCCTGGTGGGGATGTTTCGCCCACTACGGCGAAGCTGAGCAAGTGCAACGGACCGAAATGGTTCGATTCAATAAACAATGGATAATCGAAAAATCCTGGAAGTTTCCCACGAAGATTCTGAAATCATTTCTCCCCTACAGCTGCTCTGGGGGTTCCTGGGGCCCCGACGGATATCTCTACACCACAGGCCACGACCGCAAAGCTGCCTATGTGCTCAACGTGACTGAAGATAACGAAGAAATGGGCCTCGTTGGCACAATGTCAATCCCAACAGCTGGGCAGGGAATCGCCTGGGACCGGGGCGACATCAGCATGCTATACGGCAACAACCGCAGCGCAAAAGAAATTCATGCCTCAAGAGTGTTTTTTCACGAATTACCGCCGAAACTTCTGCGTTGGCTAGGCCCCCAAGAATGGCAACGCGATACAGATGGCCCAATTGTCAGCCTAGGCAAGTCGAATGCCTTCGACGACACCCACATCTTTGCTCCCTGTGTTGCGCAGGAGAACGACTGCTTTCGACTCTGGTACTGTGGTTCAACCGGCACAGTAGCCGAAAGAGTCTTTCAGCTTGGCTTGGCAAAAAGTGATGACGGCCGAGAATTCCATCGCGTCTCGACCGATCCCGCTTACTCATTCGGCGACGGAAAACATTCCGTGTTAACGCCAACCTTGCTTCATGGAGTAAATGGCGCAGTAGTACGAGATCACGAAAAACTGAGAATGTGGTTTAGCGCCACTCATTTCTCCGGCCCAACCGGCTTACACACCTTGCACGAGACAACCAGCTCCGACGGCAACTATTGGTCCAAACCTACCCCACCTCAACTAAAGAACGTCTACGCCCCCACGATCATCAAAACAGACGAAAAATATCTCATGTGGTACACCGACGTCGCAGCCGACCCCTGGGTGATCCGCCATGCCAAAAGCGACGACGGCCAGCAGTGGAAGGTCCACGAGCAGCCCGTGCTTACCATCGACCAGCCCTGGGAACGCACCCGCCTGTTCTATCCTACCGTAGTAAAAACAGACGGCATTTACCTGATGTGGTACGGTAGTTACTGGAATGGTCAGTCACAAAAAACAGCAATCGGATTCGCAGTTAGTATCGACGGCATCCGTTGGCATAAACATCCCCAAAACCCAGTCCTGCGCCCCGACAAATCTCGTCCATGGGAATCACATTACACTACCAGCCAATCTGTCATGCGACTCCCCAACGGCACCTGGCGAATCTGGTACGCCAGCCGCAAATCACCCCCCTTCGTAAACAAATACTTCGCCATCAACACAGCCCACTGGATGGGCCCCAAGAACAAACTCGACATCGAATGAGAATTCAATGGCCGTGAAGCTACTCATCGCCGGAAAATCGGTGCAAGGATAAATTGTAACTATCCGCACACCGCACAAGATCAACAACACCTACGCAACATCAAGCAGATCACTTGCCTGGGCAATTAGCTATCAAGGACTTTTATTGCTAAAACCGACCGACTTCTCCCTAAACTTAACTGACGTGAGTGAGACACCCTCCGCCTAGTTATCTAACAGTGGGCGATATGACTCACCGCAAGAAACACGATTTCGCTAACTGCGGTTCGAGACGGCGGGCATTCTCTCTGACGGCACCAAGCAAACCTCGAAGCAACACACTTGTCGAGTTTGTATGAAGGCGATCGAGACCAGTGTATTACTTGGCACGAAATATGATATTCTGGGTAGCAACTGAACACATAGCCATCCGAAGGGACTAACCATGCCTACCATTCGAGAAATTGCGGGCCTTCCCGATACTCCTGCGAAGTTAAGCGAATCCGCCTTGATCATGATCGATTGCCAGAACACTTATCGCGACGGAATTATGCAGCTGGAAGGAGTCGAGGAAGCGTTGCAGAATGCCAGTCAACTTCTTCAACGAGCACGAAAAGCGAATATCCCTATTTACCATATCCAACATGATGCGGGTGTTGGATCGCCCTATGACCTTACTGCTGCAAATGGACAAATCGCTGACGTTGTCGCACCAACGGACGATGAACCGGTTATCGTGAAGAACTTTCCTGACTCGTTTTCCTCGACCCCTCTTGACGACCAACTCAAGGCCGCCGGATGCAAAAATTTAATCCTCGCCGGTTTTATGAGTCACATGTGTGTTAGCTCGACCGCACGTGGCGGTTTCGATCGTGGCTATGCGGTGAGTATCGTTGAAAACGCAACCGCCACTCGCGAACTCCCTGATGGGCATGGGGACATGATCTCTGCCTCTGAAGTCCAACGAGCGAGCCTGCGAGGATTAGCTGACCTAGTTGCCATTGTCGTCGACGACACAACTGCGGTTCCTGACTAAGTACCATTCGGCGATATGCCCTCCAGCAATTGGCAATTGCTACTCATTTATGTTCCGCGATATGGCACCGCTGCAACTTGGTACGGGTCTTCATACACGATATAGCCAGGCTTTTGACTTTTTATCATGCGAATCGGAAGGTCGTGGCCGTCTAAAATCGTCGCAACTTCACGCAGATTATTTATGCATTCATGTGCATCTGCTTTGAACCAGCAAATAGCTTTCTTTTCGGCATCGTACCGTGGTGAACGAGCCAAGCGTGTCGGCTCCTTCAAATTCACATTGAACCACTCGTCCAACTCACTTAGACGTTGACGTTCATAATCTGACAAGGTGCCTGTCTCCATTAGATGCCCTAAGGCACCAAAAAAAGACCAGACATACTCAGAGTTGGGGTCATCAGTCTCAGGTACAAATCGCAAGTACATATCTAAAATACAGCGAAACGATTTTTAGGAAATTCGGACATCAGGCATAGCCTCTCCTGAATTCTAGGTTACGACAGCAATAAGTATCTGCTTTTCGTACCAGAATGCTCAGCTCTGTGACCATAAGCTATTGAGGACGATG
>Ga0315338_1004136_pt1 | contig 11803 bp, 7 predicted proteins | sample ASW8metaG_FD_204518 | JGI IMG/M metagenome (GOLD analysis project Ga0315338, IMG submission 204518) | Ammonia-oxidizing marine archaeal communities from Monterey Bay, California, United States - ASW #8 | ecosystem: Environmental > Aquatic > Marine > Coastal | place: USA: California | collected...
AATCCGCCCACTCGTCCCCACGAACCACCTCCGCCACAAACCCCAACGCTCCCCAACCACCGAACCCGCTTCCGTTTCCCCCGTCAGCTAGATACTCTCTCCCCCAATGAATTGGACGATCCGAATCACGATCCTCGCGGCCCTCATCGCCACCGTCGGGCTCACCATTCACCCCAGAATCCCGGGGACGGACACCCCAACGTCGCCAGCCAACCATCTCTGGCCCAGCCTCATCCCCAGCGCCTTCGCCAACGAGGAAGCGGCCGAGACCGCGACCGGCAACCTCCCCGAAGCCAACCGGCTCATCCGAGAAACCCTCCTCGTCGCCGGAGAACGCACCGACGGTCACTCCATCGTCGTCGGGGACCGCGGCTCGATCTTCATCCGCACCGACGGAACGCCTGGTTGGTTTGCTGGAACCACACCAACACACCGACTCCTCACCTCCGTCACCAGCCCCGACGGCAAAGAAGCCTGGGCTGTCGGCCACGACGCCATCGTTCTTCACTCCACCGACGGCGGCCGCACCTGGGCCGAGCAGTTCTCCGCTCCCGACGAAGAAGCACCTCTCTTCGATGTCTGGTTCGCGGACCACAAACGCGGGATGGCCACCGGCGCATACGGCCTGATCATCGAAACGTCAGACGGCGGAGAGAACTGGACCCAACGCAGCATCTCTGAGGACGGCCCGCATCATTACTCCATTTGTGAAAGCCCCGCGGGTTCCCTCTACGTTGCCGGCGAATTCGGCTCGATTTTCCGCTCCGGCGACCGGGGCGAGACCTGGAACGAACTGTCTTCCCCCTACGGCGGCACGTACTTCGGCGCGCTGGCCCTTCGAGATGGAGCGATCCTCATCTTCGGCCTCCGAGGAAATCTCTTCCGTTCCGAAGATCACGGAGAGACCTGGACCAAACTAGAAACCGGAACCTCCGGCTCTCTCCTCGGTGGATCACAGCTCGAAGACGGCCGCGTCATCATCGTGGGACTGAACGGCCTCACCCTGGAAAGCAATGACGGCGAGAGCTTCACCCTGTCATCGCGCAAAGATCGCGTCGGCCACTCCGCCGTCCTCGAGACCTCCGACCGCGTTCTCCTTCTCGGAGAAGGCGGCGTCAAAGGCTTGGAGCAATAATGATAGACCGGCTCGAACGACTGATCTTCGGCCAGCGCCGAATCATCCTCGCCGTCTTCATTCTGTTGACCGCCTTCTTCGGCTACCGAACGACAGAGCTCCGCATTGATGCGGGATTCGAGAAGCTCCTCCCGCTCAGCCATCCTTATATACAGACGTTCCTCAAGCACCGGGCCAACTTCGGAGGAGCGAACCGACTTCTCATCGCGGTCCGCGCCAAGGACGGAGACATCTTCACTCCGGAATTCTTCGATACGATGAAGAAGGTGACGGACGACGTCTTCTTTCTCCCGGGTGTCAATCGGAGCACGGTCCAGTCCATCTTTACGCCGAACGTTCGCTTCATCGAAATCGTCGAAGGCGGCTTCACGGGCGGAAACGTCATCCCGGCGGAGTTCCAGTCGACCCCTGCTCAACTCAGTCGAGTTCGAGAGAACATCCTAAAGTCGGGCACGGTCGGGCGACTTGTCGCCAATGATTTCACCGCGGCGATGGTCACCGCGCAACTCGTCGAAAACGATCCGACGACGGGAGAGAAGCTCGACTACCTCGGCGTGGCAGACGCCCTCGAGAAGAACATCCGTGAAGCTTACGTCAGCGACAACATCGACATTCATATCATCGGTTTTGCCAAAACGATGGGGGACATCGCCGAAGGTGCAACCGGAGTCGTTTTCTTTTTTGCCATCGCCATCGCCATCACGGCGCTCCTCGTCTATTGGTTTACTCACTCAATTCGGCTGACGATCCTTCCTCTGCTCTGCTCGATCGTGGCCGTGGTCTGGAATCTGGGTATCCTCACCCTGATCGGTTTCGGAATGGACCCGATGTCCCTTCTCGTACCGTTCCTCGTTTTTGCCATTGGCGTCTCGCATGGTGTGCAGATGGTCAATGCCATGGGCACCGAGATCTACCATGGAGCCGATAGTGAAACTGCGGCCCGCCGCGCCTTCCGGCAGCTCATTGCGCCAGGCTGGGCCGCACTTCTCAGTGACACGGTTGGCTTCCTCACCCTGCTCCTCATCGGAGTCCGCATCATTCAGGAACTCGCCATCACGTCGAGTATTGGCGTTCTCGTCATCATTCTGACCAACCTCGTTTTGCTTCCAATCCTTCTCTCCTACACCGTGCTCGGGGATCGCTACCGGGAGAGACTCAAGCGGTCGGCCAGGCAGAAAGACCTTTTGTCCGGCTGGATCAGCCGCTTTGCCACTCCTCGATTGGCCATTCCGACTTTTCTCGTTTGTCTGCTCCTACTCGCCTGGGGTCTCGTGCTCGGTCGCAACCTGGCGATCGGAGACATTCACGCCGGCGTTCCGGAACTTCGACCGGAGTCGCGTTACAACCAGGACACGGCCATGATCAGTGAGAAGTTCTCCATCGGCCTCGACATCCTTACGGCTCTCGTCGAGACGGTCGGGGATGGCTGCATCGACTTCGAGATCATGGATCAGGTCGACCAGTTTCAAGCCAGAATCGCGCAGGTCGACGGGGTCCAGTCGACGCTGTCTCTTCCCCAGGTAGCCAAGATCATCAACGCGGGCTGGAACGAAGGTCCGCTCAAATGGCGAGCTCTTCCCCGCAATCCGGCCTCCCTCTCGCAAGCCGTTTCCCCGGTCGAAACATCGACGGGGCTGCTCAATAGCGACTGCTCCGTTCTTCCGGTCATGATCTTCCTCGACGACCACAAAGCAGAGACCATCCAGCGAGTTGTCGATATGGTGGAGGGCTACGCAGCGGAGTTCGATTCCGAGAGGAACACCTTTCGGCTCGCGACCGGAAATGTCGGAGTGATGGCCGCGACCAACCAAGTAGTGAAGGCGGCACAGTTCAAGATGCTCCTCTGGGTCTACCTCGCCGTCATCCTGCTCTGTTTGTTGACTTTCCGTTCCGTGCGAGCGGCGCTCTGCATCATCCTGCCGCTCTGCTTGGTTTCGGTCCTCGCCTACGCTCTTATGAGCTGGCTTGGCATTGGCCTCAAGACATCGACCCTCCCCGTCACCGCCTTGGGAGTCGGAATCGGAGTCGACTACGGGATCTACATTTTCAGCAAACTGAAAACACTTCTCGACGACAAAGAGAAGCGGCTCAGTTTGGTTGAGGCCTATCGGCAGACTCTCCGAGTCACGGGGAGCGCGGTCGTCTTTACGGGATTGACCCTAGCTATTGGCGTCTCGACGTGGATCTTCTCGGCCCTGCAGTTTCAAGCGGACATGGGGATCCTTCTTACCTTCATGTTCCTCGCCAACATGCTCGGCGCCATCCTCGTTCTGCCCGGACTGGCCTGGGTCTTCTTTGGCTCACGAGCTGAGAGATGATCGAACTCGAGAGTCTCGCAGGCTTCGACGCTCATCTCGCGGCCGGCCGCACTCTCTCCGGTGTTGTCCTCCAAGGACTTCGTCTTCGTGACCGCACCGAAAAACTGCGGTCGGCTGAAGTCGAAGGCGCCCTCTTTCTCGGCTGCGATCTCGACGAGAGCATCGTCTGCGGATTGATCACGAGAGGAGCGCTCCTCTTTCCCAGGCTGGAAGATGTTCCTTTCGATGCGTACCGGAGCCAGCTCTACACACCCGAGGAATTGCTCGGTTCTTTCGACGGCTCGCTTTCGTACGACGAGACGCTCGATGGAAAGATCTACCAGCACTATCTCGCGGAAGGTGGACCGAAAGCGCCTCGCCTCAAAGAAACGCTGGCCCGACGGCTGCACGATCACGCCATGACCGATGCACGAGACGAGTTCATTGCCGATCGCAGGCTCGTGGCTTTGATGGGCGGGCACGGCCTTGGGAGAAACGAACCCGGCTACGCGGAGGTCGCTGGCCTCTCCGCTCAACTCACCGCGCGCGGGTTTCTTATGTCAAGCGGCGGAGGACCGGGGGCGATGGAGGCGACTCATCTCGGGGCCTGGTTTGCGCAACGCAGTGCTGCCGAACTGGCAGAGGCTATCTCCATCCTGGCCGAGGCTCCGTTCTACACACCGATCGAGACCTGGCTCTCGACCGCCCAACGCGTTGCCCGCGAATTCCCACGTCAGTCCGAACCGACCGAAAGTCTGGGGATTCCAACGTGGCTCTATGGTCACGAACCGCCCACCCTCTTTGCGTCCCACATCGCAAAGTACTTCTCCAACAGTGTCCGCGAAGCGGGACTACTCACGATCGCGACGCAGGGAATCATCTTCACTCCGGGCAGTGCCGGAACGATTCAGGAGATCTTTCAGGATGCGACCCAGAACCATTACGAAACGCTCGGCTTCGTCAGCCCAATGATCTTTCTCGGTAGGCGATACTGGACCGAAACCAAACCGATTTATCCTCTCTTGCACAAACTAGCCGCTGGACGAGCCTATCAGGATTGGGTCCGCATCACGGACGATCCGGCCGAAGCGATCGAATGGATCGAGTCGTTTGTTCCCCAAAAACCAGGAGACGCCTAATCGGCAGAAGGAAACCGTCATGAACCGTCTGCACAAAGCTGGACTATGCGCTGCTCTTCTCGCCTCGACTGCTCTCCCTCTTCATGCGGAAACAGTACCGCCTCCAAATTCCGAGCCCGAGTCCGACTCCGACTGGAACCTGACCCTAAGACGCCCTGTCGCGACCTACTCCATCGTGGCGCGAGATCCCGACACGGGACAAATGGGAGTGGCGGTCCAGTCCCATTGGTTTTCTGTCGGCCCCATCGTGCCCTGGGCGGAGGCGGGAGTCGGTGCAGTTGCCACACAGTCTTTTGTCGACCCGGGCTACGGTCCACTCGGGCTCGAGCTGATGCGGGGAGGACGCTCCGCTCCCGACGCGCTTCGCGCGCTCATCACGACGGACGAGAATCAAAACGTAAGGCAGGTCGCGATGGTCGATGCGGAGGGTGAAGTGGCCACCCATACCGGAGACCAATGCATCTTCGCCGCGGGTCACCAGTCGGGTCAGCAGTACTCCGTACAGGCGAATCTGATGGAAAAGGACTCCGTCTGGCCCGCCATGGCAAAAGCCTATGAAAGCTCGACCGGTGACCTTGCTGAGCGCATGTTGGCGGCTATGGAGGCGGCAGAGAGAGAGGGCGGGGATATCCGGGGGCGACAATCCGCCGCCATCCTTATCGTCGCACCGGAATCAACGGGTCGGCCGTGGGTCGATCGCCTCTTTGATCTGCGCGTGGAGGACCATCCCGATCCCATCGGGGAACTCCGGCGGTTGGTCACCCTGCAACGAGCCTACGCAAAAATGAACGAGGGCGACGAGCACGTTACAGCGGGAGATATCGAGCAGGCCTTGGAGGCGTATCAGAAAGCGACCGAACTCGTACCCGATCAGGCAACCAATGGCGAGGCAGCCTTCTGGGTCGGCGTCTCGCTGGCCGACAATGGTCGGGTGGAAGACGCTCTTCCTTATCTGCGCCGAGCTTTTGCTCAGGATCCGAATTGGGCAGAACTGATTGGGCGACTTCCGGCTTCTGGTTTACTCCCCAAAGACAAAGACCTTATCGAAAGACTCACCTCGGGCATGAGGCCTTAGTTCGGAGGATGCCACTGACAACAAGGAGTCTCTGAGAATGAATCGACAGGTAGGACTGGGACTCTTCAGTCTCGCAGCTGTTTGTACCTCGCTTCTGGTAGCAACCCCCGTCCGGGCAACCGAAGCGAACCTGGGACCGGGCCTCGAGTTCAGTTCCGATGACAAAGCGTTCTCCGCGCAGGTCGGCGGTCGCATCATGCAGGATTGGGCCTTCATTCGCGCGGATGATGACGCCAAGGAACAGCTCGGCCAGTCTTCCGTCGACGGTACGGAGATACGCCGTGCCCGGCTCTTCATGGCCGGGCTCCTCCACGGCAACGTCGCCTTCAAGGCGCAGTTCGACTTCGCCGGCGGCGGCTCGAAGACCAAAGACCTCTACATGGAATTACGTAAGCTCCCGTTTGGCACGGTCCGAGTCGGAAACTTCTTCGAGCCGTTTGGTCTCGAGGGGAGCATGAGCAGCAAGTACATCACGTTCATGGAGCGCGGGTTGGCCACGACCTTCTCGCCTGGGCGCAACATGGGAATCATGGTCCACAACAATTTCGTTGGGAGCAGGGGGACCTGGGCCGCTGGCGTTTACCGGGTCGATGACTCCGACGGAACCACCAAGAACGTCGATTTCGCCAAGTACATGCAGACGGGACGGATCACCTACGCCCCAAAGATGTCCGATGATGGGACTCGGGTTGTCCATCTCGGCTTCGCCGCGACCCACCGCCGCCCCTCTGGAAGTCAAGTGAGCTACTCGGTCCGCCCCTCGGCCCATCTCGCTGGAGTGTCGCTCAGCACGGGTGGAGTCTCAGCCGAACGGATCGTTGGCGCGGCTGTGGAGGCCGCGATGGTGGCTGGTCCGATTTCTGCGCAGGGTGAGGTCGCCATGGTCGCCCATAGCGCTCCAGACACGGACACCGCCGGCCGCGGCGACAGTGCCGCACGCTCCGAGCCCACCTTCATGGCCGTTTCGGCCGAAGCCAGCTACTGGCTTACAGGTGAAAACCGTACGTACTCGATGGGCACCTTTGGGCGGGTCAAACCAAAGAAGAACTTCGGGGACGGGGACGGAATGGGAGCCTGGCAGGTCGCTGCCCGGGTCTCCTACATCGACCTCGATGACAGCGGTGTCGAAGCTGGCAGGATGATCGACATTACACTGGGCACCAACTGGCACCTCAACCCAAATGCGCGGATCATGCTCAATTACGTTATGGCGATGCCGGAAGTTGGGGACGGGGACGGAGCATTCAACATTTTCCAAACTCGTTTCCAAATAGATTTTTAGGGCGACACGTCAACCTCCTGCCGGTCAGTCTTTCCTCAGCCGCGGGTTCGGTGTAACGTCTTCCTCGAATCGAACTTTTGACACGAGGAACGAACCATGGCTCTTCTGATCAAGAACGGCGAAGTCATCACGGCCGAGAGCCGCTCTTTCGCAGACGTCTACTGCGAGGGCGAGACGATAACGGCTGTCGGGACCAACCTCTCGGCCCCCGAGGGGACCGAGGTCATCGACGCCACGGGAAAGTACGTCTTCCCCGGCTTCATCGACCCTCACGTCCACATCCATCTGCCCTTCATGGGGACTTTCGCAAAAGATACCCATACAACCGCCAGCATTGCGGCATTACATGGTGGAACAACTACCTACATCGAAATGTGCTGCCCGAGCCGGGCAGACGACGCGATGGAGGGATACCAGCTCTGGAAGGGTAAAGCGAAAGGCAACAGTGCCTGCGACTACAGCTTCCACATGTCCGTCTCGAAGTTCGACTCCACGACCGAACAGCAACTCCGGGAGATCGTCAAGGACGGCATCCGCTCTTTTAAAGTATTCCTCGCCTACAAGGACTTCTTCGGGGTCTACGATGACGAACTCTACGAGACGCTAAAACTGGCCAAAGAACTCGACGTAGTCGTGACGGCCCATTGCGAGAACGCTGATATCATCGCGCAACTCCAACAGAAGCTCATCGCGGAGGGTAAGACCGGCCCCGGCTGGCACGAACCGAGCCGTCCCGCTCGTGTGGAGGCCGAAGGAACCCATCATTTCGCATCGTTTCTCGAGATGACCGGAGCAACCGGCTACGTCGTCCACCTCTCTTGTCAGGCTGCGTTGGAAGCGGCAGTCGCGGCCAAGGCCCGGGGCGTAAAAATCCACGTCGAATCCGTCATTCCCCACCTCATCTTTGACAAGTCGTTCGCCGAACGCGACAACTTCGAAGGCGCCAAGTGGGTGATGTCGCCGCCTCTACGGGACAAAGAGAATCAAAAAATTCTCTGGGACGGACTCGGGCAGGGTCTGGTCGACACCATTGCGACCGATCACTGCCCCTTCGACCTGGAGCAGAAGGAGATGGGCCGCGGTGACTTTACGAAGATTCCCAATGGGATTCCCGGTATCGAGGATCGCGTGAATATGCTCTACACGTACGGCGTCAGTCGAGGGAACCTCGACATCCACCGCTTCGTCGACTCCGCGAGTACGCGGGCCGCCCAATTGTTTGGCCTGACCTCGAAAGGACGCATCGCCGTCGGGGCGGACGCGGACCTCGTGGTCTATGACCCGAACTACCGCGGGATCATTTCTGCGTCCAGCCACCACGTCAACAATGACTACAGCGGTTTCGAAGGCTTCGAAATCGACGGAAAGCCATCCGTCGTCACGGTTCGAGGCCAGGTCGCAATTCGCGACGGTGAATTCGTAGGCGATACGTCGCGGGGCAAGTTGGTTCGTCGATCGTAAGCTCGAACGAGGCGAAATCCTGGCGCTCAGGTTCGGCAATTCGCCGAACGGAAGCTTAAGATTGACCCCGGGAGTTGGGGAACGGGGACGTCTCGGTCCCCGCCAGACGCCTACTTCACGAGAATCATCTTTTTGTTCCCGGACCACCCGTCGGTGTCAAGCTGACTCCAGTACACACCGGCCGCCACCGTGTGACCGCGATCGTCAGTTCCGTCCCAAACGAACTCGTGCGCCCCGGCATCCAGGACGCCGTCATGGACGGTACGCACCACCCTCCCGCCCACGTCGAAAATCGCGAGCACAGCGGGACCAGAGGAGGAAAGATTGAATTGCATCAGAGTCCGCGGATTGAATGGATTAGGAGAGTTTTGGAACAACTGGGTCGCCGCTGTGGACCCGCCCACGACTTCAGCCGAAGAAGCATGACCGTTGCACGGATAGTCCTCCCATTCTGGAATGGGGATATGATGCCGGTTCGTATCAAAGATCCACTCTAACGCGGCGGCCGCTTCGTTCTTGATGGCTGTGACGATACCTGCGGAATCAACGACACACCCGTCGACGAGGTCGCGCTCTGCGGTGTGATGCCAGGAAACGCCATCAAGAACAGTACGAAAGTTCCCGCCATTTCCGACCTCGTTGGTAACTTGTGCATAGAACGTCTCCTCTTCCGAGTCGACATTTACGTAGGCCCGATTACCGACTCCAGATCCCAACGCACCGAGAACATCAAACGAGTGCAGATTCGGGCAGCCGTTGCCCCAGGCATCGTAGCTGTAGCTGCCGAGAGTGTTGGTCGAACCGAACGCGATCGCCCCAACACTCGGCACTTCCAAGTTGACGCAGTAATTATGATCCAATGACGCTTCGCGGTACGTGTTCTGTTCGAACGTCGCGTCCATGTCGCCATAGAGCAAGGCAGGCCCCACCGTGCTGAGGACTTTGCCGGCGTTATCACCGTTGATAATGAGTCCTTGGGACTGCAGGTTTCCGTCGCAGGCAATCGTCGTCAGCCAATCCGAGAGCATCGTAAAATCTTCGGGCCACATCACATTCCCAGACGTGTTGCCCATATTGACGAGGATTCCCCGGTAGCCCAGGAGTTGAAACTTCGTCGCTCCGTTCGTCGAGTTACCCGCAAGACCTCTGGCCAGTGGAGCCTTCCAGTTCGACGACGCATCCAGGTAGTCGTAGCGGTCGTAAACCAGGCCAAGGGCGTCAAACCCGGCTTCGATGTAGTACTGAGCGCCCGCGTTGAAAGCGTCGACATAAAGAAGGGCGGGGAATTTGTAGACGCCGTCCTCATGCACCCAGCCAGGCAGGATCTCGAACTCAGAGAAGAAGCCTCCCGTCGTATCTGGAAGCGTCGAATAGAAATTCGGTGTCGTGATGTAGTTCGCTGTGACGAAGTATTCGATTTGCGTCCCGGGTAGGAGAATTCCATCCGGGATGATCTCGTTTCCTTCGCTGATTTCGCCGGCGGCAGCGTCGAAGGCGATGTCCTTCTCATTGTAGTAGCTGTGATAGTGGCTTGGCCGGGCATACTCACCGATTTGCGAGGAGTCCATGTAGGCCCAAGCGAAGTCGCCTTCTTCGATGTTGATACCGGGTCCGGCCTCCCCGTTCTCGACACGTTCACGCCAGGCGTCGAAGCCGGACGTGTTGCTGCCTGGGCCCTTCTTCGCTACTCGAAACCAGAGTTTCGTGTCGTATTCGTATCCTGCTGAGGGGACGGGTCCGACTACATGAAGAGAGTCGCCAAGGATGATAGGGTGCCCGTTCCCAGGATAAGCTGTGTTTCCAACTTGGTCGGCATTCCCAGGATCGTTCAGGTCGAGCAACAACGACTGGTTGAAGCCATCCTGAAACTGGTCCCCTGGATCGTAGGAGAGCGACGGAGCGACGGGCACGTAGGTGAATCGAGCCTGAACATTGTCGAGGAGCGGCGTAAAATTCGTCACACCCGTGCACACCTCGGGCGGAATCGTGAAACCGTCGCAAGACGAGATGATCTCGAAGATGAACCTGATCTGTTCGACGTTCGAGGGAACCCCATTGTCCGTCGCAATATTGCGTGTACTGAAACCGACCGGATCATCCCCCGTCGAGAAATAGGTGGCTTGCCCAGTTCGGCCCGACCATTGGACTTCTTCCGTGTTTGGGCAGACGAACGGGTAGTAGTCCCACCCAGGCCTGTAGAAGACTCCATTTGCTCTTGGCTGTTCCGAGTACTGATCCCAATCAGCAAAAATCTCGAGTTGGTGCGGTGAATTCGGAACGTCGTTCAATACATCAACCGGCGGCGTGATCGCCTGGACGTGCTGACCGGTTGGGTGCTCTCTGAAGTCGTCGTGAAACTCGACGAGGTTGCCGGTCAGAGCGGGAGGGCACTCCCCCTCAAACGTGTAGTCACTGACATTCGCGATGCCAAAGAAGCTACCTGCCCCTGCTCCGATCTCAGGAGTCCAACCTTCGAGGCTCGCTTCAAAACCGTAGGCGACATCGAGCAGGTCCCCGTCCTCGACGCGAATATCATCGAGGGACAGCGGCCCGTAGGACGTATCGTATTGCCCATCGTCGTCGGCCCATCCCCCGTCCGAGGTCATCCGAAAGACCAATTGAAAGTCCGTTTCCCCACCGAAGTCGCCCGTCTGCAGAGTCGTGCTGAACTGAGTTCCCACCGGTGGCGCGGACGGATGAGTCGGAGCAAGACCAGCCTGATGTGTAAAGCGAACAACCTCCATCTCTGAACCGCTAGGGAGAGTGCGGAGGTAGACGGTGAGAAATTCAAAGTCCTGCTCCAAGTCCGTGAAGTAGGAAAACTCGACAGAGACGGACGATGTTTCGCCCCGACTCAGAATCGGACTGGTCAGTAGTTGACGCCAGGAATTGCCATAGCCGAGCCCGCCTTCCCAACAGAGATCATCCGCTTCATTTTGGAAGACTCCCAGCCAGGCGGAACCAACTCCGGAGAGGACGGGAGCGTCCACGGCGTTGCCGGTGTCGTCCTGCCAGATCTCTTCCGTGATGTGGCGGTAGTAGGCATCGGCATTCAAAGTTAGGTCGGTCGCGGTCCACCCTTCGAACGGATCAGCGCCGCCGTGATCGAAGTTCCAAATCTCGCCGAGGACGGCGAACCCTTCGGTATCGACGTAACCAAATGAAAACGTATCGGGAGCGGCGCCCTGGTCAGCCAGAGGCTGGATTCCAAAAACGGGTGGGCGATCGTCCGTCTCTGCGCCGAGTGGCACCGCGACGGTCAGTGGGAGGCTCTTGGTCGATCTGGCTTCGACATTCGAGAATCCTCCCCCGAGAACGAAAAGCCCGACGAGAAGAGTCGTTTGAAGATGGGACTTGGAACAACGCATACTGCCCTCCTGGAGAAAATCGCATCTTGAATGCGAAGAGAATCTG
>Ga0315338_1004137_pt1 | contig 11801 bp, 14 predicted proteins | sample ASW8metaG_FD_204518 | JGI IMG/M metagenome (GOLD analysis project Ga0315338, IMG submission 204518) | Ammonia-oxidizing marine archaeal communities from Monterey Bay, California, United States - ASW #8 | ecosystem: Environmental > Aquatic > Marine > Coastal | place: USA: California | collected...
AAGTCTTTCCTGTACCACTGGCCATCCGAGCCTTTGTGCCAAAACCGAGGGGCTGCCGCCTTGCTGCGGCGGAGCCAGTCTTTGCCGCGCCTGCCCCAGATGCCCTGCAAGTGGTAACCATCGGCCTCCACGAACTCTAGGAACTCGGCGTTCGTCACCGGTGTTGCGGAGATGGAGAAAGGCTCAATTTCCACCGAGTGGCCCCATTTCTCGTTGTCAAATGCAAAAGGCGCGCCAGGGGACGCTCCGAGGCAGAAGACCCCACCGGGCACATCGACGTCATGGAACTGGAAATCGCGCTCGATGGCTGTGAGCATCGGGGTATTGCTGCCAGTCGAAATGTTCGGGCGTGGGTACCCGAGGGTTTGGCGGATGAACGTAAGGGTTTCCGCGTGCATGTCCTCGTGGAAGATGCAGAGGAGGTAGTAGTAGATCTCCTCTGTCGATGGTTCTCGTGAGCGCAAACGCTCGACGGACCGATCGAGAACCGTTGCGATGTATTCAAGGGTCTCGGACCGAGACGGAAGAGAGAATTCAGCGCGCTCGAGGGGGTACGTCATGGACGAGTCGTAAAAGGAATCGGAATCCTTCATCACCGCGTCTGCTCCATCCAAGTGCCTCAGTATCCAATACTCTTGAAACCAGCCGACATGCCCCATCTCCCAGATCGGCCGCTCGACCTCCCGCATCAACACGCCCTGCAGCTGCTCGTCAGTCAGGTCGGTGAGCAACTCCAATTCATGCACGCGACGCTCTTGGAGCAAGTGGCACAGGTCAAGGCTGCTGGTGGGCATAGCGGTGGCCAAGGAATACCTCCGAAGGTCTCGGGCTACGCGGATGGAACGGCTTGCAGCGGCGGTCCGGTGATCCGTAGTCCGCCACACCGGGCCCGCGGGAGCGCGGCGCCAATCCTCGAGAGTGAAGCATACCAAACGATCATCCGCCGGCCGCCACCTGGTCCCAGGCCCGATCAACGAAACCGATGTGTTTGCCGGTGCCTACGACCTGTAGAGCGCGGCATGTTGTTATCCGGCGCTCGGGTGCGATATTCTCCTGGCTCACCCTGTTTCGAAGGAGTAGCGTAATGTGGGCATCCGTGAATAACCCATCCGTGCGATGGGTCGATCTGCCCGGGCCAGTGACCTCCACTCATTCCGGTCTCTGCTATCGGTTCGCCAACGCGGCCGCCTGCAGCTGGTCAATTCGCCGATAGGAAATCATCGCCGGTAACAAACCTAGACACAGGAGACGTCATGAGTTATCAACTCACACGCCCTGTTCTGGTGTTGCTGCTTGCGTTGGCCTGCGGACTAGCCGTCGCCGGGTGTTCAGGTGACGAAGACCAGCAGGTTCTGTACGTTGGCGGGATACCAGACCAGGACGTTTCACGCCTCGAAGCTCGCTTCGAGATCCTTGCCGAATACTTGGCGGACGAGCTCGACATCACCGTCGAATATGTCCCCTCAATCGCTTATGCCGCAGTCGTAACGGGCTTCGCCGCTGGTGATATACAGCTCGGTTGGTATGGTGGGCTGACCGGCGTACAGGCGCGCCTGGCCACCCCCGGCGCGCTGGCCATCGCCCAACGCCCACGCGACGCCGAATTTCACTCCGTATTCGTCGCCAACCCGACCCTTGGCCTCACGGGCCTGCCAGATGTCGCGGGTCGTTCGCTCACATTCGGAAGCGAAAGCTCAACCTCTGGGCACCTCATGCCGCGCTCCTTCCTCCTCGACGCAGGCGTAGATGCGGACCACGACCTTGATGGCCTGCCGTCGTACTCCGGCTCGCACGACACAACGTGGAAGCTCGTCGAGGCGGGCGCATTCGAGGTGGGTGCGCTCAATGAGGCGGTGTGGCAAGCGCGCGCCGATGCTAGTGAGGTTGATCTCAACAAGGTTGATGTCTTCTTCCGTACGCCACCGTATTTCGATTACCACTGGGTGGTGCGTGGGGACATCGACGATACGTTCGGCGATGGCTCGCTTGATCGCCTGACCAAGGCGCTGCTGGCAATCGATGTCGCTAATGGCGGTCGACAGGCACAGATCGCCGACGCATTCCAGACAGACCGCTTCGTGCCAACGACCAACGACAACTATCAGGCGATAGAGGACGTGGGAGTGGCTCTTGGGATCATCGAACGCTAGCCCGTTGGCCGTCGATCTGGCCGGCGTGCGCAAGCGATACGGCGGGCTGGCTGCTGTCGACGGCGTGTCGTTGGCCGTGGCGCAGGGACAGACCGTCGCGTTGGTTGGCCCCAGTGGCGCGGGCAAGACCACGCTCCTTCGGTTGATGGCTGGCTCGCTCGCGCCTGACGATGGCGTCGTGTGTCTGCACGGGTGCGACATCGGTGTTCTGGCGCCGGGGCGTAAGCTGGCGGGGCTGGTTGGCATCGTCGCGCAGCAATTTGACCTGGTTCCTAACCTGTCGGCTTTGCAGAACGTGCTCGCCGGTCGCCTGGGCTCATGGAGCCTTTGGCGCTCTCTGCTATCGTTGGTGGCACCCCGAGACAAGCTGCTGGCCATGCGAGCGCTCGAGCGGGTTGGGGTTGCCGATCAAGCGTACCAACGCGCGGGCTTGCTCTCCGGCGGTGAGCAACAGCGCGTGGCGATCGCCCGCGTCCTCGTGCAAGATCCAGCGGTGGTACTAGCCGATGAGCCCGTGGCTTCCCTCGACCCTGCCCGCGCCGCCGACGTGCTGCAGCTATTAACCGGCATCGCCCGGGAGAACGGCAAGACACTGTTGGCAAGCATGCACGCGGTGGAGTTGGCCATGGGCCACTTCGATCGCTTGGTCGGTGTGCGCGATGGTACCGTGCGATTCGACGCCGCCCCCAGTGCTGTGACCGAGGCCATGCTCGCCAACCTCTACGCGCTGGACGCCGGAATTGGTTAATCCATCGCCTAGGCCGAAACCACGCCTGCTGGAGAGCCGTCAACTGCTGACGCTGATCCTATTTGCGGCGTTGGCCTGGAGCCTGCTGAGCGTGGAGTGGCGGAACGGCGTGCTACACGGCGGTGGCCTGCGTGCGTTTGGCGAGATCGGTGCGGCGCTGTTTAGCCCCGACCTATCGCTGGACGCGCTAGCGAAGCTCCTAGGGTCGGTCGGGCGCACGCTCGCATATGCGTTCGCCGGGCTGAGCCTAGCATTGGTCATCGGCTTTCCGTTGGGGCTGACGGCGTCTGGTGTGCTGCGCGCCCCAGGCCCGATGCGTCGCCTCACGCAGGGGAGCGCTCGCCTCACGCTAGCGGCGGTTCGTTCGGTGCATGAGCTGGTGTGGGCTTGGTTGTTCGTCGCAGCCGTTGGTCTCTCCCCGATTGCCGCAGTGTTGGCCCTGGCCCTGCCGTATGGCGGCATCTTGGGCCGCGTCTACGCCGAGCTGTTCCAAGACGTCCCTGAAGCACCGCTGGTGGCGCTGCGCAGCGCAGGGGCCTCCAAGCTGCAGGTTTTCTGGCACGGTCGTATGCCGTTCGTGCTTCCCGAGTTCTTGGGCTACACGTTCTATCGGTTGGAGTGCGGTATCCGCTCTGCGACCGTACTAAGCTTTGTTGGTCTTGGCGGATTGGGTTTCGAGATCCAGATTGCGTTGGCAGATCTAGCGTACGGTCGCGCGTGGACGTTCATACTTGGCTTGGTGGGGCTGATCCTCATCGTCGAAGCCTGGAGCAGCGCGATCCGTAGGCGGTTGTCGCCGTGAGTGGCCTACCACGCGTCAGCCTCGTGCGCCTATCCATGCTCGCTGCGGCCGCCATGGTGGTGGCATCATGGGCGTTCGTGCTGGGCTGGGACCGCCAGCAGGGCACGGCATTTTTCTCGACTGAGACTGCCAGGCGCATCCTGGGATTCATCGGAGATCTGGCGGGGCAGGGACTGGCGAGGGAACCAGCGTACTCAGAACTCAGCGAATGGTCCCGAACCGCGCGGCTCGCCTACGACACGCTGACGATGAGCGTACTCGCCATCATGATCTCGGCGATCGGTGCGCTAGCCACATTTATGTTGGGCGCCCGCAACGTTGCGACGCACGGAGGACCGGTGGCGCGCGGTGGATTCCTGGCGGTTCGGGCTAGCTGGGCGTTCGTGCGGGCAGTGCCGGAGCTCGTGTGGGCATTACTGGCCGTTTTCGTGTTCTCGCCAGGCATCTTGCCAGGTGCTGCCGCGCTTGCGATCCACAACTACGGGGTTTTGGGCAAGCTCGCGTCCGAAGTCGTCGAGGGCATGGATATGCGACCCATCGACGCATTGCGCACGGCAGGCGCAGGCCGCACCAAGGCGTTGGCCTACGGTGTCCTCCCTCAAGTGTTGCCCCGATTCATGACCTACCTGCTCTACCGGTGGGAGGTCGTCATCCGCACCACCATCGTCGTCGGATTCGTAGCAGCAGGTGGGCTGGGCATGGAGTTCCGGCTGGCTATGAGCAACTTCCACTACAGCACAGTGTCTCTGCTGCTCATGTGGTACCTCATCCTCGTGCTTGGAGTGGATATCGCGTCGAGTCAGCTACGCCGAATTGCGAGGTAACTCGATAGAGACTCGCACCCAGCGATAACCAACGCGAAGGCGACCGGCAGCAATCTGGTGAGGAATCGCATATTCGTCAAATACCGAAAAGGAAGCCGAGGGTGAAATGATGGAGAACGAGGACTACATGCGCCTGGCCATCGAGGAGGGCCAACGGGGTATCGCCGAGGGCGGGCGTGCCTTCGCCTGCATATTGGTGAACGGCGGCGAGGTGGTTGCGTGGTCGCACAACCGCGTGATCCAAGACGGCGATCCTACCTCGCACGCCGAACTGAACATCGTCCGCAACTACTGCACAGAGCACCAGATCCAAGACCTCGCCGGCTACACCATGTATACGAATTGCGAGCCCTGTGCCATGTGCTCGTCGGCTATCGCGTGGGCGAACATCACGACCGTCGTGTTCGGCGCGGGCCGCGACGACGGCCCCACCAGCTATGCGCGGCAGCTCGACCTGTCGTGTGAGGAGGTCATCCGCCGCTCCGGCCGGGAGACCACCGTAGTCGAACACGTGTTGCGCAAGGAGTGCGCAGCGCTGTTCCGCTGACCCTTTCCTCTGTGCTTGGCTATTGGCGAGAGGGAGATCCGCGCCGCGTCGCAACGGCTATTCGTCGCATTGACAGGGCTTCGCCGTGCATGCTACTTTCCCTCCACTTAGCCCGCTCTTCGGCGGGCACGGCGTAACGCGGATCAGCTAGACCAGGAGGAAGCAAATGGCAGTACCCAAGCCAGTGCGGGTTGGACACTTGGTTATCCGAGTTAGGGACGTCGCGAAGTCCGTTAAGTGGTACGAGGATGTGATCGGCCTGAAGGTCACTGACTGGCGCCCCCCCTACCTGCGTGAGGGCGAGGTCGTCAACGCCCAGGGCCTTGGTGACTTCGTTTTCATGACCGCAGAGGCGATGAGCAATTCTCACGAGCTCGTGATCGCGCCCGTGGCAGCCGATGCCTCCGGCCCCGATGACAAGGCAGTGGGCATGGCCCACTTCGCCTGGATGGTCGGCTCCCTGCCGGAACTCGAGCAGATGTACGCGCACCTTCAGGAGATCGGTCAGCCGCTGGTAGCCTGCCGAGACCACGGCCTGGGCGTCGGCATCTACATGCTGGACCCGGACGGTAATGAGACCGAGTTCTACTACGAGCTCCCGGAATCGGAGTGGCCGACGAACGCGCCGCTGCACCTGCGTGGTCGGAAGTTCCCCTACCATGTCTCCTTCCTAGACCAGCCTGAAGGGATGCCAGTCTGGGGCAAGGAAATCGGGGTTTTCGCCTCGTAGCTTCTTGATCAGCTAGCCGAAACGGGCACGCCTCGCCTGGAACGACGTTTCTAAGCAAGGGTGCCCGTTTCGTTTGGGGAGGGTTCCCATGGCCGCAGACAAGATTCGCGTTGGTGTAATCGGCGCCAGCGCCACGTACGGCTGGAGCGCGCGGGCACTCATGCCGGCGCTGCTCTCCGTCGAAGAGATCGAGCTGGCCGCCGTCTGCACTGCCCACGACGATACGGCCAAAGAGGCCGCGGAGCGTTGGGGAGCGCCGCTCGCATACCATGACCACCAGGAGATGCTCGCGAACCCTGACATCGACGCGGTGGTGGTGACCGTGCGCGTGCCGCTCCATCATCGCCTGAGCATGGACGTGCTGCGCGCAGGCAAGCACGTGTACACGGAATGGCCCATGGCAGTGAATCATCAGGAGGCCACCGAGATGGCCGACCTCGCCCGCACTCAGGGCGCTCACGCCATGGTGGGGCTGCAGATGCGCGCGGCGCCCATCTGGCTACGGATGAAAGAGCTCATCGCTGAAGGGTACGTTGGCGAGATGCTGGCGGCGCACATGACCTACTTCGAGACGGCGCGCTTCAAGCATCCGGAGGAACGGCTCTACCACGCCGACAAGGCCAAGGGCGTGAACACCTGGACTGTCACCTCTGGCCACGGCATCGACGCGTTCTGCACCACCGCCGGCGAGTTCACCGAGCTCTCTGGCGTGCTGAGCGCACAGACCAAGGAATGGACTGCCATCGACACGGGGAAGGTCGTCAGCGTCGATTCACCCGACCATATCCTGGTGCAGGGGAGACTCGAGAACGGTGCGCTGGCCACGGTCCGCGTCGCCGCGCTGCCGCAGCATCCTGCTGGCATACGGCTCGAGGTGTACGGCAGCGAGGGCGCGCTGCTCGCTACCACGCCCGACCGCAGCTCGGAGCAGGTGAAGCTGGTAGGCGGCAGATCCGGTGAGCCCGAGATGACGGAGCTGGAGATACCGGATCGCCTGTTTGAGTCCGACACGTGGGCTCGCGGTGCCTCCGGGCCTTCGGTGTACGTCTCGCAGATGCTCCATCGGTTCGCTGTGGCGATCCAGACCGGGGAGCGTGCGCAGCCCGACTTCGACACTGGAGCCGCCCGGATGAGGCTGCTGGGTCTCGTGGACAGGGCATCGGAAACGGGCGAGCGCCAAACCGTGAAGGTGGCATCACCGGCCGGCTAGCGGCCTGCATTCCCGTGGACAAAGAAGCGCCCGCTTCACAGCGGGCGCTTCTTCTTGTGCCGGCAGAATCCTAGATCGTGGCGCTCTTCGATAGCTCCTCGAGGCTGGCGGCGTCGTAGCCGATCGAGCGAAGCACCTCTTCGTTGTGCTCGCCTAGCAAGGGCGGCCGGATGTCGTACGTAGCCGGTGTACCCGATAGCTTGACGGGGCTACCGGACACGCGCACCGGCGTCGCGCCGGGCCGTTCCAGATCGATTGCCATGCCCAACGCCTGCACCTGGGGGTCGTCGAATACCTCGGGGATAGTGTTCAGCGGACTGCACGGCACGTCGTTGGCGTTGAGGGTGCTGAGCCAATGATCGCGAGAGCCCACTGAAAACGCCTCCACCAGGATCTCGTGTAGATCGTCGTAGTTCTGTGTCCGCAGGCCCCGGTCGGTGAACCGCTCATCCTGCTGCAGCTCGGGCTGGCCGATCGCCACCGTGAGCCCAACCCAGAACTTGTCCGGGGAAGAGAGGTGAATGACGAACGGCTTCCCGTCGCTAGCGACGAAGCAGTGCACCTGCGGTCCCCGCGGCCGCGAGCCTCGGCTAGGCACGCGCCCGGAGTCGAAGTAACCCGCCGCATTCTCCTGGACGAAGGACACGATGGACTGCAGCAGTGAGGTTTCCACGTGCTGCCCCTCGCCGGTGACGTGCCGCCCGTTGAGTGCGGCGAGCACGCCGTAGCAGGCGAAGATGCCGGTGAGGTGGTCGGCCAGCGAGATACCCATGGGTTTCGGGTCCTCAACGTCGGTGAGCAAGCTCAGGAGGCCGCCCATGGCTTGACCGATCGTGTCGTAAGCCGGCCGATCGGTGTAGGGCCCTTCCGATCCGAAACCCGAGATGGAGCAATAGACAATGTTGGGGTTGCGGGCGCGAACCGTCTCGTACCCGATCCCAAGTCCGTCGCTCGCACCGGCGCGTAGGTTCTCGATGATGACGTCCGCGTCGTCGGCGAGTTTGAGGAATATCTCTTTCGCCTCGGGCTTTTTGAGATTGAGGGTGAGGCTGCGCTTGTTGCGGTTCAGGCTGCAGAACGTTGGGTTGAGCGCCGTCTTGCCCCAGCCTCGGAATGGGTCGCCGTACTGCGGGTTCTCCACCTTGACCACGTCGGCTCCGAGATCGCCCAGCAGCATGCCGCAGTAAGGGCCCGTCACGTAGCTCCCGACTTCCAGTACCTTGATGCCTTGCAGTGCTCCGGTCACATCGCCCTCCGTACTTCCGCCAATCCTGTGGTCGTTTGGCCTACTCGTCCCGATGGGGGTGTGGATAGGCATTGAAGTCGAACGGCACCCCGTTCACGTTCAGTGTGTCCTCGATCGGAACGCCGATCGCACCACGTACGTAGCATCCCTTGTGGGAGTTACGCAGGACGGCCGCGATCAGCGCGGGGTCCTCGTCTGACTCCACCTCGAAGTGGATCACTAGCTTGTCACACCCAGCCCCGATGGTGTCGTTCAGCACGGAGCCCGAGCGCCAGAAGTGTCCGTCCACATGGACGTCAACCTTCTTGAGCTCCACCTTCATCGCTTGGGCATACTGCCCAACGTGGCTGAGCTCTCAGAACACCACCGACGAGACGAAATACTGCAGAGGGCTGGGTGCCGATCCGTCGCCGCCAATGGCTGCCGACTCCCCCGTGTGGATTTCGTGATCGCGTGACACTGCCGTCGCCTTGCGATACCCGGTGACCGTTACGTCTGCGGGTATCACGAGCGCGTGACGCTTCATCTCCGCTTCCGAACGTGCTTGTCCTGACTCCGTGGTCATTCCATCCTCCTGGATGATCCGCCGGCGCTCACAATAAAGCTGCCGAGGCTCGTGGGGCTCGGCAGCTATAACAGGCGTCGTTCGGCGTGTCAATCGAGCCCTGACGAGGCAGGTACTCGCGGGCGAACAGGGGTCAGTCGTGGAAACCGGCCCCCATGATTTCGTTCACGTTCCACTCCAGCATCTCGTACGCCCGGAGACCCCGCTGGTGGTACGGGTCCGTGTCCGTGATCTGTTTGGCCTCGTCCAAGGAACCCGCTCGCACGACGTAGATGCCGATCGTGCGGTCGGCAGTCGGTCCGGAGAAGAGCACGTTGGCCTTGCCGTGCTGCTCCTTCTGCCATGCCAGGTGGTCACCGAGGAATGGCCGCCGCTCCTCGGCGGGTCCCGTGGGCCTGCTGAGCACTAGATACCACATGCGCTTCTCCTTTTAATATGGTCACGAGGGGCGAGGGTGTATGCGGGCGCGGACGCTACCACCGGCTCCAGCGTGGTGTCAACGCGAGCGGCGGCTATCGGAGCATGGGCCGTTGTAGTATCAGTGAGGCGCGTGGCCACGTAGCGCATCACTGCCACCGGCTTGGACGGTGGAAAGGCGGCAGGCATGAAGATCGGCATAGGCCTCCCTGACTCGATCCCAGGCGTTGCGCCGCCGATGATCATCGAGTGGGCGGCCAGGGCGGACGCTGGGCCTTTCACTAGCGTCGGCACTGAGGACCGCCTCATTTACCCCAACTACGATTCGCTGGTGACGCTCGCGGCTGCCGCGGCGGTGACCAAGCGGGTGCGCCTCGTCACCAACATACTTATCGCGCCCCTGCGCAACGCGGGGATCCTGGCCAAGCAGGCATCCTCCATCGACTTGCTATCGGGCGGTCGACTCACGCTCGGGCTCGCGGTCGGCTCGCGCCAGACCGACTACCGAGTCGCACCTGCCGAGTTCAAGACGCGCGGCCGGCGCTTCGACGACATGCTTGTCTACATGAAGCAGATCTGGGCGGGCGAGCCCGTCGCTGACGATATCCCCAATGTGGGCCCGTTGCCGGTGCAACCCGGTGGACCTGAGATACTCATAGGTGGGCAGGTCGATAGATCGGTGGCTCGCGCGGGCCGCTGGGCCGACGGGTACATCGGGGGCGGCAAGGACCCGAAGCTGGCAAGAGAGCGGATGGACCAAGTCCGGGCGGCCTGGAAGGAGAACGGCCGCACCGGGGAGCCGCGCTTCGTCGGTCACATGCATTTCGCCCTTGGCCCAGGAGCCGCTGAGAAGGCCGAGGCCTACGCGCTCGCCTACTATGAGTGGCGAGGGCCGGTGCGCGCCCAGGCGCAGATCGACGAGTCGTTCCTCACCCCCGAGGCGATCCGCGAGACGATCGATACGTTCGGCGGCATCGGCATGGACGAGATTATTTTCATCCCGGATGCGGCCGAGTTCGACCAGATGGATCGCCTGGCCGACGCCATCGCCTGAGGGCAAACAAGAAAGAGGCGAGCCCGCCGGCCCGCCTCTTTCTGACTTCGTGCTGCCTGCTACTTGCCGGCGCCCACACCCTCGAAGCTCAGCGCCATGTTGCCCGGGCGGCCCTCGCGGAGATAGGCGCGGCCCTCAGCTCCGGTCATGGTCTCCGCAAGGATCTCGACCCTGTTCCCGTCGGGGTCCGTGATATGGATGCTCTTCGTGATGCCCCGGTCCACCAGTCCATCGACTACGTACCCCTTTGCAACCAGACCGTCGTGGATCGCTTTGAGCTCCTCCACGCCGCCGTCGATCTGGAATGCCATGTGGTGAAGTCCCAGTGCGCCCGCCTCCGCGCCCTCAGGTGCGCCGAAAACGGCGATGTCGTGGTGCTGGTCGCCGAAGGAGAGGAATCCCTGTCTGAAATCTTCGCGGTGGGTCACGATCTCCATCCCCAGCGTATCGGCATAGAAATTCAGGGAGGCCTGCACGTCGCGGACACTCAGGACCAAGTGTGCTAGCTTGTTAATCTTGACCATCGGGAACCTCCTGATGAGGGGGCTTCGGTCGAACGAAATCGAGGATAGCGGTGCTGGCTTGCGGTAGCAAGGCGGCGCAGCCACGCCGCTGAAGCGGAGGAGTGCGTATGGCGGAGCGTCATCGGATCGTTACAGGACTCGGCAAAGCGGAGCTGGAACGAGTGTTGGTGCGGGGCATCGACCTGAACGACGAGCTCGTGGGCAAGATCACCTTCGCAGACATGGTGTTCATCGAGCTGGTCGGCCACATGCCCACGGCTGGGCAGGCACGCATGGTGGATGCGTTGTTGGTCGTGCTGGTGGAGCACGGCATGGTGTCCAACGTCGTCTCAGCGCGCGCGACCTACCACAGCGCTCCGGAGTCGATCCAGGGTGCGGTGGCCGCGTCGTTGCTCGCGGCGGGCAGCGTGCATCTCGGCTCATCCGAGTGGTCCGCGAAGATGCTGGTGGACGCGCTCGCGGGCGACGATCGTGGTGCGGACGCCGTAGCCGCAGGCATCGTCGAGCGCTACGCGGCGGAGAAGACGCGTATCGCCGGGATCGGCCACCGCACGCACAGCGAGGGAGACCCGAGGGCGCAGCGGCTCTTCGCTGTTGCGAGAGAGACCGACGTGTACGGGGGCTACTGTGAGCTGCTCGAGCGCCTGTCGGTGCTCGCCAGCGAGCGCGCGGGCCGCTTGTTGCCGGTCAACGTGACGGGGGCGATCGGAGCGATCGCCCTTGACCTCGGGCTGCCGTGGCAGATGACCAAGGCCTTCGCGCTTATCGGCAGGACGCTGGGAGCCATGGCGCACATCGGTGAGGAGATCCGCAACCCCATGGCCACGACCATCGACGCCGTGATTCGCGACTCATTGGTGTACGAACCGGGATCCGACGCGTGACGGAGTTCGTAGCGGGGCCAGGGGGCGATGGGTGAAACACCCATTATCGCCTGGTGTGTCTACGTGGAAAAAGCGTGCATTCCAATTGACAATTGGAAGG
>Ga0315338_1004138_pt1 | contig 11800 bp, 15 predicted proteins | sample ASW8metaG_FD_204518 | JGI IMG/M metagenome (GOLD analysis project Ga0315338, IMG submission 204518) | Ammonia-oxidizing marine archaeal communities from Monterey Bay, California, United States - ASW #8 | ecosystem: Environmental > Aquatic > Marine > Coastal | place: USA: California | collected...
CTTCAATAGGAAGTCTTACTTGGAACATTGGCTTCTCAATACCATTTCCTAAATCAAGTGTCTTAGTTTCGGGAAGTGAGGGTGTTCCATAAAAACGGAGGAATTCAGTATTTTCAATACTATATGTGCCTCTTCTTGAAGTAAAATACACCGAATTTATTCCTTGTTTGCACATATTTTGAAACCATGCAGGGTGAGATGCAACCCATTGTTTCCTATCCTTATTATACCGATTGACCGAGCGTAAATTACCTGCTGTTTCTGTGTCAAGATAAATCAATCCACGACAAAAATTGGCGATTGATGCAGGAGGGGTGTTAAGTTCAAATTCTATCATTCCATCATAAGTGGCAAATAGTGTAGGCTCGGAATCATTTTCTCCACCCGAATAATAATACTGAATTTTTCCCGCTATTATTGTTTTTGAAACCATCTCTCCTGTAATTTTGTTTTTCTTCTTTTGTATTGTTGCAGGTATCTCAATTCTATGAATTTGAGTTTCGCCCGAAATCATTCCTTGTCCTATCATCAATTGTTGAATTGGTGTTAATTCTGTTTCAGTAGGGGCGGCGATAGCATCATTATACCACTTCAAAACCTCCGGCATAATTCGGCTCTTAGAGTTGGATGTCCCTTGCCTCCACACTTTACTATTTGGGGATTTCATAAATACTCTCCAATAACCACTACGCCTTCGTGGTTTCCATAAGTGAATATGATACCCCGTAGGTAATCCCGAAATGTGATATGCGTTAGAGTTTTTGTAATTACTTCCATAATAATCATAATTTTCATAAGGACGAGGTTGTTTCAAAAAATCATCATGTCCTATGAATCCCTGTTCCATTCCTCTCGCCCATGTCAAGGTTGTTCTGCGGCGGGCTTTTCGGTCAGCCTCAAAGACTTCCGCCATAAATTGCTTTATTCCGCTTAAATCCTCATTTTGGTCTGCGGAGAATGATTCTGCACCAAATTCTTCTTTGTGACACTCATCACAAAATGCCCCATCACAACAGTCTTTTGAACATCTATGGGAATTACAAACCGTATTACTACACCCTTCGCACCTTCTATTACAACCACCACAAAGTAAAACATCACATAGGTCGCAATTTCTAAAATCATCATCCCCCTCATAATCTTGACCACACTCATAACAACCCGTTGATTCTGCATTTTTGACCTTTACAACATTAGTAGCCCCTAAGAGATAGAAACCGAGCGCACCCGACATAAATGTGCCGACATAAGGCCACCATCCGACAGGTTCTCCTTCTTGTTTGACAGTAATTCCCATGAATACAGAACCTACGAGAAATGTTGCCGCACCTACAATAGCAGAATCTCGGAGAAGGGACATAAGACTTATTGGTTCGGCCTGTTATCTAAAACCTATCTTTGTGAATGAATAATGCTTGATATTCTTTGACTTCCATTACCCACCCATGTTCCTCAAGGAAAGGGATAACTAAATCTCCTTTTTCAATGTCGTATGATTTCTTCAATTCCTCACAGAAACAATCGTCAATTAGAACAATGCTTTCCGGGTGGAGGTGGGGTAAAGCCGCTTTTGCTTCGTTTAATATCAAATTTGCATCATTAGCCGAATCAAGATAAAGAACATCAATCGGTTTATCAAAGGATTCTAAGAATATGACACTATCGGATTCTATGATATTGATTTTATTCATCGCTTGTGGATAATCTCTTGTGCAAACCATCGTGGAAACAACAACAGCAATCGGGTCAATATCAACTGAATAAAACTCTCCACCAAAATTATTCACATATTTCGCAAATTGAAGCGTGGAATGTCCATCACCTTGAGCATAACTCTCTATGTGATTTCTTATGGTTCCTGTTTCAACAATAGTCAAAGGGGGTTTCATCTCACCCATCAAGGAAAAGAGTGCATTAAATGTGGGTGAGCGCAAAGGCATATTCTCACTATATGTGGGAATGTATCTAAATCATTCCTCGCATAAATCCGTAGTATAGTCGGGAGTCATTCAGCCTCACCTGCTATTTCTATGTCCGACCAATTTACTTCCAAAAGTCCTTGTTCGCCATCATCATCTGTCCAAATCGCAATCCAATGGAAATCATACATTCCCGCAGTAAGATTCTCTAAATATAATTCTTGAATGTCTGCTACATATCCTTTGATATAATGATAACCTATGGTGTAATTCAAAGAAGTGTTATTTTCACTATTCCAAAATTGCACCGATACATTATATCCATCTTGGTCATTTTCTCCTGTTCCACAATCAAGGTCATATTGAACTACTGCTGATGTATTGTTGTAGGTCAGCAAGATTTCATATAAGACAATTTCGCAACGAGGTGGTGGATATTCGCATGAATCATCATCAACAGTCGCATTTTCATTATAATTGGTAGCCGTTGAATTAGTGCAACCTTCAATAATCTCCGGGTCGTATTCGCATGAATCATCAGTTTCCGTAGCATTTTCGTTAAAATTGTTTGCTTCATCATCCATACACCCTTCTATGGGTTCTTCCTCTTCCACTAACCATTCCTCATGGTCTTGGTCGGGGTGGACATCACCACAAGTTTCACCCTCATGGTCTTCATGGTCGTATTCACACGATTCATCATCTTCATTGACCCCCTCATTGTAATTCAATGCGGCATCATCCATACAACCCCATAGGACACCCCCTTCTTCGTCAAAAATTGAGTCGCCGCCCCAATCAGTCAAGTCAAGAAGACCAATGCCTTCAGCACCTATCGCACCAAGTAAAACGATAATAGGAATAAGAGTAGTTAGCAACGCCTTGAATTTCTCCGCCTGTTCTTGGGCTTTGTCAAGGAAGTCCTTCTCTATTGCGTCTGCACCTGCGGTCAAATTAGCCTTCCCATCGTCAAGAAGGTCAGCGAGAACATCTTCTTCACATCTGTCTGTGGCTTCTGCAATCACTTTGGCCTTTTCTGCTAAAGCGTTTAAGTCGTGGTCGTGTTCCCCATGCCCCATACTTAACTATTGTCTATGCCGTTATCTAAGGATTCTTAATCGGTGCTTCATCCTTTTCAGTCAGCCGAATGATGGAAATTGCTTGTGATACTTGGTGAATTGTGGCATCTTCAAGCGGAATCTGCTCTCCGCCCTTCAATCGGATAATGTATTGGTTCATGTATTCAAGACCTGCGAAGGGTCTATTTATACCTTTGCATTATCCCACGCATCTATCTCCGAAGCACTCGCCTTCTCATCGGTGGGTGGGGTTTCTTCGCCTCTTGGGTCAAAGCCGAATCTATCCTTAAATTCTTCTAAATCCATTACATGAAAATTCTTGCCATCACTTACTTGAATATCACTTGGTTTCATAAAAACATGGTCGTGAAGGTCATGCACCAAATCGTGAATACATTTCATATCCCTAACAACAAACCATAAGCGGGCATACATTCCAACCAAAAGGAAAATTATAATGTAGGGCAACCAATCCATATCTTGTTTTAGTATTTACAAGTATTTATATGTGGGTTTATTTCTTCTTTAATGGAATTGACAATTTGCGGCGATAACGGCCTTTATTATCTCGCCTAAAGTCTATTTTACCCCTTCTATCGTAAGGTTTTACGAATTTTGATTCTGCACCCAAAAACCTTACAATATGGTGTGAATCTTCCAAATCATCCATTACGGATTCTGCATCATCTGTTCCATATCTTCCATCAAGACAGTCTTCTAAGGTTCCTTTGTATGCCTTCAACGCCTGTTTCAACGCCTTAACCTCGCCACTATCTCCTTCTGCTTCAAATGGATTAACGAAATGGGCTACAATACCACAACCCCCACTTTCTCTATCACAAAACCATGACTTATGGGCTTCTGTGAACATATCATTCCCACAATGCAAACACGGCCCATCAAGAGGGGCTACATCATCAAAATGTTCAGCATCGGCGGAGAATGATTCTGCTTCAAATGGAACAGGATAGCCCATAGAAGTTAGCATTCGTGGAACAATATATTTCCATGAAAGGAAAGCAGTTCCAATTATTACACTACCATAAATCCATTTATTTGTAGGAGAAACAAAACGACTTGCGACCCAAGCACAACCTAATGGTGTGATTGCCGCTACTGCGAATGGAATGAAGACTTCATCTTGGCCCATAGAATATACTCGGTTGCCCGACTATCTAAAATAGGTTCTCATCTTGGTAATTTTCAAACGGTATGAATGACCGCCTGTAAAACAAGACCAAATCAATTCCGATTTGTTATCCCCTGCCCTAAATTCGCCGTCAATAACCCCTTTACCTGCATTGAGGCAAGCCGGACACATATTCGGCACATAATCATTGGTTGCTTTGTCAGCCATCATAATCACACCCTAATACTCACATTATCCAATGAAGGATATTCCCACCTTTCGGCCATGCGGTAAATTGCATCTTCGGGAACGCCATGACTGTTTCTTTTAGCATAGAGAGGAATGTCGTTTATATTCCATTCAACAGTAATGACTTGAACCATGAAACCATTTTCCTTTGCTACTTCCTCATATTTTTCGTATTCCCAATGTTGAGTATTGGTGTTATCAATGACGCAAATTACCTTCTCGTCCTTGTGATGCCCATACATGAAAGCGGTTGCATCGGCAAGATTTCTCGCATGGTATTCACCGAGTAGTTTAGGGTCAAATTGATAATCTCCGTGGCTATCATAGAAATAGGAATCGGTGGAAAAGATAGCACCACACCTTTTCCATTTGGGATGGGTGGTATCTCGCAAGGTTTCAGCAAGCATGGATTTTCCCGTTCCGGGCAGACCACGCAGTATGTAGCAGATTTTCGCCATAGTATCACGGAAGGGAATCGGGTTAATAAAGATTTTGGAGATTGGAGAGGCGGGTGCAGGTCGGAATTTCACCGAATCCTATGATGTGAAGGCGGAGGGAGAGGAACCTTCCAACGGACACCCACCCCATCCTATGAGAAAGAGGTGAAGTGTGGTGGTGGACAAAAATTTAGCATCCATAGTTAGGCATTCAGTAGGCATAAAGTGTGCATTGAGAAGTAGTGTTAGGAATCCTGTTTCCACCAATCAATCTGTCCCCGAAGGGTTGTATCATGCGTTTGTTTCCGTTCCCCCTTAACTACAAGAGGCATTTAGAGGCTTGATTGGCTTATTCCGTCAAGGGAATTTTGCCACCACCATGCCCGCATTCAAAGAAAACGAGCCACTTCGGTCTTCGGGTTTTTACGCCCTCGGACAAACCTTCGTGTGCCTATCGGGTTATTAAACCTTTCGCTTATCAAAATACTTTTTTACATCTTCTATGCGGTTTGGTATCAATTTGGCGTATTCGGGCATCAATTCTATTTGAAGTGAGTTCCTACCAAGATATTCTGCTACTGCGCCTGTTGTCCCACTACCTGCAAAGGGGTCAAGAACGATACCATCGGGAGGACACCCTGCAAGAATACAGGGTTCAATTAAGTCGGGAGGATATGTAGCAAAATGCGCCCCCTTGAATGGTTTATTTGTAATAGTCCAAACATCTCTTTTTGTTCGTAATCCTTTTCCATCCGTAGTGGGTTCTTTAATTGCTTGATAATCAAAGTCATATTTCTTAGATTTTGTTAATAAGAAAATGTATTCGTGCGCCCTTCCGCATCTATCACGCACGGATTCGGGCATTGGATTTGGTTTCGCCCATACAATATCATTTCTAACCCACCACCCATCATCTTGAAGTGCAATTGCTAATCTGTGAGGTAGCATCATTAGGTCTTTTGGTTTTATCGTGCTATGTTTTCCATCTTGAGGTCTTGTGATTCCTTTCCCTCCGGTAGCGTTGTGGTGAGCCTTATTCAAAGAATTAGTCCTTTCACCTTGTAATTTTGCATCTTTCATTCCACTTTTACCCTTCCCTCCCCAATATGTATCTCCAATGTTGAGCCAAAATGTTCCTCTTGGTTTCAAGACCCGCCGAACCTCCCTAAAAATCTCAACAAGGTTTGCTACAAAATCTTCGGGAGTAGGTTCTAAGCCCAATTGTCCAAACCATGAATTACATTTTATACAATAACAATGTTCGGAAGGTGTATCACGATTTCCCGACCCTTTATTCGTGGTCTGTTTTCTCCCTGCGGAACCTTTATCATTTGACCTTCGTTGATGAGTGAAAATATCTCCTTTAACATGGTCGCAATCAATAATTCCACCCCACCAACGGCCATCTCCACCGTAGTTTCTAAGGCCGTAATATGGTGGTGAAGTAATGCAACAATCAATAGATTCTTCTTTCATACTGCGAAGTTTTTCTAAGCAATCTCCAACCCAAACCGTATGTGCCATAATCTATCACTCACTAAAGCCCTTCATAAACCTTCACAAAAAATTAGAAATTACTGAAAGATAATTTGTCCAATTTCCTTCTTTATCATAAATTAAATCGTGAACGGGATATTCCAATTTGTCTTGTAATTCTTTGACATAAGATAAATTCTTGTGATAGAATGAATCGGGCTTAACTTGAATCCCTGCCACAATTTTATCGTTCTGTTTAATCACTATATCACAAGCACCGGAAACATCAGTTTCCTCATCGGACTTTTCAATCTTGTATTTCCAAATATGTTCTCTCATGGATTTCATGGCTTCATCTTCCATTTTCTTTCCACGAAATGAATTTTTGCCCATAAGATTTTTCATCCAATGAAGACAAGTTTCAATATCCCACATCTTCTCATTCTTTTCCTTGAGTAATTCTTGCGCTTGAGGTTTGTCTTGAACCATGTATAAATTATTCGCCATCATTTCAATTGTATTTGCCGCCTTCAAACCACATTTACAAGTTTCGTGATAGTGTCTATCAATCTCGGAAAGCAATTCTTCTGCGGAAAAAATCTTGTGCTTTTGTTGGAGGGAGATAACCGCAATTGAGTTTTTACGGCTCGCTATATGGAATTTGTCACAAATGTCATTCAAAGACCCTCCCGAAGAATCACCGTATTTCTTGAAGTAATCCATCAATAAACATCTCCATTGGAATCTTTCTTCTCATCTTCATAAGGACTCGCCACCCTACGATATAATTCCAATTTGGCGCATTCAAGAACACCAATCAATTCATTGATTTTGCGATACTTCGTGCCTTGTGCGGCTAAGGATTTACTCAAAAGTGTGGATATGCAATAATTCAACATACCTGCTTGGTCTGCTTCATCTGTCGCAACAATTCTGCAAGCAATAGAGGTCAAGGCGTTTTCTAAGCCCTCACGCTTTGCTTTATCAATGTAAGGCATAGCCTATGATTGTGCTATTACCTATCTATAACTTCAAGCACCATCCTTCTCAAAGTCGGTGATTGATAGGAAGCATACTGTGAATCTCATAGCAATTGAATGCGTCAAGAGTCTTTTCAATTTTCGGAATGATGCGGTCAAAATCGCCCTCCGTAGGTTCGTCTTCTAAAAGAACATAGGATTCCTTCAAATCCTCAAGGGATTCAGCAATATACAATTTTTCTAAGCGCAATCTTTCAATCATGGCTTTGCTTTCGCCGTATTCTAAAATCATTTTTGCCTTCTCGTTTGGACTCTCGTTCATGATTATGGGTTGGACTACTCATATATGAAGGTATCTCAAGGATTGTCGGCAAATTGAGCAATTCTAAATTGACGGTTTTGGATATTATACACAGACAAATAACCCATTTTAGGCTTATATCCCATCATTTGCATGAAATCAGTTTCTCCTTGAAATGTTGATGACACGACTAAAGGAATTCCACGATGCCATTCTGTCGCATGAGCGTGTGTATGCCCTGTAACAAAAATATCGGGAGGGGTTTTGATAATCATTTGGTCTTCTTCTTCGGGGCTTAGAGCATTTCGTTCCCCCCACATAGGCGCAAGATGACGCTTTTGAAGCATTAACTTCATCGCTTCTTGGGGTTTCTCGTAGGTTACATTTTCCACTCTCGGAACTATGTCATCAATACCTTTTCCATGATAAGAAAGAACATCAATACCGCTTAGTGTAATCCTTGCGGGGTTTCCAACATGAATCGTGGAATTGAATTTCTTTTGCACGGATGGTTCTAACATCGGTTGAGGTTCTGCGGGTCTTACTGCATCGTGATTTCCGGGTAATAAAATCGGTGTAATATGGTCGGGCAACGCATCCAATTTCCGAGCGCACATTTCATATTGGTCAAAAGAATTTGCTATGCAAATGTTTTCTTCATGGCCGGGATAAATCCCAATTCCATCTATCACATCTCCCGATAATACTAACCATTTTATATTTTGTGCCGTTTCATCATCACTATTCATCCACTCAACCATTTTATCCCATTCACTTTCTAAGAATTTCTTAGAACCCATGTGAAGGTCGGAAATGAAAGCAATAGAAACGGGGTCAAAATCAGCCCCACCTTTATTTTGATGATTGGGTAAAATATCGGGATATACTACTCTATCCACCCAAAACATTCTGCAATCATCGCTAAATTTACCTGCAATACCAACCACTTCATCTTTGAAGATTGTTGCACTTGCGGGGTCATCTTTTCTAACAAAAACATCTATTGTGGAAGTTAAATCCTCCATTGTGACCATCTTACCACCACTTTTGGTGCGTCTAACATCAAGAACAATGCCTACGATATTGTAGGTTCTGTTCTTCTTTTTTTCTTTTTGAATTTGCTTAATTGTCCCCGATGCTTTGAAACCTGCTTGGTTTCTAAGAATGTCTGCAATCGTTTGGTATCGGTCATAAAAAAGATTTACAATATCTTTCAATTTTCCTTTGGTGTTCGTCTGTCCGACTTGTCCACCTATTGTATAATCATCGTTAAAATCCGATGCCTTCGCTGTCCATGACTTAGACGGATTATCCAAATCAAAATATGGAGAACGAATAGATTTCATAAATAATCCATTGTCCGAAGGGGTATTTATACTTCGTCAAGGTCAGCAATTAAAGTATCAACGGCCTCTTGTGCATCTTCAAGAGAATTATTACCTGTAATTACACATTTTCCCGATGAGAAAATAAGACATACAGCCGTTAGACCACCGAGCCGGTAAATTAAACCCGGAAATTGTTCGGGTTCCCATTCTGTGCGAGCCATCGGAAGTGCGAGGGTTAAATGTGCAAGATTCAATTCACGCTTCAAATCGTGGGTCACAACAACATTCCCAATTTCATACTCATAAGTATTCCACAATGCACAGTCATGTTCTATAAGGGCTTTGTAAGTAATATCAAGAGCCGTTTCAATATCGGCAATAGTTTTTGCCCCTGTAATGACAATACGACCACTACGGAAAATCAATGCACATACTTTAGGGTCAGCAATTTTGTAAGTCATGCCCGGAAATCTGTCGGGGTCAAAATCTAAACCCGTTTCTATGGAGAAGTGGTCAAGGTCAATATATTCAGCAAAGCGAGAAGTCGCTAACAGGTTCACAACATTAAGTGCCATAGACTATCTAATGGAATACTACCTTAATAAGTGTTCACACTTTGGCGGGATAATGCGTTTGATTGCTTTTACCACAATGAGGACATTTAGGCTGATATAATGAATATGCAATTAAACAATTAGGACACAGAATCAAACCCTGCATTCGCAACATTTCTATCTCAAATTCTCTTGGAGAATCCTCTTGCTCATGCTTAGAATTTTTGTTCTTTTTCCACTCTTTTTCTTTCCAACCCATACTTATCGCCGTTCTAATTGTCGGATTCGTTCTTCTAACTCATCAATCTTCTTAGTTAATTCATTGACAGTCCTAATGAGAATCTTCATGTATTCATCTCCACTACTAAATGGAACAATAGGATTTGGAGGTTCATTCGGGTCGGGGATTCTCAATAAGGCCACCCCACAGATTTAGAGTCCTTTTCCCAAATATCACATTTTCGTTCATACCAAGCATAAACAGGAATAAGGTAAATGGTGCAAATAATAGAAAATATACCGAGATTTTTCAAGTAAGCGATGTTAAAAATCAAACACCAAATAATCGTTAATGGTTGAAGGGCAACAAGACCCGTAATAGGTCGCCAAAAATCACGCCCCGATATTTTCATTACCACACCTTCCAAAGAACGACTATTGAAGCAATTGCCCCAAATGCCGAAGTAAGAGTTCTTAAAAACTCCATAACTCGCTTGTGTTCATCAAACCACGATTCCCAATTGCTTGAATCAGCCATAAAATCTCACCCTATTCTTCTTCTATAAAATCGGAAAGTTTTGTTTGCCCTTCCACTTCACCATTATTGGTTTTTTTATGCACAAGTGAAATCAAATCCTCGTTAATATCAGCAAGTGCAACGAACATTGAATAGAAGTAAAAGTAAAACCATCCAAACATGAAAATTACAAAAACATTGAATAGCCATAGAGAAGTGTATTCCATAACCTCACTTATCCCACTAACCCCTTTATTAAGGTTGGTTTTTATCAAAGGCTTCAAAACACCAAGGGGCTTTCTCTTCGGCAATTAACTTTACTATGTCAGCATATTGTCGCATTTCTGCCTGTGAATCTTCCGCAGTTCTCAAACGAATGAAATTGAAAAGACTACGAAGATTAACTGTCCAATAAAATTCCGTATATGTTCCAAGTGGTAAAATCGCTCTTGCTTGTTCTCTTGCTAATCCCTTTTCAAGAAGCGATTCGTAAGTGGATTTTACAATGTCCAAAACATAATTCCATTCAGTCATCATGGATTCTATCTCTTCATCGGAAAAATCTCCTTCTATTGAGGCTTGATGATTGGAAGTTTTGTTTTGTCGCAGTAAGGTCGGAACGAAGAACCCGGTGTGTAATTCCGTATATCGCCCCGAAATCTCATTAAAACTACCAATTCTATGTCTAAACCATTGACGAGCAACGAATATAGGACACCTAATATGAAATGTAAAAACAATATGTTCAAACGGCGTTCCGTGATTATGTTTCATCAAATACTGAATCAATTTGCGGTCTGCATCTGTCCCTTTACTATCTTCACCATAAGAAACTCTCGCCGCACGAATGACGGCATTATCATTACCCATACTATCAACAAGGCGCACAAATCCGTCATCAATTGGAAACATCATCCCACCTTCCCGTTTCAACCATCCATTCAATAGGACTCTTAATGGTTACTTGTGTCGGACAAGGAGTTATCCCATTACAAATATACTGACCAAAAATATAATTACCCATAGCGTATTCTTTACGCCGTTTCATATCCCACCCACAGGTCGGGCATTGAACCATAAATCCATATTATAGGAATAGGTATTTCAATGTTCCCACATATCCGACCACGATTTCAAGAAGTCAATCATAGGAACAGGGCGATAAGATTCTTTCCCAATTGCACGGAATTCCCCTTCCTCACCTGCTGTAAGATATACTGCAAGAGTTTTCTGCGTATCATCAATGCAATAACGAATTACATCTTCATAATTCCCTTTTGCCCATTCTTTAGGGGCATTAGCCGCATCCATGAGTTTAGATTGTTCTTCACCAAGAAGTCCGTGAATTAGGTGATTAAGCCTATATCGCTCTCCCGTTGCTTTAGATAAAACCGCAGAAGTGTCCATCATCATTTCTTTCGGCCACTTTTTGAGCAACGAAGCACAACCACCTACGCCACCATCCTTAATAGATTTAGATAGGATGGGAAAGTCAAAACCCAATCCATTGTGAGTCAAAAGTGTATAGCCATCATCCCTCCATTCGTTGAGATGATATTCCAACATTTCAAATGGATAGACTATTCCTAATGTCCCACCACATATTCGTGCA
>Ga0315338_1004140_pt1 | contig 11798 bp, 8 predicted proteins | sample ASW8metaG_FD_204518 | JGI IMG/M metagenome (GOLD analysis project Ga0315338, IMG submission 204518) | Ammonia-oxidizing marine archaeal communities from Monterey Bay, California, United States - ASW #8 | ecosystem: Environmental > Aquatic > Marine > Coastal | place: USA: California | collected...
ATTGTTCTGTACATTTGCCACCAACAACATGTAGGGACTTGCCGTTGTTTGGTCGAAATAGTCTGCCACCCGTTCATTGAGCACAGCCGGTGCGAATGGGCGAAATGATTCCCGGTATTTGATCTTACGATTCATCACGCTCTGCATATCCGTGTTTCTGGGGTCTCCAATGATCGAACGTGCACCCAGTGCACGGGGGCCAAATTCCATACGTCCCTGAAACCAGCCCAGAACTTTGCCCTGATCGAGCATTTCCGCCAGCAGAGAAAACAAATCTTCATCGTGATGCTCGTAATATTTTGCACTCAGTTTATCCAAGGTAGTGGCAATCTCGTCACTAGAAAAACTCGGTCCCAGATAAGCTCCCTGCATGCGGTCCATGGCACCATTGCTCGGGCGTGGCTTGTCTGCATACTGGTGCCAAACAGCCATTGCACAACCCAGCGCACCACCAGCATCCCCGGAGGCTGGCTGAACCCATAACTGTTTGAAAGGCCCTTCCCTGAGTAACCGTCCGTTCGCCACACAGTTGAGTGACACGCCGCCCGCAAGACAAAGATGATCAACCTCGGTCTCACGGTGAACTGTTTGGGCGAGTTTGAGTACGATCTCCTCGGTAACGACCTGCACTGAAGCCGCAATATCCATGTCGTCCTGAGTTAAAGCGGACTCAGGTGCGCGGGGCTCCCGGCCAAAAAGCGCACTGAACTTTTTGTTCGTCATTCGAAGGCCGGTTGCATAATCAAAATAATCCATCTGTAATCGAAACGTACCATCGGCTTTGATATCGATCAGGTGATCGCGTATCACATCGACATGTCGAGGCACGCCATATGGGGCGAGTCCCATGAGCTTGTACTCACCCGAATTGACTTTGAACCCAGTGAAATAGGTGAATGCGGAATACAACAACCCCAGCGAATGCGGAAAGTCGATCTGCCACAACGGTGTTAGCTGATTGCCCTTACCCAGCCAGACACTGGTCGTTGCCCATTCACCGACGCCGTCCATGCACAGCACTGCCGCCTGATCGAATGGGCTCGGGAAAAAAGCCGATGCTGCGTGTGACTGGTGATGTTCGGCAAATAAGAGTTGCGGCAGTGTCTTTTTTGAGCATCCCGCCAGGTCGGCGAGTTCTTTTTTTATTAGTGCCTTTAAGTAGAGTTTCTCCTTTAGCCAGATAGGCATCGCCGTCAGAAACGATCGAAACCCGCGGGGGGCATCAGCGATATAGGTCTCAATCAACCGCTCAAATTTAACCAACGGCTTATCATAGAAAACCACCGCATCAAGGCCAGTAATACTTACATCTGCTTCGGCAAGGCAATAATCAATTGCATGGCGTGGAAACTGAGCGTCATGTTTTTTGCGGGTAAACCGTTCTTCCTGAGCCGCTGCTGTGATATCGCCACTTTCCAGCAGACAGGCTGCAGAATCATGGTAATAGGCAGAGATCCCCAAAATTTTCATGTACTAATTGATCCCAAACCGAGTTAGCCAAACTGAAGGTAGCGGTTGATTCTAGTCGAACTATCTGCGACCACATCATTAAAAGTCAGATACACAAAAGCCATTTCAGACTGTTAGAAAAATGTCTAACGATTGGACTTACAAGTATCTAATTTAGCGGAGTTCGTTATCTGACTCCAAATTTGCGACGAAATTGCCTGATGAATTTCTTTTGCAAGGATCTTCCTTCCCAAGGGGAGGTAATGAACATGATCACCGAAATACGTTTCGTCAACTGATTTATTGTCAAACAAATTACTTAAGTCTTTAACAATAGAATAATCACTGTTTAGTTCATTACCCATTTTCCGTAATTCGTCACGGACTCGAAAATAATAACTCTGCTTTGCTTCTCTACGGTCATAGCCATGAAACGTATACGAGCTATCCAAACCTTTTCCTAAGTACACAATCTCTTTTTGGGATAACCATGGCATCATGTATGGAAGTAAAGTCGGTTGGAAAAAATAGGCTACTCCTGTATCCGCGTCGGCAATTTGAATTGCCATTCGAATGTTAAATAAATATCGCCGAACGTGTTGTTCTACCCATGCATCGACACTTCTCGCGTTGATTGCGGTGGATTCATCTTCATGATGCAGAATACGATTTAACCAGCGTGAACGTGACCAAGCTTTAGGGTCGTTAACTGTCTTATGGACCAGAAACACTATTGCTAAATAATCTGAAAGTATCCTAAATACATTGTTAATTGCCCCGCCAAGTTTTCTAGATCTATTCATATCTGTGAATAGCTGCTCAGTGTCTCTGTGTAGATTCTGTTCTACGCCCAAGTATTTTCCATCTGGCCAGTAGGTTGTACCATTCAAGAAATCATTTGATCCACTAAAATGTATAACAAAATCTGGATTCAATGAATACTTGATGTAGAACGCATGCTGCATAAGAGACTGTATTGAAATGTAACCACCTTTACCACCATTAATCACTGAAAATCGGACACGACTTGTCGTATTTTCATTTAACAAGTTTTCTAGTCTTGCAGACAACATGTCATTCAGATTAACTAAATTTCTCCCATCGACGGTACTACCCCCCAAAAGAAAGATTCGGAACTCACATTCCAATTTATCTGTCAGGTCTCTTTGGGCGTTACTCAAGTCGTGGAGACGAAACCCATATCTATCTTTACCTTCCTCGTAACTATCTGAGGCAAAGCCCACATATGGCTTAGCCACATTTGTATTTATGGGATATCCCCAGGCACCACGATTCCCCAATACCAAGAATAATCCTCGAACACCTAACTCTAGTAATACCACGACGACGATAAAACTGATTAGAAAAAAATATTTTTCGTTACGGCCAAACTTAGATTTTCTTTTCACAATCTTTAGCGCAATTTAGGCAATTCAGATAATCTATCAACATATCGATCGTATTCTTTCCAATTAAGAACTATTCGTTCAGAACCAGTTAGGTTTTCGATCGGTTAGGATTAACCACCGTCTATAAGGTGACTTAAGTAATTAATGTTATGGCGCGCCGGGAGAGATTCGAACTCCCAACCTCGTAGCCACGCACTCGTTTAAGCGTTTACGCCGGTAATCATGGAGTTATTCTACTACGCTCCCCCCATCGAAATACGAGTTAAGGCCAGTTACGGCCCTTTGTATATGTAGTTACGACTGATTCCTATGGGGCAATGGAGACACAACAGTAGGTTTGCCACCATTGTCCTGTTAGCACAGGTCAAGGCTTTTATCGAATGAACTTGTTCCAGCTTTATTCAGAAGACCGTTCTGAAGAATTGTCATTCTTGGCGAGTAATATTCAAGCCAAGCATTGTCGAGTTTTCTCTTTATACTCAGTCAGAAACTCCAAAACTAAGTCTGCACTAGGAAAACTAACTTCAGGATTTACAATTTCCTGGTGATCTAAGGCACCATCAAAATAAATTTCTTTCCCCAAATGCTTGGCGATATTATTCAATGCAATAGATGTTTTTGCACCAACTTCCACCAAACCAACTCTGTCCAAATGTGAACAGATCCATTTCGCCACGAATCTCAGTGAAATAAAACAGTAACGACTATCACCATCTACAAATACCGTATTACCTTGCAACATGTCTATCAATACGCCTTTCGACAAAGTCTCATCAAAAATTGGCCCAAGTCGAATAATAAGGTTGTTTGGTGAGTAACATATATTCTCAGCAGCGGCTTTGTGTCTTCCATAGACTGTATTTAGCTGACAGCGAGACGAGACAGAGCTAATTTGAATAAACTTTTTGAATGTCCAACCATAAAATAGATCTGCTGTTTTTCTTACAGTTTCTTCAAAATCCTTCTTTGGATTTTGTTTCGCCCAAAACCTTTTTGATGGCGTTGAAGAATTAATAATTATGTCGTATTTCTGTTCCTTCATTTTTTTATAATTTGTTCTCGTCACCTCGACGACTTCATGAACACTATCATTCTTCAACGAGTCGCAAATCGCCTTTCCTACGTATCCTCTCGCACCAATTACCGCAACATACAATCTCTTGCCAGATTCAATTTTCATCAAGTCGAACTATTGGTGGATCACATTCATCCCATGGTTTCGTTAACATGGCTATGATGGTCAAATTCGTGATTGCATAAACGGTGTGATACGTCCCAATTTCGGTGCGAGTACTTACACCTCGAGATAGATGAATCAGTGTCTCGTGAGCTGACCCTTCTTCATTAAGATGTTCACTCTCTCTTGCAACCAAAACACCGACACCCTCAACACAAAGAAGGTACTCGACAAATTCGGGATGATAGTGGTAACCGCGGCTTGCTCCTGGAGAGAAATAGAGCATATTGTATTCTTGGATAGGCTCGTCTGGGATCCAAGTAAAGATCCCTCCTCGACCATCTTTTACTGTCTCCAGATTACATGTGGGTTGGATTATTGTTACCCCCATTTCGATCTCCCAATATTTGATAAAAGTCGGTGCTATAGGCCTCTTATTCACTAGTTACATTGCGCACTGATGACATGCTTAATCTAGTGCATTACTTCAATAAAATGCGGATGGGGCAAAGGAACCAGCAATGAAATGTGCTCATCCGTTCTCATTTGTGCTCCAATTAACTGATGGAAGAACTGTACATAATAGTACGGTAATACAAACAAATAGTCAGACAAGTTATTAAAATAATCTTTTTCGTTAACTATGGGAATTTCAGAACCTGTCATAATAAGGCCGATTTTTTTATCGTTATTGTCGAGTGCACATTCTATGTGGTCACTATTCAATCCGAGGAATTGACACAGCATATTACCTTTTGTACTAGCCCCTAGTGCCATCATTTTGCCGTGCTTGTCTACCAAATGATAAACAATCTCTTTTGTTATATTCTTTAATAAATCTATCCGATCATTAAATCCCACTAACGCTTGTATCGAATTTATCCCTGATAAGTTCTCATACTCCCTCAATTTTTTGAGTTTCGCTGATTCATCCCTTGTTTTCCCCTCTGTTTTTTTCATAATTTTCAGCCGTATGGAACCTCCATACGACGTAACCACTTGAGCATCAAAAATAATCAGGTCCAGCGAATTCATTAAATATTCAATTGACTGTAATGAATAATGAGCAACATGTTCATGGACTATGTTGTCATAAATATTCGACTCAAGCATCGATCCTAAATATGTCATTTGAATGCACCAAACAGTCTCATCTGTCATTATCTGCTTGACATTTTCGACGAACTCTAATGGATTGGTTAGGTGATAAAACATAGCTGTGCTAAATATCATTTTAGGTAACGGTAAGTTCAAATCTAAATAAGTTTGTGCAGAAAATTTACCCTGTACGTAAACATAATTCGACTTATCGATTACCTGCTGTATTTCGTGCGCTGCATCGATATTAATTTTTGCTTCAACTTGTTTATCTATAGTACTCAATAACGTTCCATCATTACCCCCGATGTCCAATACAGCATCGGTTTTTAGCAATTCAACTGTGCCTAGCATATCGTTGACAACATCCTCAAGAATCTGTTTCATTGTTGCGGTAGAGCCACTAACAAATGGGTAACGCCTGAACACATGATCTAGATCATATTCATGTGACAACTGAACCAACCCACACGCGCTATTAGAACACTTCGTTAAATTAAGACTAACTTTTGGGGTAATACTTTTATAATTTGAATTCGGATCAGGGAATATTGCAGACGGATATTGTTCACCAACAATAACCAAATCATCTAATAATGCAGCCTGACACACGATACAATCTTTCCGACGTGTATCTGTTTCTCGGGAGAGCTTAGTATTCTTCATGATCATCAAGGTATTCTCTCATTTTGGGTCGATATAGATCTAATCATTTGATAGAACCAATACTGGTAGCGAATATCAGCTTAGATGATATGCAAAAATATTTGACGCCCTAAAAAGTTACCCAATCGGACTTTATAGGATACCCGCGCCACAAAATTAGCGATGTGTTTCAACTAGCAATAAACTAATCTAAAGGTCGATTTACAAGCTTCGACTTCTCGTTTCGCACATTTAAATTTCTGGATTAGAACCCTAGTCGACAACAGTAGGAGGTGTAGCCAGAAAACTTGCGGGGTTCAAGCGTTTTCTAAAGAAAGTAGCAATAAGTTGCAATAATCCAAAAACTATATCTCTAATCTGCATTTTGGACGCACCAAACGAACGGCTTGTCAAAGCTATAGGTATCTGGTGAATTCTATAACCGTTCATCCAAATTAGATGAAGGCTTTCCCAGAAAAATGAGTAGTTTTCATACCGCACTAAGGAAAATAAAATTTCAGGCAACCTCGCTAAATTGTACATTCGAAATCCCCCAGAGGCATCGTAGGGGATGCCAAGAAGGAGACTAGTAAGAGCGTGCGCTAAGTAGGATTGAATGCTTCTGTACAGTCCCCAGTCCTTCAATCCTTCCGGTACGAAACGTGTACCGACCACTACATCTGCTAAATCTTTAGCTGCAATAAATTGTCTTATGGCTTCTGGAGAATGAGAGAAATCACAGTCCATAGTAATCAAGTAAGGGTATCTGTTGCTATAGGCCCAACTTATTCCCGCTTTATGTGCTGAACCAATGCCCATCTTATTCGGTCTATGTTGAACATAAACATTTGGATAGACTCTAGCTAACCGATCAACTATCTCCCCTGTGCCGTCGGGAGAGTTGTCATCAATGAACAAAATGTCTGCATCACATTCAAGTTTAAGTATGGCGTTCAATAGAAGCTCAACATTTTTTACCTCATTGTAGGTAGGAACCATCACCAGATAATTATTCATTTGTTTTTTCTTCAAAAGCAGATTCTGTCATTAGTCTTGCAAGTTCCTCAAAACAGGTTCTAGGTTTCCAACCAGTTGCTACCCGAAGTTTTGTGGTATCCCCGAGAAGCGGTGTTAGCTGCTGCTTCTTTTTAAGAAGAAATGGTCTCTCTACGACATATTTTTTCCAGTCCAAATCAAGCGAGGCAAATACTATCTCAACAAACTCTTGAACCGTGTGAAGACTCCCACTACCAATTACGAAGTCCGATGAATATTCCAACTGAAGTATCCGCCACATCGCTTCTACATAATCACCAGCGAATCCCCAGTCACATTTCGCACTCAAATCACCAAGAAAAAGCTGGGATTGTTTGCGCTGCTTTATAGCAACTGCACTAGTAGCAATTTTCTGGAGCAGAAATTGGGGACTCCGTCTTGGTGATTCGTGGTTAAAAAGAATTCCCGATGAACAGAACATTCCATAATTTTCCCGGTAATAGCGCATAAGATGCATTCCAGTCTGCTTGCTAATTCCGTAAATAGAATCTGGCTTCTGAGGTGTGCTTTCCGATTGTGGACATTCCGAAACATCACCATATATATGTGAAGACCCTGCATAAAATACGCTAGTCTTGTTTCCCGTCTCTTTAACAGATTCTAGTAGATTCAGTAATCCATTAACGTGAACGTCGAAACTTTCTGAAAACAGCTCATAGTCATCCGGCATTCCCATTTCGGCGGAATGTTGATGAGCTGCTAGGTAATAAATTTCATCTACTGGATACTGCCTAACCATTTTGCGCATTTGGCAGGACGAAAGAATATCTACAGCCTCTAGTGCTAACACTGAGTTAGACTCGACAGTAGCTCTTCCAATTCCTATAACCATGTAGCCTTTGTCTTTTAACAAATCGAAAAGATAACCACCATCTTGCCCAAAATAACCAATGATCATGGCTTTTCTCATAATCTATTTACCTGATTGTCGATCTTCAAAATTACTGAAGATATTTAGGCAGATCTTTGTGGATAGTATGCGGTAGTTTACTATTCTGCCCTATCGAGACCTTGAGCGAATTGCGCAAAACTTACTAATCTATTCGCATATTCTATTCAAGCTCTAAGCAAAATAATTTTCGAAAAGGAGCGTCAGTGGGAAACCCGCACCATTAACACCTTAGATACTGATATCAATACCTAGTAACACATACCACCAGCAATATAGGCTGCTTAAAGAAGAATCTACCACTTACTGCTTCTGGTACCGGACCAAGGTTTAATCCAACGAAAAGTCTAGATTCTTATTTTCATCAAGTCTGTAGAAACTATGCTTGTTAGAGTGATTACATTCTATGAACATGTTGGGGCAAAGTGTATTATCACTTACAACAAAGAATCAATCGCGGAAACCTAATCCAAGCGAAATCACCTCCGGAGTGATTCAGGAATTGCAATTGTACGTACCTAAATTTTTTGCCCATAGTTACCAAGGCATGCCATTCATGGTGGTCATGCTTACCGGTTACTACCTTCTGAAAAATATCTCGGGTGAGATCAACCTCTCGTTTGAATTTGTATCAATGGCCGCATCCCAAACTATGGAGTGTTCATTTGCGGTTGGTCAATGGACCCCACTCCCTCGATGTTTATATGGTTTGCTGGGTTGGATATTAAAGTATCCACCTTTGTATTTTTTCTTTGTTGTAACTCTATTCGCAGTAAAGTTGATAATTCTTTATCAAATATTCTTCTCATTAAGCTGTCAAATTGTTGGTAAACAATATGTTTCCTTAGTGGCTCTTGTGTCTTTGTTCTTAGTTACCGTCGGTGGCCTTGGAAGACTTTTTATCGGCAGCATGGGGGTTCTAACACACTTTGATATCTCGTTAAGGACAGTAGGACAAATTTTTTTACTCCTTGGAATTCTATATTTTGTACGGCGCAGATTTATTCTTTCCGCAGTATTTTTTGCTCCAGCGTTTTTAACCGCAGCAACATCCTCAATGAACATATTTGCGATTCTTGGGATCTCGCTGTTAATCACCTTACGAAAATTCGAACTTAAAGCCCTAATTGTGTGGGGAGTTATTTGTTTGTCTACAATCGCATTTCAATATTGGTCGGTTATATCAGATGGCGCACTAAACGCGATCACTCTGTTAGACCCTGGCCTGGTTAGTCTAAATGAGTGGAAGATTCTGAAGTCAGAAGGTGGCGGATCACTTAACGACTGGTCTACGGCATACCACCTCAACGATCAGCTTGGGTTTTTCTACATCTCATTTGTGCTTGTGATATTGACTATAGTATTTCCCTACCTACCTTCTAAGAACCCGCAGATATCCTCTATTCGGTTATATCAGCCGACAGCAATTATTTCAGCGAGTGTTATTTATTTTGCAATCACCTATTTTATTGAAATATCTCAATCGCCAAGCTTTCTCGCCGAGTCGCTATTATTTATTAGCCCGCGTCGTGCTCTTTATTTGCCGATTCTACCGTGCGTAGCTATTCTTACCAGCTACATAGTTTGCTTTCTATTTGATCCGCATCATCGCACCCTCTTACAACTAATCATTGTTTCGTTTTTTGGCCTGCTTTTTCCAATATTTATTGTTTCAACTACCGAATTTTTCGCTTCTAGAATACCAAATACTCTAATAATTCTGATCGCGGTGTCAGCACTCTTGTTTGTATGGGTTATCTATAGATGGCCACGGGCTCTGCGAGCTGTCATCACACAACGGTCGGTTTACCTAACTCTATTGATTGGTGTAATTCTAAAGATGATTCCATTTATTAGCGTAGGTGCTATTCAAAATGGGAAAGATTTATACTTTTCAGGTATCAGTCGGACTTACGAAGAGACTGTATTGCTTGAAGACATAGGGCACACTGGTCAAAAAACTATTCAGATCGCCACTTGGCTAAACTCCTCAACTCTTGCTAATGAACCAATCATATTAGTTAATTTTGGTAAGGGTGATCGATATAGACTAGAAGCTGTTACTGGCCGAAACTTATATACGTTAGACCTATTTTCAATATGTGCATTAGGGTGTTTCTACAACAAAACGTTTTATCTCGATACGAAACAATATTTTGAGAATATAATTGGTATAAGATGGGATACACAATTCCTATCACTTAACCGTCTTACGCGTCAGCAAGCAATTAATGATGCGCTACCAAGTATTATCGAAAACGACCGTCTAGAGACCATAGACCGAAGGAAGCCGAAATTTATTGTCTCTAAAGCAATGCGTTTTGAAAAGCCAATGGTCTACTCCTCTCAAGACTATTACGTTTACCAGTATAAATAGTGAATTGAATCTCATTTCTACGATGTAATGCAATTGATTAGTTTTGTCTTTCCAACCGATACAAACTTGAATAGTTCAACGCAGACAGTAATACTCGACCCATCTGCCATTTCTGATTCCACGAGAGGTTGGTCAAGCACAGTAATGACTCGATAGTATCAGCCATTTCCATCAACGATTTGGTCGCTTTTCGCCCACCCCAAGAGGTAGACAACAAACGAATGGCTATGCGATCAATATCAGCCTGTTCGGAATGTTTGAGTCCGGGCCAAGTTTTCCCACCACCCTGTTTGCCCGGTTTCTTGCGGTACTTGGAGAAGTTGCGTAGAACCTCTGCAACTTTGGATACATCTGAATAATAGGTCGGTTGCATGGGTCAATAATTGCGCCTTTACGGTTTTACCCAAGCGCATGGGGCTATTAGCGTACCCCGATTCGCACTGCCCTTTACAGTGCGCCTCACCAGAGGAATTACAGACCCATTGATGGTCACCACACCACCAATTTGCAACCGATTTGGATTCATTTGTGGGACAAATGCGATTTTGTGGGACAGAGGGTGTTCGATGATCGGTTGTAAGTGTTTGATTTATTGGCGCGCCCGGAGAGATTCGAACTCCCGACCTCGTGGTTCGTAGCCACGCACTCTATCCAACTGAGCTACGGGCGCGTATTGATGCCTCTGGGAAAAACAAGTTTAGCATGTGACCTCACACGCTCTACCGGTACACAAATCTTACATCGCTATGTAATCCAAATTCACTCATGGATGGCGGAGAGGGTGGGATTCGAACCCACGATGGAGCTATAAACCCCATACTCCCTTAGCAGGGGAGCGCCTTCAGCCGCTCGGCCACCTCTCCGGGTCAAAACATTCGCAACTTGTCACGCTTTTTCAGAACGTGGGACCGACACTAAAATTATAGTCAATGTGGGCGTTCCGGGTAAGTCTGGATCTTGAATAGTGTATCAGTGAATATGTCTGACAGAGATAAGACCTCGCTTCAGAGGAGCTTTGTTCTTAAGTGATGACCAATACATCGATACCACAAATTAAAACTACACCAATTTAAAAAACCAAATTCAGCATCACCATCATGATTACCAGAAAGAGCACTGTCATCACGCCACCGGCGCGAACAAAATCCCTCACATGGTAGCCACCAGGCCCCATGATCAACGCATTGACCTGATGAGTTGGAATTAGAAACGAGTTAGATGTTGCCAGCGCAACAGTTAATGCGAAAATTGCCGGATTTGCACCCACGCCCAGCGCTATATTGATAGCCAACGGTACCAGCAGGACTGTCGCTCCGACATTAGACATTACCAACGTAAAGACTGTAGCCAGAACTGCAAGCGCCGCCTGCAACACCCATAACGGCACATCACCCAACAAAGTTAATGTCTGTTGCGCAATCCAGGCCGCAGTGTTTGTGACTTCGACAGCTAGACCCAGGGGAATCAGGCTTGCCAGCAGGAAAACACTTTGCCAACCGATGGAGTGATAAGCCTCTTCAATCCTCAGCACACCGGTCAGAATCATTAACACCGCCCCTGTCATCAGTGCTACCGACAGCCGCATATCGCTAAACAAAATCAATCCTAGCGCCAGCAGAAAAGCGAACGTAGCAAACCATAGCTTCTCGGGTCGAGTGTCGTCTCTGGGCATGTCTGTCACGACAACAACATCTCGAC